>Ga0335074_10003156_pt1 | contig 22433 bp, 17 predicted proteins | sample Lox_Sample_23_FD_206715 | JGI IMG/M metagenome (GOLD analysis project Ga0335074, IMG submission 206715) | Soil microbial communities from Loxahatchee National Wildlife Refuge, Florida, United States - Lox_Sample_2.3 | ecosystem: Environmental > Terrestrial > Soil > Wetlands | place: USA...
GTAACCCTGCCATTGGTGAGCGGACTGCTGTTCTGGTCGACTACGGTAGCCGTGAGTGTGACAGCCGTGCCGAAAGCGCCGGAGGTCGGATTTGCCGCGAGCGTGGTGGTGCTGGTAAGCTGCGCCGTGCCGCCGCCCGTCAAGTTTAATTTCTGCGGGGAACCGGAGGCATTGTCGGTTACGCCGATAGTGGCTGATAGTGTGCCCGTAGTGTTGGGGGAAAAGGCCACGGAGATGATGCAGGACGAGAACTGGGCCAGGGATTGTCCGGTGCAGCCGTCCTGCACCACCGGGAACTCCACCGAGTCGCTGGATGCCACCTGGGTGATGTTGAGCGTGGCGTCGCCGTTGTTTGTAACGCTGACGTTTTGCGGCGCGCTGCCCTGGGCGACAGTCTGGCTCGAAGAGAAGGTAAGCGATGACGGATAGAAGGAGACTGTGGGCGTGTCTGCGGTACCGGTTCCGGTCAGGTTGAGCGTGTGCGAACCCGTCGTGATGCTGTCCTTCTCCACGATCGATGCGCTTCTGGATCCGAGCGAAGTGGAGGCCGGGGTGAAGCTGACAGTAACGGTGCAGTACGAATTGGTGGACAGCGTTGTGCCGTTACAGTTGTCCGACTCGGTAAAGTCGCCGGGGTTTGAGCCTCCCAGGGTAATGCTGTTCACGATTACGTTTCCGCCGCTCCGGTTCACCAGCAGCACATTCGCGGACGCACTGGAAGTATTCACCGGCTGGCCGCCAAATGCCACCGTGGACTGCGAAAACGCCATGTCTTGGCTCGCGGCCAATCCCATGCCTGCGAGGGTCGCCGTGAAGTTCACCGGCGAAGCCGCGCTTTGATAGGTGACCGGGAAGACCAGCGAGCCGGTATAACTGATGGTTGAGACTGGCGTGAACTGGACGTACACAGTGCAACTGCTCCCCGGCTGGATGGTTGTTCCGCTGCAACCGTCGTAGGCCGGGACCGGGAGGGTAAAGACCTGCCCCGTTCCGTAATTCGATCCCGTTACCGTGCCCACGGTCCACGGCGTGTTGCCCATATTCGTCAACATTGTGCCCATGTAGGTGGAAGTAATGTTCAGCGCCACTGGACCGAAATTGAGCGTCGCCGGTGTAAGCACGGCCTGATTGCTCACGGCGACCCCGTTGCCGGTGAGAGTCGCAGTCACGTTGGTTGCGGAACTCGCGCCGAAATATGTAACCGGAAAGACCAGCGTGCTATTGGCGGCGCCTAGAGCTGTGGGAGCGAATTGGACTTCGACGTAACAGGATGTGCCCGGCGAAAGTGTCTGGCCGCTGCACGTGTCGCCGTTGGTAATCGGCGAGAACACCTGGCCCGCCCCATAGTTTGTGCCGGTCACCGTTCCCAGCGTGAAAGGCTCGTTTCCGTTGTTCGTCAGGTACACGAGTTGGGGCCCGGAGGTGGTTCCGAGCACTTGGTCGGTGAAGCTTAGGATCGAAGGTGTCAGCACCGCCTCGTTGTATTGGGCGATCCCCACGCCGGTGAGCGCGGCGACCTGCGACCCTGTCGTGCCGTCGGCGAAGGTAATGGGGAAAACAGCGGTCCCGTTGCGGCTGCCCGCAGCTGATGGCGTGAACTCCACGTCGACGTAGCAGCTTCCGCCTGGAATCACCGTGGTTCCGCTGCAATTGTCGGGGCCGACCCCCGTGTTCAAGCCGAATTCGGCGGTTGAGCCGAAGTTGGATCCGAACACTGTGCCAAGGGTCAGGTTCGCGCCGCCGGTATTGAAGAACAGGATCTGCTGCAGGCTCGACTGGGTGTTGACGTTCTGCGGTGGAAAGACCACAGTGGTAGGAGAAACATAAGCCGAGTCTTGCGCGGCGGGAGCAAAGCCAGCGAGCGAAGCCGTATACGTTCCGTCAGTCGTAGTGAAGGTCACCGTGCCCACGTCGTAGCCGGTTTGCGTGGGCGCGAAGGTCATGTTCACCGTGCAAGTGGCGCTCTGCGTCAATTGCTGCCCGGTGCATCCGTCGGCGCCCGATTGAATGACAAAGTTCGCGCTGCCCGCCGTCACCTGAACGGAGTTGACCGTCAGGCTGGTCGAGGCGTTGTAGGTGAATGTAATGGGCTGCTGCGATGAGAAGCCGCTATTCACCTGTTGCTGCGTAAAGTCGAGCACGGCGGGACTCAGCGTGCCGTCCGGCGTATTCGCGATGCCCGAGCCGTTCAGCTGCAGCGCTTCGTTGCCGGCCGAGGTCGAAAGCGTCATCGAGCCGGTGTCGCTGCTGCTGCTTCCCGTAGGTGTGTAAGTTAGGTCGATCTCGCAGCTTTGTCCGGCCGCTATCGCGTTATAGGGCGTGCATTGGTCGTTCACCACCGCAAAGGGGCCAGAAACGCTAGGCGCGGAGTTGAAGGTCACCGCCTGCGTGCCCGTGCTGCGGACGAACGTCTGCATGATATAGCTGGTCGTGCCGTAAGTGATCGGGCCAAAACTCGCAACGCTCGGCGTAAACCCAATCGCCTGCGTAGCGGCCTGGCCTGTGCCGCTCAGCGAAACAGCTTGATTGCCCGTCGTCGAAGCGATCGTCAGAGTCCCGGTGAGCGGCGTCACGGAAGAAGACATCGGCGTGAAGGTCACCGCCAAGGTGCAACTGCCGCCTGCGTTCATCTGGAACGGAGTTGTCGGGCAGGTATTTGTGCTAACCGAGAAGTTGTCCGAGGTGCTGAAGCTATTGACGGTGAGCGCGGCGTTCCCGCTGTTCGAAATGGTCACCAGTTGCGGGTTGCTCGTGGTGCCCTGGAGCTGCGCTGGGAAAACAAGTGAGCTTGCGTTTGCCGTGAGTTGTCCTGCGGCAACGGGAATGCCGCTGCCGGCCAGATTGAGCACCTGCGAGTTGCCCGTGGCCGAATCAATCAATGTAAGAGTTCCCGTGCGCGGGCCGACCTCCGTCGGGGTGAATGTCACATTGATGTAACAGTAGTTACCGCCACTTTCCAGTCCCGGAGCGGAGGGCGGAGTTACAGTCGTTGCCGAGCAGCGATCGCCGCTGATCTGAAAATCGCCAGTGATGAGAGCGCGGTCGATTGTGACCGGCGCGGTTCCGGTACTGTACACATAAAAGGTCTGAGACGAGCTGGGGACGCCAATCGGCTGATCGAGAAAAGTCTGGGTCCCCGGAATAAACTCAAGCGCCTGGGCCGCGGCGAGGCCGATGCCACTGAGCGCCACGCTCTGCGGCGTGGACGAGACGGTGCTGGAAACGTTCAGATTTGCGGTTTCCGCGGCGGCCGCCGACGGCGCGAATGTCACGTAGACAATAGCGTAGCTGCCGGGCTCCAGTTGGAACTGATACGGTGCCGATGGATAGCAACAATCTTGAACATAAACATACGAAATCTGGAAGTCAGTCGTGCCCCCTTGGGCGCTCGTCAGCGTAGTCGCAATCGAGCTGATCGCCACTGGCACGGTCCCGGTGTTGACAATGTTGAACGATTGCACCGCGCTGGTGGTGCCGTCCACCTGCGTGCCAAAATTCAGTCCGGTCGACGATAACGCCAAGGTTCCCGAGCCCCCAGTTCCGGATACCACGCCCTGGCCGGACAACGACACATTCGCATAGGAGCCCGCAAAGCCGCTGTATTGCGAAAGCGTCGTCGCCGCCTGTCCCGTCGAAAGAGGAACAAACTTCACGGAGGCCTGACAACTTTGCGACGGCTGCAACTGCGCCGGGCAGTTGTTTTGCTCGGTAAACCCGGTGGAGGTATTCAGTGACAGGCCCATTGCTGCCGGAGCGTCGCCGACATTGGTAAAGGTCACCGTTTGGGCGGGACTGGTCGTGCCGGTGACGACATCGCCGAAGGACAGGGTCGACGGGGTCGCGGTCACGAACGAAACGTCCTCACCTGTTCCGCTCAGCGCTACGGTCGCCAGAGTCGTCCCGTTTGCGGCGACCGTCATGGTGCCGCTCTGCGGTCCCGATGAGACCGGCGTAAACGTGACGTTGACCGTGCAATATGTCCCGCCCGCAGTCGCCCCGCCGCAATTGTCGGACTCCCCGAATTCGCTCGCAGGCGTGAAACTGAACGACAGGGAACTCACTGCCTGAGTGCCCATGTTGCGCAGCAGAATCGGGGTCGGGCCGCCAGGATAGACCGTAGAGCTTACCCCGACTGGCTGCGTTCCAAAGACGTAACTGTTGGGGACGGCCACCACATTGGCTGCGCTTGCCGGGCCAATCTTGGCCAGATATCCTCCTCCCGGCGACGCGGGCCCCGCGGGCGCGGGAGTGACCGGGAAATCTACGCTTTGGTTGAGATTCCCTGCCATGTAAAGATCTCCCGAGCCATCGAGCGCGCCATTCGGAGATGGCGTCTGTCCGTAGTAGTAGAAGCTGGGCAATGTCTCGGAAGACTGGAACCCGCCCAAATAGGTCGAAAAGACCGCGGCGGTCCCCGATCCTGTCAACTCAACAGCAAATGCCTCGGTAGACGCGCCAGCATACGATTGAATCGCGTTGATCGCAGGAAAATCCGCTGCCGATGTTCGGCCGGTCACGTAGGCGTTGCATGCCGAAGAGCAACCTGCCGGGATCGAAATGGTCACAGGCAGGACGAGTGCATAGTTGGTCCCGCTGCTCGGACCGGTGAGGAACGTGGAATACACGAGCCCCGTGCCGGTCGGATTCAACTCGCTGACAAACGCTCCCGGGTAGGCCGTCTGGTAAGCTCCGGCGGTGGTTGGAAAGTCCTGGGCACCCGCGGCAGACGTAACATACGCGTCGCCGCTTCCATCCACTGCGATGCCCACAGAATAGTAGCCGCCCTGCTCGATCGGCCCCAGGTACGCCGAGTAAACAAGCTGCGACCCGGCCGGGTTCAATTCCGTTACATAGGCGCCGTTGCCACTCGTATTTACGCCGGAATAGTGAAACGCCCCCGAGGTGGTCGGGAACGTGCCGCCCGATGCATCACTGGTGGCAACGTAGGCGTCGCCGGAACCGTCTATGGCGATGGAGTTTAAATATGGTCCGGACGGCCCCAGTAGCGTGGAATACACAAGCGAAGCCGTTCCGCTCAACAATGGGTTGAACTTGGCCACGAATCCCGAAGAGTTGTTTGCTCCGTATGTGGTTTGGTAGGCGCCCGCCGTTGTGGGGAAGTTCTGGCCCGCCGCGTAGCCACTGACAAAGGCGTTCCCCTGCGCATCCACCGTCAGGCCGAATCCATAGTCCGGCCCGTATCCGCTGTTTGCCACCCCGCCGAGATAACTGGCGTACGTCAGATTCAAAGCCTGCCCTGACGGCTGAAAGACCGCGAGAAATGCATTGAATCCTGCTCCGCCGCTGGCATTCTGGTTGCTGACCTGGTAGGCGTTTGCCGTGGTTGGCAAACCGAGAATCGACGAGCCAACCACATACACTGAGCCGTTCGGCCCGGGTGCGATTGCCATCGGAACCACGGTGTTGTAGTAGCCCGAGTAAGTAAGACTCACAGTGCCCGTCTGCAGCAGGTCGCCATTGGGATCGAACTTGAGCACCGTGAAGCTCGACTGATTCGAATTTGCAAGCAGCAGATAGCTATTGCCCGCAGCGTCCGCGGCCACCGCCGTGGCATCGTTGTAGGCGCTCGAAATATACGTCGCATAGTCCAGAACTGGATCGATGATCAACTCACGGGAGTGGTCGTACTTGCCCAGGACAAACGAAACATCCTTGCCGTTTTCCAGACGATAGCCAGCGGCAACCACTTCCCTGGTCTTGCCGTCGCGGCCGACCTGGTAGGCAACGGGCTTCAGCAGCCGCAATTCGATCGCCCCCGCCTCGGAGTCCATTGCCAGGCGCAAATCTCCCGCAGCATCCAATGAAGCCGTTTTCATTCCGCCTAGGTTCAGCCGGATTCTGCGCGTGCTGGCACCAGGCGATACGACGAAGTCGTACTCCAGCCTGCTGCCTCGACCGTAGAACGCAACGTCCACTCCGGGGTAAACCCCGCGATACGCAACCCGCCCATACGTCTCAATCCCGATTTTCCAGGCCGATGCATCGCGCCCCTCGAAATAGCTGTCTCTGTCGAGCAGAGGATTTTCCATAGTGATCGGCGCCTGGCGGTTTGCGTCCTTCAGCTTCAGGCTGAGCGCTTCAGCCTGCGAGCTAGCCCCACTGGTGTTCCCCGAGCCCTTTGGGAGTTCCACCGCGACCGACCCTGGAGCCAGCCGAACTGTATATCCGAGCCCCAGACCGAGGTAAGGCGTTCCCGCAGGCGCGACGCCTGCAATCTGTCCGACGTTGCGTTCGAACCGAAGCGGAATCCCAATCTGCGCGAACCGTTGCGCGTCGGCCTTATCCTGGGCCGTGATTGCATGGCCGAGGGGCTGCGCTGCGGCCTCCGCGGACACGGGCGCAGCCGACCCGGGCGTAGCATTGCGCGCAGAGCTTGCACGCGCCGGGTCTCCGCCCTGACCCCAGGCGCTTTGCCATGTGAACGCCGCGACCAGCGCAAGCAGACCGGCTCGGCCCCCGAATCCCACGCTGCGACGTAAGAACTGGGAACAACTGAACTGGCTGTTCGGTGTAAGTCGCGGCAGGGAATTCAAGCTATTGGCAAAGGTGTTTGCGCGCACCATCGGTGACCTCGCTTTATCAGCATTCGGGGGGAATTGCGAAACAAAGACTGTTGTGGGATCCCCGGCGCGCGACTCAACGACGGAGTTGACCACGCAAGAATTACGACTGCATGACCAAGCTGCGTCCACATTCGGGGAAAATGAGACGGGGCTTTTGGGAGACTGCGCGAAACATTAGCACTCGCCCTAGTTCTAGTCAAGTTAAAGTTGCGCCGGCCACTTTGGGCGCCCCAGCAGTGGCGTCGCTTGTTAGCAAATCGGACAATCTTACTTAGAGACTCAGCAAGGAGTAACCTGTTCAGCAAAACTTTGATACCCTAGCCCCGGTGATTAGGGTAACGTGTGGAGTTAGGCCGAATGCGCGCTAATTACTTGTAAAATAACGTGCCAACGACCAAGAGGAGCCGTGATGACTAGGGCGAGTCCACGTTAAATGACATCTACAGTCAGTAAGCTGAGTCCGCCGATGCCGAAATAATCGTAGTTATTGAGCTTGCTCCCGCCGCCTGGACCGACAAGCTCGACGTCTGGCTCTTTGCGGGCGAGGGTTCAGATTCGCGAGACGCCTCGATCGGTTTCGGTCCCAACGATCTATGGAAACTCCAGCTCTCCACCGTGGTCCTGCCCAAAGCCGACACCCCGGTCATCTCTCCCGCCGAAGGTTCCTTCACCTCCCGGCAGCAGGTGACCATTGACGACGGAACCGCCAACGCCTCCATCTATTACTCCAGGGATGGAACCTCGACGGAAGCCAACTGTTACGCTTACACCGGCCCCATCGCGGTCACCGTATCGCTGACGCTCTCGGCCATCGCCATGGTGCCGGAGCATAAGCCAGCTCTCTGGCGCAGGCCATATTCAAGCTGCCGGCGGCCACTCCAGTCTTCGAGCTGCCCTCGGGAACGTAAAACGACGTCACTGTCAAGCTGACCTGCACCACGCCCTGCACAGCCGTCTACTACACCACCAACGGCAAGTCGCCGACAACATCTTCCAGCGTATATATGGGCGGCAGGAGTACGCTCGGCAAAAACCAAGGCGAGCCCGGCGTCTACGGTGTCCGGGAAGGTTTGCGGCCGGAAGCTGCCTCGGCGATCGAGATGAAGCAATCACCTGGACCGACAAGAGTGGCAATTTCTGGCTCTTCGGCGGATCAGGTACCGATTCCGCGGGTATGTCGGGATATCTCCATGATCTGTGGGAGTTCACATCCTCGACCGCCTTGTGGACGTGGATAAGCGGAAGCGACACGGTATCGGTCATTGACTCCTACGGGGATACTGGAATGCCCGGAGCGCACGGGCTGCTCGGTGTCCAAACCGCCGGAAACGAACCGGGCAGCCGCTACAGTAAAGTCTCCGGCGGCTATGGCCAGGGCCGACGCATCTTAATCGCTATATGCCCGGGAATGGATAGCGGTTGAGATGGGGGCATGGATAGCCCCTTGAAGTATTTCGCCGAACTGCGTGACCCGCGAGTGGAGCGGACGCGCGAGCATTTGCTGGAAGAGATTCTGTTGCTGGCTATAGCGGCGGTGCTGAGCGGGGCCGGGAGCTGGAACGAGATTGAGGACTATGGCAAGGCCAAACGTGCGTGGTTGAAGGGTTTTCTGCACTTGCCGGGAGGCATTCCATCCCACGACACATTCAACCGGGTCATTTCCGCACTTGATCCGGCGGAGATGGAGAAGGGCTTTGCAAATTGGGTGGTTTCCATCGCCAAGCTGACCTCGGGCGAAGTGGTAGCCATCGACGGCAAGGCGCTTTGCGGGACCCGCGAGGCTGGGAAGAAGACGCTGGTGCACATGGTTTCGGCCTGGGCCAGTGCCAACAACTTGGTGCTGGCCCAGCGCAAGGTCGATGACAAGTCCAACGAAATAACGGCTATTCCCAAACTGCTCGACGCGCTGGAGTTGAGCCGAACCGTGGTGACCATCGATGCGATGGGTTGCCAGCGGACGGTGGCCGAGAAGATCGTCGACAAAAAGGCCGACTATATTCTGGCCGTCAAAGAAAACCAGGGTCATCTTTTAGACGAAATCAAGGACTCGTTCCAAATGCTGGCCGCCGACGCGGTGGCCGAACAAATCGACTGCGGTCATGGCCGGGTCGAGCAACGCAAGTGTTCCGTGATCGCCGATCTAAGCCTCGTGGAGAAAGCCGCGGAGTGGGCGTCTTTACAGGGGTTGGTGCGGATTGAGTCGGAGCGATACCACAAGGCTACGGACAAAACAGAACGCGAAATCCGCTACTACATCACCAGCCTCGAGCCCGATGCGGTGCGGCTGAATCAGGCCATTCGTCAGCACTGGGGCATCGAAAACAAGCTGCACTGGGCCCTGGACGTCAGCTTCGGAGAAGATCTGGACCGCAAACGCGCTGGTCACGCCGCGCAAAACTTCTCACTGCTGAACCGAATCGCCCTCAACCTGCTCAAAAAGGAAACAACCTGTAAGCTCGGAATCAAAGGCAAACGCCTCAAGGCAGGTTGGGACAACGACTACCTGCTGCTGTTACTCGAGAATTAAGATGCGTCGGCCCTGCGGCTATGGCAGCGATTCAACCGGAGCGGTAGGTTATCTCGACGATATGTGGAAACGCCAGCCGGTCGCGCCTGCCCCGCCGACCGCCGAGCCAACCTTCAGCCCGCCCCCTGGCTGGTACACCACGGCTCAAACCGTAACCATCACCGACTCCACCACGGGAGCGAAAATCTACTACACCGACCAACGGAACGCGGCCCACGACCAGTTCCACACTGTATACCGTTCCACTTAAAATCACCCAATCCAAGGGCATTGAAGCCATGGCCGTCGCGCCCGGTCACTCTCAAAGCGCTCCGGTCACCGAAACTTACATCATCGAACCATAAACTTCTTTCCTGCTGGTCTGGTGTCGCGGGGCGCCCGATTCCGCGACACCAAGGCCACCTTTGGCTCGATCCAGCAGTCTACCGAAATCGTCTTGCCGCGCCTGGCAAGCAGACGATAATGCGACAATAGAAAAAGAAGCTCAGTTGGCTTTTTGGAAGGTTCATGGTCGGCCGTTTCCGTAGCTATGTGGCAGCAACCGGCACCAGAACCGGCACCAGCCAGAACGAATAAATGCGTTTGGGTGGATGAAGCGCGATATAACTCGCTTTGATTCAAATGCATACACGAAGTGGGGGCCTGTAGCTCAATGGTTAGAGCAGGGGACTCATAATCCCTTGGTTGGGGGTTCAAATCCCTCCGGGCCCACCATGGAATGACGACCATGCCCACGCGCCTCGACACCATTCTGGCCGCCACGCGCTCCACGCTGGAAGCGGCGCGCGCGTCCGTGCCGCTGGCGGAACTGGAACGCCGCGCCGCGCTGCACCAGACACGCGGTTGGGCTGCTGCGCTACGCCATCGCGCTGCCTCCGGGCCGGCCGTGATCGCCGAGATCAAGAAGGCTTCGCCATCCAAAGGGCTCATCCGCGCGGACTTCGATGTGGAATGGGTTGCGCGGCGATACGAATCCGGAGGCGCGACGGCGCTCTCCGTCCTCACTGACGAGCCCTTCTTTCAGGGCAGCCTGCGAAACCTGGAACTCGCATCTCGCGCCGTGCGCCTGCCCTGCCTGCGCAAGGACTTCACACTCGACGAGTACCAGATTGTGGAGGCCCGCGCGCATCGCGCCGACGCGATTCTGCTCATCGCCGCGGCACTCAAGTCAGACGAGATAAAGCGCCTGGCAGCCGCGGCGCGTGCGATCGGCCTTGACGTTCTAGCGGAGGTACACACGCGCGACGAGTTGAACGTCGTCCTGGACACGCTGGGCGAAGACGGCGCCAGCGCCATCGGCGTAAATAACCGCGACCTGCACACGTTTGAGGTCGACATCGAGCGATCGCTGGAACTGGTTGCGACGATCCCGTCGACCGTACTGCGCGTTGCGGAAAGCGGGATCACGAGCCATGCGGACATCGCTCGCCTGCGCGCCGCGGGCTTCGATGCGTTCCTGATTGGCGAGAGCCTGATGCGGGAGCCCGACCCTGGCGCTGCTCTTAGGGATCTGCTCGCTGGCGCTCCGGTAAAACCATGAGCCTCTGGATCAAGATTTGCGCCAACACTTCGCTGGGCGATGCCTTGCTGGCGGCCGAAGCCGGCGCGGATGCGGTGGGGTTTGTCTTTGCGCCGAGCCCACGCCGCGTCACTCCAGGACAGGCGGCTGCGATCATTCAAGGTCTGCCGGAGCGACTGGAGAAGATCGGCGCTTTTGTGGACACCCCGCTCCACGACATTGTCTCAGCCGTGAGAATCTGCGGGCTCACCGGCGTTCAACTTCACGCCGGCTACGCTCCCGACGTGCCAGCGCGGTTGCGACGTGAATTAGGAGCGAGCCTGCGCGTCCTCCGCGTGGTCCACTTCGGCCCCGACGCGTCGCAACAAGCCAGCGCTTTCGCAACGGATGCAAATGTCGATGCCGTTCTCATCGACTCTCGGACCACAACAGCCGTGGGTGGAACGGGCGTTGCCTTCGATTGGGAGGCTGCATCGAAAACTGTGTTCGCCAACGGCAACGCACGGCTGATCGCAGCCGGCGGCCTGAACTCGAGCAACGTCGCCGAAGCAATCGCCACGCTGCGTCCATGGGGTGTGGATGTGGCTTCCGGCGTGGAGTCCGCGCCGGGACGGAAGGATCCGGACAAGGTGCGCGCCTTCGTTGCTGCGGCCCGCGCCGCGCAGCTTAAATGAAACGCTACATTCTCACCGGAACTCCCGGCGCCGGCAAAACCGTCATCCTGCGCCAGCTTGAGCTCGACGGCTTTGGCGTGGTCGAAGAAGCCGCCACTGATCTGATTGCGCTATGGCAGTCGCGCGGCATCGATCAGCCGTGGATGGAGAGCTGGTTCGTCGATGCCATCGCGGCGCTCCAGGCACAACGCCAGGTCCGCGCCGCCAATCTGCCGGATTCCATTCAGTTTCACGACCGGTCTGTCTTCTGCACTGCGGCATTGGCGGCTTTTCTTGGAACCCCGGTTACACCAGGGCTTGCTCGCGAAATCGAACGGGTTCATCGCGAAGCCATCTTCGAGAACCGGGTCTTCTTCATTCGCAGTCTTGGATTCGTTGTACCCTCGGCGGCTCGGCGCATCTCGCACCAAGAAGCACTTCGATTTGAAAAGATACACGAAGAAATCTACCGCGAGTTTGGATTCGACATCGTTCCCATTGAGCCGGGCAGCGTTGTGGAGCGGGCCCGGGCCATTGCGGACGCTGCCTGCGCCGACACCAGGATGTGACCACTTGCGGCACGCAGCCGTAATCTGTTGAGGAGCGGTTTCCAATTCCGCGAGCCGCCAGGTCCGATCCCCATTCCCAACTCCCCGGGAGGTTTCGCATGGACACGTTTCTGCCCCCAATCGAGAAGCCACAAGGCTTCATCAACAAGCTGGCCTACGCCGGAATGCGCCGGCAATTCGGCAAAGTGCCCACACCGGTAAAGGTCGTGTACTCCAGGATGCCGGCAGCGTTCGGCCTCTTCATTTCGAAGATCGGCAAGCTCGATAAGAAGTTGACTCTGCCGCTCGAGACGCAGATGCTCGTCCGCGAGCGCGTGGCAAATATCAACGTCTGCGAATTCTGCATCGACATCGGGCGGTTCTTCGCGATCAAGGCAGGCATGAACGAGGCCAAGTTTGACGCGCTCGGGGACTATGCCTCCAGCCCGTTATTCAGTGAAGCCGAGCGCGCTGCACTCGATTATGTGACCGAGCTAACCCGCGACAAGAACGTGAAGGCTGAGACTTTCGAGCGCCTCGCACGGCATTTCTCCGAGCGCGCCATCTGCGAGATCGTGTGGCTCGTAGCCAGCGAGCATGTCTACAACCTCACCAACATCGGCCTCAACATCCACTCCGACATGCTTTGCGACATCGGCCGGAAAAGGTGACGATCGAGAGAATCTTGTGCCGGCAATGAGTTGAGCCTTTCATTCATTTGAATTACACTGTCAATTGGAGATTTGCCGATGGCCGCGAATGCACTGGTACAAACCCGAATTGACCCGGACGTGAAGAAGCGGGCGGCAGCGGTCCTAAGCGAGCTGGGAATTACCGTATCGGATGTGGTGCGCATTCTTTTGACTCGGACTGCCAATGAGGGGGCGCTCCCGTTCCCGCTAGCCAAGGACGCCGTCGCACACGACGCATGGTTTCGCTCTCGTGTTCAAAAGGCCCTGGACGATTCCCGCCCGGCGGTGGCGCATCGCGAGGTGAAGGCGCGTTTCGCCGCGCGGCGCGCGGCCGCGGTGCGCAAGAGAAAGAGCTAGGGAAGTAATCCTTGAGTGGTCGTTGTACGCCATCGAAGATCGTACTGCGATCTTCGACTACATTGAGGCAGACAGCCCCGATGCCGCTGTTATGATCGACGATCGCATTGAGGCCGCAGCGGAAACGCTGGAGCACTGCCCGGAATTGGGCCGTCCTGGGCGCATCGAAGGGACCCGCGAATTGATGGTTCCGGGAACGCCGTATATTGTCGCTTATCGCAGTCTTGGAACGAGGGTTCGCATATTGCGCGTGCTGCACGGCGCCCAGCGATGGCCCGACGAGATGCCGTAAGCGCCTGGCCGCTTCTGAGCGCAAAACAAGATTGCGGCCACCGATTACACTGAAAGGTTCCCTTCTGAGGGTACTGAGCGCAGGAGTCCTTCATGTCATCCGTCATTCTTCCCTCGGCTCCGTCGGAGTCGCGGCCTGGCCGCTTTGGCATCTACGGAGGCCGCTATGTGCCCGAAACGCTCATGGCCGCTTTACTCGAACTCGAGCGCGAGTATGAAGCAGCCAAGACCGACGCTGGCTTTCAGGCCGAGCTCGCCCAGCTCCTGCACGACTTCGCCGGCCGGCCCACGCCGCTCTATTTCGCCAAGCGACTCACCGAGCAGCTCCGCGGCGCCAAAATCTACCTGAAGCGCGAAGACCTGCTCCATACCGGCGCGCACAAGATCAACAACGCGCTCGGCCAGGGCCTGCTGGCAAAGCGCATGGGCAAGAAACGCATCATCGCGGAGACGGGCGCCGGGCAACACGGCGTGGCTACCGCTACGGTCTGCGCGCTGCTCGGCATGGAATGCGTCGTCTACATGGGCGACGTGGACATGGAGCGCCAGGAGTTGAACGTCCTGCGCATGCGGCTCCTTGGCGCGGAAGTCCGCGGCGTGTCTTCCGGATCGAAGACGCTGAAGGATGCCATCAGCGAAGCCATGCGCGACTGGGTCACCAACGTCCGGACGACGCATTATTTACTCGGCTCCGCGCTGGGCGCGCATCCCTATCCCACCATGGTCCGCGACTTCCATCGCTGCATCAGCCGCGAGATGAAAGAGCAGATCCTGGAGAAAGAAGGCAGGCTGCCCACGGCGATCATCGCCTGCGTCGGCGGCGGTTCGAATGCGATCGGCGCGTTCTATGAATTCCTCCTGGACCGCGACGTTCGGCTCATCGGCGTGGAAGCCGGCGGCCGCGGCACGGTGCTCGGCGAGCATGCCGCTCGGTTTTCCGGCGGCGTGCCCGGCGTGCTGCAGGGGACGTTTTCTTATGTTCTGCAAGACGAGAACGGCCAGATCGCGCAGACGCACTCGGTCTCCGCCGGCCTCGACTACGCGTCCATCGGCCCGGAGCACGCCGCGCTGCACGACTCCGGACGCGCCGAGTACACCTCGCAGGATGACGCTGCCACGCTCGACGCTGTGGTCCGCCTCGCTCGCACTGAAGGCATTCTCCCCGCGCTCGAAAGCGCGCACGCGGTGGCCGAAGCACTGCGCATCGCGCCTTCCATGAGCCCCCGTGACATACTGATAGTGAACCTCTCCGGACGCGGCGATAAGGACATGGGCATTCTGGCTCGTGAGCTGCATATCCAGGGGGCCTGAACCGCGATGCCAATCGAGTTCCAACAAAAGCCGGGACTGGTGGTCTACCTTACCGCCGGCGATCCTTCGCTCGATGTGACCCGTCGTATTGCCATTGCCGCGATCGACGCGGGCGCCGACGTGATTGAGCTTGGTGTTCCGTTCAGCGATCCTCTTGCGGATGGTCCCGTCATCCAGCGCGCCAGCGAACGCGCCCTGGCCCGCGGCACGCGCCTCGTTGATGTGCTTTCTATCGCCAGCGACATCCGCGCCGCCCGCCCCGCCGCCGGCCTGATTATTTTCACTTACTTCAATCCCATCCTTCGTTATGGGCTGGCCCGCTTTGCCGATAATGCAAAGGCTGCCGGCGCCGATGGCGTCCTCGTCACCGACATGATCGTCGAGGAAGCCTACGAATACCTGGCCGAGATGCGCCGCACCGGTCTCGCGCCTGTGTTTCTGGCCGCGCCCACCAGCCCGGACGAGCGCCTCCAGGCCATCGCCGAGCACTCAGAAGGATTCATTTATGCCATCTCGCGCACCGGCATCACCGGCAAGCAGCAGTCGCTTGCAGCCGATGCCGCCGCACTCGTCGCGCGCATTCGCCGATGGAGCAAGCTGCCGGTGGCCGTGGGATTCGGCATCTCCAACGCGCAGCATGTTGCGCAAGTCGCGGAGTTCGCCGATGCCGTGGTCGTCGGCAGCGCCATCGTGGAGCTGATCGAGAGATCGGCTCCCGACGAAGCGCCGGACGCGGTGGCCCGATTTATCGAGGGTCTGCGCCAGCCCCATGCTGCGCAGGCCCGGTGAGAAGGACAGCCCTCAGCTATCAGCCGTCAGCTTTCAGCTTGTCCGCTGCCGGGCGAAACCCGGCGCCATGCTCCGGCGAGTTCGAGCTGACGGCTGAAGGCTGAAAGCTAGTACGTGTTGCCACGCGAGGATCGAATGACGATCGAAGAATTGCGGGTACGCATCGATGAACTGGACCGCCAGCTCGTGGAATTGCTGAGCGAGCGGGCCCGCGCCGCGCAGAGGATCGGCCATCTCAAGGCCGCCACCTCGCTCCCGGTCTACGAGCCGAATCGCGAGAAGATCATCTACGCCAACGTGCGCGAGGCCAACAAGGGCCCGCTGCCGGACATCGAGCTCACCCACATCTACGAGCGCATCATCGACGTCATGCGCGCCTTGCAGCGCAACGAGCTGGCCTCAGAAAGACACGCCCGCGAAACCGGCGCCACATCCGCCGAACCGGGCCCCGCCACGGGCAAAGATCCCGAGACTGAGAAGAAGCCATGATTGTCGCCATGCAGGAAAAGGCCACCGAAGACCAGATCGACGCCGTGATTGAAGCGCTTACGGAAGCCGGCGTCGAAGTCCATCGCACCACCGGCGAGATGCAAACGATCCTCGCCGCCGTGGGCCAGACCGCGTCGCTCGAACTCGCCAAGTTCGAGATCATGCCCGGAGTCATGCACGTGCACCGCATCAGCTCGCCCTACAAGCTTGCCGGCCGCAGCTTCCGCCCGGAAGGCACTGTGATCCAGTTCCGCAACGGCATCACCGTTGGCAACAAACAAGTCGTCGCCATGGGCGGCCCGTGCTCGGTCGAAAGCCGCGAGCAAATCTTCGAGACGGCTCGCCGCGTGAAAGGTGCAGGCGGCAGCTTTCTCCGCGGCGGCGCATTCAAGCCCCGGTCTTCTCCGTATTCATTTCAGGGCATGGGCATTCCCGGCCTCGAACTCATGCGCGAGGCCGCGGAAGCCCACGGCTTGCTCGTGGTCAGCGAGGTCATGGAGATCGCGCAGATCGAGCTCATGCTTCCTTACGTCGATCTCCTCCAGGTGGGCGCGCGCAACATGCAGAACTTTAACCTGCTGCGCGAGCTCGGCCAGGTGCGCAAGTCGGTGCTGCTCAAGCGCGGCATCGCCGCCACCATCGAGGAGCTGCTGCTTTCGGCCGAGTACATCCTCTCCGGCGGCAACTACGACGTGATCCTCTGCGAGCGCGGCATCCGCACTTACGAGACCTCCACGCGCAACACCATGGACATCTCCGCCATCCCCATCGTCAAAAAGCTCTCGCACCTGCCCATCGTCGGCGACCCCTCGCACGGCACGGGCCGCCGCGACATGGTTGCGCCCATGGCGCGTGCGGCAGTAGCGGCGGGCGCGGATGGCGTCATCGTCGAAGTCCATCCCAACGCCGACAAGGCCACCAGCGACGCCGCGCAAACGCTGTATCCGGACCAGTTCGACACGCTGATGGGCGAGCTGCGGCTGATCGCTCGCGCTGTGGGAAGAACGCTGTAAGATGGGTGGTTAGCCAACAGTGGTACTGGTAGTCCTGGCCGCGCTTCGTACGTTGACGAAGCGCGGCTGACCCCTTGGTTCGAACGCGCCGATTGAGGATCTAATGACCCGAGCTCGCATGATTCTCCTACGGCTCTGTGCGCCTTTGCTTATCGCTGTTTCGTCAGCTGTCGCCACTCATCCGCAAGGTACGCCCTGTCCAGAGGACGAGCGGCCAGACTGTCCTCGCGCCGTTGTTTTCTTCCGCAATCTTCGAGCCGCCTTGGTCAGGAACGACCGCGAGAGCATAGCTCAAATGATGGAATACCCGTTCCTAACATCGATAGAGCACAAGAAGGTGCATATCTTGACACGATCGCGATTCTTGCGGCACTTTGATGAAATCTTCGACCCTGGAGTACGCTGCGAAGTCCTCAAAGCGACCGATGACGATGTCTGGGGCAATTCGCACGGATTCACCATTAAGGAAGGTGCGATCTGGTTTGACGACCTTCTTCCGCCCGGAGACAAGACAGACCCTGGATCGTCGGACTTCTGGGAAAAGGGGACGTTCAAAGTGCTTACGGTGAATAACGACTCTTACTACCCCTGTCTCAAACCCGGGAAGGCAGAGGAATGATCGACCGCATCGCCATCCTCGGCACCGGCCTTCTCGGCGCATCCGCTGGCCTTGCCCTGCGCTCCGCTGGATTCGCCGGGTCCATTGCCGGCTGGAATCGCGGTAAGAATGGCGCGCAAAAGGCTCTCGAGCTGGGCGCCATCGACGTCATCGCGCCCGAACCTCTCGCCGCCGCGCGCTCCAGCGACCTCACCCTCCTCTGCGTCCCCATCTACGCCACCCTCGACCTGATGGCCCAGCTCGCCTCCATCCTCACGCCCGATCAGCTTTTGACTGACGTCGGCAGCACCAAGGCGCAGATCTTCGCCCAGGCCGCGCGCCACTACAACACGCCGGACCGCCCCGCGTTTCTCCCCGGCCATCCCATGGCGGGTAAGGAACGCGGCGGCGCCGAGCTTGCCGACGCCAATCTCTTTCGCGGCGCAGTCTGGCTCTTCACCGACGATCCCGCCTGGCAGCGCTCGCCGCGCGGCGCCGAGCTTGTGGCCGACTGGCGCGCCCTCGTTGCCGCTATGGGCGCTCGCGCCATCGACATCGAGCCCGCTCGCCACGACGAGATGGTCGCCTGGGTCAGTCATCTGCCGCAGTTCACAGCTACCGCGCTCAGCGCGCTCTTAGAAGAGGAAGTGGGCGACGCGCCTGAGCTCAAGGACGTGGGCGGCCGCGCCCTGCGCGAGATGACGCGCCTCGGCGCGAGCCCATTCTCCATGTGGCGCGACATCGCCCTCACCAACACCGAGCCCATCGAGCGCGCCCTTCATGCTCTCGAGCAACGCCTGGCCTACCTTCGCGAGAACCTGCGCACGCCTGCCCTGCGCGACGAATTCGGACAAGCCAACAAATTCCGCCGCGAATAAGTCGGTTTAAGTCGGCAACGCTCTAAGAACGAAAATGGGCACGGCCTGTGCCGTGCCCATCCTCCAACTCTGCTCGTGAATCCTCAGCCCGCTAAACCGCTTCCGGTTCCTTTTCCGCTTCCTTTTCCTGTTCCTTGGCCGCCTCGACCTCGGGATTGATCGTCTCCAATCCCTCCGCGTGGGCCGCGTCGAGCAGCGTCTTGGAAGACGAAACGAAGATGATCGCCGTCCCCTGGAACATGTCCCGCGCCACCAGTGCCGCGCCCAGTTGCAGCGCGTCCGGCCAGCGCAGTGTGGTCCGGTCCAGCAGTTGCCGCGCGCACTCCAGCACCGCGGGATTCAGCGGCTCCTGCACCGTCCGTGCCGCCTCCAGCCGGAGGATTTCCAGCGCCGCCTGTGCGTCTTCCTTGCTGATGGCTCCGGAGCGCTCTCGCCGCCGCAGCGCCGCATACACCTCCAAGGGCGTCGAAGCGGCTATCAGCTTCCGGTTGTCCTCAATGCTCTCCAGCAGGCGTATCAGCGCCTCCGTCCCCACCTCGCGCACAAACAGCTTGGCGAAGGCCGTGGCCTCCAGAAAGTAACAGCTCACAGAACACCCCGTTCCTCTTCCAGCACGGCGGTAAGAGTCTCGCCGTGAACGGCTACGGGATGGAAGCGCTGCGCCTCTTCGGGAATCCCTGCCTCGGCGCGGTTCAGCCGGATCGTCGTGGTCGGATATGCCGGAGTCTTCGGGTTGGCTATCTTGCTGGTGAGCACCACGCCCCGCTGGATCGCCTCGGCCAGCACCGCCTGCCGCGCCTCAGGATTCTGATTCCACCGGAACGATTTCCTCGGCAGGAACGAGTCGCGAAACCACTTCAGCGCGATGAACGCGTGCCCGCCACGCTCCGCCTCGGCCAGCGCGTTGCACAACTCCTTCACGCGCGCGTCCATGTCGGCCACCAGCGACGCGTCCTGCACCGCATCTTCCTCGTATCCGTGTTCCACGGGGCGCGACACGCTGCGCACTGCCCGCGACGCTGCGGCATCCTCGCCATCCACCCGCTCAAAATAGATCCGTACCTCGTCCTCTTCCGGCGACCACGTTTCCGCAGTCGCGTTGCGCCGCTTGCTCCGCCCGTTCTCGCTGCACAGCTCTACGATCGCCTGGTACCCTGGAGGCGCCAGAAAGCGCAACGCCCGCGCCAACCCCGGATCCTGCGAAAAGGAAAGCTCCGCCAGCGCTTCCTCAATAATTTCTTCCGCGTCGGGAATACTAAGACCGCTAACATCTATGGCTGCTTGCGCAGTTCTTGTGGACTTCATACGTTCGTCTCCCTGGACTACAACCCGATCTGTCTCTACCGAAGCGCGGCCCAAAATTCGCCGGGCGGCGATTTTAAAAGCACGGCGCACCGCGCCCCGCGCGGGATCTACTGCTGATAGGAATTGGACGACCGCGGCATCCCCCCGGTTCTGTGGCTGCGCGGCTTTTCTTGCTTACCGGCGCGGCTCAGCGGTCCTGCTGGTGGAAAAGACCCCCTGCCCCGGAAACCCTCTACTAAGTACAACTAGGTTGGATACTAACCTAATCCGCCATTGTATACGATTTTTCCCGCGCCGCGCCTTAAATTCCCAGTCCTTCTCGTCCCTCCTGGCGGAACGCTTGCCTGCCCCCGTTGGACTCCGCCTTCATTCCCCGTAGAATAGACCCATGCGTCGAAGTCTGCCGCTGCTGCTCCTGGGGCTGTTCTGCCTTTGTGCTCCCCTCCTTGCCGATGGCCCCGCTTTTGACCTCGCCGGTCCAAAAGTGGACGTGCATGTCAAACGAGGCGCCGTTACCCTGCCCATCAGCCAGGTCCCCAACATCCTTCCCGGGGACCGTCTCTGGATCCATCCCGATCTTCCGGAAAGCCAATCGGCTCATTTTGTTCTGGTTATTGCCTTTCTTCGCGGCGCCACCAATCCCCCGCCCCTGGACTGGTTCACCCGCGTGGAAACCTGGACCCGCGCCCCGCGGGAAGAAGGCGTCTTTGTGACCGTGCCTCCCGAAGCCCAGCAGGCGCTGATCTTCCTGGCTCCGGAAACCGGCGGCGACTTCAGTACCCTGCGCAAAGCCGTCCACGACCGCCCCGGCGCGTTCGTCCGCGCCGCCCAGGACCTCCAGGCCGCAAGCTGGGAGCGCATGCGACTCGACACCTATTTGAACGAGGTCAAGACCAGCCAGTCCGACCCTAAGGTCCTCAAAGAACGCGCGGAACTGGCCGCACGTTCGCTCGGCATCAAGATCCAGCAGCAGTGCTTTGATCGCCCCGCCGACCAGCAGGCCGCATGCCTCTCCCAGCACACTGAGGGCATGGTCCTCGACGATGCCAACGCCCAGTCACTCGTCTCCCAGATCGCCAACGGCTCAACGGCCGATCTGATGAACCAGCTCAGCTATTCCAATATCGGCGGCGCCGGCCTGTACAGCCCATACGTCGGCGCTATCGTCGACATGGCCAAGATTCTCTCCTCGCTGCACACCGCTCATTTCCAGTACATCCCGGCCCTGGCTTTGCCAACCCAGGACACGCTGAACCTTCGCCTGAATGAGCCTCCCTCGTTTCGCGATCCCAAATCTGTCGTGGTCGTGGCTCTGCCGCCGGTTGGCCCGTCCAAAGCCCCGCCCCTGCATCCGATCACCCCGAATGAAACGGCCTGCGCCCAGAAGCCCGGCCTGGTCTTCTCTGCCGACGGCGCGCCAATGATCTTCGGCACCTCCATCGCGCACGAGCTGAAGCTGCACCTGGAAGGACCCAACAACTACACTCTTGATGTTCCCGCGACCGCCGATCCGTCCAAGGGCGGCATTGTTCCAACCGACGATCTGCCCACACTTCCCTGGGGCGACCTGACTGCTACGGTGCACGGCAAATGGGGCTTCGATGAGTGGGAGGGCCCGCACTTCCATCTCCACTCCGCCGGACCGGAAAAGTGGGAAGTCGCCGCCGACGACCAGTCGGCTCTCATCGTCGGCCGCGAGGATACGCTCCATATTCAGGGCGACAACACGCTCTGCGTCTCCGCCATCGACATGGCCGGAAACACGCTCACCTGGAAGTCGCCGAAACCCGAATCCCTGGTGGTCTCGGTCCCCTTGAAGAGCGCCCAACCCGGGCCCATCACCTTCCACATTCATCAGTACGGCATCGACAATCCCGATTCCTTCACTCTGAATGCCTACGCCGAAGCGGCATCGCTCGACCGCCTCACCCTCAACGTCGGCGAGCACAACGCCACCCTCAAAGGCACCCGCCTCGATGAGGTGGCTAAGGCCACGTTTAGCGGCATTAGCTGGACTCCCGCCGGCCTGACCCGCGTGCAGGACTTCGATGAGCTCGCGCTCAACACCGCCAGCTCGACCACCGGGCTTCAGGCGGGCGCAGAGGTCACCGCCAAGGTCCAGCTCCGCGATGGCCGCGAGCTCAAAGTCCCGGTCACCATCAACCCACCCCGCCCGCAGGTTACGCTACTCAACAAGGGCACGCAGGATGACGGCGCTACCGTGCCCTCACCCGTCCACCTCGGCAGCCCCGATGACGTCCCGCTCTCCTCGCGTCTCGTCTTCTTCCTGAAATCCGTGGTCCCGCAGAAATTCCCGCGCAACGAGAACGTCGAAGTCGCAGCCGCCGACGGCAGCTTCCACACCATGCTTTCGCTCTCCGACGGCAGCCTCATGCTCGAGGATCAGCGCACCGCCCTTGGCAGCGTCGAGCCGCTCGCGCGCTTCGGTTCGTCCGCCTTCGGCCCCCTCCGCGCCCGCGCCATCTCCGCCGACGGCATCGCCGGCGACTGGATGCCCCTCGGCACCCTCGTCCGCCTGCCCGGATTCAAAGAGCTGCGTTGCCCCCGCTCACCACTCAAGCTCTGTATCCTGACCGGAACCAATCTCTTCCTGGTCGACTCCATCGCCTCGGCCCAGGACTTCGGCAACGCCACCGACGTGCCTCAGGACTTTACCGGCGCACAGCTCGCCGTACCCCATCCCGTGGGCGGACTGCTCTATCTCAAGCTGCGCGACGATCCCAACACGGTGCAGACCCTCAACCTGCCCGTCACGCCCATGACGCCGTCTCTCGCGCAGAACACTTCAAGCCCGATCGCCCCCATCCAGCCGCCGGTGGCTCCGCCTGCCACGCCCACAGCACCAGCTTCTGACACCG
>Ga0335074_10003157_pt1 | contig 22432 bp, 16 predicted proteins | sample Lox_Sample_23_FD_206715 | JGI IMG/M metagenome (GOLD analysis project Ga0335074, IMG submission 206715) | Soil microbial communities from Loxahatchee National Wildlife Refuge, Florida, United States - Lox_Sample_2.3 | ecosystem: Environmental > Terrestrial > Soil > Wetlands | place: USA...
ACCACGCTCCGTAGCGTTCTAACATGTGCAGCGGCCTGAACTATACGCTGTACGTTCTAGCGCCTGACATGATACCTCTCCCCACAGTGGCCTGTCCCCAGGTCACAAAATAAGGGATGTACTTGGCCGTAGCAGCCTTACTACGCCTAACATGATGCTTGGTATGTACTTCATTAAAATAGGACAATTTAGGCGGGAGGAATGAACATGGGTCTCCCAACTTAGGGGCTGCAGCGGGGCGCCTGGTATGCATTAGGGACGCATTTCCACATTTATAGTATACCCGTAGCATCCTTACTGTTATCCGCTTACTAGCCCCTATACATTCCCATCTACGTCCTAGGCCGCGGCAGGTTACGTAGAGCCGCGAAAATGTTCACTATATTATAAGCTCTTAATTGCTATTTCCCAGTATTAAACTGCAGTCACACTTTCCAATTAGGACTAAGTAGTTACATTGGTGTTCCTGCCCGATTTCCGTAGTGCCTAGCTTGCGTTAAGGTTTGTGTTACCGAAATCACTGATTATAGCGCTAAGCCTATTTAGGCTATTAGAATGGCTTTAAGAATTCCTAATTGTAAATTGTAAACATTCTTCTAAATCGGGTAAGGTGCTATAGTAGTAATTGCGTGCGCTAGTAATTTTGCGTGCGCACCTTTCTCCTGTGACGGATCTGGAGGATCGCGTCATATGCCTTAAGTAGTAGAATAGCGAATAAGGCTTCAACCTTATTCTTGTGCCTTTTAGCCTGTTGGCCGAGTGGTTAAAGCTGTTCACACCGCTCGTTTACGCACCTGGTTAGTGCCGTCACATCTCCTATTTAAATTACCACTTCTTACTACAACAACCTTCTGCTACAGCCGGTGCTTGAAATGTGTATATAATGTATTAATAAGTAAGGATGATGATCAAAGCTAATCTACAATGCGCAAGGCAGTATATATATAAGGGAAAACGGGTCATGTGACGGGCCCGAACAGGCGTAGTCTGTCGGTACGTCTTAACGGACCGCAAGTGGCCCGGGTCGGTCCGGTAAGACACAACGCTAGTCCGTAAAGGACGACGCCGGTCCGTAACACTTAGATAATACAATAACCCCCCTCCCCTAATACAAGTCATAAATAATTAGGAATAGGAAGTAGAAGACATCCTAGCTGTAAAAAAGGTAAGGAACAACCTAAGATACCGTGCTAGCTGGGTAGGGTACGATGAAGACCCAGAATGGTACTTAGCATCTAACTTTAAGTACTCTCCCTACAAACTTAGGGACTTCCACCTAGCCCACCTAGACCTCCCAGGCCCACCTTGCAAGCTGGACGAATAGATAGCGCAGTAGGAAAAAGGAGTAGATGACTACGATGATTTAAACGACGATAGAGAAGCATCAAAACAAGCCTGAGGACAGGCTTCTTGCAAAGGGGGGGGGTGATGTGACGGTTCGTCTTATATACGCAACAACTACTATATCAAACTGCCCTTGAAACCGCCAACTGCCCTTAAAACCGCCAACTGCGTTGAGCGTTATCTATAGTTGCACTGTCACAGAATACAGCTTGTATATATAGATAGTTATCTTCTCCCTTTCTGTCCTTTTCTTCTCTCTTTAGCTTAGTATCCTTGATAAGTGCAATCTACAGAGCTCCCTTCATCCTTCATTGAATAGCATTCCGTACGTGCTGTCACAATAACCTTACCACCAAGCTTTTTCGTTTTGCATGCACAATCCCCGTATCAACCACCTACAATTTGGATAACCTTCAACTATACAGTGTACCTTCTAAGATATCTTTACAATATTTCCAGTCTTTCCGCCTTATAAAGTCCATCATATATAACTTTAAAACTACAGGTGACGTGACTTGGACACAAACATTTAATTAGGAGCTTGCTCCTTACTATTTGAACTTTCTTGCTTCTTTCTTCACGTGACGTTTTTCTATATGGGCTCAAATTGAGTCAGGTGACTTCAAATTTTACTGTAACGTGACCCGGAATACTCCGGATTCTTACTAAGCTACCCGTAACCCGGAAACGCCGCCTGTAATTAGGAGCTTGCTCCTTACTACTAGAACTTTCTCGCTTCTTTCGTCATGTGACCTTTTTCTATACGGGCTCAACTGGAGTCAGGTGACTTCAAAAAGTGCAGTAATATGACCCGGAATACTCCGGATTCTTACTAAGCCGCCTGTAACCTGGAAACGCCACCCGTAATCTCTTTTCCAAGCTATTGTTTTCCCCTTATACTACTCTTCCAGCCTTTTAAACCGCTTTTATATAGGCCTTATACGTTGTAACATATGTTTTATGTAAGTGCTATGCCTTTTTTGTTTCTCTCAGGCTGTTTTTCCTACTTTTATTGTCTTTTGCAGTCTTAATGGCCTGGAATGGCTCTTTGATATTGCTCCAAGTGCCTCTAAAAGCTTACTCCTCCTCTTTTCCTTTAAGATGCATCTTCTTTACCTTCTTCTAAAGTTTTTGCTACTTGCTACGTGTGCAGAGAGAAAGCCTGCAAATATAGGGCGTTAAAGAAAAGACCTGCTTTACAAGAAATAGATCCTAATATCGGTCCACCTTCTACACAACGACGTGCCACCTCGACTTCTTAGGCGTCCTTTTCGCTATTTGTAATCAATTATGGTCTTATCCTGCCTGTAAACCCTCTCTTACACCCTCCTCCGCTCGTACAACCTCCTATTTCCCCAGTCCAGCCTCTACAGCCTCCTCTACTCGAAAATCCTCTCCTACGCCCTCCTCCGCCCGTACAACCTCCTATTTCCCTAGTTCAACCTCCACAGCCTCCTCCACCCAATAGCTTTTTACCAGCTGATTAATAGCAGAGAATATGCGATTTCTAGGTGCATATAACTACAATTAAGATGGAAACATGTACTTAGTGCAAGGCCTAGTAGTTTAATATGAAGCTGAAGGATGGTATATGTTATACTTGTACTTTTAAGGATAAGGGGCAAACAGTCTATTTGTTCTTAGCAGAGAATAATATGGACCTAGGGATCGTTCCAGCCCACCTTTTAGCCTTAATATAGATTAAAGAGATAGTTATCGCCTGTTCCTATGTCCAAATGATAATAAAGTGCTACTAAGGCTATTAATATTACTATACTAACTACTACGTGAGCTTTACACAAGATATTGTTAGGACTGTTAGTGTACTTCCTAACCTTCTAGAAGAGCTTGACATTATTCTATTACGGCTATTAAGAGATACGCTGGATAATACTAGATATTAGCAACAATTCCAACATGATTTCTAGGTCTAGAAGAAATATATTCTTACTTGGCTATAATACTTATATGCCTACCACTCGGATTATAAGCACGTTGTAATTTCTAGCGAGCGAATGGACCAGCTTCTAGCTGATAGCAACATATCCCATCAACTCCTAGTTCTCGATGTCGGCGATGATGAGGGGCTAGATCTAAGAGAAGAGGTTTTAGGCGTAGAAGATGATTTATAGCTGCCGAACTTCAAATTTACAGTCCTAAATAACTGTCTTAAAGTTATAGAGGCCAATTAAATCCTATAAGAGCTTACAGGTAAGAACTAGCGTGGCATTAATATACTAGCCCTAAATATTTGTACTATGCTAATCGATGAGGCTGCTAGGAGAGAGCGGATATTTGCTATGGCTTTTCCAACCTTATATCTAAATGGCCTAGCCGACTTCAACCAAGCCCGTTCTTAGTCTATAACTTTCAAGGAGTATGCCTACTATCTAATATGCTATAAGGATAGGCGTTTTAGGCGGCATTCTTAGTAGCACTTTATAGTGTTTAATATCCTTATACGCGATAAAGCTAGGAAATCAGCCTGGTATTACGTTTTAAAGTCGTTAAATCTATTAAATCTTACCTAAAAAGAGTTAAGTGAAGCTTTAAATACAAACCCTGCCCTTTTAGGTTTAATTGTACGTTAAGGCTTATATCTTACTAGAACTCGCCCTTTTTAGAAAAATAGAGGTTATTTGCTTAATGCTCAAGCTTGATTCCTTATGCTGCAAATGTTGCTTATATTTATTACTTTTAGCTGTACTAACTTTTAATAGCATGATCTTTATTGCCAACTGCCCTAATATAACGAATTCCTAGCTGGAAACGACATAGTTTAGCGTAATATCATATAGTAGAACGTTTAGGATTGCCCTTATATTATTGCCTACTATTTAGACCTTTAGTTTTAGGCCTTCTTACAGCTTGTCCTTAAGCTGTATTTCAGCTATAAGGACTACTAGTAGCATTATAAGTAGCAGGCTTGTAGTTCCAGCTATATACACTGCCTCTTCTAAATACTATTTGCACTATCTCTCAATTAGTTTACAGTCGAATTACAAGATCTCTTTGCTTAGTATTAGGGCGAAAGGATTACAGCTTAAAATCCGAATTCTTTTTAAGTCCTAAATGCTTAAAACCCAGCTTCTCTTTAATTCTCTAACGTGGTTAATTTTAAAGACTAGTTTACTGCTTTTTTAAATTGCTTATAGATGCACTTAGTCTGTCGCTTAAGGGCTTATCTCCAAGTCAAAAAAGGCGAGGATAAGACTTTATACTGTTAATTCTTCTTTCCCTAGCCCTTATTTGACAAACTAGTAGTTACTAAGGACATTAACTATAAGAGTTAGCTCTTCTCTCTAGCTTGGAATATCCCTAATATAAATTAATGCTTTATACTAATTATTATGGGCTAAATGGCTAATACTAATATCTAGCTGCCTATATTGCTTTTTGCTGTTTTAGCTTATATTAGAAAGTACGTTTCTAAGCTGGAAACTAAGTTTAAGTCTTATAAAGATTTATAGGCCCAAATAATACTATATACTAATAACCAAGTACCACTCTTATTGTTTGTCTCTAAGATGCTTAATAAGCTTGTTGGAGAGCAAGATTGGTTTGCGTAAGAGGTGTTGCATATCTTATTAGAGCTCTTAGTCTAAGAAGCGTCTTAGACTGTTATAACACTTAATTGTCGCCTAGAAAAGTGCTAGGACAACGTTATCGTGTTAGAGGATGGAGAAGTTTCTATATAGAGATTACTTGTAAGATGATACTAGGACTAAACCTGCAATGCGCTTAGTACTTAAAAGCTTAAAAGTGTTACTCTCTTTAATTAGTTATAATTCTAGGATTAGAAGACCTTTACAATTCGGACTAGAGCCCCTTCCTAGGTTATTAACTATTAGCTAAGATATCTAGCTGACCTAGAAGCAGCTACATATAATAACTTTTACTGTGTAAAGCTTATGCTACACTATCCGTTTAACTATATTAAAAAGCTATTATTAGTTGACAATGTAGTTTATTCGAGCTACTAAGAGGCATATACAGCTTGCTGTTAGCACTATTTCCACCTAGAAGACTATTATGCTGACTTGGAGACGGACCTAAATGAATTACCTAATAACAATAAAGATAAAGAGGATTTAAAGGTTAAACTCGAACTAGAAGATGAAAGACCTCTTACAAACTTTAAGGCTTATGCCTGATAACAGCTAGATGATTAAGGCCAGTTAGATGGGCTTAGCAGCCTTAGAACTTGTCACTTGGACTAGGAATACGATTGGACTCTACATGTTAGGAAGTACGATATTAATCTTAAGGATTAAAGTCGGCTATGGGCGGAAAACCCTATCGAACAGGCTGTTAATGTTAATTTGTCGCCTAGAAGCTTAAATTTAAAGCAGTATAAGCTCTACGATATCGTTGTTAACTAATATACCTAGAAGCTCTTTAGCCTGAGATTGCTACTACAGCTCCTCTTAAACGTTAATGGGGTTGCTAGGTCTAAGAAGACGTATACTCTCTTTAAGATATATGCGAAATTATAGGATCTTGCTTTTTAAGCTAGGAAATAAAATCCTATCTTCTAAGCTGCACTTATAGGAATTGCAGCTTATAATATTACTAGAAAGACCTTATATTCTCTCTTACAGCTACCCGTAAAGGCTCAATCAACAGATCTATCTCTATTAACATTATAGGCCTTACAGCTACACTTTTAACATTGTTGGTTCCTTATTATTAACAAGAAGTCTATAATTAATTTACAATGCCTTTTATTAATTGATAATCGTTTACGGGCCATTTTACCTGATAATGCTTCTTATCCCTTTAGTAGTCTTAATATTCTCCTATATGGTAATTTCTTCTAGCTCCTACTTGTATGTGGAAGAGCCTTATACTTATTTATAAGTAAGACTAATATTAAGGCAATTAAGGGCTAATAGCTTTATTGTTGCTTCAATCAGACGGTCCAGCTTACTTAAGTTATACAGCAGCTAGGAGAGGACGATATTTCCATTTGTTTCTAAGTCGCCCTTAAAGAGTTGCATGCAGGAAAGCTGTCTAAAGAGAGCTAGGAACTTCTCTGCACCTATATTGAGAATTAGCTGTCTCTAGATGAGGTCTCTAGCTTTAATAATGCTCTCTAGCTCTATTTCACTAAGGACGAGGTATATGAGTAGAATATTTAATGTCTTACAGCTTAGAATGTGCTAGTTAAGATATTAACTGCTATTAATTAGGGCTAAGGGGCAGAAAAGGCATTCGATGACGATGCTAAGAATCTATTAAATACGATATACTTATATATTAAAGCTTGAGTTATACTTTCTTCTAATATATAGACTGAAATCGGGCTGGTAAATGGTTTAATAGGCATAGTTGTTGATTTGACGTAGGAGTTAGAATAGGATCCTAATACTTCTTTTCCCTTTACTGTTCTTATTGCATTTAATGGATATTCTAGTTTAGCATTTCCAGGCTGCAATGCTAGCGTAATACTAGTATTTGCAAATCTAGGCCGGTTTAAATATCGTGGTATCACATGCACCTAGAAGCAGTTTCCTTTACAGCTTGTATATAGGATTACAGTCTATAAAAGTTAGGGTCTAACACTCTTTAAGGCTGTTTTAAACCTTGCAACAAAGGAATATGCGCTTAGTCTTTCTTACATAGCAGTTTCCTAGGTGAAAACGCTTTAGAGGCTATTGTTTAAGTGCCCTTTTAACTATAACTACTTTTAACTTAAGGAAACTAATACTTTTAAGGACTAAGAATTAGATGTATTAGTACGTAATAGACAAATTATTTAATTATAGTCTTTGTAATAATATATCATATAAGCTACAAGTTATATTTCTATTAAGTGGTTTCTTTATTACTATTTTAGACTTAGTTTCTTTATTACTGTTTTAGGCTTAAAATGTGGCTTAAAGCTACAACCTGCTAGCTCCTATTCACTTCCTACTTTCACTTTTACTACTACTACTACTACTACAACTACTACTATTACTACTACTATTACTACTATTACTATTACTACTATGTCTTCTACTCCTACTTCTCTAGCTGCAGCTGCTGCTACTAACGTTTCTGCTCCTACTACTCTTACTGCTATTTGTGCTAAGGGTGAGGTTGAGGATGAAGGTGAGGATGAGGATGAATATGATGATGCTATTAGTAAGTCTATCCTCCTAGGTTGTTTCTGAGCTTTTCTAACAATTAACAGCCCCAATTCCAGCCCTGCCTGCACGTGCTACTAGCATTATAACTGCTCTAGCTGCCCTACCCCCCACTTGGAATCCTACAACTCGCCCTAGCCGCAATACCCGTCTTAACTGGGACGCTAATATCAAAGCCAACCTCGCTTAGATTACGAGGCAGGTTAACGTTTTAGAGTGCACCTACTGCGCCTAAAAATATGGAGTGTTTGCGCTATGTGTTTCTGCTCCTAGCCACCTTAGTGGGAGCTGCGCCAACTGCTACTACAACAACAAAGGCGTTCGTTGTTCTTTTTGTAAGTATTCTTTCTAAGCTGTTTTTACTTTGTTTTATAATGTAACTAACTATTTATAGGCCTACAAGCTGATGCAGCCTCTGTTGCTGCCGCTATTGCTGCTGCTGCCACTGCCGACCCTAATTCTCTGGCCGGTCTTGCTGCCCCTACTCCTACCCCAGCTTCTGCCCCTTCCCTGGCCGGTCGTCTTTGCTGCTAGATTGCTCTAACGCTCGTTTTAGGCCTAAGAAACGTTGCGCCTGCTGCTGCTGCTACTGTCCCAGCTGCTCCTACTGTCTTTAGTTCTTGTGGTGGTTGTAGTTCCTGTGGCTCCTGTAGCTCCTATGGCTCCTGTGGCTCCTGTGGCTCCTATAGCTCCCTTGGCTCCCATGGTTCCTGTGGCTCCTGTGGTTCTCGTGGTGGACGTGGTGGACGTGTGGCTCGGGCTGGTGGTTTGGTTGGTGAGTTTTCCAGCCTGTATTTATTACTTTTAACTACACATATGCTAATTTTCGCTCTTAGGGTCTATTCGAGTGCCTTGCTGGTCCTAGGCAGAGCGGATGCGAGCTATTGCTGCAGCTTACCAGCAATTGGCCGAGCTATACTTGGAGGAGGCGGGGAGATTGGAGGAGGCTGGGGATGTAGAGTAGTTTTCCTTTGTTAATAATTAGAGTAGTTTTCCTTTGTTAGTAATTAATACATGAAGTTCTTCCTCTGCTTGACAGTTTAATATTTGTGATATTATTTCGGGCCCTTAATTATATACAAATACTAACTAATAGAGCGCCGCAGGCCTGGGGGTATGGGGGCTGGCCCCCATGATAAAAAGATTCCGGGCCGAAAAAAGAATCAATATTTGTAAATCGAGCGCAGCGAGCCCTGGGGGTTTGGGGGCTGGCCCCCATGAAAAAAAGATTCCGGGCTAAATAAAGCAGGTTAAATCTATAGAGCAAGCTCCTACATGCCGTGTTTACATTACACGGTCCCTTGTAGCAAATTTTGTACAGAGTTTTCTATGAGCTTAAGTATATATAGAAGGGTCCTAAGCATAGGAACTAGCAGTTCAATCCATTCGTTAAGTCCTAGTCACTCTCCCATGCGACAGCTCCTTACTACTAGAATTTGCTTGCTTCTTCACATCACGTGACGGTTTTCTATAGTGGCTCGCCCAGAGTCATGTGATTTATCTATTTTCAGATCACGTGACCTCCGATAGTGACTAATCCGGGCCTGGAACGTGAAAAAACCTACCTGTAGCTTCTCTGCCTAGCCATCGTACTAACCTATTTCAATTTAAACCTCTTTTCCGGCCTATTCCAGCCGTCTTTATACAGGTTATGCTATGATATCTTCATTTCTTTTCCCGGTCTGTTTTCTCTTCTTCTATTGTCTTTTGGACCGTCAACAACCCGATATGGAGGCTCGATATTATTGCACTATATGCAATATAAAAAGCCTGCTCCTCCTTTCTTCCTTAAAGACGCGTCTTCTTTACCCTCCTCCAGAGTCTTTGCCACATGCTATCCATGCAGAGAGAAGGTCAATTTGCGGAATAAGAGGAAAAGAACTGCTTTACAAGAAATAGATCCTAATATCGGTCCACCACCTGTACAGCGACGTGCTACTTCGATTTCCTAGGCGCCTTTTCGGCCTTCTACGATTAATCAGGGTCCAATTCCGCCCGTAAATCTACTAAGCTGTATACTTAGCTAAAGCAAGCTTCTATTCTGCTTGTCCGGGGGGCGAAGCTCCCTGGTCTAGAACATTCCGTGTCCATATAGTCACGTGATTATGTGACATCATATTGGTCACGAGATCAGGGAGCGGATCAAGTATTCCATTCGACACTTCGTTCCAAGACAAGCGCCTATAATAACAGTTATTAAAGGTAAGTCTCTTCGAGTATACTACAACAAGTGAACAGAGCTCGCCAAGTTCACGATTGTATGTATGTCACTGAGAAATGCAGCAACAAGTCACCATGCCCTCCCGATTCTACTGCGGGGAATTTGATGTATTCAACGAGGGCTGTACCCTTTATCAATTCATATCTGTGATTTGAGCAAACTCGTCGCAGGCATCTAAGCCCGGGATACACATAAAGTCTCTTCTATCCATGGTAAATGCGCAATGGACAATCTCAATAGAGAGGCTGAAAAAGCCTCATGGCAGCAAGAAATCGAACGGCGACAAGAAATGAGGCTCCGCTGAGAGTTCAGATTTAGACGAGAGAACCAATAAATTACATCTGATACCCTTGACCCTGCTGAGGATATTGCTGAAAGCCCGCAGCAGCGTTAAAGCCCTGTGGGGCTTGAATATTCCCTCCCTGAGACTGCTGGCCTTGCCCAGGCAGCTGCCCAGGGGCCTGATGTCCCAAAGCAGTTTCCTGGGCCTGCCCAGAGACTTGCTGGACCGGCTGTGACATGGACCCCACGCCACTTTGCTGCATGCTTGCCATACCAGACTGGGATTGATTCTGCATAGGCCACATCTGCTGCGGGTTTCCCATTTGCGCCCCGCCCATGAAAGCTGTTTGTGAAGCTGAGGGGGCTGTCATGCCATATCCGGCCTGTTGGAAGGGCATATTTTGGCTTAGGCCCATGCCGAAGTTTCCTTGGTTCATACCTTGCATCCCTTGCTGCCCTGTGCCAAAGCTGTTCCGCATCGGCCCCCCGAAGGCGGCCTGCGCAGGCATTTGCCCCCCCATGCCACCTCCAAAAGACGCCATATGTGCAGTCGCTGCGCCAGTATAACCTCTAGCTTGCATCATGCTCTCCAAGCTCATGGGGTTGCTAGTACTGGGGTTGAAGCTGTCAGTTCTCATCATGTTAAACGCGGCTCGCTCGGCATCTGAGTGGCCTGTTGTACGGATGAGGTAATCATCGAACTCGGCGGCTGCTTTGGCCACGATCTCGAAATGCCGGACTTGAAGATGCACTGGATCACTAGGACTTTTGCATTCGAATTGTGCTAGAGCCGTAGCGCTCTGGAAAGCGTTACGAATCTGTCTTCCGTTCCATCCAGTCCCTCCGGTTAATCGGCATTGCGTTTCAAAGTGCAATTTTGCATACTCCAGTATCTGCTGGTTGTCGATCTGGATTGTCTTTAAACGTTCCTTAAGCCTTCGCATTTGCATATCCCAAATCCTGGTCGTCTGCCAGACATTAAGCCATGGATAGAAGAGGCTTATGTGTATACGGGACTTGAAGGCCTATGACGAATTAGATCCTATCACATAAATATACTAATATTGAGTTACAGACCTCGTCGAATGCACCCACTCGATTGGTGGTAAGGAACAGAATACCTTCGTAGTATTCCAGAACGCGGAGGAACACTAAAAATCTGTTAGTACATGTCATATCAAAGCTTTTTCGCCACTAACCTGAAACTACAGCATTTCGCTCCAAATCAGAGGATGTCCTCTGGGCAAGGAAGACATCTGCTTCATCGAGGAGTAGTACACAACCCCAAGCTTGTGCAAGCCTGAAGTTCATCTCCAGCTTCCGCTCTACATCCTGTGCAGTAATTCCCAAATCACCACAAGTGATAGGCAGGAGCGGGACATTGTTAGACTCTGCAACGCATTCGGCGGTGGATGTTTTCCCTACTCCTGGGGCTCCATGTAGAAGAATGATCAACCCTTTACCTTTGTCTCGAACAAGATCAAACTGCTCGTCATTTTCCCAGGTTGAAGGCTCTCCTTTCTTCCCCGTGCGGCGGAAATGTGTTTGCACTAGTGCTTGAACAACATCTTTGTGACCACTTGGCAGCTCGAGATCTTCGAACCCATTTTTGTGGGCCTTTACATCCCTTATACTGTCGATGTCCAGGGCAGCTATGGGTTGTCATGTTAGAAAGCCTTCCGATATCGATGCGAGTTTGAACGTACCCCACTTTCGACTTCGCAATATGAAAGCATATACACGAGATGGTAAAAGTAAGAGATCGTTCCCCGTCGGAATCTCCTCCTTGGAGAAGTATCTCGCCGACTGCAAATTTATCAATGCCATGATATCATTCCGTATCTGGTGGTCCCATTTCATGTCATAATCGATATCTTCGGCATTACCTTCATCTGCAGGTTCACGGCATTCGCGACCGTCCATTAACTCAAATATGACATCCTCTCCGAGTCTTGGCGACCACTTTGGATTGCTGTTGAAAGTCCGATCAAAGTCGACCATTACCTCGCTTTCGACAGTCTCCTCAGAGACGGTTATTGGTGGACCCGGCCTGTAGTAACCATCTTCTGGTGTTTGTATGAGGGGAGTACCAAATGGTGTTCTTATGAGAGTCTTTCCGGAATAGTAGCGATGTTGAGGTTCTATAAATTGAAGGAATTTTTCCCCGCGCTCCTTGAGTTCCTCCTCATTGACGAGGCCGAACTTTTTCGCGTATGTGTAAGGAATGGCGGTTAGGTCTTTTATGTCCATTTCGTCCTCGTAGGGATCAATGTAGAACTTACGAAAGATGGGCCCAAATCTGACGCCACTGTAGTCGATATACTCGCAATCGAGGCAGAATGGGCTTACAATATCATAACCGGGGGCGATCGGCACCACCTTAGGCTCCTGGGGCGGAGGAGGATTTGAAAGTCCAGGAGGAGGGGGAGGAGGTCCGCTGGGACGAGGAACCCACGGACTCAAATACGGCCTTCCTCCTGTCGCCTGAACAGCTCTCCAAATGTGCTGAGGACAATTCTTCTCATTAACATATAAAAGCTGATCGGGCTTAAGGAGATGCCATAATTCAGAGAATCGAACTTTTTGACGCTCACACCGATCAAACTCGCCTTGAACTTTCTTAAGATAGTTGTCAATGAAGCCAATTAGACAGCGCAAGTCGTCCACGGCCTCTTGGCTCTCCAGCCTTTCGTCGAACGTTTTGGCCTTTTCTTCTGTTTTCCTTCCCACTTTCCCTTCGACATTTTCTCCAACGGTTTTCTTGGGGTTCTCCTCCGGAATCTGGACAACTTCAGGTGGTAGCTCTTCATCTACCTTACCTCCATTGACTGTTCCCGCCTTAATGGTCTCTTGAAGAGGTTTATCCTGTGACGGAGGCTCTCCCTCCCTCTTCGCATCAGCTTGAGGTATTTGGGGATTGTCAGAGATCGGCAGTGCAATAGCTGGCTCAGACTTGCCATGAGAATCTGGCAACACCGATTTCTCATCGACTGGGCTTTGGGCCTGGGCATTCACTTTGACCTCCAATTCTGCTAACAATTCTCTTATGTCATTCTCCATGAGATATAGAATTTTGAAGGGCCTCAGTATCGCACGAGGATAAAGTGGCTTTCCCGCTGCGAATCGTTTCTTTGATATTCTCCAAAGATGTTGTAGTATCATGTCAGAGTTGATGCGAATGCGTGAAGGAAGACCTTCAGATCTTCGAGCAGCACTTGACGGCATCTCGTTTGCTTCGCCTGAATTCGCACCTTCATGACTGTGCTTTTTCCGAGTCCGTTGATGATAAAGTATAGGCTCATCTATGAGAACGTCGACAGCATAAAATTCCTCCGGAATAGGTTTCCCTTTGTCCTTCAGATACTCCTCCCAAGTCATCAACTTCAATTCCGGGATGGCAATCTTCGTGATGTCAGCCAGACTTGAAGCGTATGAACCTCTCCTCGATGTCACAGGCTTGCCCTTCTCCAATTCGGTTATGCGTTCCTCAAGCGACTTCATATAAGCTCCGTATGCTCTTACATAATCGTGACGACGGGATGGGATTGCCAGTGATCTAGAATGAAAGCTCACGAAACTGTTGTCGCTGTCGCTGTCGCTGCCGCTGTCGCTATCGCTACTGCTACGACCGCCACTTTCATCCAGACCAATACTACGAGAACGAGAACGAGAGCGCCTACGAGCTTTCTTCTTCTTCTTGCTCCTTGCTGGTCTCTCAGCATCTTTTAGGTCAATGCCAATATCACCACCTTTCCGATCCGCCTCCTTTTCTGCAACGGCAGCGTCCTCATCTTCCACAGACTGAATGGGAACATCCACATTTTCGACCTTTAAGCCATTTGTATCTGTTGCCGAATCCTTCCCCTTTTGATCTATGCTACTCTCAGCAGCTTGATTTAAGTCGGGCATACTCGGACTAGGACTTAGGAGCCCAGAAGCGGGGGCAGTAGCCATGTCGAAGGAAGGGACGAACGTTGGAGCTCTCGGAGATATCAATCGATCACGGTAACGAGTTTGAAGGGTGCAGAATCTGTAATCATATTAATTAGAGCGGTAGCGCTATGTAGGGGATTGGATGGTCTTACCAGGGAATAAATGATGACAGCGATCAACAAAAAGCCAGCTGAATAACTAAATGGAGCTCTGCGGAATTGGCTGCAGGGTGTGCAGTTCTTGATCGACGAAAAACCCCCAAAAGAAAGCGACAAGGCACAGCAAGCTTTCCCTCTGAGATTAAGATATTTAAGGAGACAACAATAACAAGAAGAAGAGAGAAAGCGGAGAAGCGCTCAGCTTCCTTGCCAAGACTTGGCCCCCAAGTTCAGTTGCATAGTACGAGGCTGGTACGGCTGGGGTACCATCGCAAGTTTCTAGGTGCGGTCTAGCGTAGGAATCAGCCCAGGCCAATCAGTAACGGAAGGCTGAGTCGAGTCGCTAAGGCCTGCACGGAATCAAGCCTGGCGACTACGATTAATTCTTCAAGGCTTCATAATTAAGATGCAAATGTATGAATATGGTAGATTATTGCAATTTTCAGCCTGTTTAATATCTGCCTACCATGGCAAGGCCATAATTTTCGTCACATATGTCATTCCTCCCCGATCCCGTCGTATGGCTTAAATTATCTACTGTTGAACTTTTTGGGTAAGGTCCAGACTCCTTCAATTGGCATTCTAGTCTCTGTCGTTCCTAATGACCTAATGTGACCTTCCTGTCACCGGTAGCCTCCTCCGATGGCTAAAGCTCATCCCTCGACTGAAGGGACAGTAAATAATCCTTTGGTTCTTGGAAGCTCGTCTCTCCAGCAAGAAATGACGTCTCAATGAAGAATGCCCTCTCAAGTCCCAAAATCGGGACTGTTCAGACTGCTGTTACTTCTCCTAAAGTAATCGTAGTTCTGGCCCATAAGCGCTCCAAGCCGGCTTGGCGTCCCCTCATTCGAACTAGACATCCAAGAAAGCATCCCTGAATCCTGACTACTAGTACTACTTGCCGATCCCAATAATCTCCGCTGCTGCATGGCCATCTGCCTTGCATTGAAACCCTGACCATTTCCTAACGTCTCGCTCGGAATAATTAACTGTTTGTCCCTAGGAAATAAATGCTTCGTGTGAATGCTCGCTTTAGGACTTGTGACAAGCAATTTCAAGATGACGCCACCGTTTGCACCACTGGTATTGTATTCAACAACAAGGTTCCGCAAGCTCAGGATTACAGAAGATAGTTCCATTAGGCGAGGTTCAGTCTCGAACCAGGAGATGCCATCGATGATGATGAAGATTGCAGTGTTAATTGTTAGAGAGTCAATGATTCGGCGAAAGAGCTCGCATAGGAAATCAAGTCGGAATTGTTGCACGCCGAGAATGGCATCGAACGACATGAAATTGAGGTTGATGTTTTGGCGTACAAATGGGTTGGCGAGCAGCTGAGTTATAAGACTTCGCATGATGGCAGTCGCATCGCTCATGTAATTGCCTACTCGATGGAGCCCGCAGAAAAAAGAAAGTGGGACGGCGTTCGTAATCTGTCCGAGTTCTTGTGAGAGCAAAGAGCAGAAATAAGACATGGATGACACGGGTATCATTTCACCCATTCCGTCGATGACCAACATGTCAGATAACCCTGACTTGAACCACGACTGAAATTTGGAGTTGCTCATCAGCCATGCGGCTCGTTGTTGATCGCTAGGTTTAAGTTGATTTCCCTCCCGCAGTGATCTTTCAGCATCCTGAGCCACGAAATCTATGCTCACTTGGAGAAGTTGTTGGAGTTGGTCGACTGTAATAACAGGTGGTGGAACAGCCGCAATGGCGAGTTTAGATGTTACTTCTTGAGCCAGCCTCATGGCGTACCCTGCCATTATTTAGTATCTGCTCAACTGGGATAATTGAAAAGTAATCCTTACACTCAACGTCTTTGATAAGATCTGAGAATTGTCCCTTAAGCATTGAAGTAAGCGAGTTCAACGCTTCAGTATTGTACTTCACATCATCTGAGAGTGAATCGATTTTGGTGGAATTATCTTTCGAAAGAACTTCAGTGAGTTCTATGCTCCTGAGCATGACTCCTCCCCGAACTTCATTCACTTTCGCTAAGAAATTGGTCTCAGCCACACAACTGTTTAGGCAGACTTCGACTTGTTTGTGGAAGGCTGCAGATTTTGCCTGGATGGCGTCAATTTTCTGCTCTATAGAAATGCCATAGTGACCTTGCACAGCAATAGACTTCGCTACTTCCTCTGAGTTGGTAGTCATATCAGCCTTATGACCAACCTTGCGTTAGGCATAGTTGAGACTTACTATAGGCCTTGTGGTCAAGCCAATCAAGCATCCCTTCAATAGCTTCCAACAAAGCCATATAAAGCTCTGCAGCCTTACGAGCAAGCACTTGATCGGTTCGATAAATGTCCAAGAGGGCCTCTGGAATTTCTAGGGCGTCGGGAATGCAGTCTAATGCGTCTAGTATTTTCTTCCGAACCTCGCCCATCCTAGCAGCAGCACCAAAAATAAGGGTAAGTGCTCCGCACACTACAGAGCCGTAATCTCCTGAAGGTCTTGAAAGTTGTGAGCAAAATTGCAAATTATAGCGCATGGCATACACACAGTGTTTGTATCCACCCTTGATGAGCAGGGCTGGTCTTGCCAAATTTCCTGCCAGCCTTTCGAAGAAACCCTTTGAACCCCTTCTCTTTCACATTATAAGCCTCGACGGCCTTGGCCGCTGTATCTTGAACCTCTTCCCACGTGTGACAACTACGTATATCGAACTTCTTGAGGCCCCGATCGTTTGTCTTCTCAGTATAAAGGGCAATTACTTTCTTGAAGCGATCCGTACATCTTTGGACACTATAGATTGTTAGCTCATCGCCCAAGTCGCATCCAGTTTATGACTAACTCGGTGACATATTGCCCGCTCTCGCTGTCATAAATGGTAAGGCTGTTATTTGCCCAGGCATTGTGGAGATCCGGAGCCCTGTGCTCCACGTACGAGTGAACTTGAACTGAGACCTCAGCCCCAGTAGTCGACGTAAGGATAGCTGCCATGTCGCTCAACCATCAGGTGGCTTAACGCCCACGACGATAAAACTCATTGCTACCTAGAAGAGTCATAGATAAATGTAGGATTGACAATTGCAGAGGCTGATGGCTGGAATCAATTTGTCTAGCACAGCCCCTCTCATTGTACGCTCTGAAGCATCCCTGCGCCGACTCGGCTAAGCCACCCCGCCAGAAAGCCCCCTTATCACGAGCAAGTCTTGGTAAAGTGCAAAGAACTATTGTAGTCTTCCTTGCTTCTTTGACATTCTACCCTACTCAGCAACGATTTGCACTACGGCGGCGGATTGTAACAGAACGGTTTGCACTCGCCCATCTATAGTATGGTAGGTACGTCTATGGAGCCGATACATGACCTGCTAGCTTGTGTTTCGGGGTTTCAACAACGATGTGCCGTCACCATCCTTATCGAATATATGGAAAACTTGACGGATGTGTTCGCCTTGTAGGCTACGAAACCCCTTGCATTTCACCCCTCTAAAATTCCCAAAGTCGTGCTATATCAGGAAGATTGGCCCTGCAGAAGAGTAAAAAGAAAAAACATCGTATGCATTTATCGTATATGCATCACTATCACTATTTGCCTATATCAAAGCGTAGCTTGATATATGCAACCGGAATCCAAATGAACGCCTCAAGCATCCCAATGCAGGTTCATGAATGCTCGCTCAACGCCGGCCCGCAAACACCACAATGCAAACCGTCCCTAGTGCTATCCCAAGCCTATCCATATGTCCATCTAGTCTCTGAGCCATGCCCTCCTCTTCTCCTCCTTTTTGGCCTTCCTCTTCTCCTTGAATTGTTTCAATTCCGTCTTACTCAGCTTCTTCCCGCTTCTCTCCGCCTTCAAACTACGTCCATCATGACTATTAGCCGCTGCATCAACATCAAAGAATGCATTCATCTGCCGCCTACTCTTGTTCTCATCATTGTGATTATCGGGCGTGAGATCGGCAGCTTGCCATCGGCCAGTGAAGCGATTGAAGGCTCCGGTTGCAACATAAGCGTCAGCAGGGTTGGCAGAAAATAGGGTGGTTTCTGCAGGATCTGAGGCTGCTGGTTGGGCATACCAAGCCGTAGGATCGTAGTCACCGTGGATCGAAGGGTCATAGCCGCCAGCCGGTCGGGATGTTGCAGCAGAATCTTCTTGTGCCCCAGTTGAAATGCTTGCCACAGAAGTCACACCAGGTGCAGCTTCTATGAACTGCGATGCCTCTGGAACGCGCGGATTGGTCCATTGTGTAGCGCCTGTAAACCGATTATAGAAATAGAATGCTTGTGCTGTTTCCTCCCAAACAGGCGCCCAGCCGTCGTCCTCCACAGGTGGCGGTTCTTGCGGTAAGGGTGGAATATCTTCATCTAGAAGTGGAGGAGCGTCATTCTTTCCCTCATCATCCTCAAGTTCATTTCCCTCCTCGTTTGCCTCGGCAGAGTCTTTCCCGTCCTCCGACGTTTTCACTCTGCTCGTCTCACTGTCAACTCTAGCGCCGCCATCTACTGGCTCGAGTACTTCGGAAGTTGTAATATTGCCCTCCTTAAAGTTACTTGCATCCTTTTCCTGCCCAGTATTGACGCCAATATCCGATGCGAGGTCCTGGTCGGAAGCTGAAAGCTTTGATTTCGCAGTATCAGCTGGAGCTGGAGACATGGCTGGTCAAGGATTCTCGAAAGAATAATGCATTAAACAAAGGAAATAGATTCACAGCGTTCTGTGTATTGTAACGAAAGAAGCTGGGAATTCTGGGAAGGTTGCTTGTGTGCTGGACTCAGCTGAATTCATCAGAGGTATCAAAGTTTTTCCGCTCCGAAAATATAGCAGGAGTCACGTGCCATTATCTTGCTTGAAAATATTTCACATTTCATCCTCCACAATGATAATGGCTTCAGGTAGCAAATGCCAGAGTTTATATCTCAATGGTCCGGATATAAGGCGTATTGTGGACTGGCTGCGTACACGTCCTACTCGAATTAACTAGGAGCTTATGTCTGTTCCTAGGCCGGCTAAAAGGATTGTTTTGCTTTAGCAGAGCAATAATTAAGGCCTTGTCAATAACAATAAGTTTCAGAACTTCATGGGTGTCGCGAGACACCTACAGTAGAAGCTGGCTCAAGCACAGCCTTACCGGAGATTTAATGACGACGTACCTGTGAACGATCGACCGATTGTCTCCTTCCGGTTAGACATAGATCTGGATCCTTAAATTCAATGATCGGCCGCAGTATGGTATATTGCCTGCCTTACATCACCTACTTAAGGAAGACTATTTGTCACCTCTATCGTCATGTTCCACCGTTTCTATAGCTGGCCATGCCTGGATACTGGCGGTTGAAACCAGTATGCAATCGTTTCTACAAGTTCAGGCACCTTTGGTCCATGTAGCGTTTGTGACCGGCACCATGATCAACTTACAGGTCATATTTATCTCCTTCCTTTACATAACAAAAGGGAGATTTTAGGAGAAGATTCTAACTACATACCATCTTTCCATTTCTCACGTCTCCAGGTGCATCTCATAAACCCCCAATCTCAAAACATCGCCGTTCTCCTCCCGCCATGATCCCTCCAGCTCCCCATAATTGAGGCTATTCCCAACTCCCCGTCGCAATGAGTTAAGCCCAATTAGGCAATTAGAGTCTGTTTCTTAGTGCGCTTCTGTTTATAAGCTAGAATTGAACTTTTCTTGGGTTTATTTGACTCCTAGAACCTAACCATGCCTAACCAAGTCTTCCTAGGGCTAAATACAGGACCCTAATCTTACCCCTCTCTTCCTCTTTCCTCTCAACCAACCATACCCTTAACAACCAAGCCACACGACAACAAACATCCATCAAGGCACAACAACCAGTAGCAAACATCGCGAACTTAACTGCTGTCTGCCGTCAACGGAATGACCACCATCGCACACAGCATCCAATCTTACAACACCCATCAGCAAGATGTCGACCAGATACTACAACAGCTTGCCGCTATCCAGGCAAGTCTCACTCTGGGGTGGAACATGATCAGTGCTGAGTAAGCCCTTGCGAGCTCTTGCTTTATTAAGAGATCTTGCTGAAATTCGCTTTGCATAGTTTATGGAATCTAGAAGCTAAAATGCGGAACGAAAAAATACCCAATGCCACTAGAGCTTTAGTCGTCATGCGCAGCATCGAACCAGGCCCCAATCCTCAAGTTCCAGTTAACCAGCCTATCCCAAATTTTCCAGCCACCCCTAATGACGTGTCGCTGATGACCCGTAACTCTCCCCTTCTAGTACTTCCTTTTTTCTTTTTTCTTTTTTTTTTTTTTTAAGGCTCGCTGAATTGACAAGTGTTCTACGCAGGGCAACAATGTGGCAACCTCCTCACATCCCTTGACAACTCATTTCCTCTGGGTCCTCAAGCTGGAGCAAGACAGCTCCGAACAGCTGTGCGGCAGGCGATCGGACTTCCAGATCTCTAAGGTGCTTTACATAGACAATTGGCTATGGGTGGTTAAGGGTGGGGGTTGGAAGGTTGCAGGGAGCTTTAAATCTATAACGTCTTCTAACGACACGGTAGCCAATGAGACAATAGAGTTGTTAAAATTTTCTGTTCTGTGCCTTTTCTGGTGCTGTGAATGCTCAAAAGGGGTCCCTGCTTAGCTATGCTAGAGACTCAACCGTTATACCTTCAACTTCCCGCCATTTGGACCTAACCAGCAAGCTTCTGAAGTTTAATAGGATCTAAGCATTTAAGGACAAGCATATCCACCATCAACCAGGATATCTGCGTGTTTATTTTTTAGCGTCGATGGCGGTTACTGCTCGCGGAAATTGGCTTACCTGTGCCAGTTGTGTAAGATGCTGCATCAGAAGCAAGGTAGAGGTAAGCCCCCTTAAGCTCGTGGGGCTCGCCCTCACGCCTGGAAACTGTTAGTTATTTACCCGCACAGAACAGACAGGAGGAAGAGTGAGCAAAACATACCCCATAGGAATCTTATCCTTCCACAAATCTTTTGTCTCCTTAGGTACGAAGTCCGAAATCTCCGTTGCCATATAACCAGGAGAGACGGAGTTAGCGCGCGCAAAGCCTACCCATTCAACTGCCAGCGAGCGGCAGAGGTGAATAACACCGGCCTTTGCGGCATTGTAGGTCGCTTGCAGCTGCGGAATGTTGACAATATGGCCAGACATGGAGGCTGTGGCGACAAAAGCGCCTTGGGTAAAACCTTCCAGCTTCTTACCATCAATCGTGGTGCCTTCTTTCTTCTGTCGGCGCCAGTGCTGGCCGGCAGCACGAGCACAATAGAATGTACCATCTAAATCGGTGGTTACTACTTTGCGGTAGTGTTCGATCTCGCCATCGAGGGCGGGGCCTTGAGTCCAAGGAATACCGGAGTTGGCGATGAAGATGTCAAGACGGCCGTTGAATTCCTTGACAATCTCATTGATAGCCTTCTCTACTGGCTCCCAGCTGGTAACGTTGACCTGGTACGCCTTGCCTAAGATGTAATATTTAGCTGTGTCGTTCATGATTGGAGCGCACGTGAACGAAGACTCTAGGATGCATTTGCGGTCTGGAACATGGATACCATTTGGGAGACTCAATTATGTGGGGCAGTAGTGGGACGGAATTAACTTACATTTAACACCGAATGTCTTCTCAATTTTCTCCGCTTCCGCAATGGCCTTCTTGTTACTGTTGTACCAGATGGCGACGTTGGCACCGGCCTCGGCGAGAGCGTGGGCCACAGTCAAACCGATCCCTGCACCCGCGCCGGAGACAATTGCGGTGCGCCCTTTGAGGGAGAAGAGAGGCAGAACACGGTCAGTATATTCAGGAGCTACCGTGTTATTGTGTCTGAAGTTGCCGCCGATCATTGCTGGATTCTCAGGCATCTTGGCGAAAGGCTGTGGTCGAGTCCCGGATATGAAGAATTGGTAATACAGGCGAGTTTTGAGAGATTAGAAATATGCTTCTTGAATGGTTTTGAAAAAGTATGAACAAGTCTGAAGGAGAAAAAGTGAAGGAAGAAAGTTTTCACAAGGAAAGGGCCGGCAGAGACTTCACATACTTCCTAAAGGCTCGGCCTGTCGGGAAAGAGCTATGGTCATTACTAAGTCAGGTATAAGGTAAGGGTGCTTCTTTTTTGGAGGTCATGTGGGGCATTGACCAATAACGTGGATGCATTGGACGAACACTGTTGAGGGGTTACAGAGGGGTAGCGTCGAACAAATAATCAAGCTGATGGCTTATTGGTATAGGCGGTCCGCGTAACGACGGCTAAGACATGACCCCCTGGTCTTGATCTTTTAGATAGAGTGTCTATCTTAGTTTCGGGTAATTGATACGAAAACGTCATGCCGATTTTAGGTGGAGCCCAACGTCACTGAGGTTGCACGCTAGTAGCTTTGAGTTGCCGTAGAACGTCTTCGGAG
>Ga0335074_10003158_pt1 | contig 22431 bp, 23 predicted proteins | sample Lox_Sample_23_FD_206715 | JGI IMG/M metagenome (GOLD analysis project Ga0335074, IMG submission 206715) | Soil microbial communities from Loxahatchee National Wildlife Refuge, Florida, United States - Lox_Sample_2.3 | ecosystem: Environmental > Terrestrial > Soil > Wetlands | place: USA...
CGTTCGACGGCACCTTGACGCCCCAGTCGTTGCCGGAGACCTTGCTGGCCACACCGTCGACGACCTGCCGGACCTCGCTGTTGTTCCGCCAGCCGATGGGGACCGGGGTCGAGCCCCACTTCGGGGTGTACATCGCCAGCCCGGACGGCGGGTCGAGCTCGTTCTTGGCAACCACCGAGTGGGTGCGGCTCCCCGCGGTCAGCAATGCCGACCACCACACGGGGCCCGCCTCCATCCGGCCGTTCGTCCCTATTCCCACGACCTCCTGGTGCGCCGAGGAGATGACCAGCGGCGAGCGCTGGGAGATCAGAGGCTGGGTCGGCGCGCCGGTACGGAAGTCGAAATAGCCGGTGTTGGTGACAGCCACCTCTTCGGGGTGACCCTGGGCCAGCGTGCTCAGTGGCGACCGCTCGGCCAACGAGTGCACGAGTGGCTTGAGCCCAATGTTCTTCGCGGCGAGGTTGACCTTGAGCACGTGCATGGACACGATGCCGCGCGAGTCATGCTTCGACCCGGAGGTCATCGTGACGCCGTGCGCCAGCACCTGCTTGTGCCAGGTGGTGCCGGGCACCAGCGACTCCGCGGCGGGACAGCCACCACCGCTGCGGACCGGATGTGGGGAGCCCGGCTGGGCCGCGTTTGCGACCGGCACCGCAGTCAGTGCGCCAAGCGCTGCCGAGGCGACGGCCAAGGAGCTGAGGCGAAACCGACGCGCGGTGATGACAGCCATAGTGACCCGGAACTTCGGCGACCGCGAGAGCCATGTTTAGACCCATTCGGACCAGATGACCTTCGGCGCCGAACTTCGACACTTTCGGCCTAGTGCAACCGCACCGGTCAACACTTTCGGCCTAGCGCGCAGCCCCTGGTGGCGGCGCTACGATGCTCCGTTCCGCAACGCCGACAGTCGCTTTCGCTCACTTGGCCGAGGCCGCCGGTCGAGCCGGCGGCTCAGGTAGTCACGAGCAGCATCGTGCTCGCCCGCGGCGATCAGCGCGTCGAGCATCGTCTCGGCGATCACCTCCTGCTGCGCGGCGCTGCCGCCCAGCCGGCCGGCCTCCGGTACGACGACGGCGAGTCGCTCGGCCGCGCGCGCGGGGTCGCCCTCGACGTGCGCCGCGAAGCCTTCGCACAATGGCGCGATGAGCTCCGGGTACTCCCGGTCGGGGTGATCGGCGGCGAAGCGCCGCAACCGGTCGAGGCCGTCGACGTCACTGGCCGCCGCGAGAGCCACCACGGCGTGCATCGCGGCGAACGCCGTCGCCGGATGGTCGAGCAGGCACTCCGGGACGGTCGCGAGGACCTCTTCGATCGGCAGCTTCTCCGGCCAGGCGCCGGCCAGCCGCGATCGCCACAGCAACGACGCCGAGTCGACCAGCGCCCGGGGGCCGGTGACGGCCGGGGGCGCGAGCTCCGCGGCATAGCGGCGGCGAACCGCCGCGGAGTCGTCAAGGGCCAGCTCGTGCAGCGCCGCGTGCCAGGAGTAGTGCGCGGTGTACTGGGTCTGCTCGCCGTTGGCGACCAGCCAGCGGTCCATCCAGCGCAGCCCGGCCGCATGGTCGCCGGTCTCGTAGAAGACGTGGGTCTGAGCGTGCGCTGCGTGCCCCGAGCCGGGCTGTTCGCGCATCGAGCGGTCGGCCAGCCGCTCGGCCTCCGCCCACCGCTCCTGCTCCTGGCGCACGAACGCGAGCATTCCGGCGAACCACCAGTCGTCGCCGTACGCCGGGGCCAGCCGGTCGGCCAGCTCCCAGGACCGGGCGACCGGCTGGGTCAAGCCGCTGAAGGCGATCGTGGGCAGCGCGACGCCCACAGCCAGCGCGTCGCGCGGGAACTCCTCGATGTGGCGGAGCAGGGCACGGTCGCCCGCCGCGCGGTCCTGGGTGAGGCGAACGACCACCATGTCGACGAAGCTCCGCTCGCGCCGATCGCCGCGGTGGCCGGCGGCGTCAACCGCACGGTGCAGGGCCGCCTCGGCGTCGTCGTCGAGCGCCCATTCATAGGACAGCAGGGCGAGCGCCGCATGGCCCAGCGCAAACCCCGGATCGGCAGCGACCGACGCCCGGATGTCGTCAGCCGCGCCGCGGCGGAGCAGGCAGATCGAGTCGAGCGCGCGGCACCAGGCGACAGCCGCTTCGGGAGTAGTGGACAGCCGAAGGTCGTACTGGTCACGGGGCCGTCGATCCGATCCCGGCGGCGCTCCGAGCAGTACCTTCGCGAGCGCCGCGGCCTGGTCGCGAATCTCCGGGATCGCGGTGGTCTCCCACAGGGTGCCGCGACGCAGCGAGCCGAGCGTCCACAACGGAGCCGTCGTGCGCCCTTCGGCGTCGACCAGCCGTCCGTCGAGGTCGGTGTCCAAGCCGAGCCGGAGCGGCCCCGCGACGGCAAGTCCCCCATCAACCAGCGAGCGGATGAGCGGATCCGTTGACGAAGCGACCGATGAGCACTGGCCGGCGCAGTTGAGCACGGTCGCAACCCGCAGCCGAGCCCCGTCGGACAGCACGACGTCCGCGCGCTCGGGACCGCCGACCGCGTCGATGACCCGTGCCGTGTGGATCATCAGCCGGCCGCTCGAGCGGGCCGCGCGGATCGCGGCCGCACTCTGCGGCGGGATGCGGTGGCGGGCCGCTTCCCACCGACGCGCATCGAGCGCAAGGAACTCGGCGCGGTCGGCCGGTCCGAGAGCGGCCCACAACCGGGCGGTGATCGCCCGGATGCTGTCGACCGCCGGACGCCAGTCGCCGTACCGAGCCTGTGCCTTGTCGATGTGAACGCTCATGACGGCGTGGAGTTCGGCCAGGCTCGGCGTCGACGACCCGAGCTCGGGTGCTTCCATGACCGGCGGCAGACCCGGGCGGTGTGCCCTCGGGAGCACGCCGTGCCGCGACGTCACGTGGATGACGCGACCGGGCCGGTCGAGGGTACGAACGACGTCCACCATCGTCAGACCCGTGCCGACGATCAGGACGTCGCCGGAGGGATCGACGCGATCCAAAGCCTCCGGCGCCCAGGGATCGTCGACCAGCCGGGCCGACCCGCAAAGCGCATCCGGCACCCAACCCGTCTCGGCACCGAGATGACCGACGGCGAGCACCGCGGCATCGGCCTCGACCACGCGCTTCGAGGCAAGCCGCAGCCGGACACCCGAACCGGCGCGCTCCACCCCGATCACGCGTTCGCGCACCCGGCGCAATGTCGCCCAAGGAGTCCGCCGCTGCGCGGCGACCAGGACCGACTCGAGGTAGCGGCCGTAGGACCCGCGAGGGGCGAACTCGCAGGGATCGGCCGGCCGGCCGTCCGCCTCCTCGAGCCAGCGGGCGAAGTGGTCGGGGTCCTCGGAGTACGCCGACATCGAGCGAACCCTGACGTTGAGCAGGTGCCGCTCGTCCGCGGTCGAGAAGGCCAGCCCTCGCCCGACCGAGGACGCCGGGTCGATCAGGCTGACGTCGACCGGCGTGTGCCGACGGCCCGCCTCGTCCAGCAAGCGGGCCGCGGTGAGTGTTCCGGCCGCTCCCGCACCGATGATCGCTAAACTTGAGCGAGTTAGTCGGGTTGGTCCACTCACAGCCACCACCTTAGACCGGCCGACCCGATTGCGAAAGCCACCGCGCCGGATCCGGGGGCCGGGCCGCTGCGTAGCGTTCCCCCGCGCAAGGGTGCTATGCCCGGGAAGCGAGCGCGCACCGCCCATTGTGACCGGAGGCAGCCATGACGTCGGAACGCACCTGGGCCGAAGTCGACCATTTCTATGCCCGCCTGCTCGTGCCCGACGATCCTGCCCTCGACGACGCACTCGCCACGAGCGCCGGCGCCGGCCTTCCGGTGCAGCAGGTCTCTGCCCTGCAGGGCCGGCTGCTGTTCGTGCTCGCCACGATCGTTCGAGCCAACCGCATCCTCGAGATCGGCACGCTCGGCGGCTACAGCACCATCCATCTCGCGCGCGCCCTTGCACCCGGCGGACGGATGGTGACGCTGGAGAGCTCCACTCGCCACGCGGAGGTGGCGGCCGCGAACCTCGCGAGCGCCGGGCTGTCCGATCGCGTCGACGTCGTAGTGGGCGAAGCCCTGGACACGCTCCCCCGCCTCGCCGGCACCGAGTTCGATCTGGTGTTCCTCGATGCCGACAAGGCGAACAACGCGGACTACCTGCGGTGGGCAGTGCGGCTGGCGCACCCGGGCACGGTCATCGTCGCCGACAATGTCGTGCGCGGCGGTGACGTGCTCGATGCCGGGTCGATCGACCCGAGTGTCCTCGGCATCCGGGCGTTTGCCGAGGCACTCGGGACCGATCGCCGGCTGGTCGCCACCGCCGTCCAAACCGTCGGCGCGAAGGGGTACGACGGCTTCGCGCTCGCGGTCGTGATCGACCGCTGAGCCTCAGACGTCGCGCCGGACGAGCAGCCGGCCGGCGACGAGCATCGCGACCGCGACGTAACCCACCAGCACCGCCGTCGCGGCCCAGGGGCCGAGCGCACCCGGCTCGGGCACGACCGCTCCCATCGACGACCCTGCCAGCTGGGGCGGGAGGTACCAGCTGACCGACTGTGCGAACGAGCCGGGAATGGCGGACACGATCCCGGGCAGCACCAGCAGGATGGCCACCACCGCGGTGATCGCGCCGGCGGTGTGACGCAGAGCGGCACCGATCGCGATCGCGAGCAGGCAGACCAGCGCGAGGTACACACCGGCCAACAGCACCGCCCGCGCGACGCCCGGCTGGGTGAACGACGCGTGCGGCACCTTGCTGCCGAACAGCGTCTGCCCGATGAAGAACGACGCAAGGGAGATGATCTCCCCGGCCACCAGCGCGACCCCGCCGTACACCACGGCTTTCGCCACAAGCACCGGGGTACGCCGCGGAACGGCGGCGATCGTGCTGCGGATCGTGCCGCTCGTGTACTCCGAGGTGACCGCGAGCACGCCGAGCACGCCGATCGCGAGCTGACCGAAGACGGTGCCGACGAGCGACTGGTTCGTGGGATCCCAGGTTGCCCTGTTCGCGGCGGACACGTGCGACCAGTGAGACGCGGTCAGCGCGCAGAGCAACGCGCTGAACCCGATTCCCGCCACGACCATCGTGCTCAGCGTCCAGCCGCTGGACCGCAACGACCTCAGCTTGACCCACTCGGCGCGGAACAGGCGGTTGTAGGTGGTGATCACGATGGGCTCCCAACGGTTTCCATGTCTCGGGTGAGTTCGACGAAGGTGTCCTCGAGCGAGGCGCGCTGTGGAGTCAGCTCGTGCAGGACGAGCCGATCGGCGGCCGCGAGCTCGCCGATCTGCGGAGCAGTGAGGTCACGCACGCAGACCTGGTCGCCGTCCCGCATCCGTACCCGCCCGCCGTTCGCGATCACGAGCTGTTCGAACCGGATCGGCTCCGGGGTGATGACGAGCACGTCGCCGTCCGAGCCGCGGTCGAGCAGCTCCGCGGTCGAGCAGTCCGCGACCAGGTGGCCGCCGCGGATCACGACCAGATGGTCCGCCGTGACCGAGACCTCGCTGAGCAGATGACTCGACAGCAGCACCGTTCGGCCTTCGTCGGCGAGGTCCCGCAGCAACGTGCGCATCCAGCGGACGCCGTCGACGTCGAGGCCGTTGACCGGCTCGTCGAGCATCAGCACCGCTGGGTCGCCGAGCAAAGCGACCGCGACACCGAGCCGTTGTCCCATGCCCAGCGAGAAGCCACCGACCCGCTTGTCCGCGACCGAGGCAAGCCCGACGAGGTCCAGGAGCTCGTCCGCCCGGCGGGCGGGGATGCCCTGGCTGAACGCGAGGTAGCGCAGGTGGTTGCGTGCGGTGCGGCCCGCGTGCAGCGCACGCGCTTCGAGCAGCGCGCCGACCGTCCGCAGTGGCTCCGCGAGGTCTCGGTAGCGACGGCCTCCGATGGTCGCGCTGCCGCGATCGGCCCGGTCGAGGCCGAGCACGAGCCGCATCGTGGTCGACTTCCCCGCGCCGTTCGGGCCGAGGAAGCCGGTCACGACTCCCGGTCGCACGGCGAAGGTGAGGTCGTCGACGGCGAGCGTGTCGCCGTACCGCTTTGTCAGTCCGTTGATCTCGATCGATTCCATGCCACAAACCCTCGCCGGAACAAGCGCCGGCCACCATCCGGGACGCCCCCGAATCCGGGTAGGGATAACCCCCATTCGGCTCGGGGGCGAACCGGCTGGGAACCGGCCCTCGCGTAGTCCAGGCTGGTACCGACATCACCCCGACGGCGGCGCGGCAGAACGGAGGTCACGAGCGATGAGGTTCTTCACCGCGCTCGCCGACGGCCGGACCTGGCGCGAGCTGTTCTATGCCTTGATCGGCTTCCCGATCGGCGTAGCCGGCTTCGTCTGGGTGGTGACCAGCCTCTCGGTCAGCCTGTCGTTGATCGTCACCCTGATCGGCATCCCGCTGCTGGCGCTGGCCATTGCTGCGGCGCGCGGTCTCGGTGGCGGCTACCGGGCGATCGGGCGAGCCCTGCTCGGCGTCGAGGTGGACAACCCGATCGTGCGACGGCGCCCGGGTGTCCGAGGCTGGCTGACCGAGATCAACGGCTGGCGGGCGATCGCCTTCCTGTTGCTCGACTTCCCGATCTCGATCATCGACTTCACCGTGGCCGTGTCCTTCTGGAGCATGGCGGTTGGCGCGACGACCTACCCGATCTGGCGGCACACCATCCCGACCCAGACCTACCACGGTGTCGCCCACCGGGGGGCCCAGCTCTACAACGGCTACTTCCTCGACACCGCTCCTCGCATCCTCGCCACCTTCCTGGCCGGCATCGTGTTGCTGCTGCTGGCGCCGTGGGCCGTACGAGCGGTGGTGTCCATCGACCGCTTCCTGATTGCAAACCTGCTCGGCCCGACCGAGGGCTCTCGCCGGATTGCGCAGCTCGAGCAGACCAGGGCCATGGCGATCGACGACTCGGCGGCGTCACTTCGCCGGATCGAGCGCGACCTGCATGACGGAGCGCAGGCGCGGCTGGTGTCACTCGCGATGAACCTCGGGTTGGCGAAGGAAGAGCTCGACGCCTCCGAGGACCCAGAAGCCTCGCTCACCCGGGTGCGTGAGCTCGTCGAGTCCGCTCACCGCGACGCCAAGGGCACCATTGTCGAGCTTCGCGACCTGGCGCGCGGCATCCATCCGCCTGCGCTCGACAACGGTCTGCCGGACGCGCTCGGAACGCTCGCGGCGCGGTGCTCGGTGCCCACCCAGGTGCACATCGACCTCCCGAACCGGCCGTCGCAGGCGATCGAGACGATCGTCTACTTCTGTACCGCCGAGCTGTTGACCAACGTCGTGAAGCACAGCGGCGCGCATCACGCGAACATCGACGTCCGCGTCATCGACGCGCGGCTGTACGTCAGGGTCGGAGATGACGGCGCAGGCGGTGCGGAGCGCGGGCGCTCTGGCGGCACCGGGATCGCCGGGCTGGTCGATCGGCTGTCGACCGTCGACGGCCGGATCGACATCGCGAGCCCCGAAGGCGGGCCGACACTGGTCACGATCCAGACCCCGCTGACATGACCACGGCGGGCCTGCGCATCGTGATCGCCGAGGACTCGGCGATCCTCAGGGATGGTCTCGTCCAGTTGGTGACCGCACGCGGGCACGACGTCGTCGCGGCGGTCGGCGACGCGATCTCTCTCATCGATGTCGTGGACGAGCGCCGGCCCGATCTGGTGGTGGTCGACATCCGGATGCCGCCGACCCACACGAGCGAAGGGCTGGTCGCCGCCATCGAGCTCCGGCGCAGACATCCCGCGCTCGGCATCCTCGTGTTCTCCCAGTACGTCGAGACCCGCTATGCCGCCGAGCTGCTCGCGGCCGGCTCGGAGGGCGTCGGCTATCTGCTGAAGGACCGGGTCGCCGATGTCAGCGAGTTCATGGAGGCGCTGACGCGCATCGCCGCAGGCGGCACCGTGCTCGACCCCGAGGTGGTCACGCAGCTGCTCGGCGCGAGCCGGCGTACCGACTCGGTGGACGCTCTCACTGCGCGCGAGCGCCAGGTGCTGCGCCTCATGGCCGAAGGCCGGGCGAACTCCGCCATCGCGGCCACCCTGCACCTCAGCCCCGGCGCGATCGAGAAGTACGTCACGAGCATCTTCGGGAAGCTGGGGCTCGCGCCGTCGCCCGACGACCATCGGCGGGTGCTCGCGGTTTTGCGATGGCTCGAGTCCTGACACTATTGAAGGCATGCAGCAGCTGACCGGGCTGGACGCGGCGTTCCTGGCGATGGAGACGCCTGCGATGTACGGCCACGTGGGCAGCGTGTGCGTCCTCGACCCGTCGACCGCTGCCACGCCCCTGACCCTCGCCAGCCTGACCGAGCTGATCGAGTCGCGGCTGCACCTGATCCCCCCGTTCCGGCGCCGCCTGGTGGAGGTGCCGCTCGGGCTGGACCAGCCGTACTGGATCGAGGACCCGGACTTCGACATCGAGTACCACGTGCGCGAGCTCGCCCTGCCCGCTCCCGGCGACGACCACCAGCTCGCCGAGCAGGCCGCCCGGCTGCATGCCCGGCACCTCGATCGGCGCCGGCCGCTGTGGGAGCTGTACCTGATCCATGGGCTGTCCGGCGGCCGGATGGCGATCTACACGAAGGTGCATCACGCCGCCATCGACGGCGTCTCCGGCAACGACATCCTGACCGCTGTCCTCGACATCTCCCCCGACGGCCGACCCGATGACGGCCTCGAGCCGCCGCCGCGGATCGTCGACCCGCCGCCATCGACACTGCGGATGCTGCTGCACAGCGCATGGTCCTTGGCCGGCCACCCGCTGCGGGGCGTGCGCCTGACCTACGGCGTCGCGCGATCGCTCCCGACGCTCGCGGCGAGCCCGGCCCGGCCGCGGCTTCCGGTCATCGACCGGCTGATCGGGAGGGACGCGCACGTCGTGCTCGCCTCACCGAGCCTGCGCGCGCCGGCGACCCCTTTCAACCGGGCGATCGGCCCCCATCGACGGTGGGCGTTCCGGACCATCGCGTTCGACGACGTCCGTGCCATCAAGAACGCCTCCGGCACGACCGTGAACGACGTCGTCATGGCGTTGTGCGCGGGCGCACTCCGGCGCTGGCTTCAGGACCACGACGCGTTGCCCGAAGCGCCATTGGTCGCCGCCGTACCGGTCTCCGTGCGTACCGAGGAACAGATGGGCACCGGCGGCAACCGGGTCTCGTCGGTCATCGCGGCGCTCGCGACCAACCTGGACGAGCCGGTCGAACGGCTCGAGTCCGCACACGAAGCGATGCGCGCCGCCAAGGAGCAGCACGGTGCGCTGCCTGCTGACCTGCTTGCCGACGTGAGCCAGTTCGCGATGCCGGCGCTCGCGGGTCAGGCGGCCCGGCTGTCGGCACGGCTGCGCCTGCTCGAGCGGATCAACCCGTTCAACCTGATCATCTCGAACGTGCCCGGTCCCAACGTGCCGCTCTACTACGGCGGGACGCGGCTGGTCGCGTACTACCCGATGTCGGCGATCGCCGAGGGCCAAGGCCTGAACATCACCGTCATGAGCTATGGCGGCGGCCTGCACTTCGGGCTGATCGCGGACCGCGATCTCGTCCCTGACCTCGACGTCATGGCCGGCTATCTCGTCGACGAGGTCAAAGTCCTCATCCACGCCGTGGTTCCCGACCAGCCACCGAAGCGCAGCAAGAGCGGCGGCAAGCGACATGGCTAGACCGCGTACGACGATCCCGACGGCTGTGAGCGCCACCGCGTTGCTGCTGCTCACCGGCTTCGCGGGGTCGGTCGCGGCGTCGGCTGCGACACCGCTCGGGCCGCGAGCCGGTCAGTACACCGGCCAGGAGGCGGCCAGCCCGCAACCGTTGCCGGTGTCGTTCACCGTGGCGAGCTCACACCGGCGCATCGTCGCGTTCTCGGCCGAGGCCGAGGTGAAGGCGGGCTGCAAGAACCACATCACCGAGTTCCAGGCGCCGACCGGGCCGATGCCGATCACCAGCGGGCGGTTCACGAAGACCTCCCACGCTTACCCGCAGAAAGGCGTCGCTGTCACCGTGACCGGCCACTTCACCTCGCGCACGACGGCGCGCGGCCGGATCACCGTCCGGTTCACCAAGGTCCGCGGCTGCAACGCGAGCCGGCTGTTCCGGGCCCACCGCACCGGCTGAACCGTCCGGGCCGCACCGGCATAGGCTCCTTATATGCGCTTTCGACGGCTTGGCTCGTCCGGTCTGAAGATCTCCGAGATCGCCTACGGGAACTGGATCACGCACGGCTCGCAGGTCGAGGAGGATGCCGCGCTCGCGTGTGTGCGTCAGGCGATCGAGTGCGGCATCACGACCTTCGACACCGCGGACGTCTACGCGAACACCCGAGCCGAGACCGTGCTGGGCAAGGCGCTGAAAGGACACCGCCGCGAGTCGCTGGAGATCTTCACGAAGGTCTTCTGGCCGACCGGTCCCGGCGGCCCCAACGACTCCGGCTTGTCGCGCAAGCACATTCGTGAAGCGATCGACGGATCACTGCGCCGGCTGCAGACCGATCACGTCGACCTCTACCAGGCTCATCGCTACGACAAAGAGACGCCGCTGGAGGAGACGATGTCGGCGTTCGCCGACATCGTGCACGCCGGGAAGGTGAACTACATCGGGGTATCGGAGTGGACGGCGGAGCAGATCCGAGCCGCTCACGAGCTGGCGCTCGACCTCAAGATCCCGTTCGTGTCCAACCAGCCCCAGTACTCGATGTTGTGGCGAGTGATCGAGGCAAAGGTGATCCCCACCTGCGAGGAGCTCGGCATCGGACAGGTGGTCTGGTCACCGATCGCGCAGGGTGTCCTCACCGGCAAGTACAAACCCGGGCAGGTGCCGCCGGCCGGCTCGCGGGCCACCGACCAGATGGGTGGGGCGAACTTCATCAGCCGCTGGCTGACCGACGACGTACTCACCGCGGTCGCCAAGCTCGAGCCGATCGCGTCGGAGGCGGGCCTTTCGATGGCCCAGCTGGCGGTCGCCTGGGTGCTGCAGAACCCGAACGTCTCCACCGCGATCATCGGCGCCTCCCGACCCGAGCAGGTCGCCGACAACGTGGGCGCGTCCGGCGTGACGCTCGAACCGGCGGTGCTCAAGGCGATCGACGATGCTCTCGGCGACGTCCCCGTGACCGACCCGACGGAGACCGATCGTCAGACCCCCGAAACCCGGCCGATCAGAACCTGAAGGGAGCCACGTCGCCATGCCGCTCGACGGCGAGTACGAGCCCAGCTCCGCAGAGTGGGTACGCAACCAGGTGGAGAAGATCGAGAGCTCCGGAGGCAAGGAAGGCACCACCCTGCGTGGCATGCCGGTGATCATCGTGACCAGCCGCGGCGCGCATTCCGGCAAGCTGCGCAAGAACCCGGTGATGCGGGTCGAACACGACGGCCGGTACGCCGCGGTCGCCTCGCAGGGCGGTGCGCCGGCGAATCCCACCTGGTATCACAACCTCATCGCTGATCCGCACGTCGAAGTCCAGGACGGGACAGTGAAGCAGGACATGGTCGCGCGCGAGATCTTCGGCGAGGAGAAGGCGGAGTGGTGGGAGCGGGCGGTCGCGGCGTACCCGGACTACGCCGACTACCAGAAGCGCACGGAGCGCGAGATCCCGGTCTTCGTCCTGGAACCTGACCGCGCTGCGTGAGCGGCCCGTGCGGGTGAGCCGCGAGACCGGGCTGCTCGCGGAACGCCTCACCGCGCTGCCGCGCGACATCGCGCTCGGCGAGCTCGCCCGGCGCTACCTGGCCGGCCACGGTCCCGCCGACGACCGCGACCTCGCCCGCTGGGCCGGGATAACCCTCGGCGACGCCCGCCGGGGGCTGCGCACGATCGGGACCCGCCTGGACGACCGGGCCGACGGGCTGGCCGCACTCGCCGACCACGTCGAGGCGGCCCGGCTGCCGGCGTCGCGTCTGCTCGGGTCGTTCGAACCGTCGCTGTGCGGGTGGGTGTCACGCGAAGCGATCACCGGCACGCAGCAGGGCATCGTCACGACGAACGGGATCTTCCGGCCGTTCGCGATGGTGCGCGGCGCCGCCGTCGCCACCTGGGGGCTGGCGGGTGGGAGGGTCGACCTCACGCCGTTCGCTTCGATCCCCTCGGCTACCAAGCAGGCGCTCGACCGCGATGCGCACGACGTCCTGTCTTACCTCGGGCTGCCGGCGTGAGCGGGCCGCGCGCGTGGCGCTCGCGCAGGGAGATCCCGCCGGCGGAGCCCGCGTCGGCTCTTGCCGGAGTGCCCGCGGCGGTGCCGGACCCACAACCCACGGCACCGGCGACCGCGCGCCGGCTGCTCGTTGCCGCGCTGGTCACTGCTGTGCTCGCGGCGGCGGTCTTCCTGCTCGCCGTACACACCGCGCTGGGTCAGCGGTTCGACAACGCGGCGTTGCTGGGCTCATACGGGCAGCGGGACCAAACGCGGATCAGCGAGCTCTCGCTGTTGCGCCGCATCACGGTCACCACGTCGATCATCGCGCTCGCGGCGATCGCACTGCTCGGCATCATTCGGCGCCGGCCGCGGCTCGGCATTGCCACCGCGGTCATGGCCGCCCTCGTGATCGGCGTCACTCACATCCTGCGTACGACGATCCTGACCCGTCCCCGACTGGTCCAGAGCGACTCGCTGTACCCGTTCAACACCTTCCCGAGCGGGCACACCGCGGTCGCATTCAGCGTCGCGCTCGCGCTGGTCATCGTCTCCCCGCCGGCATGGCGCGGCATCTCGGCGGTCGTCGCGGGGTCGTACGCCTGGCTGACCGCGGTCGCCGTACAAAGCGCTCGCTGGCACCGGCCGAGCGACGCGATCGGCGCGGCGTTGCTCACCTTCGCTGCCCTCTGTCTCGTCGCCGCTCTGCTGGCGGCCCGCCGGCCGGTGAGCGTCGGCCGGCGTTACGCGCACATTCCCGCATTCGCCGTGCTGGGCATCGTCTGGGTGGTCGCAGCGATCCTGAGCACGATCAACGCAGTCCGAGTGCTGCGGTTCCTCGTCGACCACAACGACACCTTCACGCCGACACAGCCCATCCTCAACGCCGCCTACCTGTGCAGCGTGAACCTCACGGTCGTCGTCGTGGTGACGCTCTTGGCGACGCTGCTCGTGCTGCTCGGCCGCGTGGACCTCGACCAACCGGGCCGCCGATAGCTGCGCTCGATCCTGCGCGGCCGGCTCACCCGAAGGTGACGGTCAGCTCGGCGACCAAATCGCCGGTCCACCGGATGGTCATGGCGCCGGAGCCCCCGCTGTCCCAGTCGAACCACACCTCGTCGATGTCGCCTGCGGAGACCGAGCGGGTCACCGTCAGCGTGTCGGTCGGCGGTTGGGCCAGGTAGCCGGCTGCGATCTGTTCCCGCCCGATGAACGGACCGACCGGTACGCCGACGAACCGCATCGTCGCATCGGGCGTGAAGCGATCCGCGAATGACGCCCAGTCGTCCGACCGAACACAGGCGTTGAAGGCCGCGACATGTCCCGCGGCCCGATCGCCGTTCTCTTCGCTCATCGAGACTCATTCAGCCAGCGCGCGAACTCTGCGGCATCCCACAGTGTTCCATTCAGACGGAGACGAAGTCGACGGCCAGCGATGACATCGGCCGCTGCAGGACGCCGCGGAGGTGCCGTGCTGCGTGGTGCGGCTCGCCTACCGGCGATGCACGAACAAGAGGTAGAGCACGGCGGCCACCACGACGATGCCGACGTTGACCGCCAGCCGTGCCCAGAAATGGTGGCGGAAGAACAGCACATCCACGCTGACGACGACGATCACCATGACGGCCGCGAAAAGCGCGCCGGCTGCCGTCCGTCCCGTCATCGTCTCCTCGGGTGTACCCGGCGACGACCGGATTCGAGGGAACGCGAGCCGAGGTGCCCGACGCCGAGCAGCGCGATCCCGCCCGTTACAGCCATCCGGTCCGGGCCAGCCCAGACTCGTCCGGTTCCGCGGCCTGCGCTAGCTCGCCGCGACGGACCTGGTCGAGCATCGCGCCGGTCGCGGCGACGATCTCGTCCACCGAGCACTGCAACTGAATGACGTCCGCCTCGGACGCAGAGTCGGCCGGCAGCTCGGCTTGGTCGAACAGCCGCGGCAGGTCGCGCAACCGCCGTGCGAGATAGCCGAGCGGGTCAGCCGAGAGGTCGCGTTCGAACCTTCGCGATCCAGGCTCGAATCCACGCATGAGCGGGTGGTGATGGGTTCGATCGAAGCTTCCCGGCACGCCCTCGACCGACTCCAGCAGATCGAGCCGCCAGACCGGCTCGCCGACCACGATCGGCCGAGCCGCGTAGATCGAACCGTCGTGCTTCTGAGCCTCGATGAAGCGGACCTCGACGCGCACACCGCGCTCCGCACCCTCCTGCCCGGGCGACGGGTCGGGATCGATGAAGTACAGATCGCCGAGCACGACGGCGATCCGGTCGAAGCCGAAGACCTTCAGCACCGTTCCACCTCCGGGACCAGCTACGACGACTATCTCATCGCCGTCGATGCGCGAACTGAGCCCTCCCGGGCGCCCCCGGACGTTTTGCGGCCTCGGGCTGGCCGGAGACTGCTGGTCATGCCGCTTGCCCGAATGCGCTCCGTAGTCCTTGACTGCCCCGATCCTCGGGCGCTCGCAGAGTTCTACCAAGGCGTGCTCGGCGGGGAGATGGACGCCGACGCGGAGGACTGGGTGACCCTGACCGTCGACGGCGTGCGCCTTGCCTTCCAGCTGGCTGATGACTTCGCCGCACCAACCTGGCCAACCGGTGAGCGGCCGCAACAGTTCCATCTCGACGTGACGGTCGAGGACGTCAACGCGATCGAGCCACAGGTCCTTGCACTCGGCGCGGCCAAACATGACGTTCAGCCGGGCGAGGCCGAAGGCGACCAGTTCCGGGTCTACCTCGACCCGGCCGGGCATCCCTTCTGTCTCTGCTGGGACTGACGCCCAATCCGGCGGCAGCGTCAGGCCGACGGCTCGCTGTCGGACCCGGCCGCAACCATGTGGTGATGGGCATGTATGCACTGACCACGACAAAGGGACCCGGTTGGCATCACGACGTCGGTATCCGTGAGCAACCCGGCTTCGCCGAGCACGCAGAGTTCGTCGACGAGCTGGTCGCGCGCGGAGTGATCGTCCTGGGTGGCCCGATTGACGGCGGGGACCCTGACGACGTCGCGCTCATCGCCGTCGCCGCCGACAGCGCCGAACAGGTGCGAGCCTTCTTCGCCGACGATCCGTGGACCAAGGATGGTGTGTTCGTGTTGAAGTCCGTCCGCGCGTGGACGATCTGGCTCGATGGCCGCACCACCAGGCAGTAGCGCTACCACCTGGCGACATAGACGAAGTCGGCCGCCGGCCGGTCCAGCCACTGCGCTCGGTGCGCCGGGCGTCGAGCGCCCGGAAGAGCGCAGCCGTGTCGACTTCACGGATGGCTGGGTCCACGATGCCTACTTCGCAACGTCAGCTGCCTGCACGCGCCCGGGTGCGACGGACCTGGATGTCGCCGTTGACGGTTCGCAGGATCAGTTCGATCTCCCGATCGGTCTCGTCGCCGCCAGCGGTCGAGGGTTCGCTGAGCGACAGCTCGATCTCCGAGGTGAGGTCGCCGCTCACGCTCTCCGCGTCCACCGCCACCACCGCACCCGTTACGACGGCGACATCGATGTCGCCCGACGCCGTCTTGAGGTCGGCCACGCCTTCCCGGATCGCGCTGAGGCTCAGGTCTCCCGAGGCGCTGCGAAGCTTGCAGCTGTCCGACTCGCCGACGGAGATGTCACCGGATCCGGTGGTCACCGCGATCCGCTCGGCGGCGGCGTCGATCCGCACGTCGCCGGAAGCGGTCTTCACCTCGCCGCCACCCTCCATCCGCCCACAATGCACGTCGGCCGAAGCGGCCCGGATGTCGGTACGACCGGCCACCGAGTGGACGCTGATGTCGCCACTCGCGGTCGCGATGGAGGCGAGCCCGGTCACGTCATCCACCTCGACATCGCCGGACGCGGTCGAGGCCTGGACCTCGCGATAGCTCCCGTTCAGTCGGACGTCCCCACTGGCGGTCGTCACTTCGGCTCGGGCCTGGTGGGGCACGTGGACGTGAACGTCGAGCGAGCTGCGGGAGAAGATCCGCAGGAAGTTGCGGTCCTCCATCCGCGGCACGCGGACCACCACGCGATAGCCGTCACCGAAGGGCTCGCAGTCGACGTTCACCTCTTCGACGAGGGCGTCGTCGGAGCTGTCAAGGTCAACGACCGTGTCGGCGCCGTCCCAGGTTTCGACATGCACGCGGCCCGATTTGATGGTGACCTGCAGGTCTACCGGGCCGGGGGTGTCGTAGCGATGTGTTCTCAAGGCGAAGCTCCTGTCAGCTGCGGCCGTAGCCGGTCATGCGGCGGCGACCGTATTGCTGCGGTCGCGTGGATTGACTGGGTTGGGTGCTCAACCGTCGGACGATGTAGCTGTTGACCGACACCCCCTCCGCCGCCGCAGCCGCCTCGATTGCGGTCTTGAGTGCGGCGGGCAGCCGGAGGGTGATGCGGGCGTCGGTGTCGCCGTCGGCGGGCGCTGCGGCGGCCGGTTCCTCGCCGCCGGCCTCGGAGATCAGCACCAGCCGCGCGTCACTGCCGACCACCCGGAGCTCGACGTGAGCCGGCTGGCCCTGGGTGTCGACCTCGGCGGCGACCTGGCTCAGCACCTCGAGCAGCCGAGCGTTGATCGGGCCGCCGAGGGCGCTCACGATCCGCACCGCGGCGTCCGCGGTTGTCTCATCGCCAAGCCGGCCGAGGGCGGTGATGTCACCGCCGATCAGCTCGGCGAGCGACGACAGCTCCATGGCTACTGCGCCGCTGCGGTCAGGTCGGGCGCCACCAGGCGGCAGCCGACCGAGATCAGCCAGTAGCCGACGCGTACGCCGACCCGGTGTGGCCGTGAGCTTGCACCCTCGCCATAGGCACTGCGGCGGGCGGCGATGGCGCGCTCGCGGTCGCGGGTGTGCTCGTCGGCGAGCGCTTGCCTCAGCTGCGGCATCATGATGTCACCTCGTCTGTCGTAATGACATCATTATGACATCACTCCGACGCCGCTGTCAACTCCCCGGTCGGCCCATCGGCGTGCCCCGCTGCGGCTTCAGGGTGCGCGGGTACCCTCCGGTCGCAGGTTGCGGCGACGAGCGAGGACACGGTGTCGCGCGAAGGTGCGGGCAAGGGCTCGCGGAGCACGGCCGGTGCGGTGACCGACGCACCGCTGCCTCGCCGCGGCACCGAAGCACGCCTCGAAGACGGCGGCGGTTCCGGCTCGGCGCGCGTGCCCGAGCCGATCCACCGCCTGGTCCGCGGCGTCCCCACGCTGGTGGCCCTCGCCGCCGGGCTGCTCGGCGGCATCAACATCGCGACCGCCCTGCTGCCCGAGCGCACCAAGCGGCTGCACGAGCTCACCAAGGTCCTGCCGCTCGGCGTCGCGCACGAGGCGAGTGCCGCCACCCTGGTGGTCGGCATCCTGCTGCTCGTGCTCGGCAGTGGGCTGCGGCGGCGCAAGCGGCGCGCGTGGCGCGCTGCGGTTGCCCTCGCCGGTCTCTCGATCGTGCTGCATCTGGCAAAGGGCATCGATGTCGGAGAAGCGCTGCTTGCCGCCGTCGTCTTCGCCGTCCTGATCGGCACCCGGTCGCAGTTCTTCGCGGCCGGCGACCCGCGCACGCGACTGCGCGCACCGGTTGCCTTTGTTGCGCTCGCGATCGTCTCGTTCGGTCTCGGCTGGCTGCTGCTGGTGGCCCGCGGCGACGCGATCATGGGGCATCCTTCGCTGGCCAGCCAGTGGGCCGAGATCGCCTACGGTCTGGTCGGCGTCACCGGTCCCCTGCATTTTCGTGACGACGGGACGGCGGACCTGGTCTACAGCGTGCTCGTGACACTGGGCGCAGCGACGGTCGTGGTGCCGGCGTACTTGCTGCTGCGGCCGCCGGAACCACCCGCCCGGCTCGACGCTGACGATGAAGGTGGCCTGCGCGCACTGCTCGCGCAGCAGGGCGAGAGAGACTCGCTCGGCTACTTCGCCTTGCGCCGGGACAAGGCCGCGATCTTCTCGCCGACCGGCAAGGCTGCGGTGTCCTACCGCGTCGTCTCCGGCGTCATGCTGGCGTCCGGTGACCCGATCGGCGATCCGGAGGCCTGGCCCGGCGCGATCGCTGCCTTTGTCGCCGAGGCGGCGCGGCACGCCTGGGTGCCCGCGGTCATCGGCTGCGGCGAGCGCGGCGGTGAGGTCTGGACCCGGGAAGCGGGGCTGCGCGCGCTCGAGCTCGGTGACGAGGCGATCGTGCCGGTTGAGGAGTTCAGCCTGGACGGCCGGGCGATGCGCAACGTCCGGCAGATGGTCGCGCGGGTCGAACGCGCGGGCTACCGGATGGATGTACGCCGCACCGCCGAGCTCTCGACTGCGGAGATCGTCGACCTGCGCCGGCAAGCGACCCGCTGGCGCGACAGCGAGACCGAGCGCGGGTTCTCCATGGCGTTGGGGCGGTTCGGCGATCCCGCCGATGGCGACTGTGTCGTCGTCACCGCCTGCCACGAAGACCGGCTCGCGGCGCTGTTGCACTTCGTGCCCTGGGGTTGCGACGGGCTGTCCCTGGACTTGATGCGCCGCGACCGCGCGGCCGATCCAGGGCTCAACGAGACGATGATCGTCGCCGCGCTGCGGGCCGCACCCGAGATCGGCGTCACCCGGTTGTCGCTCAACTTCTCCGCCTTCCGGTCAGCGCTGGAGCGCGGTGGCCGGCTCGGCGCCGGCCCGGTGCTTCGGCTCTGGCGCGCGATCCTGCTGTGGGCTTCGCGGTGGTTCCAGATCGAGTCGCTCTACCGGTTCAACGCGAAGTTCCGCCCCGAGTGGGAGCCGCGCTTCATCTGCTACCCAACGGCGCGCGACCTGCCACGGATCGCGATTGCCGCGCTCGAAGCCGAAGCGTTCATCGTCTGGCCCCGGCAGTGGCCGTCGGTGGCGCGAGTGGTCCGCAGGGTGCAACGGGTCGGCACCCGACGCCGGCGCTAGTCCCCCGACTCCACCCGGTGACTCGCGCCGGGCGCGCGGCGCCGGCGCACCGCATCCCCGTTGCGGGCCAACCAGCCACACAGTCCCGCGATCGGCAGCTCGAAGAGCACCGCGGCGGCGATCGCTTCCCACCTGTCTGCCCCAGGGGTGGACGTCGTGATGTCGAACCATGCGTCGATCACCAGCATGGTCCCCGCCACGGTCGCGGCCAGCTCGAGATTGGCCGACCGGCGGTGCGCCAGCCACGCCACCGAGGCCATCGCTCCCAGCAGACCGATGTCAAAGCCGACCCAGGTGACGTCGTAGAAGTGATCGGTGTGCCGGCTCGGCAGCGATACGGCGAGCCACACGATCCAGGGCACCAGCGCGACGCTGAAGAGCAGGAACGCCGCCACCACCCACGGCGGACGCCACGACCGGCCCGGCGCCTCGGCGTCGTACTCACCCGCTGGATGTCCGGCCGGGAGCCGATGCTTGGCGATTCGCGCGGTGGGCGTCCGAGGGAGCTCGCCGACCGCCTGCCAGTAGCGCGGCACCTTGAACGCGGTCAGCCGCTGCGCCGCCCAGTCCCGAAGCTGTTCGAAGTCCGGCGCAGCCCCGGGCGCCATGACCACGAACGCCTTCACGTCCTCCTCGGACAGCTCGGACGGTACGCCGACGACCGCGCACTCGACGACGTCGGGATGGCTCGCAATCGCCTCCTCGACCTCCGCCGGCGAGAGGTTCTCGCCGCGCCGGCGGATCACCTCCTTCTTCCGCGACACGAAGGTGAACAGTCCATCGGGCTCGACCGTGACCAGGTCACCGGTGTGCAGCCAGCCGTCGACGATGGCGGCCGACGTCTCCTCCGGCATCTCCCAGTAGCCGGGCGTCACGACCGGATTGCGCAGCAGCAGCTCGCCGGCAGCACCGATTCCGACGTCGTGCCCGTCGTCGTCGACGACCCGCGCTTCGTTGATCGTTCCAAGCGTCGGATGCTGGCGGACGCTGCCCAAGGTCCCGAACGGTCGCGTGCCGTGCGCCCAGATCAGCCCGTACGGCGACTCCGACATCGCGTAGCCGCAGACGACCCGCAGCCCGAACCGGCGCTCGAACGCCTCCTGCCACGCCTTCGCCGGCGACGGCCCCGTGTAGCACAGCCGCAACGGCGTGTCCGCGTCGTCGGGGCGCTCGGGCTGGCGCATCAGGATCTCGAGCATCGCGCCGATCGCGTTGAACTCGGTCGCCCCGTGCCGGCGCGCTGCCGCAAGGAAGTCATGCGCGGAGAAGCGCGGAAGCAGCACCAGGCCGGCACCGCACGCGAGCGAACCCATGACCGAGTAGGCCGGAGCATTGATGTGGAACAACGGCAGCGAGGTCATCAGCCGGTCATCCGGCCCGAGCTCCATCCACCAGGGAAAGCCGACCCCGGCGTACGCATAGGCGCGGTGGGTCTGCATCACCAGCTTCGAGCGGCCGGTCGTGCCCGAGGTCGGGATCAGCACCGCGACGTCGGCCGGCTCGACCTTCGCCTCCAGCGCCCACTCCCCGCCGGCCGAGTCGTCCTGCCAGTCACCCGCGAATCGCGCGATGTCACCGTCGGTGACGCTCAGCCGCGGTCGCACCTGCGCGACCAGGCTGGCGAGCTCCGCCGTTGCACTCGCCGGGTTGACCGGCACCGCGATGGCGCCGATGCTGCAGGTCGCAAGCCACAGCAGGAGGTACGGCGGGGTCGAGTACGCGGTGAACAGAACGCGATCACCCGGCTCGACGCCCTCCTCGCGCAGCCGGGACGCGACGCGGGCGACCTCGCGCGCGGCGGCGGCGAAGCTCAGCTCGCCGCCGTCGACCCGGAGCCAGCTCCGCTCGCCGTACTGTTCGGCGGCGGTGCCGAGCAGGCCCGGAATCGTGTCGTCCATGTGCGCTGAACCTATCCGTTCAGCGCCGCTCCGATCGCCAGGGTCGCGTCGATCGTGAGCGCGCGGAAGCCGTCGTCGAGGGCGGTCGGCCAGGTGGACAGCTTCGCGACGGTGAGCTCGGCCGACGGATGCACGAAGACGTTCTGGCCGTTGATGCCCGAGGCATGGAAGAACGGGGTCACGGGATCTCGCACCCACCAGCAGTTGCGGTAGTGCGCGCCGGGCGGCACCGCGACTCCCTGGCTCGCCGGACTGTCGAGGAAGGCCTGCGCGCCGTCCGGGGCGCCACGCACCGTGTCGTCGATCCACTCGGCGGGGACGAGGTTGTTGCCCGAGCCCACCCGGTAGAGCTCGCCGAAGCGCCCGAGGTCGCGCAGCGACGCACACACGCCGCCATCACCCATCGCATTGCCATGCGGATCCACCGTGATCTCGGCGTCGAACTCCGCCCCCATCGGCTGCCACAGCTCACGCGCGATGACCTCGGCCAACCGTGCGCCACCGGCCTTCTCCACGACCCAGCCGAGCACGTCGGTCAGCACCGACCGGTACCGGAACGCCCCACCGTGCTCGCCGTCGTTCTCCAGCAGCGCGAAGTACTCCAGCGCGTCAGCGGCATGCGGCGTACCGTCCTCGGGCCGCCACCGGTAGACATACTCGATCAGCCTCGCGTCGGAGCTCGGGTCATCGTAGGTCTCGTGGAAGCGCGTGCCGGTGCGCATGTCGAGCAGCTGCTGCACGGTCGCGCCTTCAAACGAGGTACGCCGCAGCTCCGGTACGACGTCCGTCACCGGTGCGGTCACGTCGAGCGCGCCGCGAGCGGCGAGGATGCCGGCGACCGCGGCGACGATCGACTTCGACACCGACATCAAAAGGTGCGTCGTGTCCGCCGTCATGCCGGTGAAGTAGTGCTCGGCGACGACCCGCCCGCGATGCAGCACGAGAAACCCGTCGGTGTAGGTCTCGTCCAGCAGCTCGGCGATCGTCAGCCGGCGCTCGCCGGAACGGAAGGACAGGCCGAGCAGGTCCTGCTCGCTGCGCGGCAGCTCGCGCACCGGCCCTTCGCCGCGGCGGATCCGCGCAGTCGGGATCAGGTCGCGAACGTGCTGGAAGCCCCAGCGGTTGTACGGCGGCTCCTGCCAGTTCCCGAGCGTCACCAGGGACTCGGCGGGAATCGGCGGCGCCCCTGCCATCAGGCGCGGATCGCTCACAGCGACGGGCGATTCGTGTCCCAGCCCGGCATCCGGGCCTCGTGCGCCGCGGCGATCCGGAACACGGTCGGGTCGTCGTAGGTGCGGCCGACGATCGAGAGCCCGGTCGGTACACCGTCCCGCGACTGTCCGGACGGCACGCTCATGACGGGACAGCGGCTGGCGATGTTGAACGGAAGCGTCATCATCACGTCCAGCCAGTTCTCCGGCTGCGCCAACTGACCACCGACCGGGGCGCCCGGCTCCCAGTCGGCCGGCAGAGCAGGCACCGCGAAGGTGGGGCAGACCAGCGCGTCGAAGCGCTCGAGAAGCTCGCCGAGCGGGTGGTAGA
>Ga0335074_10003159_pt1 | contig 22429 bp, 10 predicted proteins | sample Lox_Sample_23_FD_206715 | JGI IMG/M metagenome (GOLD analysis project Ga0335074, IMG submission 206715) | Soil microbial communities from Loxahatchee National Wildlife Refuge, Florida, United States - Lox_Sample_2.3 | ecosystem: Environmental > Terrestrial > Soil > Wetlands | place: USA...
GATGCGCTGCGCAGTCACGCGCCGGATGTGATTCTCGCTGAGCCGGTGGGCAGCTGTACAGATATCTCGGCGACGGTGCTACATCCGCTGCGCGAATACAGCGACACCTACCGGATTGCGCCGCTGACGGTGCTGGTCGATCCCGCGCGGGCGAGGGAGTTACTCGGCGAAGATGCGGATCCACGGCTGAAGTTTCTTTTCGACAACCAGCTGGAGGAAGCGGATCTGATCTGCTTTACCAAGTCGGATGTGAGCCCGGAGTATCCGGCATTGAAGGGCCGTTCGGTGCGGCAGATGAGCGCCAGGAGCGGGCAGGGCGTGGCGGCCTGGCTCGATGAAGCGCTGGGAGGAACGTTGTCGGCGGGCAGCACGATTCTGGAGATCGACTACGAACAATACGCGCAGGCAGAGGCGGCGCTGGCATGGCTGAATCTGCAGGTGACGATCCGGCCGAAGACTCCGCTGTCGCCGGCAGCGGTGCTGGGGCCGCTGCTGGACCGGGTGGACTCGGAGCTGACCGCGGCGGGAGTCGCGATCGTCCATCTGAAGGCGATCACTCAGGCGCACACAGGGTTTGTGAAGGCCGCGATTTGCGGGAATGGTCACCAGCCGGCTGTGGAAGGCAACCTGGATGCATCACCGGCGCCAGCGCATGAACTGCTCGTGAATCTGCGCGCGGTGGGAGAGGCAAGCCAGGTGAAGGCCATCGTCGAGCGGGATCTGAGCCAGATGGGGTTGGAGCTGAGCAACGTAGAGATCGCCTGCTTTCATCCCGCGGCACCGAAGCCGGAGCGGCGGACAACCGCCGGGAAAGCAACTGCATGAGGGAGGGAGAAAGAGATGGGCCGTGGGAGAGTAAGGTTTTGCGCGGTCGCAATATTTGCCATTGGCACGGGGGGATGGATGACAGGAAACGCGAAGCCACAGGCCGCAACCGGAGCCGGCACGTTCGGCGCGGTGACGCGGGCGGTCGACTCGGTGAGCAAACTGGCCGTGCTGTCGGACCGGGACGGGCAGGCGATGGTCGCGGTGTCGCCGGCGATGCAGGGACGAGTGCTGACCAGCAGCGCCGCGGGCGAGGATGGGCGCAGCTTCGGGTGGGTGAATGAGAAGCTGATCGAGTCGCGGCAGGTGCAGCAGCACTTTAACGCGTATGGCGGCGAGGATCGGGTGTGGATCGGGCCGGAAGGCGGACAGTATTCGGTGTTCTTCACGCCCAAAGCTCCGTTCGATGTGGCGCACTGGTACACACCGGCTCCGGTGGATACCGAGCCATTCGAGGTGATGCACGAATCGAAGGACGCTATCGAGTTGCGCAAGGCTTTCAGCCTGGTGAATTATTCGGGAACGAGATTTCAGGTGCAGATCGACCGCGAAGTCCGGTTGCTGCCGCGCGAGGCCGTGTGGCGCGACCTGAATGTGGCGGCGATGCCGGGCGTGAAGGTGGTGGGGTTCGAGTCGCGAAACAAGCTGACGAATGTGGGCAAAGAAGCGTGGAGGAAAGAGACAGGGCTGCTGTCGCTCTGGATTCTGGGGCAGTTCCAGGCTTCGCCGAGCGCGACGATTGTGATTCCGATCCGGGAAGGTAGTGAAGCCAAGTTAGGCACGCCGGTAACTTCGGATTACTTCGGCACTATCCCCCCGAACCGCTTGTCGGTGCGCAGCAACGTGGTGTTTCTGAAGGCGGACGCGAATTACCGGGGTAAGGTTGGAGTAAGTCCGAAGCGGGCTAAGGGAATCCTGGGGAGTTATGACGCCGAAAACCATGTGCTGACGCTGGTCCAGTACACCATGCCGGCGGGGCATCCGGAATATGTGAATTCGGCGTGGAAGATCCAGGAGCATCCGTATGAGGGCGACGTGGAGAACGCCTACAGCGACGGCCCGCAGTCGCCGGGCGGTGCGCGGCTTGGACATTTCTACGAGTTAGAAACGTCCTCACCGGCGGCGGCGCTGGCTCCGGGGGAGTCGATCGAACATGTTCACCGGACCTTTCACCTGCAGGGCGACGACCAGGAGTTGAACCGGGTAGCGCTGGCGGTGTTGGGCGTGAGCCTGGACGAGATTCGCAATGCCCTGCCCCAGTAGCTTGAGCCGCTTCTCCGGGACAAGCGCAGTGGCAGCCGCGCAGCGGTCTGCAAATCAAGGCGGGAGGACGCGGTCATGTCCTTGTTCAGTCGCAGAAGTGTCCTGAAATCCCCTGGCGGCGTGGTCGGCGCGACCACGCTCGGCGCGCGACGAGGCGCCTCGGCCTGCGGTGCTCGAGGCCTGACGTCCGGCCGCACTCGCCGAAGGTCTCAAGCCTCGCGGAGAAAGCTGGTTTGAAAGCGTCACGCCATCACCGTCTGCACGTCTGCCTGAGCAAGGTCTCCAGCGCCCCTCGGATCCGCAACGGGGATGCTGATGGTAAACGTGCTGCCAATTCCCGGCGCGCTCTCCACCGTAATCTCGCCTCCCATCAGCCGGCAAAGACGCTGGCTGATGGCCAGTCCCAGGCCGGTGCCGCCGTGCCGCCGGGTCACAGATGCATCCACCTGGGAAAAGGGGCGAAACAGCCGGTTCATGTCGTCCCGCTCAATGCCGATGCCGGTGTCACGCACCCGCCAGCAGATGAATTCCCTTTCACCTTCCCGGCCGCGCTCGATGGCGAGCGTGATGCTTCCGTTTTCCGTGAACTTGCAGGCGTTGGAGAGCAGGTTGAGCAGGCTCTGACGGAATTTGACCGGATCCACTGAGACGATTCCGGTCACGCCGTCTCTCTCGACAAGGAAGCGATTGCCCCCGCGCCTGGCCAGCGGTTCAATCGTGCAAATCACGGGATCGGTGAGGGCTCCGATTTCGCACAACTCCAGCCGCAGTTCCAGGGCGCCCGCTTCGATCTTGGATATGTCCAGGATGTCATTCACCAGGGCCAGCAGATGGTGGCCTGCCGACTGGATTCGCTGCAGGTCCCGTGCGCACGAAGCCAGCCCCAGTTCGTCGGCGTCCTCCTGCAGCATTTCGCTGTAGCCGAGAATTGCGTTGAGCGGCGTGCGGAGCTCGTGGCTCATGTTGGCAAGAAAGGCGCTCTTGGCGGTATTGGCCTCCTCCGCCGCCAGCTTGGCGTTCACCAGCGACTGTTCGATTGCCCTACGCTCCGCGATCTCGTTCTCCAGGGTTCTGGTGCGCTCCGCAACCCGCATCTCCAGCTCGTCCTGCGCGCGCTGCAGGCGCAGATCGCGGTCGTTGATCGTCTCCATCATATTGTTGAACTGATCGATCAGCAGGCCCGTCTCGTCATCGAAAGTCTTCACCGCGCGCAGGCCGTAGCTACCGCTGCCGGAAACCTCCCGGGCAATGTGCGTCAGATGGAGGATGGGCTCGGAGATCATACGCTGCAGCCGCGAAGAGATCGCCACGGCAAACAGAGAGGCCAGGCACAGCACGAATGCGCTGATGAGCCCGTAGCGCAGGGATCGCGTGTAGATTTCCGCCAGTCCGATGCGCAGATAAAGCGAACCCACGACTTCGCGATTGACGCTGACAGGGTAATAGAGCACCGCGTGACGCCACGAGAAGCGAAAGCTCTCCGTATTGCGCGCAGGCGGGCAGACGCTCGGCTCGCCCTGGCTGTGATAGCCGGCGATATTCTCCCCCTCCAGCGTGTACAGGCAGGCCTGGGCTACCCGCGGCTCGGCACGCAGCGCGTCCGCGGTTTCCCGGGCAGCTGCCGCATCGTGAAAAGTGAGCGGCGCCGAAGCGCTGTCGGCAAGCATCTGCGCAATAGTTGCCGATTCCCGGTGCAGCGCCTGCAGGTTGGCCGCAGTCTCATAGCTCCAGAAAGCCATGCAGGCGAGCAGCAGCGCGCAGGTCGATGTCACCGACGAGAGCACCGTGAGCCGCGCCCGGATGGGCAGGCGGACCAGCGCGCGGCGCAGCAGGGACTGCCGGTTCATCGTCCCACCACGGTGGCCAGCTGCAGCAGCCGGCTGCTGATGGCGAGGCCGCTGCTCTGCGCGTGCGCCAGGTTGATCTGGATCTGGATGTGATCGCCGGTAACGGGCAGCCCGACAACTCCGCCGTTGAAAACGAAGCGCTCGTCGTCGCTCACCGTCAGCACGCCGGCGCGAGTCAGTTCCGGAGCCACCTCGTCGTAATGCTTCTGCTCCGGCAAGGCGACGTAGACGAGAAAGCAGTCATCCATGCGGTCCGAATGCCCGATGCGGCGCACCGCGACCGGCCTGCCGTCCACCAACCGCCCCGTGAACGCGCGCTCGACCGCGTCGCTCTGCTCGTCATACCCCAGCAGACCGACAACGAATGGAGCGTGAGGATCGGCGGTTTTCGACGGCGGCCAGACTACGAATTTCGTGAGGTTCACGATGATCGCGGCGCGCACGTGGTACTCATCCGGCATGGTCGCCTGGGCGCCGCCCCCCGGCGCCAGCGCCAGCCCCACGCACATGGCGAGCGCGAATCGCAGCCACAGCCGGATTGTCGTGCTGTACTTCAAGGATTCCATCGCAGGCCGGCATAAAAGCTTCGCGGGATATACGAATTCATCGTGTAGTCTTCGGGATAGAATTCGGCGTGGCTCGCGTGCTGCAGGTTGGTCACGCCCGCGCTCACACTGGCGCGCTCCCCGATCGATCGGCTCAGGCGGAGGTCCACCCGCGCATGCTCAGGAATGATCGCCTCCGGGACGGGCAACAGTGATGGCACCGTGGAGTTGGCATCGAGCGCCGCGCTCAAACTCCAGTAGTGTGGCAAGTTGAAAAATCCGCGTACGTCCAGGGTGTTGCGAGGCGTGCTCCAGTCCTGCCCTCCGGAGGGCTCGACCGACACATCGCCGTGACTGACCAGACGTCCCTGCATCCACGCGTAACTGGCCTGGAACTGCAGAGATCTCGCGGGGGTCCAGGCAACCGCCGCTTCCGAACCCTGCGTGCCTGCCGTAAATCCGTTGACATAAAAGAACGGCTCGACCACCGATGGCGCGGGCGCGAGCACCAGGTACGGCGTCCCCACCCTGGTCGCCTCCAGATCGGTGTAGTGATTCACAAAGCCGGCCAGATCGAGCGACAACCGTTCGCCGAAGCGGTGCCGGTATCCGGCCTCATTGGCCAGCACTACTTCAGAAGCGAGGCCGGGATTGCCGAGGATAAGACCGTTCAGCGGCAGGCCGTCGGCTATGCCCAGGAGATAGAGAAAATCCACGTCGCGATCCTGGTCGGAAGGAGTCCGCACGGCGCGGGAGCACGCCGCCCAGACGGTATCCGTTGCGGCCGGAGTCCACGCCAGGCGCGCGCCCGGCTGCACCTCGAAATGCGTATAGCTGTTCCATTGCAGCTTGGTTCCCGCGGTCAGGATCAGCGTTGCCGGCACCAGCGTCACGCTGTCCTGTGCGAACGTGCTGAAGAGATTCACAATGTGGCCGGAGTGCGCGAAGTAGGTCTGCTGTCCGCCGGCCTCGTCTGAGGTCCAGCGATATCCGCCGCCCCAGACCACGTCGTTCCTCGCCCCGGCGATCCAGTGATGCTGGAAATCCAGATCGGCGATCTGCATGTTGAGGTTCATGCCGATCTCGAATCGCCGATCGTCGCTGTAGTACGCTTCCAGCGCGGTGTCGGAGGAACCGCTGTTGTGCCCCCACCGGCCCATCAGGAATCCGCCCGCACCGTATACCGGGCTGACCGTGAAATCCGACAGGCTGTATCCAAAATCGATGCGCTGTTGTTCCGGATTGCGAAACAGACCGCCCTCGAAGGTGAACTGATCCCGCGTGGACCGGTTCCAGTCCAGCCGTCCGCTCACCCGCTCGGTGCTGCCGGCGTCCTGGGCCGACGAGCCGTCGGCGGCAAGCAGGGCTCTGCGGTGCAGGGCCATCGTGTCGACGCGATAGCACGCGCTCTGGCTCCAGCACGCGCCCCAGCGCACCGTCCCGCCCTGCTCCACCCGCGCCCCTTCGCCTGTGGCCAGAGCGCCCTGGGTGTCCTGGGTCCTGCGGGTCACGATGTTGATGACTCCGTTGACCGCGTTGGCTCCCCACATGGTTCCGCCCGGCCCACGCACCACCTCAATGCGCTCGATGTCGTCGATGGGCAGATCGTTCTGATCCCACAGCGTGCCCGAGAATACCGGATTGTAGACGCTGCGGTTGTCGATCATGATCAGCATCTTGTTGGCGAATCGGCTGTTGAAGCCGCGCGCGCTGACCGCCCACGTATTGGCGTCGATCTGCGCCACCTCCACTCCGGGAACCATGCGCAGCAGTTCCGGAACGCTGGTTGCCCCGGAGCGCAGAATCTCTTCGCGGGTGATCACGAAGGCTGCGGCCGGGGTCTCGAACAGCTTTTGCTCGCGCCGCGAGACGGTATTGACTTCGAGATGCGTCAGCTGCTCCAGACTGAGCGAAGACAGATCCGCATCCGGCGCGCTCTGGCCGTTCGCGGCGCATCCCAAACTCAGCATCAGCACAACACCCCATGCGCTTTCCTTCATCGTTCCATCGCTCCTGTCAGAGCTGAGGCGCCAGGATCTCCTCGGCCTGGCAGGCGCCGCCCGACAGCCGGTCCTGCCGCAGCAGTTCCTCGCTCTTTTCCACATCCACCGGTCTGGAGAAGTAGAAGCCCTGTCCGTACCTGCAGCCCATGGCCAGCAGCCGCGTGATCTGGTCTTCGCGTTCGATCCCCTCGGCAATTACCCCCAGCTTCAGGTTGTCCGCCATGCCGACGATGGTGTTCACGATCGCCGTCTCGGTCGTGTCCGCGCCGCCGGTTCGCATATTGACCATGAAAGAGCGGTCGATCTTCAGCGAATCGAAGGGCAGGCCGGACAGGTAGCGCAGGCAGGAATACCCCGTACCGAAATCGTCCAGCTTGAGCCCCACCCCCAGATTCTTCAGTTCCGTCAGGAGTCCCCGAGCCTGCTCCAGATCTTCGAGCAATACGCTCTCCGTCAGCTCGAGGTGCAGGCACTCCGGAGGCAGCTCGGTCTCGCGGAGGATCTCGGCAATCTTCCGCACCAGGCCTTTTTCGCGGCACTGCCGAACCGAAAGGTTGACGGCGACATCCAGAGGGGGCGTGCGCGGGAAGCGCTTGTGCCAGGCGTGCGTCTGCCGGCACGCCTCGCGCAGCACCCACAAGCCGATGCTCACGATCAGCCCGGTCTCCTCGGCCACGGGGATGAAATCGTTCGGCAGCAGCAGGCCGCGCGTTGGATGCAGCCAGCGCACCAGCGCCTCGAAGCCGCAGATCGCCCCCGTATCCAGCAGCACGCGGGGCTGATAGAACACGCGGAATTCTTCACGCTCGACCGCGCGCCGCAGGTCGCTCTCCGTCTGCAGACGGCGGCGGGAAAGATCGTGCATGCTGGGTTCGAACAGAGCGCAGTGGCCGCCTCCCGCGGCTTTGGCGGCATACATCGCGGCGTCCGCGTCGCGGATCATCTCCTCGGGCGATGCGTACGACGGGGACGACAGCACGATGCCGATGCTGACCGAGCAGTAGATCTCGTCTTTACCGCATTGGAACGCCGGCCGCACCGCGCGCCCGATCCGCTCGCAGACGGCCTCTGCCCCTGCCGGCTCGGCGATGTCCTCCAGCAGCACCGCAAACTCGTCGCCGCCCAGGCGCGCTACCAGCGAGTCGCCCGACAGCCGCCCGGAGAGGCCGCGGTCGCGCACGGCCGAGCGGAGGCGATGCGCAACCTCCTGCAGCAGATGATCCCCGAGCAGGTGTCCCATGCTGTCGTTGATCAGCTTGAAGCGGTCGAGGTCGAGAAACAGCACTGCGAATCCCGGCCCCGCTCTCCGCTGGAACCGTTCGATGGCCGCCAGCAGACGATCCTGGAACAGGATGCGGTTGGGCAGCCCGGTCAGCACGTCGCGCGTGATCTTCTCCGTAATGTCGGACTGCGAGCCGGCCATGCGAACCGCGATTCCGGCCGGGTTGCGCACCGCCAGCCCGCGCGTCGACATCCAGCGGCACGATCCGTCCTCGCGACGCATGCGATATTCGCACTCGAAGGCCGGGCTGGCGCCGCTCAGATGCGCGTCCAGAGCCTTTTCGAAGGCGGCGCGATCCCGCTCGTGAATCAGCGCGATCCACCCCGGGCGATCGCCCGGAATCTCGCCATCCGCAAGCCCCAGCATCTCCCGCCAGCGGGGCGAAAAATAGATTTCTCCCGTTTCCAGATTCCAGTCCCACAGTCCGTCGTTCGCGCCCCGCGCCGCCAGAGCGTACCTCTCTTCACTGCGGCGCAGCGCCATCTCTGCGTGGCGCCGGGAAAGCTGCGACCGGATGCGCGCGATCGCGACCGAGAAATCGATGGGCTTGGTCACATAGTCGTTCGCGCCCAGATCGAGCGCCTCGGCGATGCTGGCGCTGTCGGCCACGGCGGTGACCATGATGATGGGCAGCTCCTGCTGCGACCAGCGGCGCCGCAGCGTCTTCAGAACCTCGAGCCCGCTCAGGCCGGGCATCATGTGATCGAGCAGCACCACGTCGAAGCTCTCGTCCTCGAGCATCGACAGGGCTTCCTGGCCGGACTGCGCCGCCTTCACCTGGAAATCCCTGCGTTCGAGCCTGCGCACACAGAGATCGCGATTCAGCTCCTCGTCGTCGACGACAAGGATCCTGTTATTCAGGCCCATCGGCCTTTCCCCGCCCGCGGCCCGGCTTCCCGTTTCGCTTTGCGCCAAAGGTGTACCTCGCAGTTCGCCGGCTCGGAACCGTTCGTGCACCGGTCCTCATTCCCGCATCGGCGAAGCGGTGTCAACCCTTTACCGGGCAAAGCAGGAGATTGGTTACCTTGGGCATGTTGCGAGGCGAGAAAATCTCGTGCGCAACGCCGCGACGAGGCGGAGATCGGCCGCCGCTCAGCCCGAGGCCCGGGATTCGTCAGCCGGCGCAGATCCGTTGTTCAGCGACCGTATGAAAAAGATGTACCCGGATGGGCGAAATCATCAGTGCACAGCGATGCTTTCGTCGGCGAGATTCCAGCCGCGCAGCCCGAACTCGGGCTTGCCCGACCCGGAGGCGAACTCCACCGTGATGGTGCGTTGCTCGCCGGGCAGCAGGGAGATGTAGTTGCCGCTGTAATAGGCGGGCAGGATGCGCTCACCGGTAGCGGCATTCTCCAGGGTGAGCTTGACGAGGACGGCGGCCACCGCGCCGGAGTTGCGGAGGGTGACGACGGCCTTCTGTTGGCCGCCTGCTTCGCCCAGCGTAGCCGAGGCAGTCACGGTGGCCTGCGGCAGGGCATCGAGTTCGCGGAGGGTTGAGAGCTTTGCAGCCCACCAGTAGAAGTTGTTGCTCACTGGCGCACCCGAAGCATCGGCGACATCGAGCACGACGAAGACGGCGTGGCCGGCGGCGAGCCCGTCCAGATCCAGTTTCGTGACCGGCGTGCGATCGTCGGCGGCGGCCTGCACCTGGTACGTGTGGTCGCTCAGGGTTTGATTATCGAGACTCAGGACGCGCACCCGCACGCTGAACGACGAGGCGTCGCCCAAATTGATAAAATCGACCGCTTCATCGTTGAGGTTGAGCTGGGCGTGAATCGGCTCCAGGGCTTTCTGTGTCCCGTAGAAGCTGGACTGCGTGTCGTAATCCCAGCTGAGGAAGTTCCACTGCGTGCTGGGCCACGCCGGCTGGGTCATCCAGATCATGCGGCCGGAGCTGGGCTGCCACAGGTGTGCGGCCATACCTTCGAAGATGGCGCGATAGCCGGCGTAGTCGAGCATCTGCGCCTTGCGCACGAAATCGCTGAAGCTGGTCGGCGCGCCGAACTCCCTGTTCATCGCATTCATATAGAAGGAGACGCGGCCGCCTTCGCTCTGGTGCCAGTCGTGGTAGGCCCAGGTATCGCTGATGGGCCAGCGGTCGGGTTCAGGGATGAAAGACTTGAAGCTTTCCAGCGTGGGCACGCTGGGCATGCCAAGCTCGACGCTGAAGCCGCGGTTGATGCGGAAGTAGAGCGAGGGCGGCTCCCACAGGTAGGGGCCCGAACCGCGCAGATTAATCCGATTGGAGCCCGGAGTATAGTAGCGGGTGTGATCGAGGGTGCGGATCAGCTCCGCCAGGCCCTGGTTGATCGGCGCCTGCGGCACGCCTTCATTGCGTCCGCACCAGACCACGATCGACGGATGGTGGCGGAAGCGCAGGATGGTGTCGCGCGCATTCTTCAGGAACAACGCCGGGTCCTGGGCTTCGAGGTTGTACTGCTCGGTCGACTCCCAGAAATCGTTCCAGACCATCAGGCCATACTTGTCGGCGAGCTCATAGAAATTCTCTTCCGTGCTCTGGCCCATCCAGTTGCGGATGATGTTGACGTGGGCGTTGCGGTGCAGGCGGAAATATGGCTCCAGATGGGCCATGCTGACGCGCTTCATCATGTCATCCATGCCCCAGTTTCCGCCGCGCGCGGCGATGCGCACTCCGTTGACGACGATCACGAGATCGGTGCCGGGCCAGCCGCCGGGGACCGGCTGGACGGACGGCGATCCCAGCGCGCCTGGCTCGAGGGTCTGTACCCAGGTATCGGTAATTCTCGGAGGGATCCCGGCTTGCGAATTTTCTTTGGCCGGTTCCGGCAGATTGGGCGTCCGGTCGACGATTTCACGAATGCCTTCGTGAGTGTCGTTGATCAGGGACGGCTCTTCGTCGTACGTGCGGCTGGGGAAGATCTCGACGCGGTGCAGCTGACCGGCGGAATCGAGCAGCGAGAGCTCGTAGCTGACCTCGCGCATGCCGAACTCGATCCGGCTGGTCGAACTGACGCTGTGGCCGACAGCAAATGTGGTGACGAGGGTGTGCAGTGTGGGCGGACCGTAGCCATTCGGCCACCACAGGCGCGGATGCTGCACCCGAAGTTGCGGGAACTCTGAGGGCTCCAGGTGCACATCGTTGTCGCCGGGCGCCAGGCGCACGTGCTTCGTCACTTTGACGTCGTCGAATGCAGCGGTCAGATCGCCTTCGACGGGCGACTGCGTAACGTTCGTGAGAGGAACATCGATTTCGATGTCGGCTTCGCTGCGGTCAGGTTTGGGCAGGGTGGTGACGACATTGAGATCGCCGATCTGGACGGGACCGGAGGCGGTGAGGGTGACGCCCTGCCAGATGCCCGTGTCGCGGTCGCGGATGCTGGGAATCCAGTCCCAGCCCTCACTGGCGGCGAAGGTAGGACCGTCGAGGACTTCCACGCCGCCGTCCGATCCGGGCCCTGCGGTGAGCGATTCTTCCTGGGCAATACCGGCGTGCGGCGGGGGCGAGACGTGCACCGCGAGCACATTCTCTCCGGAGCTTTTCAAAAGGCCGGTGACGTCGAAGCGGCCACGCAGAAACGCGCCCCTGAAGCCGCCTATCTTCCTGCCGTTCAGCCACACCTCAGCGGTGTAATTCACGCCGAGAAATGTGAGGGTGAGGCGTCGGCCGCGCGCCGCCGCGGGCACTGCGAACTCGACGCGATACCAGTAGTCCTGGTGGGCCAGGTTTTCGGGAATGGCCATATTGTTCAGGCCGTAGTCGGGATTGGGATAGATGCCGCGATCGACCATGGTAGTAAGCACCGTGCCGGGTACGATGGCAACCAGCCAATGACTGTCATCGAAGCCCGGCTTCGAGATTTCCTCACCGGTGGCTTGCACCTGCGGCGCGGCCGCGAGGCGCCAGCCGCCGCGGATCTTCCAGGGATTGTCTCCCGTCAGCTTCGTATGAAGCTCCTTCGCTGTCAGAGGCTGAGCCACCGGCTTCTGGAACGGGGCCCTGCTGCGCGGCAGCGTATTGGGATTCTGCGGCTCGCTCAGGCCCGCCTGGCCGTATGTCTGCACCCCCCAGTGCGGCGAGGCCTGTTCGTAGACGGGGAGGCTGAAGTCCGGTCGCGCATCGAAGATCGTCCCGATCTGAGCGGCGCTGAGGGCTTCGCGGTAGATGTCGAGCGCGGCGATCTTGCCGCCGAAGTGGCTGGTCTCAAGCAGTGGCTGAGCCGGCTGCGCGGCAGGCACGCTCTTCGCTTCCGGCGATGGCTGCGGCGCGGGCGCGAGCCGAATCTCCGCGGTGATCTGCCCCTGCATCAGCGGCCAGGAGCCCACCGCCGCGCCGTCGGCGTACAGGGTTACCTGGCGGCCATCGCTCACGGCGGCGGCGAAATGCCAGTCGCCGTTATCGAGGGGCGTGGAGGCGGTGAGGAGATGAACCGTGCCGCGCGCGGTTCCGAGCCAGAGGCCCAGGCGACCGTCTTCGACCCCTATGAAACGGGCGTCCGCAGCAGAGGGATCGCCCATGCCGGCCAGCAATACCGTGCCGGAGAGCGGCTCGGAGGAATGGAACCAGAAAGCAAACGTCCACTGCGCGGCGCCCTCGGTCAGCGGATCGGGAGGCCGCGCGCCGTCGTAGCGCCGGTCAAGCGGTGGAGGCGGCGCGAGCGGTTCGGTGAGACCAGGGCCGGCAGCGAGGAAGGCCGCGTTGTAGGGCCCGTATGCTTCCTCGGGAACGGTCTGCGCGGACAGTGCCCGGGCGGCAAGCAGCGCAGGCAAAGCCAGAGCGACGAGTAAGGCGTACGTGCGGTGCTTCAGACCCTTCGGCACCGCTTCGAAAAAACCATGAAATTGCGGACTCATCGCTAGGAACCTTCTATCGTTCCGAGATTAGTCGCGAAAGTCGCACCAATCTCCGCGGAGTGATTCCGGGGGGCCTGGTCCTGATCCCGCCCGGCGGTTGCATGGCATCTCCGCGCCTCATTGGCGATGGTCGCGGAACAGCTTCTCGCGAGCACGACGGGGCCGGCCGTCCCACTCGCCGGAGGGTTTCAGCGCCTGGCCCGATCAGAAGGTGAAGAGTCCTTCGATCTGCCCCTGCCGGTTTCCGCCGGCGAACTTGTTGTTCACGAATCCGAAGTTCGAGTTGTTGATGTCGGTGGTCGGATAGGGGAGCTGGGTACGGTTGAGGGCGTCGAAGTAGTCCATGCGCAGCGAGATGGCTGTGCCTTCGGCGATGCGGAATATCTTCTTTGCGCTGAAGTCCTCGACCGGGTACCACGGCCCGCGAAGCGAGGGGTAAGTGCGCGCCGCGTCTCCCAGCACAAACTGGCTTCCGGTATTGGAAAAGGCATTGCTGCTGAACACCGGAACCAGCGGCCCCTTGCCTTCGAAGTAAGGTTTCACTTTATCCCAGTTACCCGACCACATGCTGACACCCGGAACGATATTGGGACGGTTGAGGCCATTCAGGAAGTGCTCGCCGCTTTGCGTGACCTGGATCGGCCCGGCGTTGTTGTAAGTCACGATGCCGGCCACTTCCCAGCCGCCCAGCCAGCGTCCCACACCGCCGCTGTTCAGCCAGCGCTGCCCCATGCCAAACGGAAGCCGGTAGGTCGCGGCGATCCGGCTTTCAAACGAGTCGCTGGTTTCGACATACTCCGGCACCGGATTGAACTTGTTCTCCGGCGTGCCCAGGTTGTCGAACTGACTCGGCAGCGTCAGGTCCCCCATGAAAGTCAGCCCGTTGCCAACGTGCTTGTCGGCTTCCAGCTGGAACGCGTTATAGAAAGTGGTTCCCGCCTGATCGAGGATCCTCGAGACCGACGAATACTGCGGGAACGGTTTCAGGGTCTGGTACACCGTGGCCCCGCCTCCGAACTGGCTGGCAAAAGCCGCGTAAGGAGCCGAGAAGCCCGCGCTGGCTGCCGCCGGGGAGTTGATGTTGTCCGACAGCGTGTTTCCGTATTGCAGAACCGACGGACTGGGCTGGCTGATCGCATTGATGTTGTAACCGGTCAGATGCGTCACCCGATTTGCCGCATAGGCCAGCGTCAGCAGTGTGTTCCAGCCCAGCTGCCGCTGGACGCTGACGTTCCACGCCTGGTACATCGGCGCCCGTCCGTTTCCGGCGGCGTCCAGATAGTAGATAGTCTGGGCGACGCCGAGCGATGGGCTGAAGGGGGTGGGAGAGACAGTGGGCAACGGATTCGCCGTTCCCTGCGGGCTTGCCCACTCTCCATAACCGCCGATATTGCTCCCGGTGGCGTTGACCTGGAAGCTGCCTGCGAGCAATCCGGCCATCGTGGTTGGAGCGCCAAGGCCTTCGCCCTGGCCGTACGTGCTGTCGTAACCAAGGTAGTTAATGAAGTATCCGGCCTGCAAAACGGTGTTTGCGTCGAAGCTGTAGGCCAGGCCCACATGCGGTCCCACTTCGCCCCAGTGAATGGCGGCGCGATTGTACCCCGCGCACCCCGCGCAGTTCCCGAATTCAGTTGCCGCGCCGGGCAAGCCGCCGGCTCCCGGATTCGACGCCGTGGGATTGAGAAAGACATTGTTGTTGGTGGTCATGGTGTAAGGAACCATGATGTCCCAGCGCAGCCCTGGACTCACGGTCAGCTTATGAGTAAGGCGGATATCGTCCTGAATGTAAGCCGAGTAGTCCTGCGTGTAGAACTGCTCCTGGGTCGGCGCGCTGCGGGCAGCCGAATCCACATCGCCCAGCAGGAAGCTGGCAAACGAGCTGCCGTCCTTGGCGAAATTCGAGGAGCTGGGATCCGATGTTTCCGCCTGGCTGAAGCTGAAATGCCCGCTGCTGTAATTGCTGATGGTTTTCGCAGTGTAGTAGTGGTACTCGGCGCCCATGTTGATGTTGTGGCGGCCCTTCGTCCACATCCAGTTGTTGTACAAATTAATGCCGATATTGTCGACGTTGTACTGCACCAGCGAGCTGTTGCTGTTGCCAAAAGGCGTGGGCGCATTCTGGCCGTCGAAGCTGATAAACGGCATGGTGTCGGCGCCCGTAACTCCGGCAAAACTTACTTTGGTGTTGTCATCGACGTAGTTCTGCATCTTGTTCATGGCCGCGATGCCGACGCTCAATACCAGATTGGGGCTGATGGTCTTTTCGTAATTACCCAGCCATGTATCCGAATTGTCGATACCGGACTGCTCCCCCGTCAGCGGGTTCGAGACCGGAACGATCGGGGCATCCTCCTCCTGCACCACGGAGTAGTGATTGCGCCACCACGTAAACGCAACGTTTTGATTCGAGCTGAGCTGGTGGTTGAGGGTAATACCCCACGCCTGAGTCTTGTACGGAACCGACGTGATCACCGGATTCATATTGTCCTGCAGGCCGTAGTTCGTTCCCGCGGTGTCCGGATTGGGAATGTATTGCAGCAGGGTTTGGGAAAGAGAGTTGATGCGGTCGGGGCAGATGACGTTGAGCACGCCATTGCAGGAGAACTGTACCGGATGCGAGGGATCGGGGCTGTCCGGGTCGTAGATGGGAATCAGATTGCCATTGGCATCGACAAAGTGGGTGAAGTCGCCGGTCTTCATGGCCGCGGTGGGAACCGTGCCAACCGTGGTGACGCCCTGGTTCTTGCTGAAGATGTCGATACTGCCGAGGAAAAAGGTCCGGTTATGTCCGTTGTAGAGTTTGGGAATTACCACGGGGCCGCCAATCGTGCCGCCCCAGTCGCCTTCCTTATCGACCGGAGGCAGCGCCGTTCCATCTGCAGCGAAGCGGGTGGGAAAGAACCCCGCGGAGTCAAAGCCGTCATTGCGGTCGATGTAAAATGCGTCGCCGTGGTAATGGTTGGTGCCGGTGGCCATGTTATAGGCAATCGCGCCCTGCACCATTCCGTAACGGGATGCGAAGGTCGAGCGCAGGACCCGGAACTGGTCCACCATTTCGTAAGGGGGATTGGAGTTGATGGCCGAGGCGGTGTCGAGCTGCATGCCGTTGTAATAGCTGCCTGCCGAATTGATCTGGCTGGGCGCGCCGCCCTCGACCGTGACACTCCCGTAGGAACCGGTCTTGACGCCCGGAGCCAGTGTGGCAAAACTGTTAATTTGGCGGATATTACCATTGATCTCAAGAGGAAGGTCCGTTACCTCCTGTGGCGGCAGCATCGTATCCAGCTGCGGCTCCGTCCGGTCGATCTGAATGGAATTGGGGGCCGTCACCTGTACCGTCTCGGTGGAATTGCCGATGGCCATCCGGATGTTCAAAGTCGGCGTCGCCCCGACTTCCACGATGACGTTTTCCTGGACAAAGCGCTTGAAGCCCGGCGCTTCGGCCGCGACGCGATAGGGTCCCGGGGCCAGCGTGGCGGCGTATACCCCATCCGACGAAGACGAAACCTTTGTCGTGATTCCGGTAGCGGTGTCGGTGAAGGTGATCCTGGCGCGGGCGATCACGGCCCCGGAGGGGTCCTGGACGATGCCGGTCAATCCGGTATTGGATTGCGCGAAAAGGAGTTGCAGGCCCGGGCAGACGAACAGGATGAGCAGAACCCACAGCGGAAAGGCAAACCGATCTCGTCTCGATTCGCCGCTGTCATTTCTGAAAGCCTTTGTGCACATCATCGGTCGATTGCCTCCAACAAGAACTTGCAGCAGGTTCAGATGCGCCAGTAAGCACCGCTCACACCGAGAAAGCTCTGAAGCGGCGGAAGAGCGCTCCGCCTGCATCTCTGTGAAAATGAGTTTCGAGGACAGAAATACCCGTGCCAAGGGTTTAGCGCGGCAAAACAAGGTGAAATCCTTGTGGTTCACCTGTTGCGTGTCGCTGATTGCAGAAGCCTTAGCCTCAAGAGGCCTCGGACGCCGGGGCCGCGTCGACCCACGCGCTGGTGAAATTCAGGAATTCACGCTACGTCAATATTCCCGGCGCCAGAGCGGTTTCGCGATCGAATCGAGGGTCCAGCCGTGTCGCGGCCGGCCATGACCTAGTCATAGCTGCTGGTTGGCCACAGCTCGACCGGGCTTCCGCTATCGTCCTTGTACTGCGCGCGCAACGTCTTCAACTCCTCCACCAGCCCCGGCACCACGGACGCATACTCGGGATGGACCTTGTATCCGGACCAGGCGAAGAGATTTTCCATCTCGTCCGGATCCTTTTCGAGGTCGAAGAGCTCCCACTCATTCACCGTGTAGTAATCGATCAGCTTGTATCGCTGCGTGCGGATGCCGTAGTGCGGGAAGACCCAGTGAGGCGGGGCGAATTCGTAATAGTGGTAGTACATCGACGTGCGCCAGTCCGCAGGTGCATTGCCTTCAACGATGGGCCTGAGGCTTTTTCCCTGCATGTCGTCGGGCACGGCCACGCCGGCCAGATCGAGGACTGTCGGAGCGTTGTCGATGTTCACGCCCCACTCGCTAGTGACGCTTCCTGGCCGGACGGCGCCCGGGTAGCGAATCATCCATGGGACGCGAATGGCCTGCTCGTACATGAATCGCTTGTCAAACCACCCGTGATCGCCGAGAAAAAATCCGTGATCCGCCGTGTAGATGACGATGGTGTTATCCGCCAGACCGCTATGGTCCAGGTAATCGAGCAGCCGGCCCATGTTATCGTCCTGCGCCCGCAGCGTAGCCAGAAAGCGGCCCATGAACTGCTGATAGTTCCACTGCTTGCGCTGCCGTTCGGTCAGTTCCGAGGAAGGGTGGTAATCCGGCATGTCCGCAATGCGCATGCGGGCCTCCCGGGCGGCCGCGGCGCGATGGGAATAATCGTCGTAGAAGGTGCCGGGCTCGACGATTCGCGTGTTGTCATACAGATGCTCGTATTGGTGCGGCGGATCGAAGGGACGATGATCGTTGAAGAACTGCACCATCATGAAAAACGGCCGGGAAAACTGCCTGATGCCCTCGATGGTGAAATCCACGACATTGTCGGTGATGTAACCCGGATAGCTTTTCTGAACGATGGTCCTGCTGCCCAGTTCCGTATTTCTCAGGTAGCCGTCGGGATCGTAATAAGGGCCGCCGGAACCTCGCTTGAAGATGAAGTAATCGAAGCCGCAGTCGCCAGGGTTCGCCGGCAGGTGCCACTTGCCCACCGTCCCGGTCTGGTAGCCGTGGCGCTTCAGGATCTTCGGCATCATCTCCTGCGCAGCATCGAAGGAGGGATGCGTCACGCCATCCGTGGTTCCGGACGGATTGGAGAGCATCCCGTTCAGGTGGCTGTATTTTCCGGTCAGGAGGGTAGCACGGCTGGGCGCGCAGAGCGCATTCGTCGTAAAGCTGTTCTCGAAGCGCATCCCCTCTTTCGCCAGCCGGTCGATATGCGGCGTTTGAATCAGGTGGCTGCCATAACAGCTCAGCGCCTTCAGAGGAATTCCTTCGGCGGTAATCCACAGAATGTTCGGCCTCTCCGATCCGGCGCGACGTGCGGGTGCGACGGCCGGATTCTCCTGGGGAGCTTCAGAGGCCATCAGCCGGGGTGCAAGGGCTGAACCAATCGCGGCTCCGCCCAGACGGGCAATGGCCTCGCGGCGCGTCAGGCTGTCTTTGCGATCCTTCATCTCTGTTACACGTTTCGTTACGGCGGCGGAATACGAAAGCCGATCAGGTCCACCGGCGGCTAAGGCTGGATGTTACGGGTCGCAACGATGCTGACGGAAACCGGCGCTCCAGCCATCGCATGCACCTGGATCAGGGCCTCGAACCATGGAGACTTGCCGGAGCTGGGTTCCATCCCAACCGCCTGCCGCAGCTTGGCGCGGTTCGCCGGATCGGAGAGCAGTTCCCCGAGCGCCTCGGTACCCTCCTGTCGAAGTCCCTGCAGGATCATCACATTGCCATTCCCGCTGCTGGTCGGCAACAGAGAGATGGTGGCGTAATCGTCGCCGGCCGAGCCGGTGTGTTCCAATCCCTGGTACATCGGCCGTTCGCCTGGCCTGGGATGCCGGTTGAGGAAACTCATGGTGCCCCCGATGCCGTCCTCCACGACCTGGAAATTCAGCTTGTTTTCGAACAGCTGCACCCAGGGATTCGAGGTGGGACCGCCCAGAAAGATGTAGTTCCCGTGCTGCAGGTTGCGATCGTTCAGGTCGTGCGCTGACGTGACGACAATCTGATCCGCCAGGCCGCCGGCCAGGCGCACGATGCTCGTGGTATCGGAAAGATCGGCATACGAGGTGAGCTGGGAATCGGAGACATAGCTCATCAGGCGCGAAACCCCGGGAGTCGTGTGCTCCGGTATCAGGCTGTCGAGATAGCCGGGCTGCAGGTACTCGGCCAGGGAGATTTCGCTGCTTCCCAGCAGCCGCAGCATCGATTTGGAGTCGGAGGCCACAATAGTCGTCAACTGGCCGTTGCGGATGACAGAGCTGAGAGGCCAGGGAGGCGCCGGATTTTTGAGCGCGCCCGCATCGCGGTACCAGCCGAACGCGCAGACCACAAGCGCGAGTGCAAGAACCGCAATGCTGCAGCCCAGCAGGCCGATGCGCCTCGCCTTCGGCTGAGCTGCGGGCGCCGGGGCGACACGGCCGGGAATCTGCCGGATCTCCTCCAGCGGCCGGATCTCCTCCAGCACGCTGCGGAACTCCAGAACATAGGAGCCCTTCGGAATGTCGATAATGAGCTTTTCGGCGTGACCCTCGCAGGCATAGTACTCGTGCAGCCGCAGCCGAAGCTGCCGCACGTGAACGCGCACCGTGCTGTCTTCGGCCGGGCTGTAGCCCGCCGGCTTCCCAAAGACAGCCCTCCCGATTTGCCGCTCCGTCAGCGCCTCATGATGCCCGCGAATCGACTGCTCGGCCAGATACAGGAGCAGAGGGGTCAGATGAGCCGATTTTTGAAAAGGACCGGTCTGGTGAATGCGCTCAATCAGCTGCCATCGAGCGTCCGCTCTCAGTTCCGAAGAATATTCCGGGGGAGTCGAAATCTGTCCAGTCGCCATCTGTCAACCCAACGCTCTCGACGGCCAGATTATACATTGGTAACTTTACGACTTGCCTGGCACGGCTGGTCCGCGGTGAGAAACGGAGCCACTCAGCCGGCACATCACCCTACCCGAGCTATCAGATTAGATTTGCTGTTTCCTCCACCGGCCCTGCCGGAACAGCGCAATTCCGGCGACCGCCATCGAGCACTCGGCAATCACGATGGCCAGGAAGGCGCCTTCGGCATGATGATGCAGGACAATGGCAAGCAGCCACGCCAGCGGCAATTCCAGCACCCAGAAGCCGAAGAAGTTGACGATGGTGGGCGTGACCGTGTCGCCCGCCCCGTTGAAGGCCTGGAGCATCACCATTCCGTATGCGTAGCCCGCGTTCCCACAGCAGAAGGTGCGCAGCGCGAGCGCGGCGATGGGAATCACCGCGGGATCGTCTACGAAGAGTTTGACCACGGGTGTGGCAAACACGACGAAAAAGATGCCGATGCTTCCCAGAAACAGCATGTTGTAAAAGCCGGTGCGCCACACCGCCTGCGCCGCCCGGTCCGGTTGCCGGGCGCCCAGGTTCTGGCCCACCAGCGTGGCGGCGGCATTGCTCAGTCCCCACGATGGCAGGATGAAAAACGTGACAATGCGGATCGCCACCGTGAATCCTGCTACCGATGCCGATCCGAAGACCGCGACGATGCGCACCAGGAAGATCCAGCTGGCGTTGGCAATGGCGAACTGCAGCATGCCGATCAGCGAAACGCGCAACAGGCGCAGCATGACGCTCATGCTGACACGCAGATGGCGCGCTAAGACATGAATCCGCTCGCTGCCCTTGAGCAGCCGATAGAACTGGTACAGCACGCCGATGGTGCGTCCGGAAAATGTCGCCAGCGCCGCGCCGGTTACGCCGAGATGCGGAAACGGACCGACACCGAAGATGAAGCATGGGTCGAGAATCAGGTTGATGATGTTCGACACCCACAGCAGGCGCATGGCGATGGCCGCGTCGCCCGCCCCGCGGAAGATGGCGTTGTTGAGGAACAGCATGATGATGGCTCCGCATCCGCCCAGGGCAATGCGCGCGTAACCGGAGCCCACCGCCACAATGGCCGGAGTGGCGCCCATCAATCTGAGCAGTTGCGGCGCGAAGATGCCTGCAGGGATGCCCATGCCGAGCGAGATCGCCAGGCCGAGCACGATGGCCTGCACGCCGGCGATGGCCGCATCTTCGGGGTCTTTCTCGCCGATGCGGCGCGCAACCATGGCTGTCGTCGATAACGCGAGGCCCAGGCCGATAGCGAAGACCAGCGCAAGCAGCGACTCGGTGAGCCCAACCGTCGCAACCGCGTTGGCTCCCAGGCGGCCGACCCAGAAAACGTCGACCACCGCGAACAGCGATTCGAGCACCATCTCCAGCACCATCGGAATCGCGAGCAGCAGGATGGAGCGGTTCAGACTGCCGGTCGTGAAATCCTGGTGCGACCCGCGCAGAGCTTCGCGCACCGAAGACCAGAATGTGGGCGGGCGGCCATCCTGAGCCGCCTGCGAGGCAGTGGTTTCGAGCAGGGACATGGAATAGCTCCGGGGTGTCGCGCAGAATTGCGGGCACCAGCGAAGGGGTCACGCTGCGGTCAGGCTGGATGATGCAGTCGTATCACCCGGGGCTGAGTCGTCCTCGGGTTAAGTCGGCCGGAAGCCCGAGGCTATGTTCAGCAGGACACGCGAGGTCGGATGACGATGACGGGCTGGAACATGGTTCGCCTCCGTTGGCCGGAATTCGGCGGGTGCTACGAGTGTAGCGCAGTTTTGGCGTCCGAAGGGAACATCCCCGGCAGCAGAGGAGTCCCGTCCCTTTTACGAAATAATCGGCTCTGCCTCAGTTCTCTTCCGGTGCCGTCTTGCCCTCAGGGCATCACAACCCTCTCTTCATGCGGAAACTTGTCGAGCGTCGCCTGACTGATCTTCAGGTGATCGATTACGAGCTGTGGCGGCAGGTGCGTGAGCCAGTTGGACAGCGAAACATCCTGGTAATAGCTGGAACGAAACATTTCCAGGAAGACAAGATCCGTATCGCCTGTGTTTTCGATGTAATGCGGGAAGGTCTGCTGCACGTACCCTGTGTCGCCCTGCTCGAAATCCATCGTGCGGGCGCGTGCCCCGGCCGCGAAAACGGTCATGCGGCCCTTGCCTTTCACGTAGTACTGCCATTCGTCGGCGTTGGGATGCCAGTGCATCTCCCGCAACCCACCAGGGTGGAGGATGACGTGTGCCGCGGCGATCTGCGGGGAGGCCCTGAAGTTATTTCCGTCGATAATGCGCACCTCGCCGCCGCGGGTGATCTTGGTGGGCGGCATTTCCAGCAGCCGGAAATCGAAGGGCAGGCGCGACGGACCGAGGTTTCCTTCCGCCGCCTTTCGGTCGGCCTGGAGCGGGCCGGGAATCGTTCCTGGAAAGATATAGCGCCCCTCGGGCGGCATGGGCGGAAACGGCGATGACGAAGTTCCGAAGTTCTTCGCCAGAATGCCCGGAGGCGTGTGCCCGATCCAGTCGGTCAGGAGCACCGTCTCGTACTCGTCGAAATTGCCGTCGTCGAAGACCAGAAGGAACTCGCATCCATCCGGGGGCAGTCCCTGGATGGAGTGCGGATAACCCGGCGGAAAATTCCAGATGTCGCCTTCTTTCACATCGTCCACAAACGCCTTGCCGTCCGGGTCGATGCAGGTGATGCGCGCGTTGCCATAGAGCATCAGCGACCATTCGGACGGCTTATGCCAGTGCAGCTCGCGAATGCC
>Ga0335074_10003161_pt1 | contig 22429 bp, 14 predicted proteins | sample Lox_Sample_23_FD_206715 | JGI IMG/M metagenome (GOLD analysis project Ga0335074, IMG submission 206715) | Soil microbial communities from Loxahatchee National Wildlife Refuge, Florida, United States - Lox_Sample_2.3 | ecosystem: Environmental > Terrestrial > Soil > Wetlands | place: USA...
GCCATACCTGCATCAGCAGAGGGATCGCCAGCCCGACGTCGCGAAAGCGCACCTGAACCGCCGCCAGCAGGATCGATAAACCCATCGCCAGGATCATGTTGACGGCCAGCACCGGAAACAGGAAGGCAGCGTGCGACGTCAACGGAATCCGATACCAGGCCATCATTCCAGCGAGCACCGCCGCGGCGATCAACAGGTCGAACAGCGCGGCGAAAACGTAGGTGGCCGGAATGATCTCGCGCGGAAAATAGACCTTGGTGATCAACTGCGTGTGCGCCAGGAAACCACCCGCGGAGTTGGTAATCGCCGTCGCGAAAAACGTCCACGGCAGCAGCGCCGCGTACACGAACACCGCGTACGGCGTCCCATGCGTGGGGACTCTGGTCACCAGCGAAAAAACGACGGTATAAATCGCCATCAGCGCCAACGGCTGTAACAGCGCCCAGGCCCAGCCGAGCAGGGACTGCTTATAGCGCACAGAAAGCCGGTGCAGCGTCAGCGTGTACAGCAGATCCCGGTACTGGCGGAGATCCGCAAGGTTCGCCAGCAACGTCCGGATGGAAAACGACGGGGCGCGAATAATCTTCACCCGTCTGGATTCGTTCCGCCCCCCCGAATCGCTCATCGCCTGCATTGTTCCCAGTATCTCATGGGCGTTCCAATGCTTCTATAGATCCGGAGACTCAAGGAACGGCAACCGCTTGCATAGTACTGGAGGTGATCGAGCCGGCCCGGCTGAGATGATCGACCACATAGTAGAGGACTCGTCCCGAATATGCGGGAAGATCCACTTCGCAGCCCGACGAACAAGGAACGCCGAACGACGACGACGGCTGGCTGACGGCGCTTCTAACCCCGCTTCTAACCCGTGCCCCATTGAGTTCGCTCAGCCACGAAAAAGGAGCCGCGCCCGCGGTGCTGCACTGTTCGAGCCGCGAGGTGCAATAAAGATTCTGGTCGTATCCAAAACGGATTCGCACCTGATCGCCGGCCTGGCCCTGCACCGGAATCACCAACTGCACAAAATTCGAGCGAGAGATGCCATCGGCCGGCGGTCCCGGCCACGGCGGCAGCTGGATGGCGAGGATATCCTTGCGGACGCCATCCTTCCAATCGACTTCCGTAAAGGCCCACGAGCCGTCGACGATTCCGTGTACGTTCCAGTAGTTATTGGTCTGCCCCGGTCCTCCCAGCGCATAGCCGAGCCGCCGCCAGGCCGTGCCCTGCGGATCGGACCGGCCCCAGTCGAACTGCACCGCCTGTGCCACTTCCGCGTCCGCGGTCGCCAGGCAAGGAGTATTGCGATCGAGAGCCCCCACGATGCAGGCGCCGCTGGTGTCGATATTCGGAACATTCACGAAGCGGTCCCCCGCCATTGACCTGGGGCGGCATTCGCCGGCGAAATCGGCGATGCAATAGGTATACACGTTGGCGTCGGTGATCGCCGACTGCGGACCGCTGACATCGCTCAGCATGTATCGTCCGGCGAACGCCACCATCCCCAGGCGCTTCCGGTCGAGCGACTCGATCGCCGTGCCGTTCGGGGCATTCAGCGCGGGGCTGATCTTATAAACCTGCGACGTTCCGCTCACCGGCCCGGTCAGCGTGTGATACCAGACCGTGCTGATACCGCCGCCTCCGCCGCCCAGCGGCCGGCCGTCATAGCCGAGCGTGTTCGGCGTCGCCTGGTACGACTGTCCTCCGGGATGGGTCTGAATGTAGTTGATGCCAACACCGGCCGTGCTGCCGGCAAACGGGTAAGTCATGTTCAGGCCGTATTGATCGGCCTGCCCGATCAATCCCGGCAACGCGCCCTGCCGCACACCGTAGCTGTTGTAGCCGAAGTTCGCGGCATACACCTGATAGTTCACCAGGTTCGCGCCGGTGCTGTCTGCTTGCGCGGTGAAGCTGTGAGCCAGATAATCCGCGGAATTGTCGACGTAAGCCGTGCCCGGGTTGGTCGCCTGATACCAGTACAGATTGCCATCGCAATTCTCTGTCGCTCCTACCACAAAGGTGAACCCATTCGCATGAGACTGCGGCATATAAGCGCAGGCCTGATTCACGCCTCTGGCCAACACCAGCACAATGCGTGAGCAACCTGATCCGGTCTTGCCGGCAACCAGAAAATTCTCCCCGTAGCCGCTTCCGTTGGCCAGGTCGTATAAGTAATCGCCCGGCTGAATCGTCTGAAGCTGTGCGTAGTTGGAATTGCACGAACTGGGCCACTGCGCCTTATCCGCGGCGCTCGGGGAAACGTTCTGCGGCTCCATTGGCACCGTGACCTGAATGCAGTTATTGCCCGCCGCTCCCAGCGCGTACCACGGGCTCGAAGCCGATACGCCGAGAGTCTGGCAATTTTGGGTCGTCGGATCGGTTGCGAGATTGGCGCTCAATGCGGTCGTCCCGGCTTCGCCAGCGATGGCTGTTGGCGTCATCTGGTATAACCCGATGCCGGTAGTGCCCTGACTCCACAATGGCACCAGAAAAATCCCTCCCCAACCGGTCGAGGTGTAAGGTTGGAATGTGCCGTGCGCGCCGCCCCATCGCTCCGGATACGTGGTCCAGGTGTCGTGACAGGCGACGACCTGGTGTCCCACACTTTGGGTAACGTCGAAAAAGCAAGCGTAGCCGATACTGTTTTGACCGAGTTGCACCGTCACCGAAATGTAGTTTCCGGACATTCCGCCGAAACCACTCACCCGATTGAAGTATTTCGGGTTGAACCCAGGAGCCGCTTTGCCGATCTGGCTGAACAAGTCGTTTCCAGTTCCGCTGGTGATGCTGGTGCAGCTATAGTTCGGGCTCGACGCCCCCGTGTAATTGGGAGCCAGGGCCGCATACTTCCCCGCCGCCGCGTTATACGAGCACCTGAACACATTCGGGTTGGAGGAATCATTTTGCGCGTAGTATTGCGTGTCGGGGTCGCCCGGGTCGAAGGTCCCAATCGTCCCATTTCCTTTATCCTGCTGACCATAGGCCAGCAGCCGCGTCTCTCCCGTTGCTGGAATAAACAGATAAAGGGCAGGGTTGTTGTAAATATCGAGGAACTGGCAGAGTCTGCCGGTTTCCGGCGCTGCCAGCGACGTCGCGCCGTCGGCGGCGTAATTCACCGTCACGGTTTGGACCGAGCAGGGATTGTAGCTCCCATCATCGCTGATCGAGAACAGGTTCGATTCCGCAATCGTGTACTGCGCCTTTTGCAGAAACACGGTTCCACTGGCGCCCGAATTCCAGATCATGACTCCGAAATTCGGCAGCACAAATTCCTGCTGGGTGACGGTAGCGCCGCTGGAATGTTGGTATGACGTCGCGCCGCAGCCCGACACCGTCGATCCGCTCAAGGTCGTGCAGTTCACCGATTCGGGGTTCGCGTCGGCAAAGGTGATCCGCATGTACTTGCCCTCCCAGATGCTGAAGACAAGCCCGGCCCCGCTGTTCAGGGTAAAGCTGGTCGCGCCAGCCGGAACCGTTCCGTTCAGTGAGGTGGAAAATCCCTTCCAGGCACCTAGATCCTGCGTGATGGTCAGATGCTGCGCATCGGTGAGGCTGCTGATGGTGCAGTCGTTATTCGGGCATATCGGATCGGAGCCGGCAATGAGGATATGATCGCCCGCCACGATCGACAGCGGAAAATACGTGGCCGGGGACCCGTCGCTCGATGCCCAGGCGACCGCGCTGCCGTTGACCGTCACGGTTCCGGTCAGTGCCGATCCCTGCTCCGCGGTGATCGATGGCGACCCCCATCCCGAAAACAGCGGCGCCGGAAACGATCCCGGCCCGCTGACCTGCGCTGCGCCCCCCGACCCCACCGGCAGAGAGAGATTCAGCGGCGTTCCCACGCAATTCTGACCGTGATCCACCGACAGGCAGGCTGAAATCGTATCGCCGGATGTGTCCGTATATCCGGTGACGCTCACCTGAGCGTCATCGGCTTGCACTTCCGCTTCAAAACCGGGCGCGGGATAGCTGCCAAAATTGATAGGGATATAGAGGGAATTCGATGGACCCTTCGCCGATGTACTGGCGAACCCGTTGCTGCTCAGCATGCTCGTTGGCGAGCTCCACGCGCCCGCCGGATCGGCGACCGAGGCTGCTCCCGCCGTTGATTCCGACCCGCCGCTTTGTCCCGGCCCGGTGATCCGCTCCATCAGAAAACCGGTCAGCGGGTCGATATACTGCTTGAACCCCGACCAGTTCATGGTCGGCCAGCCCAGATTTCCCCATGCCCCGGCCGCGAAGGGCACGGCGTCCGGCGCGCTGTTTCCGAGCGGAGGATTTTCCGTCGTAAAAGTTCCCGATCCCGTGACCGCTCCGCAGGTGACCTGAAAATAGTGCTGTGTAAAGGCGTGCAGAGCGCGGGAATAGAATTTTCCATCGGCGGCCCGCTCCGCCGTTCGCGTCCCGACGACCAGCACCCGGGACGCTCCATTGACGATATTCCCGGCCCGGGCATCGCTGTCGGCCCCCGCAAACAGCGCGGGATTAACGTCGTTCACCAAGGGGGCGAGGCTGCTCGATTCGCTAACCTCTACCGTGCATGGATTATTGTCCGGCGCGGTATACGACAGAACGGCTTGTGTAGGCGTCGTCCCCTGTATTTGGACGTTCAGACCGCCCCCGAAAGCCTTTAGAACCAGCGTACATCCTAGCCAGATCGCCCTTTTTCGCATTTTCAGAGCGCCGACATTTGAATTTCGTCTGTTCCAGCTTAGGATAGCGTACGTCGAATCCCTCAATTATGGAATTGGTTTCACCTGCATTCATGCAACGCTATTTTCTGGACAGAGGCACGGTTCCCGCGGAGCGGGGCAGAACGATTTTTTCACACGCCGACCAGAAAGACCATATCGCGGAGCTTGCCGCAATCAGAAGGGTCCATTCCATCGGATAGCGATAGCGGGATGACCAGTACACTACATAGTAAATGAGCGGAAAGAAGACCCAGACGGCGGCCAAAATGTAGACCGCCGGAGCTCCATCGAGGAGTAACAGTAACAGCCCCGCGAAGGCTGCCAGCGTGAGAGAAGCTCGCAGCAATCTGATCAGCGGCGTTTGGCCGGGCGGAAACCAGAAATAAAACACGTGCCCCAGGAATAATTGAGCCGCCCGGGCGGGATGCGAGCGAATCCACTGCACGGCGTCTTCTTTGAGCATCCGGTTATAACGAATCTCGCCAAGGATCCGGACCTGTTCCGCGCTCTGAACATTCGAGGCGGGACCCAGAAGGTTATTGCTGTCCAGTGCGCCGTATCCGGCATGATCGTGGTACGCCTGCCAGAGCTCAAATCCAAGATCGCTTCTGAGCCAGACCATTTCACCCAACTCCCGGCGATTTCGTAAACCCCACGGCAGCAGGCACAGCGCCACGACGACGAGCGAAATCGTACACCACAGCGCGTATCGCCAGAACTGCGTGCGGAAATGCCACGCGCCGAGAACCAGAAAACCGACGGCGACCGCGAGCAGCGTCGCTGAAAGCAGCGTCGCCAGCCCGAGAAAAGCTCCGCAGGCGGCCGCGCTTCTTATCGTGAGATTTCGGTTGCGCATCAATCGTATCGCCAGGCAGACGATCGCCATCAAAAATAGGGCCGTCAGAGGCGCGTCCCAGCCGCCCCGAATCTCGGTGGCGAACGCCGGTATATAGAGACAACTCAGCACGGACGAGAGCATCGCGGTGCGATCTCCCAAGCCTAGAAATAAAACCAGGGGATACAGCAGCGCGCACCGCAGCGCGGCAAGCGTGCAACTGAAAATTCCTTGGGCCGCCTGGCCGGCCGACCCGGTACCCCAAACCCGGTAAATCGAGCCGAGGAGCAACGGATAGAGCGGCAACGCGTGAGCCGTAGGGCCGGTCGGCAAAACGTAGGGGTCCGCCAATTCGCCCTTGAGGGCAAAGGACCGGGCGATTCTCTCCATCTCCATTGGCGGGAGGCGGTTGTAGTTCGGGGCGGCGAAAAGAAGCGTGATTCGTAAAGCCAGAGCGGCGATAAACAGGATCGCCGCAACCCTCCAGCGGCCGGCGCCTGGGTTTGCGATGGACGGATTCGAGCCTTCAATCCGCATCTTAGGTACGATACCAGTTTCGAATCGTGCCTACCGAGGCCGGGCCATTACAAATCGATGAATCCGCGCTTCCATGCGATCGTGACGGCGCGGGTTCCCGTTTGCTACCACCCAGCAACACGCCCGGAGAGGCTCCTCAACAGTTCGCCTGGGCGTGGTACTGTTCCTCCGCCAACTGCCGAACCGAGCGGGCCCTCGTGGATCGGCGCATTTCAATTCCAAGTTTTCGCATTTTGTAAATCAGCGTCGTTCGCGGCAACCCCAGCCGATTGGCCGCTCCGTCCTGCCCTCCGATCAGCCAGTTTGTTTGCTTCAAGGTTTCGAGGATATGCTCCCGGTCGGCGTCGGCAAGCGTGCGTGAAACGGTCTCCGAGCTCTGCTTCACCGTCTGGTTCAAGTCCAGCGGCAGACGCAGCACCGAGCCGGGCGAAAAGAGCACCGCGCGCTCGATGAAATTCTGTAGCTCACGAATATTACCTGGCCAGTCGTGCGCTCTAAGGACCGCCATCACTTCATCGGGAATCACATCGATGGGCTTGTTGAGGCGGGCGGCAAATTTTGCCACGAAGAACTCGGTTAGCGGCGGGATGTCCTGAACGCGTTCGCGCAAGGGAGGCAGGCAGATTGGAATGACGTTCAGCCGGTAGAACAAATCTGCCCGAAACAGCTTCCTGGCCACAAGTTCCGCCAGATCCTGATTGGTCGCCGCCACCACCCGCACGTTGACCCGGACGGTCTGGGTGCTGCCCAACCGCTCGAATTCCCGCTCTTGCAGGGCGCGCAGGAGCTTGGGCTGAAGTTCCAGCGGCAGGTCGCCAATTTCGTCCAGAAAGAGCGTGCCCCCGTCGGCCGTCTGAAATCGCCCCTTGGTTTGCACGCACGCGCCGGTGAAAGCGCCTCTTTCGTGGCCGAACAGTTCGCTCTCGAGCAATGCGCTCGGAATCGCCGCGCAGTTAAGCGCCACAAAACAGTGGTTACGGCGAGGGCTAGCCTCATGAATGGCTCTCGCGATCACCTCTTTTCCAGTGCCGGTTTCGCCCTGGATCAAGACCGCGGAGTCTACGGGTGCGACCCTCGCCACTTCGGTCATCACAGCCCGGAATTTCGGGCTCGATCCAATCAAATCTAAAGTAGCCATCGTTTTACTCCTTGCTCGATTTCGCCTGGAAAGCACCGCCCATTTCTCGATTATTAGTCAAAGCCGCCTGAATGACTTCCAGTAGGCCACAGCGTCGAACGGTTCTATATAGAAATTCAACGGCCCCCTCCTTAAGGGCTCTCTGTCGTGTTTTATCTCTACCGCGGCGCGATATAAAGATCACCGTCAAATTCGCGCGCTCCAGCCTGATGCGACGTTGCACCTCAATACCGTCCATTCCAGGCATGCAAACGCCGGTGATCACGCAAGCCGCCGCGATTCGCGATCGTGACCTCAGGAATTCCTCTCCCGGCGAGAACGTTACAGGTGCGTAGCCGGCTGATTCTATCAGGCTCGGCCAGCACGATCTGTCTTTCAACGTTTGTCATTTACAACAAGTCTCCAGGTGCATTTCGAGAATAGTCGCTGGAGTCGAAGATGACAATTATAGGTTTATTTATAAAGGTAAGAATGGTGTGAATGACCTCGGCATCCTGTCCACAGGGTAGGTTTGTGTTGCGTCTTCGGCTCCACTCAGCGCGTGAGAGACGACAAAGCCAGGAGACTACGGCAGTAGCGGAGCTAGGATGCGGAGTGGGGGCTGCTCCGCGGAAATACGGTTCTATTCCCAACGAGAGCCGGTCAGAGCCGATTGGACTATTTTGAGAAGGTCCCCGGCATCGAAGGGTTTATAGAGAACATCAACGGCGCCTTCGTCAATGGCTTTCTGTCGAATTTCAGGATTATAGTGCGCCGATATCAGGATGACGGGCAACCTCGGACGTTCGAGCCTGATGCGACGCTGTAACTCGATGCCGTCCATTCCGGGCATTCGAACGTCGCTTATCACGCACATCGCTGTTGCGAGCGTCCCCGATTGGAGGAACTCTTCGGCAGACGAGAACACTAGAGCCGCGTAGCCGGCTGATTCCAGCAGGCTTGCTATGGACTCTCGAACTCGAAAATCGTCATCCACAGCCGCAACGAGCGGCATTACTTCGCTGGCCATTGTTATGAACGCTATCCCCAATACGGGTATGTTACCGGCAAACCTCGACGCCGGCTATTATAGGTTTATTTAGCAGGGTGCTGAAAAGAGGGGACAGACTAGTCTGTCCTCGCCTGTAAGTTATTCATGCCGCGTGCGGCCACGGGCCGTGGACAGAGCGGTCTGTCCCCTTTTTCAGCACCCTGTCAGGCTGGTCCAGCGGTTCGGGCGATTCCGAGTTGGTCGGCCATGCGGACAAGGTCTGCAAGCGATTTAGCGGCCATTTTTCGCATGATCTGGCCCCGGTGAACCCCAATTGTGATCTCGCTTATGCCCAGGTCGGCGGCCGTCTGTTTGTTGGCGAAGCCGGCCACCACGAAGGGAAGGACTTCCCGTTCGCGAGGCGTGAGCAGGTTGTAGCGCCTCTGCAATTCGGCCAGCTCCGATCTCTTTCCCCGCGCGATTCGATCCTGATCGATGGCGGCGTGGATCGCTCGAAGTAGTTCCTGGTCGTCGAACGGTTTTGGAAGGAACTCGATCGCGCCGGCCTTGATCGCGCGCACGGACGAAGGGATGTCGCCGTGCCCTGAAATGAAAACGATCGGCGGCGTATCTCCGGATAACAGCTGTTGCTGGAGCTCCAGTCCGCTGGTACCCGGAAGCTGCAAGTCCAGGACCAGGCACGCGGGCTCATCAGGCTTTTCGGATTCCAAAAATTCCGCGGCCGAGCCGAACACAGCCACTTGAAGTCCCACGGAGGAAATGAGGCTGGACAGAGCTTCCCGCACACGATAATCGTCATCTACCACGAAGACAACGGGGCTGTCGGAGTTCATGACGCTAAGCTCGGACTGGAAGAGTAAAAGAGAAGGTGGCGCCTACGCCTTCACCGGACGCCGCCCATAGCCGGCCGTGGTGGGCATCGATGATGGAGCGGCAAATCGCCAGTCCCATGCCCATTCCGTTGTCTTTCGTCGTAAAGAAAGCTTCGAAGATTCTGTCCGGATCCTTCAGGCCGGCGCCGGAATCCCGCACCTCGACCAAGACCGTTTCGGGGCTGGGCCGCTTGGAACAAATGAAGAGTTTCCTGGGACGGTCCACGACTGAGTCCATGGCCTCGATCCCATTAAGAAGCAAATTGAAAACCACTTGCTGCAACTGCACGCGATCACCCATCACGGGCGCCAAATCCTGACCCAGGTCCGTTTCCACGGCTACGCGCCTTCTCGTAGCCTCGGCGTTCAGGAGATGGAGCACTTCGTGGATGATCTCATTCAGGTCGAGCTCGATTCTCTCAACGGCTGCCTGCCTGAAGAGCGCACGGATGCGCCGCACGACCTCGGCAGCTTCCTTACCGTCACGAACAATCCTTTCGGCGGCTTCCTGCGCTTTGGCCGTTCCCGGAGGCTGGGCCGCGAGCCAGCGCAGGCAGGCTTGACCGTTGGTTACCACGGCAGCCAGAGGCTGGTTGACTTCGTGCGCGATAGCGGCGGCAAATTCGCCCACCGTAGCAGTCTGGATCGCTCGCGACAACTGCGCCTGAGCGTTCCGAAGCGCCTCCTCAGCGTTTTTCTTTTCGCTGATATCCCGGATAAAACCGGTGAAAATCTTGTGCCCGTCGATGGTCATTTCTCCGAACGAGACTTCCGCAGGAAACTCCTGGCCATCCTTGCGCTGAGCGGTAACTTGGATGCCTTGCCAGTTGAGATGTCTTTTTCCAGTCGCCAGGTATCGTTTGTACCCGGTCTCATGCAGTTTCCGCATCGATTCCGGCATGAGCACGGTAAGAGGTTTTCCGATCACCTCAGCTGGCTCGTAATCGAAAATGCGCTTCGTTGCGGCATTGGCGAAAATGATTACGCCGCCTTCATCCATGCTGATGACTGCATCGCTGGCCGTTTCAACCACAACGCGGTACCTCGCTTCGCTCCGTTTTAGCCCGTCTTCGGCTCGCTTGCGATCGTGGATATCCGTGCTTGTGCCATACCATCGCACAATCTTTCCGGCTTCATCCCGATATGGCGAGACACGGATGAGAAACCAGCGAAACGCTCCGTCGTGGCGGCGAAGGCGTGCCTCGATTTCACCTGGTTCTCCTGAAAGCAATAACTCTTGCCAACGTTTCAGTAACGGCGGCAGGTCGTCTGGATGAAATGCTACCTGCCAACCCCAACCGTGCGATTCCTCGTGGGAGAGTCCGGTGTACTCGTGCCATCCCTTGTTAAGAAACTCGTTCGGACCATCCGGCAGATTGCACCAGACCAGCGTGGGGAGGGCGTCGATCACCTGCCGCAGCCTGGCTTCCGAGTTCTTGAGGAGAGCCTCACCCTTCAGTAAACGCTCCTCGATCCCTTTTCGTTCGGCGATCTCTGCTCGCAGCTCTTCGTTGGCCGCGGCCAACTCCGCGGTTCGTTGCGCGACGCGCCGATCGAGTTCGCTCGATACATGCTTTTGTTCGCTCAGGAGCCGCGCCCCTTGCAGCCCGATGGATGCTTGATTCGCGGCTACGCTCAGAATCAGTCTCTCGGTTTGCCGCGGGAAATCCGCGCGCTCCGAGCCCGCTACGATTTCGCCAATTTCACCGTGCAGCCCCAGTCCCAAGGGCATGATCGAAATATCCCGGCCTCCTGTCGGGTTCCGTATCAGCCGAGGCCATCCCTGAGGGTCGGCCCCCAACCATTTTTTGAGTACCTCGCCGATTTCCTGTGGTTGGCCCGTCTGTTCTTGCGATGGAGCGAACCGAGCCATCTCGATGGGCGCCTGGCCGCCCGAGTCCCTCAACCGCACGTAGACGAAATCAAGCTGAAGCATACGCAGAAGCGCGTCGAGCAAGGTGTCAACAATCTGGGACGGCTCGGCGCCGCTCCACATGGCGGGAAGGGCGAGCAGGCTGACCAGATCATTAACGCAACGCTGAAGCCGCTTGATCTCCTCGGCAACATCTCCGGATTGCACATCCATGTCTTAGTCCGTCGCATGTGATCTACTGCGACCAACCCGCCGTTGGCGAAATTCTACCAGGAATTCATCCGGCGGCACAAAGAAAGGATTGTGCTGAAGGATACCGCCGACGATGACCATCGGATGCGTCCGCATGATGTCAATCACCGCGTCGCCTCCAAACTGCCCCAGATGGTAAGTGCAGATGACCGCATCGTCGTGGCGGCGCCACACGTCGTTTACACGCGACTCGAACTCAATCACGTCGTCGACATGAGATCGATCTTCAACCGCCCAGTCCATCCGGCAACAAATGCGACTCAGCGGAAACCCTCCCGGGGCGTTTCCACTGGCCAGTTGCTCAAACACCCGCAGCATCCGATCCTGATCGAAGCGGCCATCTGGAAGGTAGACTTCGGTGTTGATCCGAAGCTCCAGTTGCCCGCTCTGCTGCGCCGCCGCCGGATCGATGCCCGCGGCAGCCAGGCGTTGTAGATGGTCCTGACGCTGCTTCGGGTTCAGGACATGAACGGCTTTGTCGCCGGATTTCAACCCGTCCTTTATGAACGGAAGCAACACGCGATATTCTTCCTCGTCGCTGTTGAAAAACGCGCAGACATGACGGGTTTCGCCGAGCTGGGACCCGGCCAGGGAAATGGGTGCTGAGACGCTCTTCATGGCCTATTGCTCCTGTGTGGATATCGTACAACGCGCCGCGACTTCTGAAATCGATTTCATCAGAGGAAGGGCATTTTTGGATTGGGGCCAGGCTGGGTCACATTTTCACCTCCATGAAGCGCCGGCCGCGCGCGCCTCAAGAGGGCCTTTCCCGTCGACAAGGCCGGTGTAGTAGCAATGGAGACGCCGCGAGCCTCGCGGGTGGAACTGGTAACGCCCGGCTTTTGCCGCGTTGCCAACTCCACCCTCTCTCGCATCTGGCCGGTTGACGTCGTGGGCAACCGGGACTCAGTACGGAAAGGAGTAGCCGACAACACCGAGCGAAAGTACGTAACCATTATACGCGTGATGCACACCGGCGAAGGTTCCGGCGCCGTTTCGCGTCGAACACGGACGTCATGCTCGAAGCTCCCGCAGCGCCGGAACAAGGACCTGGCCGACGCCGGAGCCATTGCCGACTCCCGGCTCGGACCGCTCGCGTTTTCAACGGGTTGGCCGGCGTTACAGAGCCGTATCGCGGGCTGCCCGTGGCGGCAACCCGGGAGTTTTGGGAGGGAGGAAAACTGGTTCTCTCCTGCTGGACGTGGACCGCCCGAATCTCTGGTTGCACTGAGATCTTAACCGACCAAATGCCGCGTCGGATATTCGCCACCTGCCGTACCGCCGGGCTGTCCTGAAACGGCGAGCGTCTTCCCGATGCTGTAGCGGCGGCAGGTTTGCGAGTCAAGAACGTGCTGCCCCGAAGGCCACGCACTTGCAATCAGTGGTTCACGTGGTCGGGGGTTGCACCCGCCCTGGGAATTCTTCTGGCCAACCTACACTACCCGATATGGAGATTTGCGATGAGCATCATCGATAAAGCGCTAAAAGCAAACCAGACCTATGCTAGGAAGTACGATCGAAAACTGGGGGCGCATCCAACCCCCAAAATCGTAGTTGTAACCTGCATGGACCCCAGACTTTCAGACCTTCCTGGAATCCTGGGGCTGCCGCAGGCCGATATCGACGTTATCCGGACTGGCGGGCCGGCGGTAACCGAAGATGTGCTCGGAGAGCTTGTCGTTTCCACCCGTGTCCTTGGAACGAAGGAGATCATGCTCCTAAATCACACCGGCTGCGGATTCACCACATTCACAGACGAGGAGCTGAACGCGAAACTCACCGCTTTAACCGGCGACGCGTCGCCCGCTCCAATGCGGCTCTTCTCTTACAAGGATCCTGAACAGAACACCCGGGAACAGATTCAGAAGGTCAGGTCACATCCGTGGATCGCCAAAGAAGTTCCGGTGCGCGGTTTTATTTTCGACGTGGAAACCGGTCTTATCCGGGAAGTCCAGCGGGTTCCAAAGGACGCTGCTGCCTGAAAAACGGCGGCCTCCCGAGCACTCTTTCGATTTGGTGAGCGAATAGGATTGCGCCGGTGACCGCGTAGTGGTCCCGCGTAACCGGCGCAGATCCGCGGTACGACTGGTCATCGCGAAGGGTCGGCATCAGAGAGGTGCGTTTTTTCGGGTGCAACCACACCAGAAACGGCAGCCCGCCAGCGCGGCGTTAGCGGCGGAGCCCCGCGTGTGCTCGAACCGCATTGGGGGAATCGACTTGATGCAATGCCACCACGGGCGCGACGCGCTTGACCGATTTGGCCAGCGGCCCTGGCCGGCTCACCGAAGCGATGCGGATTGATTTCAGACCAGATGACCTGGGCCCTGGGCGCCGCCGGTTAATCCTTTGCTTGCGGAGACACCGCGGAGTGCTGTCGTGAGTCGCTGGGCGAACTACCGACACCATCGATTGATCCTGGTCGGACCTCGAAAGAACAACTTAGTTCTGGACTCACCGTATTGCGAGTGGAGCGTGGTTTGCTTTTTTCACAGAGAGCAGCCGCTAGACAGATGCTCGCGAAGTGGCCACTGACAAAAGGAGAGAGCGAAAAGTGCCGAACCGCGATTACTGCCAACGTCCGCAGGTACAGTTGCCGGCTGCGGCTATGGCTCGATTGCGGAATTCCCGGCGCAGGGGAGTATCGAGCCGGTGAGGGAGATTGCTGTCAAACCGGAGTGTTGCTTGAGAGCTATCAAAAAAAACCGCTCGTTGTCTTGGCGGTCCCCGGCTTTTAAGAATCCGGCGCAAACAACGATTCCCGTGGTGCTTCTGATGGCTGCCATTCCCGTCTTCGCTCAAAGTCCGCCGGCGTCGCCTGATCGGCCGTGGCATAGCCCCGACGAACGGCTACTCACGAACGATGGGAAGCGTCTTCGCCAGCCGGTCTTTGCTATCGAGCCCCAGAAGGCCTATTCGCTGGCGGAATTGATCGATCTCGCTGAAGCCCATAATCCCGAGACTCGCGTCGCCTGGGAAAGGGCCGTCGCTCAGGGGGCAGCACTCGGAATCGCACGCAGCGAACTGTATCCGACCTTGTCGGCTGTCGCGCTCTCGGGGGTGGATCGCGAGGAGATCCCGCTGGGCACCCGGTTCTACCGCCACACGGATACGGCGGACCAGGTGTCGCTGGATCTCAATTACACGATCTTTGACTTCGGGGCGCGTCGCGGCCGAATCGCCGCGCAGAGCGCGCTCTTATTGGCCGCGAACTTCGATTTCAACGACGTTCACCGGAAACTCATCTTTCAGGTGCAGCAGGCCTATTACCGCTTGCTGAATGCGTCAGCTCAGGAGACCGCCGCGAGAGTAAGTTTGGCCAATGCGGAGGCGGTGCAACAAGCCGCGGAGGACCGGCTGCATAATGGTTTGGCCACTCTGCCCGACGTTCTGGAGGCTCGCAGTGCGACCGCGCAATCGCAATACGATCTACAAGCAGTGCTGGGCGCGGAGGAAAACGCCCGGGGCGATCTGGCTACAACCTTGGGGGCGCCTGCCGCCACAATGATTCGCGTGGAACCGCTGAGCGAAGTACCCACTCCCGAGTCGATCGGCGAGACCGTCAAGCAGGTGACTTATCGCGCTCTCGACCAGCGGCCGGACCTTCAGGCTGAGCTGGCCGGCGTCCGCTTAGCGCAGGCGCAACGTAAGGAGGCGCGGGCCGCGTACTATCCCAGCTTGAATTTCAGGGCGAACCCCAGCGCTCAGTCACTTTACCTGAAACAGCAAACGTTGACCATGGGACACACAGCCGATTTAACGGGCGGACTTGCCCTCAGCTTGAACTGGACGGTGTTTGACGGAGGCGCGCGTCGCAACCGCCTGATGCAGGCAGAGGCGGGGATCCGCCAGGCCGAGGCGCAGGTCAGCGCCGCGCGCGATACCATCGAGGACGAAGTCTGGACCGCCTATTCCAATCTGACCACCGCCTTTCGCCAGCGCGAGGCGGCCACCGCGCTGCTGGACTCCGCTACCCAGTCGTATGCCGCCGCTCTTGAATCCTATAATTACGGGGTTCGCGACCTGTTGGACGTCACCGCGGCCCAGAAGCTTCTCGCCCAAGCCCGCTCGGCAGACATCCTGGCGCGGACCGAGGTGCTAACCAGCCTGGCAGATCTGGCGTTCCGTTCCGGCGACGCGATCCAATCGAGCACCAGGAAACATCGGCCATGAACACTAATGCACGCCGGCGCGTTTCGAGTTATGGGTTAATGCTCGCAGCGTTCTTTCTGACGGGTTGCGGGCGGGCTCCTTCCTTTGATGTTCTAGGCTCGTTCTTTCCAGCCTGGCTGGTGTGCCTGGCCTTGAGCCTGGTGCTGACGGCGGCCGCTCGATGGCTCCTGTTGCGCCTTGAAATTGTGATCGCGTTTCCGGTTCTAACCTATCCGAGCCTGACGGCGCTCTTTAGCTTCGCGCTTTGGCTCGCTTTGTTTCGCTAGAGAGGAAAATCCTGATGACGTCCAACGCCGGTACGAAACTTGGAAAGGTGCTCGGAGGTGTGCTGAGTGCGGCTATCGTGACGGGCGCAGTGACGCTGGGGCTGATGGTGCTGTATCGCGTGAACGCTTATCCACGAACCGACGATGCCGAAATACTCGCCAATTTCATAGGAATCGCGCCCCAGGTGGAGGGGCCGATCGTGCGTCTGAACGTGCACGATAACCAGTTCGTGAAGCAGGGGGACTTGCTTTACGAAATCGATGACCGGCCTTATCGCTACGCTTTGGAGAAGGCGCTTTCAGACCAGGCGGCTCTCGAGGGCCAGATCGCGGATGAGCAGCGAAGAATCGCGGCGCTGGTCAGCGCGGTGTCCGTTTCCCAGGCAAATATTCAAGGAACAGAAGCTGACGTGACTCGATCGGCGGCGGCGGTGGATCAGGCGCGGGCTGACGTGGCGAACGCCGAACAGGGCGTCAGCCGCGCCAGAGTGGAGTGGAGCTATGCGAATAATAACCTGCATCGAATTGAGCCTTTGCTGGTCAAGCAGTTTGTCACTGTGGATCAAGTGGATCGGGCAAGGACCTCCCAAATTGCGCAGGCTCAATCTCTGAAGCAGGCGGAATCTCAGCTGCAATTGGCGCAGGCGGGATTGGAGTCCGCGCTGGCTCAAGAGGAGCGGTCTCGTGCAATGCTGGTGGAGAGCAAGGCCCAGCACGAACAGGCGCAGAACGCGGTGACCACGCTCGAGCCGCTGGTCAACCAGCGCGGCGCAAGAGCATCGGCTGTCGAGACTGCCCGCTACAATCTCAACAACTGCCGAGTCTATGCGCCGTTTGCGGCTCGTGTCACGAATCTGACCATTTCAGAAGGCGCCTACGCGCACATCGGCCAGCAGGTGTTCACACTAATCGACGCGCGCACGTGGTGGGCGGTCGCCAACTTTCGTGAAGGCCAGCTACAGCACATCACACCCGGCATGCGGGCCGAGGTCTATGTGATGTCCAAACCGGATGTTCATTTCGCCGGCGTGGTGGACAGCATCGGCTTCGGGGTGACTCCGGATGCGGACGTGGTCGGCCGTTTGGGAGCGGTCCTTCCCGATGTACAGAGGACCCTCAACTGGGTACACCTGGCAACTCGCTACCCGGTTCGCGTGCGTGTGGAAAACCCTCCCCAGGACCTGTTTCGAGTGAGTGAGTCAGCGGTGGTCGTGATTCAAGGACGTTGAGGTGGGCGCCCTCGCGCACGACATACCGGACGTGCCTCGGCCATTGACGTGGCTACGGGACTTTCTTAAACATGAACTCGCTCCGTATCCAGGCCGGTCCCTGACGGTGGCGCGCATGGTTCTCGCGGCAACCCTCGTCATGATCATCTGCAACACATTTCGCGTTCCTTACGCGTTTCTAGGCGGCATCTATGCGCTGCTCATTTCGCGCGAGAGCCCTCGAACAACTCTGAGTTCGGCGGGAACGATCCTGCTTTTTGCCGCAACCGGCGTCGCCTATATAGTAGTCTCCGTCCAATTTGTTATCAGCGTCCCGCTTCTTCACTTTCTTTGGAACATCGGTTCGCTTTTTTTGGCCTTCTATGCGCTCACGGTAATGATCAACTACGGAGCGTTTGTAGCATTCGCCCTGGTGATCTCCATCGCGGTGACCATCTGGGACCGGCACATGTCGGGTGGAACTAACGTTGCAGATACCCTTTGGCTTTTCTTGCCCGCCTTCATAGCCGTCGCTGTTACCTCCGGGGTGGAGCTGGCCTTTGGACGCATGCGGCCCGGAGACGATATCGTAGTGCCCGTCGCCGACCGTTTAGCCGCGATCCACAGCGTGTTGATTTGCTACTCGGATGGGCGCCTGATAGATCAGGCTGCCGAAGAAAAGATCATCCGGCTGGGCATGCTGGGAACGTCAACATTGCGGCGCGCTTTGCGGCGGTCAGATTATTCGCCCCAGTACAGGACACAGATGAGCGGTGTGGTCGCGCTGGTTGGAAGACTCATGGACATTACGACAGCACTAACCCAACTCAGCTTTGAGTCTTCCAGTCTTGACCGGGAGCACTTGCGAAGCCTGGCGATGACCGTCGCGAGCATCCGCAGCGATCTGATCTCCCGGCGAATTCCAGGCTCGATTCAGGTGAACACCGAAGATGAACCGCATGGTGTGCCGTTGCTGCGTGAGATGGAGAATACAGTCGCTCTAATCCCCCACGCATTTGCAGGTTCCCGATCCATCGACGAGTATCAATCGCCTTCAGAGGAGATGCCACGATCGAGGCTTATCGCCGCTGACGCGTTCGTCAACCCAGAGCACTTCAGGTTCGCGCTTAAAGGATGCTTCGCGGTGAGCGCGTGTTACGTCATCTATAACTCCATCGACTGGCCGGGCATGGGCGTACCCGTGATGCTCACCTGTTTCCTGACCGCGTTCTCCACCATCGGCGCGTCTCGACAGAGACAGATCCTGCGCTTCGCGGGTTTCTTCGTTGGCGGCGTTCTAATCGGCATGAGCGCCCAGATGTTCATTCTGCCGTATCTCGATTCGATCACGGGATTCACGGTTCTTTTCATCCTCGTCACCTCGCTGGCCGCGTGGTTCATGACGTCCAGCCCTCGGCTATCATCCTTCGGGTTGCAACTTGGTGCGGTGTACTTCGTGATCAACATGCAGAAGTTTGCAAGGGAGACGTCGCTCTCCGTGGCGAGGGATCGCGTTGCCGGGGTGTTTCTGGGCTTGCTGATGATGTGGTTGATATTCGATCAACTCTGGAGCGCTCCGGCGAGTGTCGAGATGAAGAGAGTGTTTATCTCGACTTTGCGTCTGTTAGCTCAGTTCACGCGGGAACCGGTGTCAGCTGACCTCCGGTCGGCGATCCAGCGCACCACTGCCCTTCACGATACGATCAATACTACATTCGACAATGTGCGATCACTCGCCGATGGGGTTCTTCTCGAATTCGGTCCCTCGCGGCGCGACGACCTGGCTTTGCGCGACCGCATCCGGAGGTGGCAACCCCAATTGCGGGCGCTCTTCATTATGCGGACTGCATCCCTCAAGTACCGTCTCCGGTTGCCAGGCTTCGTACTGCCGGAGGATGCGATTGTCTCCCTACAGGCGTATGATGAGTGTTCCGCCCAGATGCTTGAGAATTTAGCAGATCGGATGGAGGGTAAGACGTCGCCGGAAAGACCGGTGTCTGCGGACTCCGTCGCGCTCCTGGAGCAGATACGGGAATCCTGTCGCGTGGACGAATCCCGACTATTGCTCTCAGAGCACGGCGCAACCTTCGTCCCTTTGCTCCGTCAGATTGACCGGTTGACAATTCGGCTGGCGAACCAAATCGCGATTGAAAGCGATCGGCCTGACTAGCGGAAACTCGTGCTGCGCGTCCGGAAACGCCCGAGCGGCGCGGTCACTGGGCTGGAGCGCCCTTGCGGGACGTATTATATAGCAGGAGGCGCGAATACACGACCTGCCTGACTGACTCGACCACGTCCGGCAGAAGCTTGTAGGGGACCACTTCATTCGGTTTTTTCGCCAGCGCGGACTCCAATCCGCGGCGCCACGCAACCCGCAGCTCCGTGTTTATGTGAACGATCGTGATTCCAGCCTCAATCGCGTCCAGAAACCCCTGGTCCTCCGTTCCAGAGCCTCCATGCAGAGTGAGAGGTTTTCGCGTCGCGCGCTTGATCGCAGCGATCCGCGCCGGATCCACATGCTTCTTGGTTTCGCCCGCGACCATGCTTTTTAGCATCCCGTGCATGGTGCCCACCGCTGGCGCCAGCACATCCACGTTAGTGCGGGCGACGAACTCGCTCGCCAGTTCAGGCGTGGTCATGGGGCTCATGTCTTCGGGGATCTTGTCGTGAATTGAAGAAGAGCTGCCGATGAAGCCAAGTTCGCCCTCCACCACCATGGACGGGTGGATCGATTTCATTTCGGTCACCGCCTGCTTCGTCTTGGTCACATTCTCTTCGAACGGCAGCGCGGAGGCATCAAACACCACCAAGTCAAAACCGGCGTGGGCCGCCTCACGAGCCTTTTCGATCGAATGGGTGTGGTCGGCACTAAGGTACATCGGAAAACCGTTCTCTTCCCGAATGCTGCGGACCAACGCTGCGATCTGACGAACGCCGATAAAGTCGCGCTCGCCCTCAGAGACACCGACCAGAACCGGCACATTCAGTTCGCCAGCTGCTAAGTACACTGCCTTCAGCGCCACCAAATCAGAGATATTGAAATGTCCTACCGCAACCTTCTGCTCATCAGCTTCGGACAGAACCTGCTGCAACGGCTTCATTTCCCCTCCTCAGAGATCCTGCCTGCACGACAGATTCCGTTCAACAGATGCGCCTAAGCCTTGCGCAAAATAATTATTCCAGTGAGTTTGCCATTTCTTTCTGTGTCGGCGGATCGACTTTAGTCAACAAACGGTGCCGTCTGACAGGGTGCTGAAAAAGGGGACAGACTACTCTGTCCCCGCCTGTAGGTTATTCATGCCGTGTGCGACCATCGCCGCGGACAGAGCGGCCTGTCCCCTTTTTTCAGCATCCTGCTACAATAAGAACCTGAGAAGCCGGCTCGAACTAAATGGTGCCGCGATTGCTGTTGTAGGTCGTAATGACGCTTGCCACGTCCTCATTGGAAGTTTCGAACGGACTGGGGTCGCCGCACGGGAGTTCCTGTGCGCCGTTGGCGCGTGACGGCCGTCAGTGGAGGCAGATATGAACCCGAAGCCGAATAGAGAGCTGCAAGACCTGTGTATCAACACCATCCGGATCCTGTCGGCCGACGCTGTCCAGAACGCAAACGCCGGTCATCCCGGCATGCCGATGGGCGCTGCCGCCATGGCCTACGCTCTTTGGACGCAGTTTCTCAAACATAATCCCCGGAACCCGCAGTGGTTCGACCGCGATCGTTTCGTGTTGTCTGGGGGACATGGGTCGATGCTGCTATACAGCCTGCTGTACCTTTCAGGTTACGACCTGCCTCTCGAGGAGATCAAACATTTCAGGAAATGGGGGAGCAAGACGGCAGGTCACCCTGAGCGCGGTCTGGCGCCGGGCGTCGAGGTCACCACGGGGCCACTCGGGCAAGGATTCGCAAACGGCGTGGGCCTGGCGATCGCTGAGGCGTGGCTCGCGGCGCGCTATAACCGGCCTGGACACAAGATCGTCGATCACTACACATACGGGATCTGCGGCGATGGCGACCTGATGGAAGGCATCAGTCAGGAAGCTGCCTCATTGGCCGGGCATCTCCATCTGGGGAAACTCATTTATCTGTACGACCAGAACCACATTTCGCTCGCCGGTGCCACCGAAATCGATTTTACCGAGGACGTGGCGAAGCGCTTCGAAGCGTGTGGCTGGCACACCCGCGTGGTTCCGGATGGCAATGACATCGAAGACGTATCGTGCGCAATTCGCGAAGCGCAGGCCGAGGATCAGAGGCCATCATTAATCCTGGCGCGGACTCATATCGGCTATGGCAGCCCTCATAAACAAGACAACTTCACCGCGCATGGGGACCCGCTGGGAGAAGATGAATTGCTAGCTACCAAGAAAGCCTTAGGGTGGCCGAGCATGGAGAAGTTCTACCTGCCCCAAGACTCGGTGGAATATTTCCGTCAGGCGGTTCCTCGTGGCGGGCAAATGGAGGACGAATGGCGAAAGAAGTTCGACGCATACCAGCAGGCGTTCCCAAAGGAAGCCGCCGAGTTCGAGAGCATCGTTAGCGACAAGCTCCCGCAAAACTGGGACGTCGATCTCCCCAAATGGAAGCCCACCGATAAGCCGATCGCAACTCGCGCCGCCGGCGGAGAAGTGATGAATGCCCTGGCCAAACACATCCCCAACCTGATCGGCGGATCGGCGGACCTAAACCCGTCGACCAGAACGGCGCTTAAGGGTCTCGGGGATTTCCAATCGCCTGAAGTGTCGGGGCCGGGAACGCTGGGTGCGGTCGGCGGGGAGTGGAGCTATGCCGGTCGGAACATTGCTTTCGGTGTGCGTGAGCACGCTATGGGCGCCGCTGTGAATGGAATGGCCGCGCACGGCGGTGTACTGCCCTTCAGCGCGACGTTTTTCACCTTTTCCGACTACATGAAGCCCGCCATCCGCCTGGGCGCCTTGAGTCATCTCAAAGCGATCTACATTTTTACCCACGACAGCATCGGACTCGGAGAGGATGGCCCGACTCACCAGCCGATCGAGCACCTCGCCGGCTTGCGCGCGCTTCCAGGGCTTACGGTCATCCGTCCCGCCGATGCAAACGAGACTGCGGAGGCGTGGGCTTTTGCAGTTCAACATAGCGGTCCGTCGCTGTTAGTGCTGACGCGGCAGACAGTCCCACATCTCGACCGCGCGGCGGCGAAAGACCCCGGTGTCGCACGCGGAGCCTATGTGCTCGCGGACGCCGAAGGCGCTTCTCCGGATGTGATCCTCATCGGTACCGGCTCCGAAGTCAGCCTCTGCGTGCTGGCGCGGGAGAAGCTGAAGACTTTCGGAGTAAAGGCACGCGTAGTCAGCATGCCGAGTTGGAGCCTCTTCGAGGCTCAAGACGAGTCTTACCGTGAAAGCGTCCTTCCGCGGGCCATTAAGAAACGCGTCACGGTGGAGGCCGGCTCACCGATAGGATGGCATCGCTGGGCGGGCGACGAGGGTTCGGTCATTGGCGTGGAGCGCTTTGGGGCGTCGGCCCCTGGCCAGGACGTCCTTGCCCATCTGGGCTTCACGGCGGACCACGTCACCGCTGCCGCTCTTCGCCTCTTGGGCAAAAACAAAGAAGCCG
>Ga0335074_10003162_pt1 | contig 22429 bp, 18 predicted proteins | sample Lox_Sample_23_FD_206715 | JGI IMG/M metagenome (GOLD analysis project Ga0335074, IMG submission 206715) | Soil microbial communities from Loxahatchee National Wildlife Refuge, Florida, United States - Lox_Sample_2.3 | ecosystem: Environmental > Terrestrial > Soil > Wetlands | place: USA...
ACCCCACGGCGCCCCAACACCCAGACATAGGTCAGGAAGCCGGCCTCGGCGACGCATCCGATCCCGATGCGCAGCCAGGTGGGCAGCCCGGACGGCGTGACGAAGGCCTCGATAAAGCCCGAGACGGCGAGCACCACGACCAGGCCCAACGCGATGATCGCGGTCGAGCGCACCTCGGCCGCGAGCGCGTCCGAGCGTCGCCGCGGACCCGGGTCCACAACCGTCCAGCCGAGCCGCAACCCGGTGCCGGCGGCGACGAACACCGCGGTCAGCTCGAGCAGGCCGTGCGGCAGGATCAGCCCGAAGAACAGGCCGGCCTTGCCGGCCGCGACCATGTAGCCGCCGTCGACGCCGACGTTCAGCATGTTGGCGAACAGCGCAACGAGGGTCGGCAGACCGAGCGCGATCCCGCCGATCAGCGCAATCGCGGACGCCCAGATGTTGTTCGTCCACACCTGGGTCGCAAAGTCATGTGCGGGCGCCGAGTGGTAGTACTGCACGAACTCTCCGTTGGTCAGCGCCCGCACGCTGGCAGCCGGGGCCAGCCCCTGTTGGACGTCGGGATGGGTCGCGATCCACCAGCCGAAGCCGGTCGCCACGGCGAGGGAGAGCACTGCGGTCGGGATCCACCACGCTCGGGTGCGGTAGACGGCGACCGGGAACGCGACCACGAAGAAGCGCGAGAAGTCCCGCCGGGCGGGTGCATGCGTGCCGGCTACTGCAGCCCGCGCATCCGCAACGATCCGGGACAGCCGAGCAACCAGCATCGGGTCGGGCGACCGGGTCTGAACGATCGACAGCTGGGTCGCCGCTCGCTGGTACAGGTCGACCAGCTCCTCGACCTCCGCACCCGACATGCGGCGCGGCCGCCGGGCCCGCGCCACCAGCCGCTCGAGCCGAGCCCACTCATCGCGATGCGTTGCGATGAAGACGTCGACGTCCATCGGCCACGACACTAGTCAGGTGCAGCCCGACGACCAGGTCATCATCGGCGAGGCGGTGGCCGTCGACCTGAGACTCGCGGGCGTCGGCTCCCGCGGCATTGCCGCCTTGATCGACCTGGCCATCGTGACGGCCGCGCAGCTCGGACTGCTGTTCGCGATTCTGCTGCTCGGTCCCGGCGGAAGCATTGCGACATTCCTGACCCTGCTGGTCGTCATCGAGGTCGGCGTCGTGCTCGGCTATCCGGTCGCGATGGAGACGCTGTGGCGCGGCCGGACGCTCGGGAAGGCGGTCATGGGACTGCGCGTGGTCCGCGACGACGGCGGGCCGATCCGGTTCCGGCATGCCTTCTTTCGCGGGCTGGTCGGCGTGGTGCTCGACAAACCCGGCATCAGCTACGCCCTGCTCGCGCTCATTCCGATGCTGGCCAGCTCGCGCAAGAAGCGGCTGGGAGACTTCGCGGCCGGCACGCTGGTGCTGCAGGACCGCGTTCCCGGTGGGTTCGACGCTCCGGTCGCGATGCCGCCGCCGCTGGCCGGCTGGGCGGCAACCCTCGACCTCAGCGGGGTCGACGACGCGCTCGCGCTCCGCATGCGCCAGTACCTCAGCCGAGCGCTGCAGTTCACGCCGGACGCCCGAGCCACGCTGGAGCAGCAGATCGCCACCGAGGTCACGAACCGGGTCGGCCCGCCGCCGCCGGGAACGCCGAACTGGGCGGTGCTTGCCGCGGTCCTCGCCGAACGCCGCCGCCGCGCGATGACAGCATCTCCGCCACCGTGGCACCCACAGCAAGCCACGCCGGCACAACCCGCCTGGCCCTACCAAGGTCCCGATCCCGCAGCAGCCGCGACGACGGCGCCGCCCACCCCCGACGGCTACCTTCCCCCTGGGTAGCCAGTCCCCGGCGATCACCGCCGTCGCTGCCCGCCGTCGCCGGCCGCCTCGCTCCCCGCGACGACCTCGCGGTCAGTAGCGGTAGGAGTCCGGCTTGTAGGGGCCGTCGACCGGGACCCCGATGTAGGCCGCTTGGTCGGGGCGAAGCGTCGTCAACCGAACGCCCAACGCATCGAGGTGCAGCCGCGCGACCTTCTCATCGAGGTGCTTGGGCAGCACGTGCACGCCGACCGGGTACTCCTCGGTCTTCGTGAACAGCTCGACCTGGGCGATGGTCTGGTTGGTGAACGAGTTGCTCATCACGAACGACGGGTGACCGGTGGCGTTGCCGAGGTTGAGCAGCCGGCCTTCGCTGAGGATGAGGATCGAGTGCCCGTCCGCGAAGAACCACTCGTCGACCTGGGGCTTGATGTTCACACGGCGCACGCCGTCCAGCCTCGACAAGCCGGCCATGTCGATCTCGTTGTCGAAGTGGCCGATGTTGCCGACGATCGCGCCCTGCTTCATCCGCGCCATGTCGGCGGCCATGACGATGTTGTAGTTGCCGGTAGCGGTGACGAAGATGTCCGCGGTCCCGACGACGTCCTCGAGCCGGGCGACCTGGTAACCGTCCATGGCCGCCTGCAGCGCGCAGATCGGGTCGATCTCCGTGATGACCACTCGGGCCCCTTGTCCGCGCAGCGACTCTGCGCAGCCCTTGCCGACGTCGCCATACCCGCAGACGACGGCGACCTTGCCGCCGATCAGCACGTCGGTGGCGCGGTTGATGCCGTCGATGAGCGAGTGCCGGCAGCCGTACTTGTTGTCGAACTTCGACTTCGTCACCGAGTCGTTGACATTGATCGCGGGGAAGAGCAGCTCGCCGCGCTCGTGCATCTGGTAGAGCCGGTGCACACCGGTCGTGGTCTCCTCGGTGACGCCGCGGATGCCGTTGGCGATCTCGGTCCAGCGCCGAGCGTCCTCGGCGACCGAGCGGGTGAGCAGCCGGAGCACCACGGCGAACTCCTCGCTGTCCGCCGTCGACGGGTCGGGCACGGTTCCGGCCTTCTCGAACTCCACGCCCTTGTGCACGAGCAGTGTCGCGTCACCACCGTCGTCGAGAAGCATGTTGGGACCGCCGTCCGGCCAGCGCAACGCGGACTCGGTCGCCGCCCAGTACTCCTCGAGCGTCTCGCCCTTCCAGGCGAACACGGGTACGCCGGCCGGTGCGTCAACGGTGCCGTTCGGGCCGACGACGACGGCGGCCGCTGCGTGGTCCTGGGTCGAGAAGATGTTGCAGGAGGCCCAGCGCACCTGCGCGCCGAGCGCGACGAGCGTCTCGATCAGCACCGCGGTCTGCACCGTCATGTGCAGCGAGCCGGTGATGCGAGCGCCGGACAGCGGAGCCGCGTCGGCGTACTCCGCCCGCATCGCCATCAGGCCGGGCATCTCGTGCTCGGCGAGCGTGATCTCCTTGCGACCGAACTCGGCCAGCGAAAGATCGGCGACGCGGTAGTCCATGGACACTCCTCAGCAGGGTGGCAGCGGCAGGGATGAACGCTGCGCGCGATCTCTCACAGGGTAGGGGAATCGCGCATCGCGAGCTTGAGCTCGTCGATCGGAGCGATCGGGGTCGGATCGATCCCGTAGGCGAGCGCGAGGTAGACGCTCGCGTAGTCGAGCAGGCCGACCAGTGAGGCAAACCGCTCGATCGCGCCGGCGCCCTGGGCACTGATCTCCGACACCGCGACGCCGCGCCGGCCGGCCAGCTCGGCACACACGTCGGCGAGTCGCGTCGCTGCCGGCTCGCCGGCGTCGTCGCGTACCAGGACCAGCCGCACCCGGTACGGCGCAGCCTCGTCGACCCGGTCGCGGAACAGATCGTCGTCGGGGTCGCCGGCGGCGAGCGGTCCGTCGAACGCGACGACCTGGTTGTGCGCCGCCTCCGGCAACGCGCCCGCGATCGCTGGCAGCTTGGCGTTCTCCGCGATCTGGTTCACCGCGCGCGCCGCGGCGACCGGCCCCATCTGGCCGGAGCCCCAGACCATTGGCAGCGCGCCCGACAGCTCGGCGGCCAGGGCTTTCGCGGGGTTGAGGAAGGACTCGCGATCCGGCCCGCACAACGTGGCGAGCGACTCCAGCTGAACCGCAGCGGCCTCCAAGTGGGCGTGGGCGACGCCGAGGTCGGCCAGCCCGAACCGCTCGGCAACGACCAGCAGGGGTACGACGAGTCCCCACATCGTCGAGCGCGGCGAGAGCTGCTTGGTCACCGGCACGTAGCTTCCGCCGCCGGAGCTGCACAGCGCCTCCAGCGGCGAGTCGCCCGATCCGACACCGAGCAACCGGGCGTGCCTGCGCACCGCCTCGCCGGCGGCGGCGAGCGTTTCCGCCGTACCCCCGGAGCATGACACGGCGACGACGAGGTCGGCCGCGCCGACCCAACCGGGCAGCCCGGGACCGCGGTGGACCACGACGGGCACCGGGCAGCCAAGCCCGACGACCGCCGCCAGCACGTCTCCGGAGACCGCCGACCCGCCCATGCCGGCGACGACGATGGCGCGCGGGCGTTCGTCCAGGCCGAGCGGCGCCAGTGCGGCCTCCCGCGTGGCGGTCAGCGAGGCGCGGATCTGGGCCGCGGAGGTCGCGACCGCGCGCAGCATGTCCTGCGGGTCGGCCGCCGTGAGACCTGCGACGTCGTCAAGCCGGTCGAGGTCCGGTTCGGTCATTCCGAGGCCGCGCCGTCCGGGCGGCGAGCCTCGTCGATGAGCAGGACCGGGATGTTGTCGCGCACCGGGTAGGCGTAGCCGCAGCCGGTGCAGACCAGCTCCTCGGCGGCATCGTCGACGCGAAGCTCGGCGCGACAGTTCGGGCAGGCCAGGATCGCAAGCAGCGCAGGGTCGAGGTCCACGCGCTCAACCCTAGACACCGGCGCCCGAACGCCGCGCGCGGCCGGGCGGCTCAGCGCCGGACGATCGCCAGCACGCGGTCCCGAAGGGCGTCGACGCCGGCTGCCGTGGTGGCCTCCACGTTGAGGCGCAACAACGGTTCAGTGTTGGACGGCCGCAGGTTGAACCAGGAGCCGTCGGCCAGCTCGACGGTCAGCCCATCGAGCTCGTCGACCGTCGCGCCATCCTCGCCCGCGAACTCCGCGCGCACCGCAGCGGTCGCTGCCGCCTGGTCGTCGACCTCGCTGTTGATCTCGCCCGAGCTCTCGTAGCGGCTGAACCGTTCCACCACTACGGACAGCGGCTCGTCCTGCCCGCCCAAGGCGGCGATGACGTGCAGCGCGGCGAGCATGCCCGAGTCGGCGCGCCAGAAGTCGCGGAAGTAGAAGTGACCGGAGTGCTCGCCGCCGAACACGGCGCCGGTCTCGGCCATCGTCGCCTTGATGAAGGAGTGCCCGACCCGTGACCGGACCGGCACGCCGCCGTACTCGCGGACGATCTCGGGGACCGCGTGCGACGTGATGAGGTTGTAGATCACGCTGCTGCCGGGCGCACGGGCGAGCTCCCGAGTCGCGATCAACGCGGTGAGCGCCGACGGGGAGACCGCCGCGCCGAGCTCATCGATCACGAAGCAGCGATCGGCGTCCCCGTCGAACGCCAGCCCGAGGTCGGCACCGGTCTCGACCACTTTCGCCTGCAGGTCGACGAGGTTCGCCGGCTCGATCGGGTTGGCCTCGTGGTTGGGGAAGCTCCCGTCCAGCTCGAAGTACATCGGCGTCACGGTGAGCGGCAGGTCGTCGAGCACCGCCGGGACGGTCAGCCCGCCCATCCCGTTGCCGGCATCGACCACCACCTTCAGCGGGCGGATCGAACGGATGCCCGTGACCAGGTCCTTCAAGTAGCTCGCGTAGTCCGGCAGCAGGTCGCGTTCGCTCACCGAGCCGGGCGATCCGTCGTACGCCGGAACCCCTTGCTCCACCATGCTCCGGATGTCGGCCAGACCGGTGTCCTGACCGACCGGTGCCGCCCCCGCGCGGCACAGCTTGATCCCGTTGTAGCGCGCCGGGTTGTGGCTGGCGGTGAACATCGCGCCAGGGACATCGAGATGCCCGGCCGCGAAGTACAGCAGGTCGGTCGACGCCAGCCCGATCGCGATGACGTCCGCGCCTTGGGCGGTCGCGCCCTCCGCGAACGCCGCGGCGAGTCCGGGCGAGGACTCCCGCATGTCGTGACCGATGACGACCTGGCCGGCGTCGACGCAGCGAACGAACGCCGCGCCCACGTCCCGGGCGATCGACGCGTTCAGCTGGTCGGGGACGATTCCCCGGATGTCGTAAGCCTTGACGATCTCTTCGAGGCGGGAAGGCACCTCAACGACGCTAGCCCAACGGCGCGCAGCGCTGAGAGTCTCAGCTCGCCTTGCGCTTGGTCGCGCGGCTCAGCACGTCGGCGATGTCCAACCGGCCGCTGCCGTCGGCCCACGTGCGGTGCTCGCAGTTGTGGCACGAGGAGAAGCTCACGATGGTGCCGTCGGTGAGCGTCATGGACAGCGAGGTCAGGCGCTCGCTCCCGCAGCTCGGGCACTCGGCACCGGTGCGGGCACCCCGGCGGGTGAGCGAGGACGGCTGCTCAGGGACGGCTGGGGTCTTGGTCGACTTCATGGCGTGCGTGCTCCCGGGTGGGCGACTGGGGTTGCCTTCCCATCGGCGCGAGTGCCCGGTTCCTTGAGAATGGGGAGGTTCGGCTCAAACCGCCCAGATCGCCAGAAGCCGGCGTCGGTTCATCAGGACTCGCTGGGGGCCGGCAACACCCGAAGGTGCCCGCGCCGCCCGAAATCACCCGGCTCGCCGGCTTCGGCCGGCGCCGGGTCCTTGGCCGGGAGGGGGCCGGGCCGAGCGGCCTCCCGCACCGCGTCCGCGAGCGCCTCGAGGTCGTCGATGCCGGGCAGCCGGTCGGCCTCGATGTCGAGGCGCAGCACCTCCCACCCCCGGGGCGCGGTGAGCCCGTGCGCGTGCACCTCGCACAGGTCGTAGGAGTGCGGCTCCGCGTACGTCGCGAGCGGGCCCACGACCGCGGTCGAGTCGGAATACGCGTAGGTGAGCGTCGCCACCGCCGGGCGGGCGCACGCGGTCCGCGAGCAGCGGCGCAGAGGGCTCACGACGGGACCGTACCGGTCGCCACCCACCCGCACCTATCACCCTGGCCGCGAACGCGATCCGTGTCGCGGACCTCCTACGCTGCATCGCGTGCACCGCGACCGCCACGGCCGAGGGATTCGCGGCCCGCTGGTTCGCTCCGGCGTGCCGATCTCGGCCTCCCCGGCGGATCGGTTCGACCGGATCGCGAGCGACGCGGTGGAGCACGTCGAGCACCGGTGGCAGGAACAACTCGCCGACGTCGAGTTCGCGGTCGACCTGGTGCCCGGCGCCGAGCTCGGCAGCGAGCAGGCCGCCACCGAAGGGGCGATCGAGTCGGCCGGCGTCCTGCTCGCCCAGATCCTGCCCGGGCCGCCACGCGGACGCACGCACATCGTGCTCTACCGCAAGCCGATCGAGCTCCGGGCCCACAACCTCGAGGATCTCGAGGACCTGGTCCACGACGTCGTGGTCCACGTGGTCGCGAACTACCTCGGCCTCGACCCGGACGTCGTGGACCCGGGATTTGGGGACGCCGAGCCGCCGGCCTGAGCCGACGGCCGCGGCTCAGCGGGTCGCGAGTGCCGGGTCCGAGCGCACCGAAGGCAGAACCGTAGGCGTCGGCAGCGCGATCAGCGGCTCGCCGGTGATGAGCGCGCCATGCGCGCCGCCGAACTGCAGCACCCGCACGCCGTACACCGGAGCCGACCCGACCGCCGTCACGACGAACGGCCAGACTCCCGACCCCGCCCGCCCGGCCGGTGGACGGATCGTCGAGGTGATGTCGACGTCGACGCTGCGGCCGGCCGGAATGCTGATCGTCGACGTCCGGCCCGACGGCGTCCTGATCGTGACCTCGGCCCGCCCCTCGGGAGCGGACAGCAGCAGCGAGCAGCTGCCGCCGTCCGGCTCGCGCCCGTCGGCGATTCCCGTCGACCCGACCAGCGGAGGTACTGCGGCCAGCCACATCAGGTCCGGCCGGCGCGGCCGGGGCGCCGTGGTCACCGACAAGCCCTGCGCGACGACCGGCTGGTCGCTGGTCAGCGCCACCGCGCCGGTCGTGCCGGCGAACGCCTTGTCCAAGGTGACCACCCGGGTGTGCCCGGCCTTCACGACGATCTGGTTGTTGCCGACCGGCACGAACGAACCCGACCGCGTGACCAGCCGGACGTTGACCGTCGCGTCGACGGTCCCGGGGTCGGCCAGCACCAGCTGGCGCTGACCCGGGCCGGGCGCGAAGCCGGGCACCACGGCCGAGCGGGCCGGCGCGGCAGTCGCGGGCAGGAAGTCCGACCCGTCCGGCTTCAGGCCCGACGAGCGTCGATCGATCAGCGCGGCAGTGACGGCGCCGCTCGAGGCATGGACGTGTACGGCGAGCGTCGGCGCATCCGGCGCAATCGAGGCCACCGAGACACGCATAGCGGTGCGGGCGGGCACCCGCACCGACGACACGGTGGGGGCCTGAAGCGGCCCCTTCACACCCCACAGCGAGATCGAGATCTCACACGCCGTGCGACCGGGGTTGGCGATGATCAACGCGTCGGTGTACCCGACCCGGCCGTCCGCGCCCGCGAACCACCAGTCGGTGGCCGGTGCGACGCAGTTCACGCCGTACAACCCGCGGAAGCGTCCGGCGCTGGTGAGCCCCACCTCGTCAGCCGCGAGGGACGCGGCAACAGAACCGGACGCGGAGATCGCCACGGTCTGGTTCACCTTCGGCGTGCTGTGCAGGATCGCAGCCGGTACGAGCGAGAGCGCGGTGGTCTTGCTGGCCTTGCCCGCCAGCACGGTGGAGCGCACGGTCCCCGCGCTCGTCGAGGGCGGCGACAAGGAGCCGGCGAAGTCTGCGGCGACGACGCTGGTCGAGGTGGCCGGAAGGGCGCCGTCGAGCGCCGGGCACACCAGCGTGCCGGCGGTGATCGGCGCCGTCGTAGCGTGCGCCGCGACCACCTTGGCGGCGGTCGACCCGGTGATGCCGCCCACCACGCCGAGCGCGACCAGCGCCACCGCCACGGCGCTCGCCACGATCGGCGGGCGCCTCACGCGACACCGTCCGGGTCGTCGTCAGGCCGGCGACCGGGCAGGGACAAGCCGCACACCACCACCAGAACGGCCAGCTCGGCGATCAGCCACCAGTGCCGCGTGCTGCCGTCGAAGTCGATCCGCAGCCGGCCACCCGTCGGTGGCAGGACGAACGCCTGCGCCCAGCCGTACGCGGTCCGGCGGGCCAGCGGCTTGCCGTCAAGCGTCGCGTGCCATCCGCGGTCCGCGGGTTCGGCGAGCACAACGAGCGCGCCGCCCGGGCTGGGCGCGGTGACCACGTCGGCCGATCCCGACCGCGCAGCGAGCGGCACCGAGTCGGGTCGGACCGGCACGCGCCCGTCGAGCGCGGTCGCAACCGCGCCGCCCCGAAGAATGCTGAGCTCGCTGGTCGGCGCGGTCGATCGCCACACGGTCGCACCGGGGGCGGGAACCACGGTCAGCGACGTCGCCCGGCCGAGCGCCGAGCGAAGCTGCCCCGCGCTGGCTGACGGGACGACGACGTACCCGATGTCGAACGGCACCAGCTCGGAGCCGGCACCGGGCCGGGCCGCGACCAGGTCCCGGACCGCGGCATCAAGGCGCGCCGCCGCCGATCCGGCTGCGGCCGACGTCGTCGACGACGGGGCAGTGTCCGCGTCGCCGAGCACCGGACCACCGGGCCGTCTCACGACCGCATAGGAGACGACGGGTCCGTCCACCGTGAGCAGGAGGGCGCGGGGCGAGGTGGGCTTGAGCCCGAGCTCGGACTGCACGAACAGCGGGAGCACCCGCGCACTCGCGGACGTGAGCGGGCGACCGGCTCCGCGCACCATCCAGCCGACCGCGAGGTCGCCGGTCGCCGCGAGCGCGGCGAGCACGAGCAGGACCGCCGTCGGCTGCCGCCAGCCGAAGCTCTGCTGCCGCAGTCGCGGCCGGGCTCCAGTCGCGGCCACGAGCACCGAGATCAGCGCACCCGCGCCGGCGACGAGCAACGCCAGGCCCGGCCAGTGCCGGGTGGCCGGCAGCCCTGCGGTCACGCCGCTCGTCCGGGTCACCCACACCGCGACACCGACACCGCCCACGAGCAGCACGGCTCCGATCCGCGCGGCCAGGATCCGGTTGCGCCGGGTGAGGCCGAGCAACGCGGCGAGCAGCAGCGGCACGCCGATCCACAGCGGCGGTTGCGCGGGACCGCCGGCATGCAGCAGCACGAGGTCGAGCCCGGAAGGCGCGTGCTGCGCGGTGTAGAACTCCGGCAGCCCGGCGCCGGCGAGCAGCACCTTCGGGTGCCGGACGACGTACCCGCTCCATGGCGCGAGGACGAGCAGCGGTACGACGAGAATCGCCGCCACCGGGACCAGTCGCGCGGCGGCGGTCCGCCGCCGGTCCGGCTCGAGCAGACAGAGCGCGACCGCCAGAACCAGCGCTGCCGCCGCGAGGACCCACAGCAACGGCGCGAAGGCGGTCCCAACAGCGAGCAACAGCCCGGCGGCGACCCCGCGGCGCCAGCCACGGACCTCGAGACGAACAGCAGACGCCGCGGCGCGAATGACCAACGGCAAAACGATCGCGGCCACCGCGACGTCGATGCGTCCGCCGGCGACCGCGCCGGTCACCGCCGGCAGGAGCGAGTAGACGATCGCGACCCAGATTCGGACCCGGACCGCGGAGGTCAGAGCACGGGCGGCGACAAACGCGCTGAGCGCGCAGAGCGGCACCGCGCCGAGCAGGATGATGTCGACGACCAGCCAGACCTTGCCGAACGCGACCGTGGACAGCGCCGCAAGGATGGCAAGCGACGGCGGCGCCGGGGTGACCGAACCGAGCGACGACGGGTGCCAGGTCGCCAGGTAGGTCGACCACAGATCGCTGGCCCCGTTGGGCGCGGGGAGCAACCGCCCGCCGTGCAACACCGCGGTCAGCAGGTGCCGGTCGGCGACGAGGGCGAGCACCGCCATCAGCACGAAGAGCAGCGACGCGGGCCGGCGCAGGAACCGGCTGAGCAGGCTCTGGTCGAGCTGAAGCGACTCGGCTTCCTCGGAAACCGGTCCGGACTCGGCGGACGTACTGCGTCCTGATGCGGTCACGCGCGCGGTGGCGGGGCGCGAGATCCGGAACGGAGAGGAGCGCCAACGGCTCGCGCCCCGCGGCAGCAGCTGGCGCAGCTGGTGATGTCCGACCTGGCGCGGCCCGGACCGGTCACGTCGTCCGGTCGCGATCATCGGCAGCCGCAGGTAGACCTCGACGACAGCGGCGAGCTCGGCACCCGCCCGGGCCGGTCGACGGGAGACGACCAGCAGGCCGAGCGCTCGCAACAGGCCACCGACGGCATACCGAGCGAGCAGCAACGGCACCAGCCACGGCGCGGTGTTCGTGAGAACGACCTGCATGCCACACCGCCGGCGGGCGACCAGTGGCGAGCCGTGCTCGCTCGCCACCTCCCGCCGGCCGACGGTCTGTGCACGGGCGTGCCGGACGATCGCCCGGGTCGCGACCACGACCCGGCCGCCGGCTGCGTTCACCCGCCAGCCGAGGTCGATGTCATCGGCGTACGCCGCCCACGCCGGGTCGAGACCGCCGAGCCGGTCCCAGACGTCGCGGCGGATGAGGGCACCGGCGGTGCCGACCGCGAGGACCTGGTCGACGTCGTCGCGCTGGCCCTGATCGAGCTCCACGCCCTCGATGCCGGTGTCCACATGGCCGGTCGCGTCGATGGTCAGCCCGGCCTCGAGCAGCCGGGCGCCGCCCCACCCTCGAACCTTTGGCCCGACCAGCCAGACCGACGGCGACTGGGTGACCCGCACCAGCAGCTCGTCGAGGGCACCCGGCGCCGGAGCGCAGTCGTCGTGCACGAGCCAGATCCACTCGACCGGCTCGGCGTCGTCAGGCCCGGCGTCCGGCACCGCCACTAGCGAGTCGAGCCCGGCCTGCACCGCCGCGCCGAACGGCACGTCGCGAGCGAGCTCGACCACGCAGTCCGGTCCCAGCGCCGCCCGGACCAGGTCGAGCGAGTCATCGGTGCTGCCGGTGTCAGCGGCGACCAGACGGTCGGGCGGCCGGGTCTGCGCGGCGAGCGCCTCGAGTACGTCGGGCAGCCACTGCGCGCCGTCATGGGACACGAGGACCGCGCTCACGCGGTGCCCCCGATGGCGGGTACGGGGCGGCGGCTGGGTCATCAGGAGGTCATCGCAAGCGGCTGCCGGGTCCGTCGGCAGCGGCTCAGCCTATGCCACCCGGCCATGCTCGCCCGCTCGATGGCCGGGAGCGGCCGGTGCGTGCGGGCAGGGAGAGCGGGAAGCGGACGGTCAGACCACGCGGCGCTTGAGCCGGCGGCGCTCGCGCTCGGACAGCCCGCCCCAGATGCCGAACCGCTCGTCGTGCGCGAGCGCGTACTCGAGGCACTCGCCGCGCACGTCACACCGGCTGCACACCCGCTTCGCCTCCCGGGTCGATCCACCCTTCTCCGGGAAGAAGGCCTCCGGGTCGGTCTGCGCGCACAACGCCTCTTCCTGCCACGGCAGGGGTTCGGGTTGCTCGTCGGGACCCAGCAGGATCAGCGGCTCGGTCATAGCGCCTCCATGTCGCTGCCCGTGCACCCGGTCCATGGTGGTCAGCGGGTCAGGGTCAGCACGATGGTGCGTCTCGGCGAATAACACGCCTGGAATTACACGCGCGTCGTAGCCGGTAAGTCAAGAGCAACGGTGGTATTGCCCGAACTGCTCAGTGCGGTTCGGCCGCCGAGCCCGGTACGCGTTGCCCGTTTCGTGCCGAGCGTTTGCCCGGTTTCGTACCCTTTTCGGGCTTTTTGGTGGGTGCCTGGTCCGCCGAGATCGGCTCCGCCACCCGCTCCGCCACCGCCGGCTCGGAAAGCGCCGCCAGCTCCGGTGGCACCGACGGGATCGACAGCACCGGTGCGCCGTCCTGGCCACGCCGGTAGCGCTCGGCGTCACGGGAGTCGCGCCGGCGCTCGACGACGTCGCGCATCCTGGTGGTGAGCGAGCGGCGCCCGCGCCCGGACAGGCCGGCGGCGAACTCCTCGAGGACGTCGTGAAGCACGCGATCGCGCTCGCGCTCGAGCCATTGGTCGCGCTCGCCCAGATAGGCCAGCAGCGCCTGCCCGGCACCGACCAGCCGCTCGGTGCTGCCGCCGAGGGTTCCGGTCACGCCACGGATGGCCCCGAGCTGGTTGGCCAGCGACCGGCTCATCTCACCGAGACCGGCCTTGACCTCGCCCTCGACCGCCTCGAGGACGCTGTGCGCGGCGGCACCGTGCTGATCGAGCGTGGCCGCGATCGCCGAGTTGGCGGTGCCGACCGTGGACTCGACCTGGCCGCGGACCTCCACCAGCGCGTCGGCGAGATCCGCGCGGACCGCGGCGAGGTCGGCCGCGAAGCTCGCCCGGACCGCCGCGTTGGCATGTTCCAGCCGGGTCATGGCGCCATCGACCTCGCCGGCGACCTGCGTCCGCAGGTCGGCGAAACCGTCGATCACCGCGTCCTGCAGCCGGCCGAGCGCGGTCTCGATGGCGGCCAGCCGCGCCTCGACGGCGTCATCGGTCGTTGCAAGGATCCGGTCGGTCAGGTCGATGGTGCGGTCGGCGCTCGAGGCGGAGCCGTTCGCTCCGGCTCGCTGGCGTGGGGTCTTCGTCGTCATGCGCAGGTCACCCGATCAGCCTGCCACGTTGAGCTCCGTTCGCCCGGGTGACACGACGTCGCCGTACAAGGTCGTTCGTTGCCGGGCCGGGCGCCCGGCCGCGGCTGCGATCGCTTCGAGCTCGGCCGGCGTACGGCGCGACCCGTGCTGCGAGCCGGCCATCCGGCTGATCGTCTCCTCCATCAAGGTGCCGCCGAGGTCGTCGACGCCGCCGCGCAGCATCTCGACACAGCCCTCGCCGCCGAGCTTCACCCACGAGGTCTGGATGTGCCGGATCCGCCCGTGCAGGAGGATGCGCGCCATCGCATGAACCGCGCGGTCCTCGCGGCGAGTCGAACCCGGCCGGGCAAGGCCGGCCAGGTAGATCGGCGAGTTGTGATGCACGAACGGCAACGGCACGAACTCCGTGAAGCCGCCGGTCTCGGCCTGGATGCGCGCAAGCAGCTTCAGGTGGGCGACCCAGTGCGCCGGGGTGTCGACGTGCCCGTACATCATCGTCGAGGTCGTCGGCAGCCCGAGCGCGTGCGCGGTGGTGACGACCTCGACCCAGGTTGCGGCCGGCAACTTGCCTTTGGTGAGGACCCACCGGACCTCGTCGTCGAGGATCTCCGCCGCAGTGCCCGGCAACGAGTCGACGCCGGCTTCCATCGCGGCGATGAGCCAGTCACGGATCGACAGGCCCATCCGTGCGGCACCGTTCACGACCTCCATCGGGCTGAACGCATGCAGGTGCAGCTGTGGCTGCCGCCGTTTGATCTCCCGGGCCAAGTCGAAGTACGCCGTTGCCGGCAGCTCCGGCGAGATGCCGCCCTGCATGCAGATCTCGGTCGCGCCGACGAGTGCCGCCGCGTCGGCACGAGCGCCCACCTCATCGAGTGACAGCGTGTAGGCGTCGGCGTCCGTACGCCGCTGCGCGAAGGCGCAGAACCGGCAGCCGGTGTAACAGACGTTGGTGAAGTTGACGTTGCGGTTGACGACGTAGCTGACGGTGTCACCGACCGCGTCGCGGCGCAGGTCATCGGCGAGCCGTGCGAGCGCGTCGATCTCAGCCCCCGGGAGCGCCTCGAACAACACGAGCGCGGCGGCGTCGGACAGCCCGGCCGGGTCGGACTCGGCCTGCCGCAACGCAGCCGCGAACTCGCGGCCGAGGCGGGCCACGCCGGCCGGCTCGGCAACCGCACTCCCCCGCCGACGGGCCGCGTCGCTGACCTGCACCGCATCCCATGCGCCGTACGCGGTGTCGACATCTGACCGCGCCTGCTCGCGCCGCCCCTCGGTGTCGATCGCTTCGAACAGGTCGACGCGCCCGGCGTCATCCCATCCGCCGTCCGGTTCCTGCCAGGGGATGCCGGCCGGCCGTGCATCGGTCCGGGCCAGCCCGTGCTGGTCGCGAAGGGCCGCGACGTGCGGGCGCAACCGGGGGTCGAGCCACGGCTCCTCGAGGTACCGCGGATGCGCGGTGAGCCGCTCGGTGAGGGCGTATCCGCAGTCCGCACTGACCCGGGCGAGCTCATCGAGCTGCGGCCACGGTCGCTCCGGGTTGACGTGGTCGGGGGTGAGCGGCGAGACACCACCCCAGTCGTCGATGCCGGCTCGCAGCAACCGGCGGCACTCGTCGAGGTCGACCAGGTTGGGCGGAGCCTGGACTCGCACCTGAGGACCCAGGACCATTCGCGCGACGGCGATCGTCGCGACGTAGGTGTCGAGGTCGAGATCGTTCGAGCTGCGCATCGCCGTGTCCGGCTTCGCGCGGAAGTTCTGGATGATGACTTCCTGGATGTGGCCGTACTGCCGTGCGAGCGCGCGCAGGGCGAACATCGACTCGACCCGGTCGGCCGTCGACTCGCCGATGCCGATGAGCAGCCCGGTCGTGAACGCGATGTTGCTGCGGCCGGCGTCCTCGATCGTGCGCAGCCGCACCGCCGGCACCTTGTCCGGGCTGCCGCGATGTGCGGGAACGTCAGCGGTCGTCTCGAGCATCAGGCCCATCGACGGCGCGACCGGCTTGAGGCGCTGCAGGTCCTGCCACGTCATGACCCCCGGGTTGAGGTGCGGCAGCAGACCGGTCTCTTCCAGCACCCGGATGGCCATCGCGCGCAGGTAGCCCAGGGTCGAGTCGAACCCGTGCGCGTCCAGCCAGTCCCGCGCGGGCTTCCAGCGCGCCTCGGGGTTGTCGCCGAGGGTGAACAACGCCTCCTTGCAGCCCGCCGTGGCACCACGACGGGTGATGTCGAGCACCTCGTCCGGCGTGAGGTACGGCGCGGGAAGCCGGCCCGGCGTCGTGGCAAAGGTGCAGTAGTGGCAGCGGTCACGGCACAGTCGGGTCAGGGGCACGAACACCTTGCGGCTGTACGTGACCGTGCCCGCGCGGCCGAGCGCGGCAAGGCCGGCGTCCCGCACCCGGGAGGCGATCCCGGCAAGCCGGTCGAGGTCCGCTCCCCGCGCCTGCAGCAGGACCTCGGCCTCGGTGCGGTCAAGGGCCTTGCCGTCGTCCGCACGACGCAGCGCCCGACGCAGGGCGTTGCCGCCGGCCCCCGCGGTCGAATCGGGCCGCTGCATGCAGTCGACCCTACGCGGTAGGCAAGACTGCACCGCGTGCGTGTCACGGTGCTGTCCGGCGGGGTCGGTGGCGCTCGCTTCCTGCTCGGGCTGCGTGAGCTCGGGCACGACACCACCGTCATCGCCAACACCGGCGACGACGTCACCATGCTCGGGCTGCGGATCTGCCCCGACCTCGACACCGTGATGTACACCCTCGGCGGCGGGATCTCGGCCGAACGCGGATGGGGTCGCGAGAACGAGACCTTCCGCATCCGCGACGAGCTTTCGACGTACGCCGCTTCGATCGAGGACGCCGGCGTTCCGGACTGGTTCGGTCTCGGCGACCTGGACCTCGCCACCCACGTGCTGCGCACCCAGTGGCTGCAGGCCGGCGTACCGCTGTCCGAGGTGACCCGCCGGTTGTGCCGGCGCTGGGACACCGGCGTGCGACTGCTTCCTGCGACGGACGCGCCGATCGAGACCCACGTGGACCTCGAGGACGGTCGCAGCGTGCACTTCCAGGAGTGGTGGGTCCGCCTGCATGTCGCAGTTCCGGCGACCGGTTTCGACATTCGCGGCGTCGATGCCGCGAAGCCGGCGCCCGGTGTACTCGATGCGCTTCGGGATGCCGACCTCGTGCTGTTGCCGCCGAGCAACCCGGTCGTCTCGATCGGCGTGATCCTTGCGGTTCCTGGCATTTCTGCCGCGCTGCGCGCGACCCCAGCGCCCGTGGTCGGGTTGTCGCCGATCGTCGGCGACGCACCGGTGCGGGGGATGGCGGATGCGTGCCTCGCGGCGATCGGGGTCGAGACGACGGCCGAGGCCGTCGCCCGGCACTACGGCGCGCGACCCTCGGGCGGGTTGATCGACGGCTGGCTGGTCGACGAGCGCGATGCCCATGCGGTGGCACCGCTTCGTGCTGCCGGTTTCCGCGCGGCCGCCGTGCCGTTGATGATGGACGACCTCGGTGCGACCGTCGCGATGGCCCGCGCTGCCGTCGATCTGCCCAGCGGAGCCGGCTGATGCCCGTGCGGCTCGAGCTCTTCGGCGTCGACGGCCTACCGGAGGTGACGGCGGGCGACGACATCGCGGGGCTGCTCGCCGCGGCCGGCGCCGAACTGCGCGACGGCGACGTCATCGTGGTGACGAGCAAGATCGTGTCAAAGGCAGAAGGCCGGTTGGTCACCGGAACCCGCGCCGACCACCTGGCCGGCGAGACCGCTCGGGTGGTCGCGGAACGCGGAGACACGCAGATCGTCGAGACGCACCACGGGTTCGTCCTTGCCGCCGCAGGAATCGACGCGAGCAATGTCCCCGACGGAGTCGTGGCGCTCCTGCCGGTGGATCCTGACGCGTCCGCAGCCCGGATCCGATCCGGTCTGCACGAGCGGCTGGGCATCGACGTGGCCGTCATCGTCAGCGACACCATGGGCCGGCCCTGGCGGGAAGGCGTCATCGACACCGCGATCGGCGCCGCGGGCATCGACGTGCTCTGGGACCTGCGCGGCGAGGGCGACACGAGTGGTCGCCCGCTCGAAGCAACGGTGATCGCCGTCGCAGACGAGCTCGCCTCCGCTGCCGACCTCGTCAAGGGCAAGCTGAGCTCGACACCGGTCGCCGTCATTCGCGGGTTCCCGGTCCGGCACGCGGAACCCGATCGCGGAGCCCGGCCGCTGGTACGTTCCGCCGCGGACGACATGTTCCGACGCGGCACTCGCGAGGCGATGCGCGATGCGCTCGACAACAGCGCGCCGCTCCCGGCGGTGGATGCCCCAGGGGTGAGCGACGTCGTGGTGGCCGAAGACGCGATCGTGCCGGCCGTCGATGCGGTGCGGACCGACGCCGTCAGGATCGACCTCGACGGCGATCGTGTGACGGTGTCCGGGACGGATCAGTTCACGGTCGGGATCGTGACCGGCCGGCTGCTGACCGCGCTCGCAACCCGCGGGCTTCGTGGTGTGGTCGCGCCGATGCCGGAAGGTGGGAGCGTCGTCGTCCGTCGCGGGTGACCGCGTCAGGGCAACGGAGAGAAGCGGATCGACGCCGGCGGGATCACGGCGTTGTTCCAGACGCGGATCCCGGCCGCAAGGTCGTTGTCCGCGCCGACGGTCGCGCCGTCTCCGATGACCGCGTCGGTCAGCGTGCATCGGGCGCCGATGCGGGCATCCGATCCGACCAGGCAGCGGACCAGCTGGGCGTCGGACTCGATGTGCGTACCGTCGCCGACGACGCAGCCGTCGACCCGCACGCCGTCATCGATCATCGCGGCGCCGACCGCTGAGCCACCGGTGACGTCGGCCGTGGCCGCGACCGTTGCCGCGACGTCGACGAGCGTGTCGCCGACCGGGCCCGGCAGGACCTCCGAGGGCGCAACGCCGCGCACGACATCGGCGCTCGCCTGGACGAAGGTGGCCGGAGTTCCGACATCCAGCCAGTACGACGGCTCGACGTACCCCATTACCAGCGAGCCGGCCGACAGCAGGCCGGGAAACGTCTCGCGTTCGACGGAGACCGGGCGACCGGCCGGGATCTCGTCGATGACCTGCCGGGTGAAGACGTAGCAGCCGGCGTTGATGAGGTTCGCCACCGGGTGGTCCGACTTCTCCACGAAGTCAGTGACCCGACCCTGCGGATCCGTTGGTACGCAACCGAAAGGCCTGGCGTCCTCGACCTCGACGAGGTGGAGGGTGACGGCTGCACCGGCGCGTCGGTGCAGGTCGAGCTGGGCACTCAGGTCGTGCCCGGACACGATGTCGCTGTTGAGGACGAGCACCGGCTCGTCCGGCCCCGACTCAAGGTGGCCGGCAACGTTGCGGATCCCGCCGCCGGTGCCGAGCGGCACGCGTTCGGTGACGTAGTCGATCCGCAACCCGATGCCCTCACCATCGCCCAGGTAGCCCGAGAAAGCCGTGGGCAGGTAGGACGTCGCGAGGACGAGGTGATCCACGCCGGCCGCGCGCAGCCGGGCGATCAAATGAGCGAGGAACGGCACGCCGGCCAGCCGCAACATCGGCTTGGGCGTGCGCAGCGTCAGCGGCTGGAGTCGGGTTCCCTGACCGCCGACGAGGACAACCGCCTCCACGGGCGGTCAGTTCTGCGCGGCAGCGCGGGCGTAGGACGCGAGGTGGGCTTCCGCGCTCGCCTGCCAGGTGAACTCCCGGGCCCGGTTGAGGGCCGCCTCGGACAGGCTGTGCCGGCGGGCCCCGTCGTCGAGAAGGGCGGAGAGCGCAGCGCCGATCGAGGCAGCGTCCGGCTCGGTGTAGGCGACCGCGTCGCCGCCGACCTCCGGCAGCGAGAGCCGTTGCGTGGTGAGCACCGGCGTCCCGCACGCCATCGCCTCGAGCACCGGCAGACCAAAACCCTCGCCATGACTCGGAAAAGCGACCACCGTCGCGCCGCCGAGGAAGCCCGGCAGGTCGGCGAAGCGCAGGTATCCGGGCCGGATCACCCGCAGGTGGCTCGGCACCTCGGAGATCGCAATGTCGACGTCGTCGTCCCATCCGCTGCCGCCGGCGAGCACGAGCGCGGGCGGGTCGTCGCGCCAGCTGACCGCCTCGACCCATCCGCGGATCAATGCGGGGACGTTCTTGCGCGGCTCGAGGACACCGAGGAACGCAATGTAGGAGCCGTGCAGCCCGAGCCGCGCCGCGACCCGTGCCTTCTCCGCATCGGTCGGCACGTGGAACAGCGCAGGATCGACGCCGTGATAGGCGACGTCGATCATCGTCGGGTCGGCGTCGAGCACCCTGATCAGCTCGTCCCGCGTCGCCTTGCTCGGCACGATGACGCGAGTGGCACGGCGCAGCGCGGTGCGCGTCGCCGACCGGAAGAAGGTGCCCTTGACCGCGGTGATCGCCTCGGGCTGGGTGAAGAACGTCGCGTCGTGAATGGTCACGACGACCGGCAGGCCGACCCGCAGAGGCATCGTGTAGTGCGGCGAGTGCACGACCTCTGCGGCAAGCTGCTGGGCGACCAGCGGGAGGCCGGTCTGCTCCCACGCCAACCGTGCCGGACGATGCGCGATGGCCGGCGGCCCGGGCACGACGACGGCTTGCGGGGCAAGCAAGGAGTAGCGCTCGGCATCGGCCCGCTGGCAGACGATGGCAAGGTCGGCGCCGACCGCGCCCAGCGCTCCTAGAAGGCCGTCGACGTACCGCCCGACCCCGCCGCGGTCGGCGGGAACTGCGGTCGCGTCGACCAGCACTCGGGGGGCCACGAGCGGCTCCCTCCCCGTCTGATCCCTGTGTGTTGACTGCGTCTTGTTCTCCGCAAACCAGCGTAGCCCCGATGGGTGGTGCCCGCCGGTGCGACACCCTTTCGTTAACCCCCGCGACGACTGGCGGATCCTTACCGGATGACAACGCCTGCCGACCTGCTCGCCGCCGAGCTCCGCCGGGACGGGGCACGACCGTTCGCCACCTACTACAACGATGCGAGCGGGGAGCGCATCGAGCTGTCGGTCGCCACCACGGCGAACTGGGTCGCGAAGACCGCCAACCTCTTCATCGACGAGTACGACGTCGAGCCGGGGGACGTTGTGGTGGTCAGGCTTCCCCTGCATTGGCAGGCGATCGTTGCCCTGCTGGCGTCCTGGGCCGTGGGTGCCCGGGTCAGCTTCGACGGCGCCGGAGCCTTGACCATCACCACCCTCGACGAAGCCGCCGACGGCCCCGTCATACGCCTCGCACTCGCCGCGATGGGCGCCGACTTCAGCCGCCTCGTCGCCGCTCAGCCGGACGCGTTCGACTCGTACGACGCAACCGGGGGCGATCTCATCGAGGCAGCGGACACGGAGCTGCCCTTCGCGGCGAGGGTTCTCACGGTGCTGCGCTACGACGACGGCCCGGCACTGTTCCACGGCTTGCTGGGGCCACTGGCGGTCAGCGGCTCGGTCGTCCTCGTCACCGGCGCGAACGACGAACAGCTTTCGCACCATGCGCGGACCGAGCAGGTCACGCACACCCTCGGGGTGTCGATCGACGACCTGCCACGGCTGGACGATCCCGGCCTGACCTGACTACCAGCGGCCCGCCATCTCGACGAAGACCGCCATCGAACCCGGCTCCTTGAGTGCGCCCTCCGAGACTGCCTGGTCGAGGGGAACGCCGGACAGCACCCGCTTCACCGGCACCTCGCACTTCTTGCCGTTCAACGTCCGCGGCACCACGTCCACCGCGACGATGTCGTCGGGGACGTGCCGAGGCGAGAGCTGTGTCCTGATCCGGCGTCGAAGCTCCGGCGCGACGTCGTCGAGGGACGCGCCCTCGCGCAGTACGACGAACAGCAACAGATGACCGTCGTGACCCGCGGCCGACGTGTCGACCACCAACGCGTCCTCGACCTCGGGGACGTCGTCGACGACCTGGTAGAACTCGCTCGTCCCCATGCGCACGCCGGCGCGGTTCAGGGTGGAGTCGCTTCGCCCGTAGATCACGCACGAGCCGTCGGCACCGATCGCGATCCAGTCGCCGTGCCGCCAGACGCCCGGATAGGTGGCGAAGTACGCCTCCCGCAAACGGGTGCCGTCGGCGTCGTTCCAGAAGCCCACCGGCATCGAGGGCATCGGCTCGGTGATGACCAGCTCACCCACCTCTCCGACGACCGCTTGGCCGAAGGAGTCGTATGCCGCGACCGCGGATCCAAGCAGCGCGCAAGGGATGATGCCGGCGCGCACCGGCAGCCAGGTCGCGCCGCCGACGAACGCGCTGCACACGTCGGTGCCGCCCGACAGGGACGACAGCATCACGTCATCGCGGACCGACCCGTAGACCCAGGCGAAGGCCTCGGGAGGCAACGGCGCGCCGGTCGAGCCGACCGTCCGCAGGGCCGACAGGTCGTGGTCGCGCCCCGGCTCGAGACCTGCCTTGGCACAGGCCTGCAGGTACGGCGCGCCGAGACCGAGGCAGGTGATGCGGTGCTTGTCGGCGAGCCGCCACAACGCGTCCGCGTCCGGGTACGACGGGTTGCCGTCGTACAGCACGACCGTCGCCCCGACCGCAAGGCCGGAGATCAACAGGTTCCACATCATCCAGCCGGTGGTCGTGAACCAGAAGAACCGGTCGCCGGGGCCCAGGTCGAGATGAAGCGCCAGCTGCTTGGTGTGCTCGAGCAGCATGCCGCCATGCCCGTGCATGATCGGCTTCGGCAGGCCTGTGGTTCCTGAGGAGTAGAGCAGCCACAGCGGTTCGGCGAAACCCATCGGCTCGAAGCCGGGTTGCGGATCGGTGGCGAGAACATCGGCCCAGTCGTGCGAGTCGGGAAGCGTCGCCGCCGGATCGAGATAGGGAATGAGAACGGTGGCCTGCAACGACGGCAGCT
>Ga0335074_10003163_pt1 | contig 22424 bp, 24 predicted proteins | sample Lox_Sample_23_FD_206715 | JGI IMG/M metagenome (GOLD analysis project Ga0335074, IMG submission 206715) | Soil microbial communities from Loxahatchee National Wildlife Refuge, Florida, United States - Lox_Sample_2.3 | ecosystem: Environmental > Terrestrial > Soil > Wetlands | place: USA...
TGCAGGAGTAAGGACGACCCGGTTGAGCGAGATCCCGGGCCCTGTCATCTAAAGAGTTTATAAGTTGCGTCACTGGCCTCCCGGCACGAACAAAAGAACGTTCGTGCCGTCTTTTTTGAATTTTTCAATCGAGGTGGACGTAATTCCCGGAATCTGAACGGCCCCAACCCATTACGTTAGGATTAAACATGGAGTTTTTGCCATGAAGCGGATTTCGCTGACTATTGCTGTCGGACTCATCGCCCTCGCGAGCTATGCCCAATGGTCAAACCCCATGGACGATATTCCGGCATACCACCCGTTCCCTCCGGCAAACGTCGCCGCGCTGAAGCCGGTGCTACAGGGCAAGCAGCTTACTGGCCCCTATTTTCGTTATGCCTGGCAGGTGGTGGTATACAAAGAGGCCGCGAAGATTCCCGCGGTTCTGTATCAGCTTCCCTGCTACTGCCGTTGCGACCGCGCTCTTGGACATTCCAGCCTGTTGAGTTGCTATCAGGGGACGCACGCGGCCACGTGTTCCACTTGTGCGAAAGAAGAAGCCTTTGCGTACGAGATGACCCAAAGGGGATGGACACCGAAACAGATTCGCGAAGCCATTGAGCGGAAGGCGTACGACAAAATCGATCTCGAAAAGCTGGGCAGATCGTAGTCCGGCAGGCGCTCAGGCCCGGCGCACCGCGGGGAACACGAGTTGTAAATAATTTTCCCGTAGTAACGTCGCATCAAAATGCGTTGTCTTATCATCTCTAGAGCAGAGATATTCGGCGAAAATTATTCATCGTCGCATTCAGCGCGTGGTACCTTTCATTTGCATTCTGGAGGAATTAAAAATTGGGAAAAGGCATGGTCCCGAAGCGGCTGTTTTTCACTAAAGGCGTCGGGAAGCACAAGGAACGGCTGACCTCATTCGAGTTGGCGTTGCGAGACGCCGGCATTGCGGCGCAGAACCTGGTTCGGGTTTCATCCATCTTTCCGCCACAGGCAAAACTAGTTCCGCGCAAGGAGGGGCTGAAGTACCTCAATCCGGGAGAAGTTGTGTTTGCAGTGGTTGCGGAAAACTCCACTCGCGAGCCGCACCGACTGGTCGCGTCCAGCATTGGCGTGGCGATTCCCACAGACCGCAACACCTATGGATACCTGAGCGAGCATCACAGCTTTGGCGAAACCGAAGAGCAGGCCGGCGAATACGCCGAGGAGCTTGCCGCAGAGATGCTGGCCACCACACTGGACGTGGACTTTGACCCAGACAAGAGCTGGGACGAAAAGAAGGAAATTTACCGCATCTCGAATAAGATTGTACGCACAGCCAATGTTACACAGTCAGCTGTGGGCGACAAGCGCGGATTGTGGACCACGACCATTGCTGCGGCGATCCTGATCTTCGAGTAAAGCGCGGCTACATTGACACGGGCGCGGGCCGCAGGGCTTCGCGCCTTTTGTGCGTATCTGCTGCGGCCTGCGGGTTTGTACCTGCAATTGAGCTTGTCGCTCCCTGAAACCCCGGTTGGAAATGGACGGACTTATGGCGTCACAGAAAAACTATCGTGTCGGCTTGATCCAGATGAGCTGCAGCCCAGATCCTGATGCGAATCTGGACAAGGCCGCAGATCGCGTGCGCGAAGCCGCACGTGCGGGTGCACAAATCGCCTGCCTGCCGGAGCTCTTCCGCGCACAATACTTTTGCCAGCGCGAAGATATTGCGCTTTTTGACCTTGCTGAACCCATCCCAGGACCGAGCACGGAGCGGCTGAGCGCGGTTGCACGCGAGGAGAAAGTTGTTGTGATCGCTTCCCTCTTCGAGCGGCGCGCAGCCGGGCTGTACCACAATACAGCGGCGATTCTGGAGAGCGAGGGCTCACTGAGCGGTCTGTACCGAAAGATGCATATTCCGGATGACCCGCTGTACTACGAGAAGTTCTACTTCACGCCGGGTGACCTGGGTTTTCGCGCGTTTGATACATCGGCCGGAAAAATTGGCACACTTGTGTGCTGGGACCAGTGGTATCCCGAGGGCGCGCGCCTGACCGCACTGCAGGGGGCGAATGTGCTGTTCTACCCCACGGCCATCGGCTGGCATCCGGCGGAAAAGGCCGAGTTCGGCGAGGCGCAATACAGCGCATGGCAGACCATCCAGCGCGCACACGCCATCGCCAACGGAGTATACGTGGCGGCGGTGAATCGTGTGGGGCATGAGAACGGCGATGTGCGTGGGAATCGCGTCGAGGGTCCGGGCCTGGAGTTCTGGGGCGGGTCGTTCCTTGCTGACCCATTCGGACGTGTCGTCGCCAAGGCCGCGCACGACAAGGAAGAAATACTGATCGGCGAGATCGATTTGCGGGTGCTTGAGGACACACGCCGTAACTGGCCGTTCCTGCGTGATCGCCGCATCGACGCGTACGGACCCATTGTGCACCGCTTTCTGGACGATACGGGGAACGGTAATTCCGGGAGCCGTAAGGAATGAGCGCAAAAACAGCCGGGACTCCTCGCGACCACGGTTACCGGATGCCGGCGGAGTGGGCAGAGCACGACGCAACATGGATTGCGTGGCCGCATAATCCGACCGACTGGCCGGGCAAGTTCCAGCCTATTTCTTGGGTTTATGCGGATATTGTGCGGCATCTGGCATCGGTGGAGACAGTCCAAATCCTTATTGACAATGCGATGGCGCAGGAGCGAGCACAGAAGATTCTGCGCCGCGTGGGGGCTGACCTGGCAAGGGTGCGTTTCCATCGCTGGCCGACTGACCGCGTGTGGACACGCGACTCGGGTCCCATCTTCGTGAAGAATGGCGTGGGTGAGGTTGCCATCACCAACTGGCGGTTCAACGCCTGGGCCAAGTACGACGACTGGAAGCTTGACGACCAGATCCCCGGACGGGTGGCCAGGCTACTCAAACTGCCGGAGTGGACGCCGCAGTTTAACGGACGCCGGGTCGTGCTTGAGGGAGGCTCAATAGATACGAATGGTGCGGGCACGTTGCTGACCACCAAGGAATGCCTGCTGAGCGAGGTTCAGCAGCGTAATCCGGGAATGGGCCGGGCTGATCTGGAACAGGTGTTTCACGACTTTCTGGGCATGGAGCAGGTTATCTGGCTGAATCGCGGCATTGCGGGCGACGACACGCATGGGCACGTGGACGACATCACGCGCTTCGTGAGCGAAAACGTAATTGTGACGGTCACAGAACCGAACCGCGCGGACGAAAATTATCTGCCGCTGGCGGAAAACCTTGAGCGCCTGCGGTCGGCACGGAATCTCAAAGGACGGCCGTTCAAGGTGGTTGAGTTGCCGATGCCCGCGCCGGTGATCTTCGAAGGACAGCGGTTGCCGGCCAGCTACGGTAATTTCTATATCGCGAACGGGCTGGTGCTGGCGCCGACGTTTAACGATCCTAACGATCGCATTGCACTCAACATGCTGGCCGAGCTATTTCCGCGCCGCAGGGTGGTTGGGATTCATTGCGGCGATTTCATCTGGGGCTTGGGCGCGATGCACTGCATGACTCAGCAGCAGCCGTTATAGGCACTCGTAACGCAGACCAAGCACGCCGTTTGAATAGACTTCGTGCTTCAGGAGTTTGAGGTTGGTTTCACGATGAAGCCCTGAGACCAGCGGAACGCCGCTGCCGAGCAGAACAGGCACGACGGCGAGCCTCACCTCATTCACCATGTGCGCCGCGAAGAAGGTGCGCGCGAGATCGGACCCGCCCATAAGCCAGATGTCCTTCCCCGGCTGCTGACATAGCGTAGTAACGAACGCGACAGCGTCCTCTCTGACCCAATGAAGGTGTTCGTAGACGGGCGGGTTCTCGTTCCGGCTGAAGACCAGCGTGACCATGCCCGGAATAGCGGGATGCCCCATCTTCACCATCAGGTCGTGGGTCTTGCGGCCGATCAGGGCCGTGTCCACGCTTTCGAAGAACCTGCCCAGGCCGTAGTCCTGATCGTGAGGGATCCAATCGGCGGACTGGTCCTCACGGGCTGTAAAACCGTCAAGAGAACACGCTACGGAATAGACAATGCGGCGCATCGGCACACGATAGCATAGAGGGTGAAATGATGCATGCGGATTTCAACTGGATGCGTGAAGCCCTGGCCGAAGCCCGCGCCGCCGGGGATGCCGGAGAGGTGCCGATTGGCGCGGTCGTCGTGCGCGAGGGAGAGATCGTTGCTCGCGGGCAGAACCGTGTTTTACGCGACAACGACCCTACGGGACACGCCGAGATCGTCGCCATGCGTGCGGCGGCGCACGCGCTGGAGAATTACCGACTGCTGGGCTGTGAGCTTTACGTAACGCTGGAACCGTGCGCCATGTGCGCAGGAGCGATGATCCACGGCCGCCTGGCGAGGCTGGTTTATGCCGCTGACGACCCTAAGGCGGGAGCAGTAGCCTCTGTTCTGCAGGTACTGAACCATCCATGCCTGAACCATCAGATGGCCGTTGAGTCCGGGATGCTCGGCGACAAGGCTGGGGAATTGCTGCGGGAGTTCTTCCGTGAACGCCGCGTGGAGGGCCCAACAAGGCCGTAAGGCGATTCGCTGAAAACCTATCAGCTCCGCGTGAGCTGCCGGATCAGGCCGGTACATTGCGGGTACTCGCGAATGAGCGGCTCGGCATGGCCCGTTTCGTAGTCGGCGTAGTCGAAGCCGGGGCTGACGGTGCAGCCAAGCAGTGCGAGCTCGCCTCCAGGCAGGAGCCGCGAGCCCTGCCACACATCCCTTGGCACGATGAGCTGCGGATTCTGCCCAGCCGCGAGATCCGAGCCAAGAACCACAGTGCGCGCAGAACCGTCGGGAGCGAGCTGCAGCATCTCCACGGGGTCGCCGAGGTAGAAGTGGAAGATTTCGTCCGAGGCGAGGCGGTGCATCTCGGAGAATGTGTCCGGTTCGAGCAGGTAGAAGATGCACGTGCCAACAGACCTTGCGGCCGGATAGCGTGCGGGCAAAGCTTCGCGCGGGATGGTTTCCTCCGCGCGCCAGGTCTGAATGAACCATCCGCCTTCGCATGGATGAGCCTCAAGCTTCAAAAGCCGTTTGATTTCGTCAGCAGTCATGGTGGCATGATAATCCGGATTACGGTGGGAACCGGGCTCAAGGGCCGGTGTCTATTGGTGCAGATGTCTCGCTCTCTCCAGTACGAAGAATTGGAGGGCCCATGTTTGAAGACAGTCTGGTTGAGTCCACAGGACGCATTTGCACACGCAGCCGCTGGTATGCTGCCGCATCGTTTGCAATGCAGGCCGCGCTAATCGCGGTGATGATTTTGATTCCGTATCTGTATCCAGCTGCCCTGCCCCGGCAGGCACTTGCCATTTTGTTGACCGCTCCGCCGCCTCCTTCCGCGCCTGCGCCTGTTGTTCGCGTGGCGGCCACCCGACGAGCACCCGCCGTCCAGACCATCGCGTTGATCGTGCCGCGGATTATTCCGAAACACATCTCGCAAGGAGCGGCTTCTGCGCCTGTACCGCCCGGATTTGGCGATCTCAGAGGTTTTGGTTTCAACGATGTAATTGGAACGATCCTGTCTCCCGGCCCTGCGCCCAAGCCTCCTGTGGTTGTAAAGCAAAGTCCCTCAGGGCCGCTACGCGTTTCTTCAGGAGTTGCCGATGGACAGCTGCTCACGCCGATTCAGCCGGTCTATCCGGAGATTGCGAAGGCCGCCCATGTGCAGGGGACAGTGGTGATTGACGCGGTCATTTCAAAGGAGGGAACGGTGGAGCAGGCACGGGTGGTCAGCGGCCCGCCGCTGCTTATGCAGGCAGCCCTAATTGCTGTGGAGCGTGCGCGGTATCGGCCGTATGAGCTGAATGGCCAGCCGACTGCGGTGGAGACGACCATCCACATCATTTTTTCGTTGAGCGATTGAGCGGCTGATCTGCACCGAATGACCCATGCAGAATTTACTATAAGAGGTGATGAACGTAGTGGTATACACCGCATACTGGTGCCGGGACTGCCGCGAGGCCAAGCGTTTTCTGCAACTGCATGGCATTCCCTACACAGAGATCGATATTGAAGCGACACCGGGGGCGTCCGACGAAGTTTTACGGCACGTGGGCAAGCGCGCCATTCCTCAGTATGTGATTGACGGCGAGTGGGTGCAGCCCTACCGGCCGGGTGAAGGCTTTCTGTACGACGAGATGTGCGAGCTGTTCGGTGTTACCCGCTAAGTCCGGCGGCACGGCTACGCTGCCGGAGGCAGATCAGGAAAATCATCGGGCTCGAGGCCAGGATCTGCGAGTATTGCGCGCGCGTCGGCTTCGTCCTCTGCGCTGACCTGTAGTTGGAGAGGGCCCAAGCCGGGCTCCATGATTCCGGCATTCTCCCCCGAGAGGAAAGTTTCAATTCCGGCAGATTGCAGGCGAAGACGGGCCATCTCCGCTTCAAGCGGCTCAGTGAATCGAGCTATTGTGACGTTATCCGGCATAGGTATATTCGCTCCTCGATCCATAGGTAAGATGCACGAACGATTAAAATAAAAGCTTACTCCCCGGGAGGATTTCTTCTTTGATCGCACGCTATACCCGCGCGGAAATGGGCCGCATCTGGAGCGACGAAAACAAGTATCGCATGTGGCTTGAGGTGGAGGCCGCGGCCAGCGAAACCCTTGCCGAGGACGGAATCGTTCCCGCCGAGGCAGCAAAGGCCATCCGCGAACGCGGGAAGATCGACGTGGCGCGTATCAACGAGATCGAAGCCGAGGTCCGCCACGATGTGATCGCCTTCACAACCGCCGTGGCTGAGAAGGTTGGACCCGAGGCGCGCTGGCTGCACTATGGGCTTACTTCTACCGATGTCGTCGATACGGCGCAGGCATTGCAGATCAAGGCGGCGTCGGCAATTTTACGCGACGGCCTGGGAAGACTGGCCGAGGCGCTCAAAAAGCGCGCGCTCGAATTCAAGCACACTCCCGTTATCGGCCGGACACACGGCGTTCATGCCGAGCCGACGACCTTTGGGCTGAAGCTGCTGAATTGGTACGCGGAGGTACGCCGCAATGTTCGTCGTTTTGAGGCCGCCGCCGAACAAATGCGCATTGGAAAGCTGTCCGGCGCGGTGGGAACGTTCGGACACCTTAATCCAGAGCACGAAGCACGCATTGTCGCAAAGCTTGGATTGAATCCGGCCCTTATTGCAACGCAGGTTGTGCAACGCGACCGGCATGCGCACTACGTTTCCACGCTGGCGATCATCACGGCGACGCTGGACAAGATTGCGACGGAAATCCGCCATCTGCAGCGCACCGAAGTTCGTGAGGCGGAGGAATACTTCTCCGAGAAGCAGAAGGGCTCGTCGGCCATGCCCCACAAGCGCAATCCCATTACCTGCGAACAGATCAGCGGGCTCTCGCGTGTGGTGCGGGCCAATGCGCAGATCGCCTACGAGAACGTCGCCCTGTGGCACGAGCGCGATATTTCACACTCGTCGGCCGAGCGGGTGATTCTGCCTGATTCGACGATCTTGACAGATTATTTGCTCGCAAAAACGACCAACTTGATCGAGAAACTTCTCGTGTATCCGGCGCGGATGCTCAAAAACCTTGAGAGCACGGGAGGGTTGATCTTCAGCGGCCAGCTGCTGCTTGATCTTGCCGAGTCCGGCATGTTGCGCGAGGACGCGTACCGGCTAGTGCAGAAGCATGCCATGAGCGCATGGAAGAACGACCTTGTCTTCCGCGACCTGGTTGCTGCCGATCCAGAGATCACCGCACGCCTGCGCCGAGAGAACCTGGCTAAAACCTTTGATCTCAATCGACAACTCAGCAATGTAGACGCAATCTTTGAGCGTGTCCTGAAGGAGACGTAACCGTGCGGCGATTTATACTTCCGCTAGCCTTCGCCATCGCCGGAGGGCCCCTTCCGGGCGCGGCCCAACGCAGTGTTCCTGTACCCGCAGCGTGCACTCCGCCGGTGAATGGGCGTTTGGCCCGCCTGCTCGATGAGCACCGCGATGGCTATGTCGATAACGTGATGGTGTGCGGGGTTACCGTCAGTCCATCGCGCCGTCAGCACGGGTATCGCCATGGCGACCATGAGATTCTGCCACTGCGGGTGACCATGCCCGGCGGCGATGTACGGCTGGTTGAAGTTGTCATCAATGACGATCTGGATGGGGTTGTGACCGCTCCTGCGCGCGCCTCAGTCTTCGCGTATGGGCAGGCTTTCTTTCCCTCGAATGGATATTTTGTCGCGGGCATCCATGACGTCCACTGCTCGATACACCGGGGTGCCGACAACGGCTGGGTAGTTGTCAATGGTGTGAAGCATCCGGTAAGTTGCAGTCGATAGGGTCTTCCTCTCCCCCACCGGAGGACAACAAATGACCACATTTACTCCAGCCAATATCGCCGCGCTGGTTATCGCCGCAAGTTTTGCCGCCGGACTGAATGTCTATGCCACGGTATTCACGCTCGGAGTCCTGGCGCGGATGCACTGGGTCGTACTGCCGCCCGGCCTAGACGCGCTGGCGGACTGGTTGGTAATTGCGGCGAGCGGCGGCATGTTCGCGCTGGAGTTCGTAGCAGATAAGGTTCCGGGTCTGGACCTGATCTGGAACGGACTGCACACGTTCATCCGGATCCCGGTGGCCGCCTTGCTGGCGTATCAGGCAAGCGCGCACCTCTCGCCGCAGATGCAATTGCTGGCCACGCTGGGAGGTGCGGCGATCGCGTTTGTCGCCCACGGATCGAAAACCGCCGTTCGCGCTGCCGTTACGCCCAGCCCGGAGCCGCTATCTAATATTGCCCTGAGTAGCGGAGAAGACGTGACAGCCGTCGGCATCACGTGGCTCGCGACGCAACATCCATGGATTGCTGCGGCGATTGCCGCCGCGCTTACCCTGGGCGCAATCCTCGCCGCCCGATGGATTGTGCGCGAGCTGCGAACGATATGGCGACGTCTCGTTCCTGCAACATCAAATACCCCACAGCCTGCACCCTAGGCAGGATGAGAGAATAGGGGTTCGCGTAATTTGAGCCAGTCAGCCATGCCTGAACCATCCATGCAACTCACAGTTGCCATGACCGGAGCTAGCGGAGCCATTTTTGGCCAGACCCTTTTGCAGACGCTGGAGGCTGATCCTCGCGTGGAGCAGGTGCATTTCATTCCGTCGGAGAATTCGCTGCGGGTCCTTGCGGAAGAAATGCAAATGAGCGGGCGCAACGGCTTGACGGAGAAACTGCTTGGCAGGCGTTCGCAGAAGATTCACCAGCTGGCGGAGAAGGACATTGGAGCCTCGGTGGCCAGTGGCAGTTATCCCTCGAACGGCATGATTATTCTGCCGTGCAGCATGGGGACGCTCGCGGGCATTGCCAACGGCCTCGCGCAGAACCTGATTGAGCGCGCTGCGGACGTGTGCCTGAAGGAGCGCAGACCGCTCATTTTGTGCGTGCGGGAGACACCGTTTAATAAAATTCATCTGCGCAATATGAGCCTGGCTGCGGACGCGGGTGCGACCATCTTTCCGGTGGTCCCGGCCTTTTACAACCGACCGATTGATTCAGCCGAGATGGCCCGACAGTTTGTGGCCCGCGTGTTGGCGCATATAGGGCTGCCGCAGCCCGGAGCCTACGTCTGGACAGGCAGCGAATAAGCCGGCTATCCGGTTTTCTCCTTCATTGCCATGGCCTTCCGGATTACCTTGCGGATGAAGGGAGCGATGCCATCCAGCTCATCCAGTTTCGTCCAGCGCAGATCTTTTGCGTCGCTTCCGCAGACGGCTGCACCTGACGTCACGCGGCACAGAAAATCCACCAGCACATAGTGATACTGGACGCGACCGGAATCGTCACGGGCAATCCTGTCGAAGACTTCAACCACCGCCAGTGGTTGTATAGAAAGCCCGGTCTCCTCCAGAACCTCGCGCCGCACGCCTTCTTCGAGCGTTTCACCCACTTCAAGCGCACCACCCGGAAGGGACCATTCGCCTTGCATGGGGGCGTGGCCACGCTGGACGAGCAAAACCTGCTTGTTCTGAATGATGACGGCGCCCACGCCAACCACGGGACGCTCGGGGTATTCGCGCGCGCTCACAGGTCCATCGGCTTGCCGTATTCTCCGTCGAATACCGTATAAGCCATGTTGAAACGCCCGCCGTAGAACTTGTCGTCGCCGGCAAGATGCCCCACCGCCAGCAGGGCGACAACGTTGTAGCTAAGTGGCAGCTTAAGCGCTTCACGTACCTTCTCTTCTTCAAAGCCTTCCATGGGGGCAGTGTCGTAACCGAGCACCTCGGCCATGAGCATCATGCTGGTGAAGGCGATCATGACATGCTTGTAGAGCCAGGCGGTCAGATTGGGGTGGTTCGCCAAATAATTCGGAATTGCGGTTCGAGCCTGCTCGGCGTAGTTTTCGGGCATGCCCGCTTCGCATCCTAGCCGAAGCATCTCCTCGAGGTCGCCCTTGCGCCATCCGTCGGCGTCGCCGCAGGCCACTATCACTGCGGATGCTTCCTCGATCTTGGGTTGGTTGAAGCTGGCGGCACGGAGCCGGCGTTTCTGTTCCTCGGTTCGAACCACGATGAATCGCCAGGGCTGTATGTTGTATCCGCTTGGCGCCTGCAGTCCTGCATCCAGAATTCTCTTCAGATCCGCGTCCGGAATCGGCGCTCCGTCGAAGCTGGGGGTGGCGCGCCGCTCGGCAATCGCCTGGCTCAGTGTCTTTTCCATCAGATTGGACATATAGGCAGATGCTTCCTTCGAAATACTCTTCCCGCGGCAGGATGCTACCGCTTTCAATTATTCAATTTGATTCATTGGCAGCTCGATGGCAAATGACTGCCCGTTGCTGTAGTGCGCATAAACCCACAGTCCATGGAAGCCCGTGCGCAGCTCGGGGTGCGCCGCAAGCAAAGCCTTCATGAGCGAGACAATCTGCGCCCGTGTTGAGACCGGATCGGTTACTCCCTCTGCCTGGTAGTCCACGACGAGATCAAGCTCCCCGGAGAACGTATCCGTGCGTAGTCCCGTGACATCGAGGCTTTGACCCCCGGCATTCACAATCATGGACTGCTTGCCCGGCAATCCGGCCGGCATGACCTCCTGCTCTTCTTTCAATAGCTTTTCCAGATTGGGGCTGGACAGAAAGTCGACCGGATTCAACAGAAAGATGGCGGTCTGATAGTAAAAGAAAGCGTTCCAATTCTGCCTGTTTGCGGCAAAATCTCGCGCCTTTTTCCAGTACCACACGCCTCCATGCCCAGCCGCGGTCATTGCTCGTACATAGAGGCCAGCCAGCTTCCACGAGGACGAGCCATGCGAGTCGTTCTGGAGCAACAGCGTGACCTGCTGCGGCTGCTCGACGCCGGTTGCGTGCAATATGGCAAGGAGATAATTGCCGACGGGCAGGCTTGGAATGGTGACCGTGACGAGCAAGGCTGAGTTGGGAACAGAACAGAAGAACTGCGTCTGATTCGCGCTTGAATTGCTGCCGCCGTTTGACCTAAGTTCCAGTGAGTTCAGGTTGTAGAGCGCGTCTATGGTCAGCGTGGCGTTCCGGACGAGAGGCGATATCTGCTGAATGCTCTCGGCGATTGCGCTGAATTGCGCTGCGACCGGCGCGACGGTGTTCGCCTGAACGGCGGCGGTGTTCCCGGCCAGGATCTCCGTTCCAAGCGAACGCGCCGCCTGCACATAGAGATCGCGCTGCGCCGGTGTCATCTCGCTCTCGGTTGTGCAGGACTGGGCACGCATGGTCAGCGGCCACACCAGAGCCATGGTTACGGCAAGAGGAAGGGCGTAATTCCAGCAGCACAATCGCATAATCAGCATGTGCGCCCGTTTTGCAAAATCAAAAAACGAGCGAATTGAAACCACTGCTAGTCTAGTACATAGGTGGCCATGCCGTGTGGGCTGCACCCGATACCCCATTGATGACGTTTCAACGCCATTCCGCGCTGTGCACCTTTTTCACCCTGGCGTCGCTCGCGGTGTCCAGTATCGGATTTGCGCAATTCCGGCCGCCATATAACCAGACGGACTCCCTGCCCCAGGCCCAGTCGAACACCGCGGCCGTGGGGCAGCCGGGCCCCCAGTCTTCTGACACATCCAAGAGCCAGAAGGCGAAGCCGGCGGCCTCACCACCGGCCTCGATCGCGCCCCCTTCCCTGCTGAGCCAGCCCGCCCAACCGGCGAAGGTGACGTTAACAGCCGGGCAACTCACCATTGATGCGCACAACTCGACACTTGCGGAGATTCTGGACCAAATATCGCACGCAGCAGGTATGAAGATCAGCGGGCTTCGGGCGGGCAATCCCGATCAGCGTGTGTTCGGCACCTACGGCCCAGGCGCGCCTCGCGCGGTGCTTTCGGATCTGCTCAACGGCTCTGGGTATAACGTGCTGATGCTGGGAACGACTCCATCAGGAGCACCGAGCGAACTGGCTCTTTCCGTGCGTCCTACAGGCGGCGTTCCCAACCCACCACCGCAGACTGCGAGCACGGTGACCCAGGAGTACCAAGATGACCAGATTCGCCCCACGCAATATCCTCCACAGCCGGCGCCCCCTCCGCCAACCTCAGGACAACGGCGCGGTTTCCGCAGCCCTGAGCAGATTCTGCAAGAACTCGAGCAGATGAGGCAGCGGCAGCAGCAGCAGCAGAATTAGCAGCGGAACTGACTTGAGATTTCAGCTTGAATTTTCAGGCTTGAGGTTTCAGCGAATAAAGGGACTGGGGTACACTACGACATTTTTGGAAATAGTCTGACATTGTTATATGGTTCAGGGTCACCGCTCCCCGTTGGTCGCGTTGACTTCAGGCTTTGCGCACTCGTCAACAGTAATTCCGAAAAGGCTGTGCGCTCGGCCTGACGCGGGAAAGGCTGGTTCGCTTTATGTGAGCCGGGCGATCTGCGGCTTGGAGTGGGGCTGGGTCGAAATTGAGCGCGCATGGATGCGGAAGATTGCAAAAGCGATACGCAAAATGCCGTAGGCCCCCAGAACACCTAACGCCAATGAGGCCAGACTGGCGCAAACCAGCATCAACAAGTTTATTGCATCGTGCATTTCAGTCTTTTTGCCTCTCTGCTAATCGCGAACTCTGCCGGAAGGCATCCGCAGAACTCTGATCGATCTACCTGCAACTACTATTACAATGCCATTGATTCAACTTTAGTAACAGTGCAAAAGGTACGTTGACCTGTATTTCTGTTGCCCAATAAGATACTTAGAGGGCAATACTCATAATTTCCACCCTCTCAATAACGCTTTTGCAGACGTCTATCCAGCCTCCGCACGCGATACATAGAAACTTCTAATGTCGATCACTCACATCAACGTGCGCGGCGCGCGTCAGCATAATCTTCGGGACATCAACGTCCAGATTCCCCGCAATACGCTTACGGTGGTCACGGGCCTGTCCGGCTCGGGTAAGTCATCGCTGGCCTTCGACACGATCTACGCCGAAGGCCAGCGGCGATATGTGGAGACCTTATCGGCTTATGCGCGGCAATTCTTAGATCAGATTGAGCGCCCGGACGTTGACTCCATTGAAGGGCTTAGCCCGGCCATTTCGATTGAGCAGAAAACGACGAGCCGAAGTCCCCGCTCCACGGTCGGAACGATTACGGAAATCTATGATTACCTCCGTTTGCTTTACGCCTCTGTAGGGACGCCGCATTGTCCTAAATGCGGACGGCAAATCTCCAGGCAGTCTGCCGAGCAGATCGTCGAGCGCATTCTGTCGCTTGGTCAAAGCGAAAGGGTCATCGTTTACGCGCCGGTAGTCCGGGGCCGCAAGGGCGAATTCAAGGACTTACTTGACAAGCTGGACCAGCAGGGCTTCCGCGCCCGGGTTGACGGCGAGATGCGCGATCTTGCCGAGCCGCTCAACCTCGACAAGCGCAAGAATCACACGATTGAGGCCGTGGTCTATCGGGCGATTCTTAAGCCCGGCATCGAGAAGGCGCTGGAGTCGTCCGTGGCGAAGGCCCTGCAGATGGCGAATGGCCTAGTTCTTGTGGGCACCCAGAACGACGAACAGCTTTACTCGTCGTCGATGTCCTGCCCGGACTGCGGACTGGACATCCCCAAGCTGGAGCCGCGCAGTTTTTCCTTCAACAGCGCCTATGGAGCGTGTCCGAACTGCCACGGCCTGGGCAGCATTTACGGCTTTGACCCTGCGAAGATCATCCATGACTGGTCCAAGCCGCTGCTGGACGGCGGTCTCGGCCCCGGGTCGTCTTCCCAATACCTGATCAAGCTGATCCAGCTCGCCGCGACGAAGTACAAGATCGACCTCCGCAAGCCATTTGACAAGCTGCCGCAGAAGCAACAAGAGCTGTTGCTCTACGGGCCGCCGAAGTCCGAGGCTCCACGCACGGGCTTCCACGGGATTCTGGCGTGGCTGCGCGACAACCTCGAAGAGTCCAAATCCGAGGCCTACCGCGAGTGGATGATGAACTACATGTCGGCATCCGTATGCCCTGTATGCAAGGGCCGCCGTCTACGTCCAGAGTCGCTGGCCGTCAAGGTGGGCGATCTATCCATTGCCGACTTCACTGCCCTGCCGCTCAACCGCGCACTTGACGCGGCTCGCGCCATTCAGTTCACGGCCCGTGAGGCGCTGATTGCCGAGCGCATCCGGCGCGAAGTGGTGGAGCGGTTGGAGTTCCTGATGGCTGTCGGTCTCGGATATCTTTCGCTGGACCGGAACGCGGCGACGCTGTCCGGCGGTGAGGGCCAGCGCATCCGGCTGGCTACGCAGATCGGCTCGCGGCTGCGCGGCGTGCTGTACGTACTGGACGAGCCTTCCATCGGCTTGCACCAGCGCGACAACCTGCGCCTTATCCAGGCGCTGGAGTCGCTGCGGAACCTGGGGAATACGGTGCTTGTCGTCGAGCACGATGAGGACACGATTCGCCACGCGGACTATGTACTGGATCTTGGACCTGGCGCAGGACGGCTCGGCGGGCACCTTGTCGCACAGGGCACGCCAAGGGAGATCATGCAGGCGACCTCCTCGCTCACGGGGCGCTACCTTGCCGGGGAGATCGCCATCCAGCACCGCATTGCTCCGCGCAAGCTGACGGGCAAATGGATCACAATCGAGGGCGCCAGGAGCCACAACCTGCGGGATATGACGGTGAAGTTTCCGCTGGGCGTGATGACAGTGGTGACGGGAGTTTCCGGCTCAGGTAAAAGCACTCTGGTGAATGACACGCTGTATCGCGCGCTGGCCAAGGAGCTATACGGCTCGCGCGAAGAGCCCGGCGAATACACACGAATCCGGGGCTTTGATCAGATTGACAAGGCCATTCGTATTGACCAATCGCCGATCGGTCGCACTCCGCGCTCAAATCCAGCCACGTATACGGGCGTTTTTACTGCCATTCGCGACCTTTTTGCCATGCTGCCGGAGTCGCGCGAGCGCGGATACAAAGCCGGGCGATTCTCCTTCAACGTTGCTGGAGGCCGCTGCGAAGCCTGCCAAGGCGACGGCCAGCGCCGAATCGAAATGAATTTCCTGCCTGACGTCTATGTGCAATGCGAAGTCTGCAACGGCCGCCGCTACAACCAGGAGACGCTGGCCGTGAAGTTCAATGGCTACTCCATCGCGGACATTCTCGAGCTCACAATTGAGGACGCGCTGCCAGTGCTGATCGACATTCCGCAGGCCAAGCAGAAGCTGCAGACGCTGGTCGATGTGGGACTCGGATACATCCATCTCGGGCAGGCGGCTACGACGCTTTCCGGCGGCGAGGCGCAGCGGATGAAGATCGCGCGCGAACTCAGCAAGCGCCAGACAGGCCGGACGCTCTACCTGCTGGACGAGCCAACTACGGGGCTGCATTTCGACGATGTGCGCCGCCTGCTGGAGGTGCTGCATCGACTCACCGATCTGGGCAACACGGTCATCATCATCGAGCACAATCTTGACGTCATCCGTAACGCCGACTGGATCATCGACCTCGGTCCGGAGGGTGGCGAGGACGGCGGAAGAATCGTTGCCGAAGGGACGCCTGAGCAGGTGGCGCGCGTGGCGCACTCGCATACGGGAGAGTTTCTGCGCCGGTATTATGAAGGGTCGGGGGTCGACGGTCCGAGTGTTCCGCCGGAAGGAGCTTTGAAGATTTCAGCGCGCAAAAACGGCGCGAAGGCCGGGCTTCACGCAGGCCGGAAGAAAGAATGGGTGCAATAGGCAGGCATGTGGCATGACGCAGCAAACGAGGAAAATACGCCCAGGCCGGGGTTCCCGCCTGAGCAGCACCTGGAGCCGGACCCGGCTCCAGCGCTATGGCCTACAGAGCCTGCTGGCTCGCCTCTCGACCTTTTCGGTATTCCGACGCCGGTTCCGGAGCCGCGCAGCTACCCGCGACGGGTTCCCAACATTGGGCATGTCGCCCTGTTTTTCCTGATCACGCTGATTCTGATCGTAGTTGGAGAGATGCTCGGCGTGGCGTTGCTGCTCGCCAGCCATATCTTTCCCCACCACACCTTCTATCAGCTTTACGTGCTGGCCAGCAACGACGCGCGCGTCAGCATCCCCATTCAGGCCTTCTGCTATGGCCTTATCGCGCTGGTGTCGATTCCGGTTTTCACAGTTATATGGAATGAGCCGTTTGACGAGGGCGTTCGGTGGCACGCCCACACGGCACGACGGCGATTTTTTATCCTGCTGCTTGTCGGCCTCGCTGTCGGCTTCAGCGTGACCTTTCTGGGCGACTTTTTGCCGATGCCCAAGAATCCGCCCATTACGCAGGACATGATGAAGTCTGCCGCCGGAGCATGGTTAATGTTGGTCTTCGGGCTGACGGTCGCGCCCATGCTTGAGGAGCTGGCTTTCCGCGGCTTCCTGCTACCGGGGCTCATCAATTCTTTCCGCTGGTTCGGCGATCGTGGAATCATTCCGCAGCCGGCTGCAGACCGCATTGGAATTCCGATCTCGATTCTGCTGACCAGCCTGGGGTTCGCCTACATGCACTCGCCACAGGTCTCGCATGCGTGGGGGCCGCTGCTGCTGATTGGCATTGTGAGCGTGGTGCTATGCATTGTGAGGCTCACCATGAACTCCGTCGCTGCGGGGGTGATCGTGCACGCCGCGTACAACTTCACACTATTTGCCGGGGTGCTTTACCAGACAAGCGGCTTCCGGCATCTGGAAAAGCTGACCGGCTAAAATCGATAGCTGATGACTACCAATCACCGCACTGCGCTGCTTCACCTGCTCTCTCGCAATTCCTTTAAACTTGGTGATTTCACGCTGTCGTCCGGCGGCAAGAGCGACTACTACATTGATTGCCGGACCACCACGCTTCATGCCGAGGGCGGACGCCTGACGGGGCTGGCGATTCTCGATCTACTGCATCAGCACGAGCTCCAGCCTGCAGCCGTTGGTGGGCTCACGATGGGAGCGGATCCGATTGTTTCTAATGTAGCCACGGCGAGCGCGTGGCGGGCCCAGCAGCACCCCGGCTCGCCGCTGATTCACGGTTTTCTGGTCCGGAAGGCGGAAAAAAAACACGGGACTGGCCGCCGGATCGAGGGCTTTTTTGAGGAGGACGCGCCAGTTCTCATTGTGGACGATGTGTGCACCACAGGAGCCTCCACCATAACTGCAATCGAGGCTGCGAAGACTGCGGGGATGAACGTGATTGCCGCTGTGTGTCTGGTTGAGCGGGAAGAAGCAAAAGGTCGCCCCGCGGTTGAGGCAGCCTGCGACGGCGCGCCGTTCTACAGCCTGTTCACTGCACGTGACGTTCGCGCCGTGCATGTTGCCCAGCTGGCGATGTAAATAAAGATCCCCGGACCCATTGGCTCGGCCCGGGGATTGAGCTGCGAGGAGATGCCGTTTACTGTTGGGATGACCGGTTGAGCATGCTGGTCTGCGCAGGAGCAATCGGCTGCTGACCGGTCATGTTTGAGAGAAGCTGAATGGTCACACGGCGGTTCTCAGCGCGTCCAGCGGCTGTGCTGTTCGGCGCCACCTCTCGATCCTTGCCGATCCCGATGAGATAAAACTTGTGTGGCGGAACGCCGTACTTCGCCGCCAGATATTGCACTACCGATCGGGCACGGCGCTGGCTGAGATCGTAGTTGTATGCAGCAGGTCCAGTCGAGTCTGTTCCGCCAGTGACTTCGAGAATGTAGCCCTTGACACCGTTCATCTGTGATGCAAAGTCATCCAATTTCTCCATGTCGGCACGGGTTAGGATCGCCTTGTTAAAGGCAAAGTGGACACTCGTCTCCGCCACCTGCTTGTAATTGTCGAGGTTGGCAACCACGGTCTGGAGCGAATCCGCCTGATTGACGGCGTCTTCTGCTGATTGATGCGCGTGGTCCGCTGCCTGGCTGGCGGTTTGCGCCTGCTGGCTGGCCTGGTTGGCCGAGGTCTGCGCCTGCTGAATGCCGGCCTGTGCGCGCTGATCCACATCGTGTATATCGCGGTTGTTCTTCGCCGTCGCGTCATCCAGCTCATTCGTATGCTGAATCAAAGGCTCTGTCTGGCTCCGCACATAGCTTTTGGTGGTGCATCCTGTTGCAAGGAATAGAGAAACCGCTCCCACTGAGAAAACCGCAAGCACAGCCCTTCTTTGAAATCTCTTGTATCTCATCGCGTCGAACTCCGTATCTGGGTCTATAGGCAGAACCCTTGAAATGCGGGCGGCATTGCAACCGCTCTTTGGTTGGCTGATGTAGAAAGGTGTATACACACCATTCCTGCCTCGTTGTCTGCTTAGTCAAGAGCAACGCGGCTGCCAAATCGACCGTTTGTTTTATGTGATTCAATTCAAGCCGCTTAGACCTGCGGCCGCTATCCTTTCGACTGCGTCTGTCTTGCCGGACCGAGTATTTTCTACCCACTCAGTAGGGCAAACTTCGCGCAATGTTCTCTGGAGCAAGAAGAACATCTCCAGAGCCTAAACTAGAGCAGAGCCCCACAATGGATCTTCACGAGAAAATCCGGTCGTTGCCCACAAGCCCCGGCGTGTACCTGTACAAAAACGCCGACGGCGAGGTGATTTATGTCGGCAAGGCGAAGAGCCTGCGCTCGCGCGTCCGGTCGTATCTGCTGGAGGCCTCGCAAGCGAATGCCAAGACCGGCTCTTTGATGCGAGAGGCCGTTGATGTTGATTACATCCTGGTGGATAACGAGCATGAGGCGCTTGCCCTCGAAAATAATCTGATCAAGCAGCGCAAGCCGCGCTTTAATATTCTGCTGCGTGACGACAAGACCTACCCTTACGTGAAGCTCACACTAGGCGACCGCTATCCCAAGGTCTTTGTGACGCGGCGTCTGCGCAAGGACGGCAGCGCGTACTACGGGCCGTATTTCCCGGGCAATCTGGCTTACCGCATCGTTGAGCTGATCCACCGCAGCTTTCTGATCCCCAGTTGCAAGGTCGATCTTTCACGCTACCACCCCCGCCCGTGCCTGCAGTACTACATCAAGCGCTGCCTGGGGCCCTGCGTTGAGGGCCTGACCACGCCCGAGGCCTATCGTGAGGCGGTTCGCGATGCACAAATGTTCCTTGAAGGCCGTGCTGCCGACCTCGACAAATCGATTCGCCAGCGGATGGAGGTCGCGGCCGCGTCGGAGCAATTTGAGCTGGCGGCGAAGTATCGCGACCTGCTTGTTACGATCAGCCAACTGCAGGAGAAGCAGCGCATTGCTTCGCCTGAGAGCGATGACGCTGACGTTTTTGGCTACCACTACGAGAGCGGCATGTTAGCCGTGAACCTGTTCCACGTCCGGTCGGGAAAGATTGTTGACCGCCGCGATCTCTTCTGGGAGGACCTGCAGGAGCTGATGATCGAATCCGATGAAGAGAAGACAGCAGGCGAAGCTCCACCCGAAGCGTCCCCTGCAGCTACGCCTTTTCAGGCTGGAGCATTCTTCTCTGCCCTGCTAAAGCAGCTGTATATCGACCAGCAGTACGTACCTCGAACCATCTACCTCCCGGTTGACTTTGGGGACCGAGCCGTGCTGGCGGCGCTGTTGGCTGAACGCAGCGGACATCGGGTCGAGGTCGCGATTCCGCAGCGCGGAGACAAGCGCTCGCTGGTTGATCTGGTTGGCCAGAATGCGAGGCAGAGCTTTGAGCAGCGCTTCCGGGTAATGCAGCCCTCGCAGCGCGCGATCCAGGAGTCGCTGCAGGACGTGTTGATGCTGCCGGAGCTGCCGCGCCGCATCGAATGCTTCGATATTTCGCACATTCAGGGTGCGGAGACTGTCGCCTCGATGGTGGTGTGGGAAGGCGGCGCGATGAAGAAGTCCGACTACCGTAAGTTCCAAATCAAGTCCGTGGAAGGGGTAGATGACTTCGCTTCGATGCGCGAGGTGATATTGCGACGCTATCGTCGCGTGCTGAACGAAAAGAGCCCCATGCCGAGCCTTATCCTGATTGACGGCGGTCTGGGCCAGTTACATGCCGCGGCGCAGGCGTTGGAAGATCTGGGACAGACGACGCAACCGCTGGCCTCCATCGCCAAACGCGAGGAGATCATTTACCTGTACGGCCAAGAGGAAGACCCGGTAGTGCTTGAGCGCCGGTCGCCGGTGCTGCACCTGATCCAACGCGTGCGCGACGAGTCTCACCGCTTTGCCATTACTTATCACCGCAAACGTCGCGAAATGCGCGACCGCGACTCGGAGCTGCTGGCCATTCCCAGGGTAGGCGCGCGTACCCGCACCCGGCTGCTGGAGCACTTCGGGAGCCTGCGCAATATTGAGCAGGCCGATGTTGAGGCGCTTACCGCAGTCGTCCCGCGCAAGACGGCAGAGGCGATTCATGGGCACTTTCACACCGGAGATACCTCCGAGGCTGCGGTCTTGTCGATTCTCAATAGCCGCTCATGACGCCCTATTGTGCTTTCACGGAACTTCTGCCGTCACATTTCGTATCTGCTTGCAGAAAATAGCGCCTATGAGTACACCCACTATGCCAGCATACGGTCCTGCTGCTAATTCCGCCGATCACAGCCTGACACGCTCGTTCCTGTGGCTTTGCATTGTCTTTGCATTGCTCAAGCTCGCCATCCAGGTTGTCGGAAACATCATCGCTCAGCGCGCCGGTTACGGCATATTCCGGGATGAGATGTATTACCTCATGTGCGGACGGCACCTGGCCTTTGGTTATGTAGATCAACCGCCGATGGTCGCGCTGCAGGCCCGGCTTACGGAGAAAATCTTCGGCTTCCAGCATATGTGGTCGTTGCGGCTAATCTCCGCGTTCGCCGGGGCTGCGAAGGTGTTTCTGGCCGGGCTGCTGGCCCGGGCTTTCGGCGGCAACAAGCGTGCGGCCGCGCTCGCGATGCTCGGCGTAATCACCGTTGGAGAATACCTGTCCATCGACGGCTACCTCTCAATGAATTCCTTTGAGCCGGTCTTCTGGATGACCTGCACCCTCGCACTGATTCACATCGTGCAGGCAGAGTCCGCCCAGAGCCGGCAGCTGACCACGATCCGCAACTGGTGGATCGTCTTCGGAGTCAGCGCCGGGCTCGGACTTGAAAACAAAGACACGATTGTTTTCTTTCTTATCGCGGTCTTGGCTGCGCTGCTTATTGTTCCCGAGCGCCGCATCCTGCGCAGCCGCTGGTGCGCCGTCTCGGTCGCAATCATTGTTGCCCTCGCCCTGCCGAACCTGCTGTGGCAGATCCACTATCACTTCCCCACGCTTGAGTGGCTGATTGATGTAAAGAAAAGCGGCAAGGATGTGCATCTGCCGCCGCTCGCCTTTCTTAAGGCCCAGCTGGTGATGCTGAATCCAATCACGGCACCGCTGTGGTTTAGCGGCTTGGTCTGGTTGCTCATTGCTCGGGCTGCACGCCCGTATCGCTTCCTCGGCGTGCTCTATCTCATCTTCGTGCCCTTGATGATGGCCTTAAACGCGAAGGATTACTACCTCGCGCCTGTCTACGTCGTCTACTTCGCTGCGGGAGCGGCCTGCTGGTTCAACTGGATGGGTGATGTTGTCTGGCGCAATACGCTTGGCGCGCTTTATGCCATATTGCTTATTGCGGGATTCATCATCAGCGTGCCTTTTTCAATCCCCATTCTGCCACCACACAAATTTATCGCGTATGAGCAGCGGCTCGGCTACAAACCCAAAGACTCTGAGGTGCATGCCGCCACTGCTCTGCCGCAGTTCTATGCCGACCGCTTCGGCTGGCACCAGATGGTCCGGAAGTTCACCAGCATTTACAATTCCCTGCCGCCTGATCAGCGCGCCGTGACCGGCATCTACGTTGGCAATTACGGAGAGGCGAGCGCCATCAATCTCTTCGGCCCAAAGTATGGCCTTCCGGTCGCAATCAGCGGCCATCAGAGCTATTGGATGTGGGGGCCGCACGGCTACACCGGCCAGGAGATGATCATTTTCAACGGTGCCACGCTCGCGGAAGTGAAGCCCTACTACGACTCCTGCGTTGTCGCCGGACAACTCGACGCGCAGTGGTCCATGCCGTGGGAAAAAGGCTCCATTT
>Ga0335074_10003164_pt1 | contig 22422 bp, 17 predicted proteins | sample Lox_Sample_23_FD_206715 | JGI IMG/M metagenome (GOLD analysis project Ga0335074, IMG submission 206715) | Soil microbial communities from Loxahatchee National Wildlife Refuge, Florida, United States - Lox_Sample_2.3 | ecosystem: Environmental > Terrestrial > Soil > Wetlands | place: USA...
CCGGCTTGACGCGCTGAGCCGTCACTATAAGCACTCCCCCAGGTTTTCCTGCCTGACGCGGGCGCTGCCGCACGTAGACGCCGTGATCGTGGCGACGCCGCCGAGCACGCACCTCCCGACGGCCATATCCGCTATCAGGGCAGGCAAGCACGTGCTGGTGGAAAAGCCGCTCGCGACGGACGTCGCGAGCGCACGCCTGCTCGCCGCCGCCGCCGAGGAGGCCGGGGTGGTCCTCATGACCGGGCACACGTTCGAATACAACCCGGCGGTACGCAAGCTCGCCGAACTCGTGCGCGGCGGCGAGCTCGGCGAGCTTTATTACCTGGACAGCGCCCGGCTGAATCTCGGTCTTTATCAAAGCGACGTTAACGTGGTATTCGACCTGGCGCCGCACGATATTTCCATTATCAATCACGTGCTCGGCCGCAAGCCTGTCGCGGTCCAGGCCTGGGCCTCAAGGCATGCCCATCGCAGCTATGAGGACGTCGCTTACCTGCGCTTGATTTACGACGAGTTCCCCGGCTACGACGGCCTGTCCGCGAACATTCACGTGAGCTGGCTCGACCCATGCAAGGTACGCCGGGTCACCGCCGTCGGCAGCAAGAAGATGGCCGTTTACGACGACCTGGCCACCGAGGAACGCATCCGGGTACTTGACCGAGGCGTCACTCAGCACGGCGATGACCTCACCCAGCCGCCCATGTCATACCGGTACGGCGACATCGTGGTCCCTTTCATCTCCCCTGCCGAGCCGCTCGCGCTGCAGGACGACCACTTCTTCGACTGCGCGCTGACCGGCGCGCGCCCGCTCACCGACGCCGCGAACGGCATCGCCGTCGTGGAGGTGCTCGAGGCCGCCGAGCGGTCCAGGCACCTCAGCAGGCCGGTGCGGCTCGAGGAACTAGAGAAGGTCAGCGTGGGAGTCAGGTGACCGAGGACCAGATTCCGTTCGTCGACCTCAGCGCGATGACGCGCGAGGTCAGGCCGGAGGTGGACGAAGGCTGGGCCCGCCTGCTCGAGTCCGGCCGTTTCATCGGCGGCGAGGCCGTCGAGGAGTTCGAGCGCGACTGGGCGGCCTACTGCGGCACCGGGCACGCGGTCGGCGTCGCGAACGGAACCGACGCGCTCAGGCTCACGCTCACCGCGCTCGGCATCGGCCGGGGCGACGAGGTCATCGTCCCTGCCAACACGTTCATAGCGACCGCCTCGGCGGTGGTTCTCGCCGGGGCGACGCCGCGGTTCGCCGACGTGGACCCCGAGACCTTACTGCTCACCACGGAAACACTGCTCAGGGCCAGGACCCCGAGAACCAGGGCCGTCATCGCCGTCCACCTCTACGGCCAGCTCCCGGACCTGACCGCCCTGGCCGCAGCGGCGGAAAGCGAAGGCATCGAACTCATCGAGGACGCTGCCCAAGCACACGGCGCGACCTGGCAGGGAAGGCGAGCGGGTTCGTTCGGGAAAGCCGCCTGCTTCAGCTTCTACCCGGCCAAGAACCTCGGCGCCTTCGGCGACGCGGGCGCCGTGGTCACCGGCGACCAGGACCTGGCACGGCTGATCGGGATCATGCGCGACCACGGCCGTGAGCCTGGCTCCCACTACCGGCACGCGATGACCGGCACGAACAGCAGGCTTGACGCCCTGCAGGCCGTGGTACTTCGCGCCAAGCTCAGCAAGCTCGACTCCTGGACGAATGCACGCCGCGCGATCGCCAGGAGATACCAGGAAGCACTGCCAGGCATGGTCGCCGAGCTGAAGGACTCCGACGGCGCTTACCACCTCGCGGTCGTCAGGGTCAAAGACCGCGACCGGGTACAGCGCGAGCTGCGGGCCGAGGGCATCGGCACGCAGATCCACTACCCGGTCCCCTGCCACCTCCAGGCACCGCTCCGCCAGTATGCGGCAGGACCGCTGCCGGCCACCGAGCGAGCCGCGGGCGAGATCCTCTCGCTCCCGATGTTCCCTCACCTCACAGACGAGCAGGTCACGCGCGTCTGCGAAGCCGTGAGCAAGGTCACGGGCACGAGTGAGCACGCACTTGCCTAAGCGGTCGGAAGAGCGCTGGCCGGGCCTCGACGCCGACCAGGGCACCACCATCGGCTACGAGCCTGCCAACGGCGGCCGCCAGGACCTTTACCTCGGCGAAGGAGCGAGGGTACGCAGCGGCACCGTCCTCTACCAGGGCTCGCGCATCGGCCCCCGCCTCGAGACCGGCCATAACGTCGTCATCAGGGAACGCTGCCAGCTCGGCGAGGACGTCAGCGTCTGGAGCAACACGGTCATCGATTACGGCTGCCGCATCGGCGACCGGGTGAAGATCCACTCGAATTGCTACCTCGCCCAGTTCACCGAGATCGAGGACGACGCCTTCCTCGCGCCAGGCGTGACGATCGCCAACGACCTCTACCCTGGCCAGGCCGAATCGGCCGCCGTGATGTCAGGACCCCTGATCGGCGCGGGCGCCCAGATCGGCGTCAACGTCACGATCCTCCCGATGGTGCGGATCGGGCCTGGCGCCCTCATCGGCGCCGGCGCGGTCGTGGTCAGGGACATCCCGCCGGGCAGCGTCGCTTACGGGAACCCGGCAACCGTCAGGGGCGCGGTGAAGGACCTCGTCGCGATCGGCGAGCGCGTCACGCCCGTCCCCTCATCTGCCAGCCGCTACCGCTTCATGACCTCAGGGGGATCGCCATGACACCCGGCGCCGGCACGCTAAGCACCGCCTTCCCATCGCTACCGTTCCGCACGCTCGCGAAGCGCGCCTTCGACTTCACTGCCGCGCTGATTCTCACAGTAATCACCGCACCACTGCTCGTCGCGATCGCGATCGCCGTCCAGGCGACGACGCCGGGGCCCGCGTTGTTCGCGCAGACAAGGATCGGCAGGAACAAGCGGCCCTTCACGATGCGCAAGTTCCGCACCATGTACGCGGGCAGCGCGGAAGCCGACGGCGTGCACCGGGATTACGTGCGCAAGCTGCTCACGGAAGCGGAACCGCCGACCGGCGGCAAGCGCGGGCTGTACAAGCTGGAGAACGACCAGCGCATCACCAGGATCGGCAAGCTGCTGCGCCGCACAAGCATCGACGAGCTGCCTCAGCTCTTTAACGTGCTGGCCGGCGACATGTCGCTGGTCGGGCCCCGCCCGGCCCTGCCGTGGGAAGCCGAGCTGATCAGCGAGGTCCACGACGCCCGCTTCGACATGCTGCCAGGTATCACAGGGCTCTGGCAGGTGAGCGGCAGGAACCGGCTCACGATGCGCGAGGGCCTCGATCTCGACGTCGAGTACGTCCTCAGGCACAATCTCGGCCTCGACATGCTCATCCTGCTGCGCACGGTGCCTACGGTGCTGTCCGCCCGCGGTGCCTCGTGACGGAGAACTCGCAGTCGTCGCCCACCGAGGCGGCGGGCGACTCGCTCACGGTCGGTGCCTGGACGATCATCAGCCGGGTCACCGGCCTGGCCAGGTTCGCCGCCATCGGTGCCGTGCTCGGGCCGACGTTCTTCGGCAACACTTACCAGTTCACGAACTCGCTGCCGAACCTGATCTACTACGGGTTCCTTGCGGGCTCGCTGTTTTCCTCGCTCCTGGTGCCCGCCATGGTGCGGCACATCGATGCCGGCGACCTCACCTCGGCCAAGCGCGTCGCGAGCGGCTTCCTCGGCGTCACGCTGCTCGTGCTCCTGCTGGTCACGCCGGTCGCGGTGGCACTCGGACCCGAGGTTCTCAGGTTCGCCTCATCGGACGGCGGCGCGCACCTGGCCGGCGCCGCGGAGATCCGGGTAGGCCGACTGCTGATCTTGATGTTCGCGCCGCAGATCTTCTGCTACGCCGTCGTCGGCACCTCCACCGCCGTGATGAACTCGCGCCAGCGCTTCGCGCTGGCCGCAGGCGCCCCGGCCGTGGAGAACCTAGGCACGATCGCGGTTCTCATCGCCACCGCGATGCTGTACGGCACCCAGACCAACGTCAGCCAGGTGCCGGCCGGCGAGATGCTGCTGCTCGGCCTCGGCTCCACGGGCGCCGTCGTGCTCCATGCCGCGACCCAGTGGTGGGGGGCGCGCCGGGTCGGGATCACGCTCCTGCCGGCCGCGGGCTGGCGTGACCCTGAAGTACGGGCCGTCATCAGGCGGGCGCTGCCCTCGCTTGCCCAGGCCGGCCTCGTCGCACTTCAGGTGCTCGCGCTCGTGGCCGTGGCCAACCGGCTGCCAGGCGGCGTGGTCGCGTTCCAGATCGCGCTCAACTTCTATTACCTGGCCATCGCCCTCGGCGCGACCCCGGTCGCGCTTTCGCTGCTGCCCAGGCTGTCGCGTATCCAAGAAGACGGCCGCCCGGCGGAATTCCGCGACACCCTCACCAGAGGTTTCGCGCTCGGGCTGTTCGTAGCCGTGCCCGCGGCGGTCGCCTATCTGGCCCTCGCCAGGCCGCTTGCGGTGGCGATCTCGTTCGGCCGGATGGACAGCACGACAGGCATCGCGATGGTCGCGGCGACGCTCGCGGCCCTGTCGGTCGCGGTCGTGAGCCAGACGATCTTCATGATCGCGACGTACGCCTCTTACGCGCAGAAGAACACCCGCTCGCCGCTGATCTCGATGATGCTGCAGGCCGCGGTCTGCCTGGCCCTGACCGGCGCCGCCGTCCTGGTACGCGGGCCGGCGATGCTGCTGGCGCTTGGCCTGGCCCTGTCCGCCGCGACGACCGTGGCCGCCATCCACCTGACCGCGATGCTGAGACGCAGGCTGGCTGTCAAGGGCACGCAGCGGATCCTGCCTTCGCTGGCCAGGTTCCTGCTCGGTGCGCTGGTCATGGCGGGCCCTGCCTGGCTGACCGCGACCTGGGTATCCAGCGAGCTCGGCCGCCCCTTCGGGCCCCGCCTCGCCGTGCTGGCGGCAACGATCGTCGGCATCGCTATCTACCTCGGGGTTCAGGCTCTGTGCCGTACGCCCGAGCTGAGCTGGCTGGCGCAGGGTTTCCGCTATGCGCGCCGCAAGACCAGCCCGGCCGGCCCCCTCATCCTTCGTAGTACGCAACGCCCACGCGGGGGCTGCTCACGGGCGGCCGCCTCGGCGAGGATCTCCACCATGGTGTACGCCGGCCAGCGGCGCCTGCTGGACCTCGCGCTGCTGCTCGTGCCTTTCGGGGTCGGCGTGCTCGCCGCCGTGAAGCTCAAGTACGCGATCCTCGCGGTCGTCGTCATCGCGATCGTCGCGGTCGTCGCCATCTGGCCGGTGATCGCCGCCTACAGCCTGGTCTTCCTTACCCCGCTCATCGTGGGCGTCAACGCGGGCGCGATCGTTCCCCTGCTGCGTCCCAACGAGGCCCTCATCGTCCTGTTCGGCGCCGCGATCGGGGTCCGCTGGGTCGCCAGGCTCGGCCTCGGCGAGCTGCGGTGGCCCAGGCTCGACCGGGTCGATCTCTGGCTGATCGCGCTCGGCATCACAAGCTCCGTGCTGCCGCTGGCCGTGATGGAGGTCAGGCAGCGCGCCATCACGAGCGACGACCTGCTCTACTGCATCGTCATCTGGAAGCTGCTGGCCGAGTACGTGATCGTGCGAACCGCCGTCACGACCAGGGAGCAAGCACTGCGCTGCCTGATGCTCTCCATGCTGTCCGCCGGCCTCGTGTGCCTGGTCGGCGTCGTGCAGTCGCTAGGGCTCTTCGGCGTGCCAGGCCTGCTCGCGAAGTATTACGCGCCGCTTGACGTGACCGCTCCGCTGTCAGACGGCCGGGGAAGCTCGCTGCTCGGCCTGCCCGCGGCGGTCGCTGACCTGGCGATCATGAACCTCGGCATCGCGATCGCGATGATCTCGAAGGGTTACCCGCGCCGTGCGCTGACCGGCGGCCTGGCGATCTTGTTCGCGATCGGCGTGGTAGCGGCGGCCGAGTTCTCGACCCTGCTCGGCCTGCTGGTCGCCGTCGCCGTCCTGATCGTGCTGACCAGGTCGGCGAGGCTGTTCGCGTGGGCCATACCGGTAGCCATCGCCGGCGGCGTGCTGCTCTGGCCGGTGATCAAGATCAGGCTCGGCGGGTTCCATTCGGCGACCGGCCTGCCGGTGAGCTGGCTGGACCGGCTGTACAACCTGCGCACCTATTTCTGGCCCGTGCTGTTCTCCGACCGCAACTGGATCTTCGGGGTCCGGCCCTCGGCCAGGATCGCGACGTCGAGCAGGCAGTACGGCTACGTCTGGATCGAGAGCGGCTACACCTGGCTGCTGTGGGGCGGCGGCATACCCCTGCTCGTGAGCTACCTCGGGTTCGCGTGGACGTTGCTGAAAAAGAGCCTGGCCTACGCCAGGCGGGCCGACCCGGCCGGGATCGCGGCCACGGCGGTCGCTGCCGCGACGTGCTCGCAACTCGTGCTGATGACGTTCGACCCGCACCTGACCTACCGGGGCTCAGGTGACCTGTTCTTCATGATGCTCGCCCTGGTCCGCATCCTCCCCGGACGTCGCACGCGAGGCGCTGACGCCGTGGCAGGGACACAGATACCACTCAAGGAAACGCGACAGGCGGTTGGCTGACGATGAGATTGCTACGCAGACACGCGGTTTGGCTACTGCTCGCCACGGTCGCGGGCCTGGCAGGCGCCTGGCTGATCAGCGCCAGGCTGCCCGTCCGCTATGACTCGACCGCGCAGGTCGACATCGAGTCACACACAGGGACCGGTGCTCCGCTTGTCGTGCCGAACCTGGCGACAGAAAAGCTGATCGCGACGTCTGGCGTGGTGCTCAAGAACGCCGCCACCACGCTGGGAACCCGTCCTGCGCTGCTCAGCAAGAACCTGAGCGCGGCCGAGTCAGGCACTTCTAACATCTTGCTGATCACGTGCTCCGAGCCGACGCCGGCCGCGGCCGAGAGTTGCGCCAACGCGGACGCCGTGTCTTACGTCGTGTTCCGCAACCTGGCAGGGAAATCCAGGTCGGCCAGGATCAACGATCCGCTGCACGCCACGCTCGTCACGCCCGCGCTGCTGCCGCTGAAGCCAGGCAATACAAGCAAGCTGATCCTGCTGCCGATCGGGGCGCTGCTCGGCCTGGCGCTCGGCTTCGGCGCCGTCTTCCTGCGAGACCTGGCCGATGACCGGGTACGTGACCGCGAGGAACTCGAGCAGGTACTTGGCGCCCCCGTGATCGCGGTAGTTCCCCGCGTGCGCGGCTTCCGCGCCGATCCGATGCGGGTGTTCGAGAACGCACCAGAGTCACGTGCCGCCGAGGCCTACAGGTACTTGCGCACCAGGCTGGACGCCAGCACTCAGGTACTCCTCGTGGCCGGCCCGCAGCCCGGCGACGGGCGCACTTCGGTCGCGGCGAACCTCGCCTTCGCCCTGGCCAGGGCCGGCCACGAGGTCCTGCTTGTCGATGCGGACTCACGGCATCCCGCGCTGACCCGCGCGTTCGGCGACGACTCGCGGCCAGGTCTGACCGACCTGCTAGCCGGGCGTGCGACCGCGAGCGAGGTGGCCAGGGGAACCGAGGTGCCGGGACTGCGGCTGGTGCCCGTCGGGAACCTGGACGATCATCCGGCCGAACTGTTCAGCGACGTCAGGCTCGGGCGCGCCTTCGGCGAACTGCGCGGGCTGGCTGACGTGATCGTCGCGGACAGCGCGCCGCTGCTTGCCGTCTCAGACGCGATCGCGGTGAGCCGTGCCAGCGATCTCGTACTGGTCGTGGCCAACCTCAAGCGGACCAGGCGGGCCGCGATCGCCGCCGCCGTCCGCGAACTCGGCAGGACCGGCAAGATCGCGGGAATCCTGGTGGGCGGCAACGGATCGCTTGCGGTCAACTCGGCCAGGCCCGGCCTGCCCGCAGCAACCGCCTTCAAGCCCGCCGGCCCGGCCGGCCTTCCTGACCTGCCGACGGGCAACGCCGTCGCCGCGTTCAACGGCAGCCGCGCCCACCGCGCGGATCAGGGCTCGGCCGCTGACCAGGGGGAACCCCATGCCTGACGCGAACGTGGCTATCGTCGGGGCAGGTCCTTACGGGCTGGCCGCCGCCGCGCACTTGCACCGGGCCGGGGTCGAGGCGACCGTGTTCGGCGACCCGATGTCGTTCTGGCGCGGCATGCCGGAAGGAATGCTGCTGAGGTCGAACTGGACCGCGACGGCGATCGCCGACCAGCGGGGACCGCTGACGCTCGACGCTTACTGCACGGCCACCGGGTCGCGGTTCGGCAAGCCCGTGCCGCTTTCGCGGTTCGTCGAGTACGGCACCTGGGTACAGCGGCAGGTCGTGCCCGACGTGGATCACCGGATGGTGGCGAAGGTGCGGGCGAACGGCAGCGGCTTTCACCTGACGCTGGCCGACGGCGGGGAACTGCGCGCGAGGCGGGTCGTGGTCGCGGCGGGGATCGCTCCGTTCGCGGTGTGGCCCGACTTCGCCACGGCACTGCCGTCGGGACTGGTCTCGCATACCGGCGAGCACGACAATCTGGCCAGGTTCGCCGGCAGTTCCGTGCTTGTCGTCGGCGGCGGGCAGAGCGCGCTCGAGTCGGCCGCCCTCCTGCACGAGCTTGGCGCCAGCCCCGAGGTCGCCGTCCGTGCCGGCCACGTCAACTGGCTGCACGGCGGCAAGTACCAGCGGCTGCTCGGCCGCCTCTCGCCGCTGGTGTACGCGCCGACGGACGTGGGCCCGATGGGGCTTTCCCGGCTGGTGGCCGTGCCAGGGCTGTTCACGCGGCTGCCGCGCCAGGCGCAGGACCGGCTCGCTTACCGTGCGATCCGGCCCGCGGGTGCCGCCTGGCTGGCTGACCGGCTCAGGGACGTGCCGATCAGGACGTCGGCGGCGGTCGCGGCGGCATCGGCTACCGCGCCGCCGCAAGGCGGTGTGCGGGTCACGTTCGCCGACGGTTCAGAGCGGTCGGCTGATCATTTGCTGCTCGGAACGGGTTACCGGGTTGAGATCGCGCGCTATCCGTTCCTCCCCTCGGAACTGACCTCGCGGATCAGGCAGGTCAGCGGCTACCCCGTGCTCCGCCGGGGGTTCGAGTCCTCCGTCCCCCGGCTCCACTTCCTCGGTGCCCCCGCCGCCTACAGTTTCGGACCCGTCATGCGGTTCGTATCCGGCGGGTGGTTCAGCGGCCGGGAACTGGCGCGGGCCGTCAAAGGGGCTGAGCGAGCATGACCAGGGTCATGCCGCGGGTAGCGGCTGCCCTCATGCTCGCCGGCGCGTGCTTGCTCGCGGCCGGCCGCGCGGCGTCGGCTCAGTCTCCGGTCGAGGTGTCGCTGAACTTCGACAACGACACCTACAGCGAGTACACGCTTGGCTACTCCGACGCGCTCCAGCCCGCGAACGTGGCCGCCACGTTCTACGTCAACAGCGGCACGATCGGCACGTCCAACCACCTGACCTGGCCGGAAGTCACGTCGCTGGCTTCGGCGGGTGACGACATCGGCGGCAAGACCACCGACGGCATCAACCTGACGACGCTGAGCGCCGCCCAGCAGGTCAGCGAGATCTGCGGTGACAGGCAGACGATCATGTCGCACGGCATTACCCCGCTGACCTTTGCCTATCCGAGCGGCGCGAGCACCTCGGCCATCCAGGCCGAGGTGCAGCAGTGCGGTTACGGCAACGCGAGAACGGCGGGCAGCATCAGCCCGGCCGGCTCCACGTACGCGGAGACCACGCCGCCCCGTAGCTGGCTGGCGCTGCGCGCCTACGCGCCGAGCGGGCAGATCACGCTGGCGAACCTGGAGACCCTGGTCAGCAACGCCTCAGCGCACGGCGGCGGCTGGATCCCCGTCGTGATCGGCAAGGTGTGCTCGCAGTCGCTTGATCAGGCGAACTATTCCGCGTGCACCTCGTCCGCGGGCTGGATCCAGCTTTCTGACCTGCAGGCGTTCATTGCCTGGATGCAGGCGGCCGGGCAAGGCGGAGGCGCCCCTGCTGGAGCGGCGTTCCAGACGATGGGCGGCGAGGCCAAGGCGCTCGACAACATCCCTCCGGCGACCACGATCGCCTGCAACGGCGCGCCCTGCCAGTCACCGGCTTACACCCAGACCGTGTACGTGACGCTGTCGCCGACCGATCTCGGCACGGGGATCTCGAGCACGCATTACACACTTGACGGGTCCGCGCCGACGCTCTCCAGCCCTTTGTATACCGGGCAGTTCCCGCTGACCGCGACCACGACCGTGCAGTTCAGGTCCTGGGACCTGGCAGGGAACGTCGAGCAGGCGGAGTCCTCCGCGATCTCGGTTCAGGAACCGCCTGATACCACGCCGCCGGTGACGACGATCGCCTGCGACGGCGCCGCCTGCCAGAGCGGCGCGTACTACCAGCCGGTCACGGTCACGCTCACCGCCACCGACGCCGGCGGCTGGGGCGTCGCGAACACGTACTACACGACAGACGGGTCGACGCCAACGACGTCGAGCACCGTCTACAACGGCCCGTTCACCGTGAACGGGCCGACGGAGGTGCGGTTCTTCTCCACCGACCTGGCAGGCAACGTCGAGGCCGTGCGGTCGCAGCAGATCACCGACGACACCGTCGTCTCGCTCACGTTCGATGACCAGTATGAGGACCAGTACCTGTACGGGGCGCCCTTGCTGGCCGCGGACGGGTTCACCGGAACCTATTACGTGATCACGTCAGACTCGGACAGCAACTACGACTGCTGCATGACCTGGTCCCAGCTCGACCAGTTGCAGGAAGAAGGCAACGACGTCGGCGACCAGACCGTCGACCACCCCGACCTGACCACGCTGACCGTGCCGGAAATGCAGCAGGAGATCTGCGGCTCACGGCAGGACGAGATCGCCAACGGCATCTCTGACCCGCAGTCCTTCGCCTACCCGTTCGGCGACTACAACTCGACCGTCGAGGGCGTGGTCCAAAGCTGCGGCTTCACCAGCGCCCGCGTCGGCGGCGGCATCTCGAACTCCAACACGGTGCCGACCGCGCCGTACACAGAGGCGATCCCGCCGCCCAGCCCCATGGCCCTCACCACGATCGCGGTCGACGGCTCCGCCGATGAGAACCTGTCCGACCTGGAAAGCTTCGTGGACGCCGCGTCGTCAAACGGCGGCGGCTGGCTGCCGATCACGTTCCACGACGTCTGCGACGCGAACGCCGCTGACTACAGCGACTGCATGTCGAAGTACGGCTCCATACAGGACACCGTGCTCGGCCAGTTCCTAAGCTGGCTCGCCGCCGCCGGCCAGCCAGGCGGCGCCCCCGCGGGCGTAGTGGTGGAAAACGTCTGCCAGGTCATGGCCTGCGCCCCCTCCTCCTAGCCGGAGCCAGGCGCTGACCTCGGTACCAGCCGTTCTGTCAGGGAGCGGCCGGCTGCCGACCACTCGCGCGCGCGCTCTTCGTTGGAGTGCCTGACGGCGTCGAGCAGCACGGAATCACGCAGTTTCGCCAGGAGATCGATGTTCGGCATGATGCAGTGGCCGCCGATGTAGCCGGGCTCGAAGCCGGCCGGCGGCAGGAAGCCGATCTCCTCGAAGAAACGTCCCGCCTCCCAGTAGTCGGCACCGACCGCCGACGTGAACCTGTCCATTTCCTGCGCCCACGCGAGCAGCACCCCGAAGTACGTCGTTTCCAGCAGCTTGGCCAGCTCGAGAGTCTCGAACGAGGACATCCGCGCGGTGCTCATCCCCGCCGCGCCGAGATGCCGCTCCACCAGCTCGACAGCCTCGGTGGAGGTCCCTGCGACGAACTTCCTGTACCGCAGCAGTTCCCCGGTCATCCGCGTGTGCTTCCCGCGCACCGGGCTGTACACGGCGGGCACGCCGGCGAGTTCCTGCACCTCCCGCGTCGTTCCCGGCAGCACGGTGCTGTGCACGACGACTACCTGCGGTTCATACCTGGTCACGTACTTCGACACCAGTTCCGCGAAATTAGCGCCGAAAGGGAAGCACACGTGCAGGATCTCCACGTCGTCGAAGTCCTGGTCCTCGACGTCACGGCCGGCCGCCTGATGGGCTCGGCGCAGCACGGCGAGCAGCGGCCCGCCGACCTCGCCGAGGCCGACGACAAGCGCGGGCGCGTGCTCGCTCACCTGGCCTCGCCTTGCGCCCGCCCGGACCGCTCGACGGTCTCGACCAGAGCCGCGCGCTGCCGCGGCCAGTCGAGTTCCCGCAGCGAACGCTGGCACTGGCCGGCCCGCGCGGCGGCGGCCACGGGGTCGGCCAGCAGTTCGCGAAGTGCCCGCGCCAGGTCGCTGGCGTTGCCTGGCTCGAAGAAGAACATGTCTTCCTCGGTGAAGTAGTGCCGCATCGTGGTGATGCCCGAGCAGATCACCGGCAGCCCGAGTGCCGCGTACTCCGCGGCCTTCATGGAGAAGACCAGCGCGCCGAACTCGTCCTCGCGCTGCGCGGCCACTCCGGCCGCGGCGCCGCCGATCAGCGCGGGAATCTGGTCGTTGGCGACGTAGTCAGCGATCTCGACGCGATCGGAGACGGCGAGCGAGGCGGCTTGCTCACGCAACGCGGGCACGGCCGGTCCCGCTCCGATGATGAGCAGCCGCAACAGGGGAAACTCGTCAGCGACCAGCGCCAGCGCCTCGACCAGCAGGTCCGTGCCGTGCCGCCAGGTAAGCGAGCCGCTGTAGACGACCGTGTCGGCGTTGGCGCGCGAGACCGTCCCGGGAAAGAACAGCTCAGGGTCAGGCAGGTTCATCACGACAAGGACCGGCCTGCCGCAGAGGCCGGCCAGGCGCTTGCGCATGGACTCGTTCACGGTGACGATCGCGTCGGCGAAGGCCAGGCTGAGCACTTCCTCGGCTCTCGCCAGCCGCCGCAGCCAGCCAGGCAACGGCTCGCCTCTGATCGACCCGAGCAACTCGACCGAGGGATCATGCACGTCGAGCACTACCCCCGCCCCGGTGAGCTTGGGCAGCAGCCCGGCGAACACCACGAAGTTCGGCAGGTTGTGCGCATACACGGCGTCGTACTTGCGGTGCACGTGCCGCACCGAGATCCAGGCCAGTGCCCAGAGGCAGAACAGGCCGTACTCGAACGCGTACCTCGCGGCTACCGAGCGTCGCATGCGCATCCCGAGCCGGAAAACCCTGACGCTGCCGTACCTGTCAGCCCCGGCGGTCTGGTGCCTGACCGAGTAGACGTCCACGTGATGACCGGCCTGGGCGAGGGCTTCAGCGGCTCGCTTTACCCTGGCGTCAATCTCATAGAACGTGTAGCCGATCATCGCGATTCGCACGCCGCAAAGTAACCCGCAAGGCGATATCCGCACATCGCCCAGGCGACGTAGCGCGCTTAGGCACGGTGAGGGTAGCGGCAAGGCAGCGAGGGAACTAGCTTCCGGCGAGATGAATGATAACGAGCCAGGCGCCGTCGTCATTGGCGGCGATTATCAAGGGCTTGGCATTGCGCGCAGCCTCGGGCGCCGTGGAATACCCGTATGCGTGATCGACGACGAGATCTCTATTGCCCGTGCCTCGCGGTTCGTGAAATTCTCGCTCCGGGTCGGCGACCTGCGGACAGAAAGGTCACTGATCGCTGCCCTGGCGGCCGCGAGGGACAGGATCGGCGCTCCCGGCTGGGTGCTGTTCCCTACCAGGGACGAAACGGTCGCCCAGATCGCCGCGAACCGCGACAGGCTGCGAGCCGACTTCAGGGTGCCTACCCCCGCCCTGGCCAGCATCGGCATGGCCTGGGACAAGCGGGAAACGTACCGGCTCGCGCAAAAGCTCGGCATTCCCTTGCCGCGCACCTGGTTCCCCGAGGCGGAGAGCGACCTGGCCGCGGTCGACGTCAGCTCGCCGGTCATCATCAAGCCCGCGATCAAAGAGCACTTCTTCTACGCCACCAGGGCCAAGGCCTGGCGTGCCGACACGGAGCGTGAGCTGGCCGCGCTTTACCGGAAGGCGGCGGAAATCATCGGCGCCGACGAGATCATCGTGCAGGAAATGATTCCGGGAGGCGGCGCCGAGCAATACGCGTACTGCGCGTTTTTCCGCGAAGGCGAGGCGGCCGCCAGCATGACCGCGCTCCGGCTGAGGCAGCACCCTTCCGATTTCGGCCGGGCAAGCACGTTCGCGAAAACGGTCGCGTTGCCGGAAATCGCGGACTATTCCCTGAGCTTCCTGCGTGAGATCGGCTATTACGGTCTCGTCGAACTCGAATACAAGCGCGACCCGCGCGACGGCGACTTCAAGCTGCTCGACGTCAACGCCAGGACGTGGGGTTACCACACGCTCGGAGCGAAGGCAGGAGCCGACTTCCCTTACCTCCTGTACCTGGACCAGACCGGCGCGGCGGCAGCGGAGTCCCGCGCCAGGACCGGCGTCACCTGGGTGCGCCTGGCGACCGACGTGCCCAATGCCCTGCGGGACTTGCGGGCAGGGAACCTCCGCGCGGGCGACTATCTCCGTTCGGTGTTCAAGGCCGACACCGAGGCCGTGTTCGCGGCCCGCGACCCCCTGCCGTTCCTTTACGAACTGACCCTGCTGCCTTACCTAGCGCTCAAGCGCGGATTGTGACTTCCCTGCCAGCCCGCCCCCTGCCCCCCGCCGCCAGGAGCAAGCCGTGTTCGAAGCTTCACGCCCGTTCGCACTCTTCGACTATTTCCGTGTCCCCTATGACGTGCGTCCTTCCGACGCCGACCCGCCCGGGATCAGGCTGGCCAGCGAGCGCGACGGTCGCGGCCGCGTCTTGCTCTGGGCAGCGAGGGAGGACGGCGCAAGCAGCGGCCCGTGCGTTCTTGGCCGATATGAAGTGCAAGGATGCACCTTCTTCGGCCACGTGACGTCGGCGCTGCCCGGCTGCCTGCGGGAGCCTGGCAGCGAATGGCGGCCGGCCGAGCCGATACTCAACTCCGCCGGCCGCCCCGTCAGCGCGGTTTGGCGGGACGGCGATGGCAACGTCTTCCTGCCTTTCGACCCCGGCGAGGTCATGCACCAGTACTGGTCTGAGCGCTACCTGACGGTCGGCAAGTCCCAGGTGGCCGGGCTGGCCCGCGCGGCGGCGCTGCGCGGCTACTACTTAGCGCGGCCGGCGCTGCCCAGGCCAGTTCAGCTCGCGCTGCGCCGGCGGTTCGTCGCCGTGCAGGCACGCGCGCGGTTTCCTCGCTGGCCGATCGAGAACAGCCTGCATGACTTGTACCGCTGGCTGTTCAGCTTGGTGTCCGACTTCGCCGGGGCGCCGGTGCCGCTGATCGACCTGTGGCCGGCCGGGCGTTCGTGGGCGATGGTCCTGACGCACGACGTGGAGACCGGCGAGGGCTGCGCCGGCATCGGCCTGCTGAGGAACGCGGAAAGGGAATTCGGTTACCGCTCGTCGTGGAACTTCGTCGGCCAGCGTTACCAGGTCGGCGCGGACACCATCAGCGCGCTCAGGGACGAGGGCTGCGAGATCGGCGTGCACGGGCTGCGCCACGACGGGCACGACCTGGGCTCGGCGCGCACGCTGCGCAAGCGGCTGCCCGCGATGCGGGAGTACGCCGAGCAGTGGCAGGCCGTGGGCTTCAGGTCGCCGAGCACTCAGCGGAGCTGGCGGCTCATGCCGCTGCTCGGCTTCGACTACGACTCTTCCTACAGCGACACCGACCCTTACGAGCCTCAGCCAGGCGGCTGCTGCACGTACCTGCCTTACTTCAACGAGGATCTCGTCGAGTTGCCGATCACGCTGCCGCAGGACCACACGTTGTTCAGCATCCTGCACGACCAGGACGGCGAGGTGTGGCTGGCCAAGGCCCGCGAGCTCAGAGACAGGCACGGCATGGCGCTCGTGCTTACCCATCCGGACTATGCCCGCGACCCGAGGCTGACCGGCGGATACCAGGCCCTGCTTGCCGCGTTCGCCGACGACGACACGTTGTGGCGCGCGCTGCCGAGGGAGGCCGCGCAGTGGTGGCGGGACCGGGCGGCGTCGGTGATCAGGCCGGACGGCAGCGGCTGGCGGATCGAGGGACCAGCCGCGGACAGGGGCCAGGTCAGGCTGGCGACCCCGCAGCCGGTCTAGGCAGGAGGAATCTCAGTGCCCGACGGTTACCGAGCACGGGCGTTGCGGGTCATGCTCAGGCATCCGCTTCAGGGGGTCGAACGGGTCAGGGGCCGGATCGACAGGAAGGGCGACCTGCGGCGGCTGGCTGACCTCCGCACTCCGCTTGGCGACTTCTACCAGGTCAGCAACGACTGGGCCGAGCGGCTTCACGCCGCGCTCGGACAGCCGTGGCCGTGCGGGGAGACGGCCGTGTTCGAGCGGACGTGGGCCGACATGATCGCCGGCCTGAAGGCCTCAGGCCTGCGCGTGGGCATCCGTTCCTACGGCGGCTGGAACGACGGCGACCAGGCGTTCGCGCAGGCGATCTGGTGCCTGATCGCGCACGGGCAGCCATCGAAGGTCGTCGAGACCGGAGTCGCGCACGGGCTGACCAGCCGCGTCATCCTCACCGGCCTGGCCAGGAACGGAAAGGGCCACTTGTGGAGCGTGGACCTGCCCGCGGTCGATTCCGCGCTGCACTCCCAGATCGGCAGCGCGGTTGCCGCGGAACTGCGGCCGCGCTGGACGTACGTCGCGGGAACGGCTCGCGAGAAGCTGCCCTTGCTTCTTGGCCGGCTTGGCCAGATCGACTTGTTCGTGCACGACAGCCTGCACACCGGGCGGAACCAGCGGTTCGAGCTTGACTCCGCCTGGGCCGCGCTCCGCCCTGGCGGCGCCGCCGTCGTCGACGACATCGACCACAGCCTGGCCTTCCGAGAGTTCGCCGAGCGGGAGCGGCCGGCGGACTGGGTAACCGCCGAGCACGTCACCGGGCCTGGCCTCGCGGGGACGACCGGGTTGTGGGGCGTGGCCGTCAGGGGCGCTGGTGCGGTCACGCCCGCCGCCAGCCCCCATTACCTGGCCCTCGCGGAGCAACTCGAGCGCACGTCGCCGCGCGACCGCAGGCACGCCGCGATCGAGCTCGCCGTGATCAGGGAACTGGCCAGCCTGATCGGCCACCTTGCCACGGGCGCGGATCAGATGCTCCACATCCAGCCGCTGACCGGGCAGGACACCTTGTTCTTCCGCGATCAGCTCACCGTGCCGGTCAGGCCGGTCATCTGCGGCTCAGGCGGGCACCTGGACGAGCAGGCGCTGGCAGAGACGGACTTCGAGGAGACCGACCTGGAGCGAGCCACGTTCAGCGCGGCCAGCGGCCGGTACTCGCTGGTTGTCATGAATCGTGAGCTTGTGACCGTGAAGAACGCCGTTAACCTGCTGAGGGAGGTGCACCGGGTGCTGAGGCCCGGCGGGTTGCTGCTGCTCAGCGCGCCGAACCTGGCGGCGTTGCACAACCGGCTGCTCCTGCTGGCCGGCCGCCAGCCGACGACCCTGCACCTCGGCAACGGTGACCACGTGAGGGGGTTCGCGAGTTCTTCGATGACGTGGCTGCTCGAGAAGGAACTGAAGTTCAGGCTCGAGCGGGTCGCCGGCGTCGGGCTCGCGCCCGTCACCGCCGTGCCGCTGCCCGGGTACCTGACCGGCGTGGCCCACACCGTCATCTGGGCGGCACGCAAGCCCTCGCTGCCCTAGAAACCCGGCTTGAGCCAGGGCTTGACCCGCAGCCAGTACCTGGCGCGGTGAATGTAGTTCTCGCCGGTATGCGGGGCGCTCGCCGAGCCATCCAGCCAGTTACCCGAGTACCAGGCGCCGACGCAGCCCCATAGGTTGCCGGCACGGTAGACGCCGCGCGAGCGGTTGCCATGCTCGGCCAGCCACCAGACCCAGCCCTCGTAGCAGCCGCGCAGCCACCCGCCGAGCACGTCGACCGCGGCCGCTGTCGACTCCTTGTTCCAGGGGAAAATGCCGGGCCAGCTCGTGGACTTGGTGCCGACGATGCCGAACGTCACCGGGCAGGGAACGGTCGGGTAGGTCGGCGGGCACTGCGAGCGGTTGGTGACGTAATCACCGTAGTTCTGCTGCCGCCAGCCGGACTCCATGTAGGCGATGGTCCGCAGGAGGTTATCTGGCAGTCCCCACTTCGCCGCTGCCCACTGGAAGATCTCGTCGGTGGTACCGCGGTAGTCGCCGGTGATGCGGCCGAGGATGTACTTGTTCCACAGCGGGCTGTACGCGCGCGTAGCGTCGCTAACCGGACGAAGGCGAAGTTTTACGGGGACAGTCTGGTTATACGGGCTGTTTTCCGGTCGTGGCTCCCAGCTCGACTTATGCACTTCGGCGGCGGCTTCGGCGTCGGTTGGCAGCTTTTTGTAAAAACTGACCGGTTTCAGGGTGAAATACCCGCCGGGTGGCGGGGGACTATCATCTGGCTTCAGCAGCACGAAGGCCATAAGGGCAAGCAGCAGCGCGCACGACCCCGCGATCAGCGCCAGATACCGCCGTCCCGCTAACGTCCGCCGGCTTGCCGTTCGCATCTGGCACCTACGGGAGCGTGATCGGCAATTTGAGCCCGTCAAGCGACGTCGCGCAGGCGCAGCCGGCTTCCGCCTGCTCCGCGGGCAGGTTCTCGATCACCGACAAGACGAGGCCGCGCAACCGCGTCAGGTTCTTGGCGAACACCCGCATCACCTCGTCGTGGGTGACGCCTTCGCCCTGGTCAACGCCCGCGTCGGTGTCGGTCACCAGGCAGAGCGGCGTGTAGCAGAGCGCCAGTTCCCTGGCCAGCACGGCTTCGGGGTGCCCGGTCATCCCGACGATGGTCCAGCCCTGTGCCGCGTACCAGCGTGATTCCGCCCTGGTCGAGAACCTGGGTCCTTCGATGACGACGAGCGTGCCTGACGGCACGACCTCCCAGCCCGCGGCGCCTGCCGCGCCGATCGCTACCGAGCGACCCGACGGGCAGTATGGGTCGGCGAACTGCACGTGGACGGCGCCGCCTTCGCCGTAGTACGTCTGCTCACGTCCGCTGGTCCGGTCCACGACCTGGTCAGGAACGACCAGCGTGCCCGCGCCATAAGACGCGGAGAGCGATCCGACCGCGCTCGGCGCGAGCACCTGCCTGACGCCGACCGCACGAAGCGCCCAGAGGTTGGCCTGGTAGGGGATCTTGTGCGGCGGGAACCGGTGGCCCCTCCCGTGACGAGGCAAGAACGCGACCGGCCGCCCGGCCACGCTGCCGATGGTCAGCGCGTCGCTCGGCGCCCCGAACGGAGTGTCGACCACGACCTCGGTCGCATCCTCGAGAAACTCGTAGAACCCTGACCCCCCGATAACGCCGATGCTCGCGGCCGGAGCGGTCACGACGGTCAGGCTACCTTCGAGCCTGATCCGGCAGAAGCGGCCGGCTTGCTGCTCTCAGAAGATCCGCCAGACGACGAGCTAGTTTCAGGCTTCGCCTTCTCCGGCTTCTTCTTGTCGGTCTCAGCCTTGCCGTTGCTGCCGCTGTCAGAAGAGGATGACGAGCCGTCGGTACCGTCTGAGCCCTTGCCGGCAGGCGCACCGGAACCGGCCGCGGCCTTGCCGTTCCGGCTGTCGGTGCGATAGAAGCCCGAGCCCTTGAACACGATGCCTACCGGCGAGAACACCTTGCGCAGCTTCCCTCCGCAGGCAGAGCACAGGGTCAGCGGGTCGTCGCTGAAACTCTGCACGACCTCAAGCCGGTCACCGCACTCAGTGCACGCATACTCGTACCTAGGCACGGGTGTCCTCCAAAGCTTTAGCACTCGTCACCGTCAACTGCTAAATGGTAGCAACCGCTAAGCGAGCCTGATGATTCCTTGCCCCGGTTGCGCGACGGCGCGCACCCGCTGGTCACGCGGCCCGGCGGGCACCGAGGGCAGCAGTTCGCCTTCGTAGAGCAGCGCCACGGTCGGCACGGAGTGCCCGACCCGCGCCAGTGCCCGGTCGTAGCTGCCGCCTCCCCGCCCGAGCCTGACACCGTCACGCCCGACCGCGAGCGCGGGAACGATCACAAAGTCAGCGCTCGTGATCGCGGCAACTCCCCGCGGCGTCTCGGACGGCTGAAGCAGCCCGCGCGGCCCTGGAACGAGCGAATCAGGCCCTTCGTAAGACGCCCAGTCCAAATCATTGTCTTCGCACAGCAAAGGGAGCAGCACGTAACTGCCACGCTTCCACAGAGCGAACACCAGTGACGTCGTCGAAGGTTCGGTACCGATCGACAGGTAAGCGGCGATAGTGCCCGCCATCTGGACCTCAGGCAAATCAAGCAGCAGGTCGCGCACCGCCGATCCCGCTCTCTTGCGATCATCATCCGATAGTCTCGAACGCGCGGTGAGCAATTCCTTACGCAGCAGTGCTTTGCGTTCAGCCAGGCTAGCCTCAGGTATATTCCGGTCAGGCTGGGTAGCCGCATTATCAGACGCGGTGTGCTCGCTATCTGCCATGCCGTGCACGAGGTCCTCCGGCACTCTAGTTAGGGTTCTTAGCATGGCTCACTCAGGCGAGGTCACCAAAGCGGTAGTCCCTGTAGCCGGTCTCGGCACCAGGTTCCTGCCGGCCACCAAGGTAACCCCCAAGGTCATGATGCCTGTCGTGGACAAGCCGGCCATACAGTACGTGGTGGAGGAAGCGGTCAGCGCCGGCCTGTCCGACGTGCTCCTCATCACGGGCGAAGGCCAGCAGTCCATCTCAGATCACTTCGAGCGCGCGCACGACCTCGAGGCCAGGCTGACGGCGCGCGGTAATCAGAAAGCACTTGGCGAGGTGCGGGCGCCGAGCGAGCTCGCCAAGGTCAGGTACGTGAGGCAGGACTCACCGCGCGGCCTCGGGCACGCCGTGCTCTGCGCGGCCGATCACGTGGGCGACGAGCCGTTCGCCGTGCTGCTCGGCGATGACCTGATCGACGTGAAGGACGACCTGCTCGCGCGGATGATCGCCGTGAGGCAGCGGCACGGCGGCAGCGTTGTCGCCCTGATGGAAGTGCCAGCCGACCAGGTCTCCTCATACGGCTGCGCCGCGTTCAAGCCGACCGATGATCCAGACATCGTGGCAGTTACCGACCTGGTCGAAAAACCGCATGTCAGTGAGGCACCGTCGAACTGGATCGTGATCGGCCGTTACGTGTGCGATCCGGCAATCTTCGGGGTACTGCGCGAGACTCCAGCAGGACGCGGCGGGGAAATCCAGCTCACCGACGCCCTGAGGACCCTGGCCCTCACCGACAGGGACAGCCGCGTCGACGGCGGCGGCGTTCACGGCCTTCTCTTCCGCGGCCGGCGGTACGATACCGGTAACAAGCAGGACTTCCTGCGGACCACGGTGGAGTTCGCCTGCGCCCGGCCCGATCTGGCCCCTGACTTCATCCCTTGGCTCCGCGAGTACTTGGAGACGCTGCCGCAGACATGACGCCGCTGCAATCGGTCGACAGCTACCGTGACGAGATCTTCGGCGCGCTGACGCCGCTGGCACCAGAAGACATTCCGCTCAGCGAGGCGGAAGGCACGGTGCTGGCGAGGGACATGACGGCAGCCTGGCCGCTGCCAGGCTTCGACAACTCAGCCATGGACGGCTATGCGGTCATCGCCGCTGACGTGGCCGCCGCAAGTGCCGGGCACCCGGTGACGCTGCGCGTCGACGCCGAAGCCGCCGCAGGCGACACAACCAGCCGCACCCTGAGCCCTGGGCGGGTCATCAAGATCATGACCGGGGCCCTGCTTCCGGCCGGGGCAGACGCCGTCGTGCCGGTCGAGTGGACCGACGGCGGTTCCGACCACGTGACGATCACCAGGCCGGCCGACAAGGGCCACGCGATCAGGCGCGCAGGCGACGACGCCAGGCCTGGCGACCTGCTGCTCCCGGCGGGTACCCGCCTCGGCCCGGCCCAGATCGGCGTGCTTGCCGCCGCCGGGCACGGCGCCATCGTCGCCCGCCGCAGGCCAAGGGTCGCCGTGATCTCCACAGGCAACGAACTCGCCGACCCTGGAACGCCCCTGGTGCCCGGCCTGATCTGGGACTCCAACAGCTACATGCTCGCAGCCGCCGCCCGCGACGCCGGCTGCGAGGTGACCAGGCAGTCGGTCGTCCGCGACGACCCCGCAGCGGTACTTGCCGCGATCGAACTCGCCGCGGCGACCGTCGACATGCTGGTCACCAGCGGCGGGGTCAGCATGGGCGGCGAGCACGACGCCGTCAAGGCGGGGCTGTCGATCCTCGGCTCCGTCGGCTTCCGCAAGGTGGCCATGCAGCCCGGAATGCCACAGGGCTTCGGCCTGCTCGGCTCACCGCCCCGCACCCCGATCTTCACGCTGCCGGGAAACCCCGTTTCCGCATTGGTCTCGTTCCGCATCTTCGTCGAGCCAGCGGCTCGTGTCCTCCAGGCACTTCCTGCTCCCCCGGTCAGCACCGGCCGCGCCAGGCTCGCCGCGCCGGTCACCTCGCCGGCCGGCCGCCGTTCGTTCCTGCGCGGCATCATCGACCGGCAAGCAGGCACCGCCGCGCCGCTCACGGGACAGAACTCCCACCAGATCGCCTCCCTGGCCCGGGCCAACGTCCTCATCATCGTCCCCGAGTCGGACACCCGCCTCGAAGCAGGCACAGAAGTCGAAATCGTGGAC
>Ga0335074_10003165_pt1 | contig 22420 bp, 16 predicted proteins | sample Lox_Sample_23_FD_206715 | JGI IMG/M metagenome (GOLD analysis project Ga0335074, IMG submission 206715) | Soil microbial communities from Loxahatchee National Wildlife Refuge, Florida, United States - Lox_Sample_2.3 | ecosystem: Environmental > Terrestrial > Soil > Wetlands | place: USA...
TAGATACGTCCGCATGGCCACGCGAAGCGGCCCGTGCTCCATCTGGGGTACCGGGTTGCGGGCGGACGCAGAGACCGCGGCGATGGTCAATTCCGCCGCCGCCCAGTCGCAGGACTACGACGACTGGGCACCCGCCTGCGGAGCGCACCTGAGCGGCGTGATAGTACCGGCGGCGGCGGCGTTCGCGCACGAGGCCGACCCCGCCCGCGGGCTCGTGTCGCTGGCCGTCGGGTTCATGGCCGTGAACGCGCTCGCGACCGCCGACTTCCAGCGGCTCTACGACCAGGGCCTCCAGCCGACGCATCTGCTTGGCACACTTGGCGCCGTGGTGGCCATCAATCACCTGCTCGGCCTTCCCCGTGACGTCTGTTCGGCCGCGCTCGGCCTCGCGGCGACCCAGCTGATCGGACTGCGTGATCACACCGGCACGAACTACAAAGGCGCGCAGGGAGGAATCGCCGCGGCGGCCGCCGTCCGGTCTGTGCAGCTGGCCCGGCTCGGCCTGCGGGCCGGCGACGGTGCCGTGGACACGGTGCTGCGGCTGGCAGGCGTCACCGACGATGCGCTGGCCCGGATCGCCGCGCAATCGCTGTATCGGCTGCCGGTCGTCGCGCCCAAGGTCTTCCCGTCGTGCGGCGCCAGCCATACTGGCGTCGAGGCCGCGCTGCTGGTACGGCAGCAGGTCGTTGCCGACTGCGGAAGGGCCGCCCTGACCGCCGACGACCTGCGGCTCACGATCTGCAGCCCGCCGGCGGTGTTGTCCGCCTTGCGTTTCGCCGATCCGGTCAACGCCGATCAGGCCCGCTTCTCGATGCACTATTGCGTCGCGACAGCATGGTCGCGGGGCTCGCTCCCTGTCGCCGCATTCGACGCGACCGCCCTAGCCGATGAGCAGGTCCGGCGCACGATGGCCCGCATCGACCACCGCGGCGATCCGGCCCTGAGCCCCGCGCCTGGATGGTCCGGATACCAGGCTGTCGTGACCGCGGAGGTCGGCGGGCGCGTGCTCACGGCACAGGTCGATGAGCCCCTGGGTTACCCGCGGCGCCCCGTCGACACGGGCCGGCGGTGGACGAAGTTCCTGGAATGCCTCGGGCCGCGCTTCGGTCCGCGGGCCGACAGGGCACTCTTCGCTGCCCTCGCTGACCGGGATGCGCTGGCCGCACTCGATCGCGTCCTGCACGTGGCGGACCTGACGTGACCGCAGCCGGCCCGTCAGCCGCGGAGCTGCGCCGTACCAGCCCGGCCTGGATCCGCCGCACGGTATGGAGCGTGCTCGAACGTCAGGCGCGCGAGCGGCCGGAGGAGACCTTCCTGCTGGCCGCGGAGAGCACAGGGCGGGTCACCGAGCTCAGCTACGCGGCGTTCCTCGAGCGCAGCCGGATGTTCTCGGCCGGGCTGGCCGAGATCGGCGTCCGCCCGGGTGACCGCGTGGCCGTCTGGATGACCAACGTGCCGGAGCTCGTGATCCTGATGTTCGCCGCCATGCGCATCGGAGCGGCGGTCGTCCCGGTGAACACCTACATCGGTGCCCCCGAAGTGGAGTACACGTTGCGCCGATCGGGAGCCCGCCACCTGGTGCTGCTCGACCAGTTCCGGAACACGGACTGCCTCGCGATGCTGACCGGGATCGCCCCCGAGTGGGCTACGGCGCGCCGCGGGAGCCTGCGCAGCGCCGCGCTGCCAGACCTTCGCAACGTCGTGCTCGGCCGCCGGCAGCCGGCGGCGGTCACGCCCAGTGCCTTCGAGCTGGCCGACCTCGAGGCACCCCAGGATTCGAGCCTCTCGCTGGCCGACGAGCTTTGCGCGTCGGCACGACCCGATGATCTCGGGCTCATCCTGTTCACCTCGGGCAGCACCGGCAGCCCGAAAGGAGTGCGGCTGCGCCAGTGGGGCCTTATCACCGGCGCCGAACTGCACGGCCATCGACTCGGCATCACCGGGAGCGACCGGTACTTCAGCCAGATGCCCATGTTCCATGTGGGCGGCTGCATCTGGGGCCTGATGACCATGCTCACCTGCGGCGGCACCCTGGTCATGGGTGAGACCAACGATCCCGGGCAGGCGATCCGGATGCTCGAGGAGCGGCACTGCACCATCTACTTCGGCACGCCGGCGATGCATTACGACCTGGCAAACAGTCCCGCCCTGCACCAGCGCGCCTTCGGGTCCGTGCGCCTGGCGGCCCACCTGGTAGACGACAACCTGCGCGCGGAGCTGTGGCAGCCGCGCGGGGTCAGGCACTTCTTCAGCGCCTACGGGCTGACGGAAACCTACGGGCCCGTCACCTGCCCGGACTCCGCCGATCCTGAACAGGAGGACACGCTGGGGACGGTCCTGGACGGCTGGGAGATCGCCATCGTCGACCCGGCCTCGGGCGAGGCGCAGCCGCCAGGAGACCCCGGCCTGATCAAGGTGCGCGGCATGGTCTTCGACGGCTATCACGACATGCCGCGGGAGACCGCGGAGGTGATCGACGCGGACGGATGGTTCTCCACCGGTGATCTCGGCGTGGTGGAGCCGAACGGCGTGCTGCGATTCGTCGGCAGGCTGAAGCTGATGCTGAAGGTGGGCGGCGAGAACGTGGCCGTCGAAGAAGTCGAGAACGCCATCATCGAGTTTCCCGGGGTCGGCGAGACGTGCGTCATCGGCGTTCCGGAGCGGCGGCTCGGCGAGGTTCCGTACGCGTACATCACGGTCCGCGGTCCCGGCTTCGACCTCGATGAGCTGAGCGCCCACGTCGCCCGTCGGCTGGCCCGTTTCAAGCGCCCGCGCCGCTACGTCGTGGTGGACTCACTGCCGTTGATCGGCTCGGGCAAGATCGACCGGGCGCTTGTGGCGAAGGCGGCACCGCGCGAACATATCCGGACGGAGGGCTGAAGGTGGCGTCGGCTGGGAGGTTCTCGGGCGGCGATCCGCTCGAGCGCGACGAGATCCGCGATGGCATGCGCATCACCTGGGACACCCCCGTCACCGTCAGCGACGGCGTGACTCTTCGTGCCGACATTTACCGCCCGCTCGGCCCGGCCCAGGTTCCGCCCATAGTCAGCTACGGCATCTACGGCAAGGGGCTGGCCTTCCAGGAGGGTTATCCGGTTCAGTGGCAACGGATGATCGACAAGTACCCCGAGGTGACTGCGGGCACGTCGGCCAGGTACATGAACTGGGAGACCGCAGATCCGGAGCGATGGGTGCCATTCGGCTACGCGATCGTGCGCATCGACTCGCGCGGAGCGGGACGTTCCGGCGGGATCTTGGACCCGGAATCGCCGCGCGAGACACAGGATCTCTGCGAGTGCATCCAGTGGGCGGCCGACCAGCCCTGGTCAACGGGAAGGGTCGGTCTGCTGGGCATTTCCTACTACGCGTTTATGCAATGGCGAGCTGCCGCGCTGAAACCGCCGGCACTGGCCGCGATGATTCCCTGGGAGGGGCGCGCCGATGCGTATCGTGATGCGCTTTACCACGGCGGTATCTACTGCGACTTCAAGACCAAATGGTTCGATCTGCAGGTACGGAACGTCCAGCACGGCGTCGGCGATCGGGGCCGGCGCAACCCGAACACCGGCGAGCTCGTGGCGGGCCCCGAGACGCTCGATGAGGCGGCGCTCGCGCGCAACCGGATCGATCGGCTGGGTGAAGTTCGCAACCACCGCCTGTACGACGAATGGCACTCCGAGACGAATCCGGAACTCGGCGACATCGAGGTCCCGCTCCTATCCGCGGCCAACTGGGGCGGGCAGGGCCTCCATACCCGGGGTAACTTCGAGGGCTTCACGCAGGCTTCGTCTGCGCAGAAATGGCTCGAGGTCCACGGCGACACGCATTGGTTTCACTTCTACACCGCGTACGGCGTCAACCTGCAGCGACGCTTTTTCGATCACTTCTTGCGGGGCGAGGACAACGGCTGGGAAGAGACTCCTCCCGTGCTGCTCAACGTCCGGCGGTCGGACGGCACCGTGCTCGCACGGGCCGAGCACGAATGGCCGATCGCCCGGACCGTCTGGACCGAGCTCCATCTCGACGCGGCGGCCGGTACGCTGGCCAGCCAGCCGCCGGCCGACGCCGCCGCGCGGGCTTACGACCCGTTCGGAGACGGCCTCATGTTCTGCCTGCCCGCGGTCGAGTCCGAGCTGGAGATAACCGGGCCGCTCGCGGCCAAGCTGTTCATCTCGTGCGAGGCGAGTGATGCGGACCTGTTCCTGGCGATCCGCGCGTTCGACCCCGACGGCCGGGAAATAACGTTCCAGGGAGCGCTCGACCCGCACACCCCGATCGCCAACGGCTGGCTGCGTGCCTCGCATCGCCGCCTGGACGTTGCCCGGTCCCTCCCGTACCGGCCGTTCCATTCGCACGATGCCATCGAGCCGCTGGCCGCAGGGGTGATCTACGAGCTCGATATCGAAATCTGGCCGACCTCGATCGTCCTGCTGCCCGGTTGCCGTCTCGCCCTGTCCGTGACCGGGCACGACTATGAGTACCCGGGCTCGCCAGGCGAGGCCGACGATGAGTTCGTCTACGCCGGACGCGGAGTCGGGCCGTTCACGCACACGGATCCGGAGATGCGCCCGCCCGGCATTTTCGGACGCCCGGTCACCCTGCATACCGGTCCCGGCCATCCGTCGCGCCTGCTGGTACCGGTCATACCTACAGACCTATAATTGACCCACTTGTGTCTGATGTAACATACTCATCTAGCGACTGTTTGGTCGACGCGTGTTCACCAGGGACCGCGTTCAGGGAACGGAGTCTGCGGGTGAAAGAGGGCTTTGGTGGGCTCAGCAGCGACTGGAAGGAAGGCATCAACTGGGCCAGAGTCCGCGACTGGCGATTGACCCGGGCCCGCGAGGCCATGGCCAGGCACGGCCTGGGCGCGATGCTGCTCATGTACGACGAGAACATGCGATACGCATCGTCCACGTATACCCCCGGCTGGAATCGGCTCAAGCCGGGGCTCCGGTACGTGGTGCTTTGCGAGGGCAAGGAGCCCATCGTCTACGAGCAAGGCGACATAGGCATCCACCTCGCCGTGCACAGTCCGTGGATCCCGCCGGAGAACATCCGGTATTCCTACAGCTGGATCAAGGGCGCCGTCGGTCCCGCGGCGACCGCGCAGGTGACGAAGTTCGTCGACGCGATCGTCGGCGACATGGAGGACGCCGGCGTCCGGGACCGGCCGCTGGGCGTCGACTTCATCGACATCAACATGCTGCGGGCATTCGACCGGGCCGGCGTCATCTGGACCGATGGCATGACGCCGATGATGGAAGCGCGCGCGATCAAGAGCCCGGACGAACAGAAGGCGTCCAGGATCGTCGGTGCCATCTGCGACACCCTGCACTACGAGTACACCCAGTGGCTCAAACCCGGCCTGACCGAGAACGAGGTCGCTGCCTTCGGTTTCGACTACCTCTACCGCATCCCCGGGATGGAAGACGTCGAGGACGTCATCGTCTCGTCCGGGCCGAACGCGTGGCCGAACTGGCGCAACTTCTCCGATCGCCGGATCCGCCCTGGCGAACTGGTCATCATCGATCTTGCCGCGCTGACCTGGAATGGCTTCAAGTCGTGCGTCTACAGGACCTATTGCGTTGGCGGAAAGCCATCCGACGAGATGAAGCAGTACTACGATCTGGCCCACACGTGGCTGTGGGATGCCATCGATGTCGTCGAGCCCGGCGTGACGAGCGCCGACATCGCCGCCAAGTGGCCGTCCGCGCAGGAGATCTGGGGCTACGCCGAAGAGGACCAGGCCGCCGCCAACCTCTGGGGGCATGGCCTTGGCCTCGCCCAGTACGACCGGCCCGTGATCTCCCGGATCTGGTCCCTGGAGCATCCCGAGGAGATTCAGCCGGGCATGGTGTTCGCCCTGGAGACCCAGCACGGCAAGACGCACGAGTTCGGCGTGCGGCTGGAAGAGATGCTACTGGTGACACAGTCGGGGCACGAGATGCTGTCGACCTATAAATCCGACGAGATCATCGAGGTCGGTTAGCGCCCGTGAACGGCTCCGCGGGCGGCTTTGTCTCGCTAGATGACTACCTCGCGACCGAACCTGCCATCGCCGGATGGAAGGCGGCCGCGCTCGCGCGCGCCCGACGCCGGGGACTGCCGGTCCTGCCCGGCTACGTCCTGCCGGTCAGCGCAGGTTCGGACGCGCTGGCGACCGGAGCCGGCGTCCTGCCGCAATGCGGTTCTGGCGCGGCCAGGCGAGCCGTATTCGCCGCCGAGGTTCCGTCCGGGATCGCGGCGCGCGGGCACGAACTGGTCACCGAGCTCGGCGGGGTCGTAATCGCGCGATCGTCGAGCCCGCTGGAGGCCGACCCGGCATGGGCCGGCGCGCTGTCGTCGATCACCGAGGTCGGGCCGGCCGACGTGGCGACCGCGATCCGGTCGTGCTGGGCGTCGGGGTTCGGGGGCGACGCGGTAGCGCGGATGCGCGCGCGGCATATCGTGCCCGGTCAGATGAGAATCGCTGTCTTGTTTCAGCGGCAGGTCAGGGCGGACTTCGGCGGGACGGCCTATGTTGACGGAGCGGACGTCGTCGTCACCGGCATCGCGGGTCACCCGGGGGCGCTGCTGGCCGGGCTGGCCGACGGGGTGCGGGCCACGGCGCACGGACGCACCGCCGCGGGGCCGCTGCTCGACCTGGTGGGCACGCAGATCACGCACAGCGTCATCAATCTGATCCGGCGTTGCCGGCTCGATCTCGGCGACTGTGCGATCGAGTGGATCGCCGAGGACGGCGTCGCCTACCTGACCCAGGCCACCTCAAGCGTGCCCCGCCGGCCCACCTGTCCAGTGGCCGACGTGACGCCATCCGGTGCTTCAAGGACCAGCGTGCCCGGCACGAGGTGCGTCGAGGGCGATGCGGTCGGGCGGCTCTGGTTCGTCCGCCCGCACGAACGGGTGGCCATCGAGGGCGCACACATCCTGGTCTGCGAGCGGCCGGTACCCGCGCTGGCCCCGCTCCTGTTCGCGGCCAGCGGCCTGGCGTGCCTGAACGGGCCGAGCGACTGCCATCTGGCCGGCGTCGCCCGGGCACTCGGCAAACCGATGCTCGTCGACGTGCCCTTGCACAGGCTGCTGGATCCGCCGTCGGACATCAATAGGGAGCCCGGGCTGCTCGGAGCCATCGCTGGCACTCCGGGCCGGCTGGCGGTGCTAAAGCCCGACTCGCTGTCGCCTGCGAACCAACGCAGCCTGGTTCAGCGCGCCGGTGATCATCTGGCGGGTAGCCATGGCTGACGCTGAGATACCGCAGCGGCCGGTGCCGGTGCCGGACCCGATCTCGGAGCCGTACTGGTCGGCCATCGACCGTGGCGAACTCGTCATCCAGCGATGCACGCGATGCCGCGTCTTCCAGCACCCGCCTGCCGGTATCTGCGCCGCGTGCCTGTCGTCGGAGCTGGCCTTCGAGCCGGTCTCCGGGCGCGGCTCGATCAAGACGTTCACGGTGACGACCGGCGGCGCCCGGCATCCGGCCTTCGAAGCCAGGCAGCCGTATGCGCTCGCCATAGTGGAACTCAAGGAGCAGCCTCGGCTGTTCATGATGTGCAATCCGACCGGTATCGATCCGTACCGCCTCGCGATCGGCCAGCCGGTGGAGGTCGAGTTCGAAGAGATAGCGCCCGGCCGGCTCATCCCGCAGTTCCGCGTCGTGGCCTCGAGCAGCGAGACGAGCGAGTGATGTTCGGTTCACGCCAGCAGGTTGCCGTCGTCGGGGTCGGGCACTCACGAGCATTCCGGCGGGCCGAGGTACCGCTCGGCGTGCTGGCCGCCGAGGCGGTACGGCAAGCTGTGGCGGATGCCGGCCTTGTCCTCGCCGATATCGACGGCCTTTCTACGACGCCTCACCAGCCCGCCGAGGGAATCGACCCGGTCGACGGGATCACCGTCGTTTCGCCCGAGTTCATGGCGCGTGCCCTGGGGCTCAGCGTCGCCTGGTCGGAGCGGCAGCTGCGGCCCATCGGCGCCAGCCTGATCAACACCGTCCATGCGGTAGCCGCCGGCCAGTGCCGGTACGCGGTCTGCTTCCGCGGGCTGCACAACCCAGCCGACCGGCGGTACGGGCATCGAAGCCCGACGACTGTCTCCGGGCCGGGCCGGTACACCGACCCCTACGGGGCGTTCGCGCCGGGAGTCTTCGCCCTGCTGGCCACCGAGCACATGGATCGATACGGCAGTACGCGCGAGCAACTCGGCCAGTTCGTAGTCCGGAACCGGCGGCAGGCCCTGCTGTGGGAACACGGCTACTGGGCTCAGCAGGGCGCAGAACCGCTCACCATGGAGGATTACCTCGGCGCGAGGATGATCAGCACGCCGCTCGGCTTGCACGACTGTGACCTGCCGATCCAGGTCGCGGCCGCCTTCGTCATCACGACCGCGGAACGAGCCGTCGACCTGCGCCAGCCGCCAGCGTACGTGCTCGGCAGCTCGAGCCCCTTCACCGTCGCGATGTTCGATCAGCGCGGTTCACAGGGCGGTTTCAGCGCGCTGGACGACTATATCGAACACGGCCAGCAGACGGCCAGGTTCCTCTGGCGTAATACCGGTATCGGCCCGGCAGACGTGGACATCGCCAACCTCTACGACGGATTCAGCATCGAGACCCCGCTGTGGGCCGAGTCGCTGGGGCTGTGCGAGGTCGGATCGGGCTTCGAGTTCGTCGCCAAGCCGACCATCCCGCTGAACACATCGAGTGGCAACCTGGGATCGGGACGAAGTCACGGCATAAGCCACCTGATGGACTCGGTCCTGCAGATCCAGGGCCGGGCCGGTCTCCGGCAGATCGCCGACGTCGAGATCGCCCTGGCAGCGACCAACCAGACGCCGGCCGGCCAGGCAATCGTCTTCAGCAAGTCACCCGGCTGAGCCGGAAATACCGGTCGCGGCGCCGAGCGTGGGCGGCTGACCCGCCGAGCGCTGGGCGGTTGACCAGGAGCGCGCTATCCCGCAGAATTGTCTGATGCAGCCGATCTATCGCCCTGACTATACCTCGGCTAATCATCAGAAATATGAGGGCGGTCAGTACCTATTCCGCGGCGAGTCGTGCTACATCCTGTCGACGCTGGTACCCGGGCGCTGCGCGGCGTATCCGCACCACGTGCACGAGTACTCCGACCAGGTCTACTACGTCCTCAGCGGCGAGATGCACGTCCAGCTCGGATCCGACGTCCACATCGCCGGGCCCGACACGGTGGTCTTCATTCCGCGGGGACTGCCGCACCACAACTGGAACGAAGGCGACCAGGCCGAGCACCATCTCGAGATATTCGCCCCGTCCCCGCTGCCGACGCAGCCGCTGGTCACCCGGACCGATTCGGTCGACGGAACCGGCTTCGATTACCTGATTCGCGAGGCAGACCCGGACAACTACCGGGCGGCCAGCACGGCCGGCTTCGCCATGAACCGGGTTCTGCAAGGCAGCGACGGCTCGGAGCATCTGTCCGTGTTCGTTGGAGCCGTCGAGCCGGCGTCTGCTGGTCCGGCTACCCACATCCACGCCTTCGATCAGTTCTACTACGTTCTCGAGGGCGAGCTCACCGTGCAGATCGCGCTCGACACCCACGTGGCGCCCCGGCATAGCCTGGTGCGTATTCCCTCGGGTGTACCTCACTCCCAGTGGAACGCCGGTAACCTGCGCGAACGCCACGTGAACCTGCTGGCGCCGACCCCGAAGCCGGGCGAGCCGTTCGACCTGCTCGTTCGGCTGGAGAAGCTGGGCTGCGTCGGCTAGCGGACATCGGCCGAGACCGCCAGCCCGCGGCGAACGGGTACCGCACGCGGCGAGTGGGTGCCCTACGCCCCGGGCCGACGAGCAGCCGGTGGCTGCCCTTATCGTTATATTTTTTAGAACTAGTAGACTCTTGAACTTATAGAACCAGCCCTTTAACGTTTACATGTCCGACTTTTTGGGAGGTGGCAGTGTGACCCTGAACTCAGACGTCCAGCGTAGACGCGCGGGCCGCAAGGCGGCGGTCGCTGCGCTCGCGCTTGCGAGTCTTGCATTGGCGGCGTGTAGCAGCAGCGGAGGCAGCAGTGGCAGCAGCCCAACCGCGGCAACCACGGGATCGGCCCAGTCATCGGCGCCGATCAGCCTTAAGGTGGCCATCTCGCCCGCCTCGGTCGGCCAGATCGCCATCTGGATCGCCCAGGACATGGGCCTGTTCAAGAAGGAAGGCCTTAACGTCACGCTTGTGACCGCGGCGTCGGGCAGTGCCTACACCGCCGAGCTTGAGTCGAACCAGATCGACATCGGGACGTCCGACCTGGCCGGTATCATCCAGGCAGATGCGGCCGGCGGCGACCTAGTCGCGATCGGTTCGCTCTACGACCTTCCGACCATCGACATGATCTGCCGAACCGGCATAGCGGGGATCACGACCGGTTACCCGGCCGGCGTCAGGAGCCTGGCAGGCAAAACGATCGGCACGACCGGGCCGGGCGGCGGCACCACGATCCCGTCCTTCCTTCTCGCGGCGGCCGGGGTCAACCTCTCCAGCGTCAAGCTGATCGACCTCGGCTCGACCGCCAACTTCATCGCGGCCTTCCAGGCCAAGCAGGCTGACTGCTTCGCCTCCTACCAGCCGGTACCGACGATCCTGACGAACGACGGCCAGAAGTACATCACCGTCATCAACCTGGCCGACGGCACCGGTCCAGCCGAGTTCAACAACGCGGTTTCCTCGGTCTCCGACGCGCGCCGGGCCTGGGCCGCGAGCAACCCCGAAGCGATCAAGCGATTCCGCGCAGCCATCGCGGATGCGGTCGCGCTGGCCAAGGAACCCAGCCAGACCGATGCCATCGTCGCCGCGGTCCAAAAGGACTACCCCGACATCGACGCGGCTACGGTCAAGGTCTTCCTCCAGACCATGGCGAAGGCCTTCGGCACGGCGCCTGACATCACCCAACAGCAGTTCAACAACGTCGTCGAGATCAACACGAAGGCGTACCCGACTACGCCGCTACCGCCCGCCACCTTCAGCAACATCGTGGTGCCGTAGGAACCGATTACGGCAGCCGGTGGGCTCCGGGCCCGGCCCGGAGCCCACCGGTGCTTCGGGTCTGCCCCGCGGAGAATTGCTCCGGCGCCCGCAAAGAACGATAAGTATTTACCCTGAAATTAGCCGTCGAGGTCGAACGAGAGGCCGCCCAGCGTGGAGCGGGTCGGCAGCTCCCTGGTCATTGCCCGGAGATTTTTCACGTGCCGGGAGAATTGGATCCGGGTTTCGACCTGATCGCGGCACTCGATCGCGTAGACGATCCGCCGGTGGTCGTCATTGACGAGTTCCCAGTAGTCAGGACCGTACTCGCGGCTCGCGAAGGCGGACTCAAGTAGGACCGCTACCGGCTCCGCCAGGATATGAAGGAGGCGGTTCCCTGATGCGGCGAGAATCCGGTAGTGAAACTGCTTGTTCATCTCCACCATTTCGGCCACCGGAGTGCTGCCGGGATCCTTGGGGATCAGCGCCCTGAGCGCCACCACGTCGGCTGGCGTCCGCCGTGCCGCCGCCCACCAGGCGGCGGACACCTCGAGCAGTTCCCTGACCTCCTCCATCTCCAGCTCGGTGCATCCCTCGGCCCTGGTCAGCGCGTCGATGCTCTCTTTTAGGATCTGCATGGCGTCGTCCTGCTCGAACCTGAGCACCGTGCTTCCTCCGGTCGCGCCCCGGGTGGTCGCGATCAGGCGCTGGGAGGCAAGCACGCGAAGCGCCTCCCGGATCGTGCTCCGGCTCACGCCGAAGCGCTCGGCTAGCACGCCCTCCGAGCCCAGCCGCTCGCCGGGCTGAGAGACACCCGAGGTGATATCCCGGCGCAACTCGTCAGCTACCTGGAGGTAAGCGCGCGAGGCCCCGTCCTTGGTGAGACCACCGACCGGCTTGCGCGGAGCAGCCTGCACCGCCGCCGGGCGCTTGCGTGTGACCGGACCGCCTGCTGCTTTCGTGGCGGTGCGCTTAGGTTCGGACGTGGCCGCCATCTAGCCTCCTGGCAAAAGGTGGACCGTTTCGCATTAAAAGCCTACCGCATGCCACCCCAATCCACGGCCGCCGCTCCCGCGACCGCGGCTCGATTAATGCCACGTATATGAGTGCCGCTTGCGACGGTCCAAAACGGCACGATCGGTACCATCCCGGCGATACGGCCATGCCGGCGCCGGCTCATACGGCTGACGGCCGGTGCTCGAATTGCCGGTAGTGCCGCGCCAGGAGATCGGCCCCATAGTCGCCGCCGTTGGGGCTGCGAACGATTGTGTGGGTATGGTGCCGCGCCGGGTTGACATTATCGAAGACAGTTCCGGCGTGCTGATCGTACTCGATAAGGATGGCCGGGCCATGCAGGCGGTAGTAGTAGCCGTCACCCTCGGTCGTGCCGCCCATCCAGCTGAAGAAGGTCTCGTTGAGCTGCGTGTCGACCTCGGCGAGGATCCCGCGGGCGCAGTCGGAGCGGGACCAGCCAGCGTACGTACCCAGGAGTCGTCGCATCAGCCCTCGTTGGGCCGTGGTCAGCTCCGCCCCGGCGATGCCGGCATACGGGATCACCGCATTGTCCCGGAACGGCCCCGCGACCATCCGCCCGTTGATCGGGTGCCTAAATTCCTCGGGCAGGTCGTCGCGCCGGATCGAGTCGCGCAGCACGGCCCGCCGCCGCTGTGACGGGCGAAGAGCCTGGACGAGTTCAAGCCCGGCGCGCTCCTCGTCCACGAACAGGTGGATGCCATCCACGTCGCACGGCTCCGATCCCATGAAACTCGGGAAGACCGCCAGCCGTGAGCCGTGGACGAACAGGTTCACGTTCAGGTGGTGGCCATCGATCTGCCAGGCCCAGGGTTCCACCCGGGACGGGTAGCCGTAGAGCGAGACGAAGTACGGCCACTCGCCGAAGTCCTCCGCGCGCCCCGTGATCTGGACCAGCATGCCGTTGAGGCGCATGATGTCCCGGGCCTGCGCGAAGGCCCGGGTGGAAAGGGCAGCCCGGAGCACGTCGAGCGCCGCCTCTCGTTGGAGTCCGGTCAGCGACTCCAGGAGCAGGCCGTGCCTGAGGAGGCACGGGTGCACGTTGGACCACGCGCGGCGCTCAACCGCGTCCAGTTCGAACCGCAGGGTCTCCTGCTGGTCCGGGCGCAGAATGGCCAGGAAGCGCTGGGCCGCGTCGACGATGGACCCGGTTTGGACCGCTGGCGGCTCGAAGCCGGGTCTGGCGGGCCGGCCGTCGACGGTGATGCCGACGAACGGTTGGGCCAGGGCCGCCTGCGCCTCGGCAAGGTGCACCGCCACCGGCGGGGCGAGCACGGCCGGCCGGCGTCGTGCCGACATCGACGGCAGATTGCGCAGACCCAGACGTTGCCAGGACGGTGCCATCAGCCCCCCGCGACGAGAAACGCGCCGAGAGCATCGTCGTTACTGCCCACGACATGGACACGGCTCCGAACCATCGTCCCATAATATTCAGATCTATCAATCGAATAAACAGATGTTAACGAAGCTCGGACCTACCGTGCTGTCCGTCTTACCGGCAGGTGCTAGCCGGCTTTTCGCTACTGTTGACCTTCAAATATCCGACGCATTCGACTACGTTTGCCGACATGACCGAGCAGTTCCGCACCGTCCTCACCGCAGGCGACTGGGTGGCTTCGACAGGGACGCCTTCGACGTACGCTCGCCAGCCGATGGCCGACTCCTGGCCACTGTGCTGGGCTCCGCATGGGACCAGGTCGACACGGCGCTGGCTGCCGCGGCGGCGATCGCACCGGCGCTTGAGGGCACGGACCCGCAGGCCCCGATCCCCGGTGTGGTCGCCACGTTCGGCCCGAACAACTTCCCGTTCCGGTTCAACGCCCTCGGCGGCGCCGGCTTCGCGGCCGCCATCGCTACCGGCCATCCTGTACTGGCCAAGGCCCACCCGCTTCACCCGTCGACGACCAGGCTGCTGGCCGAGCTCGCCCGCCAGGAGGTGACCAGGGCTGGCCTGCCGCCGGCGACCGTCCAGCTGCTTCATGACATCAGCTCGAGGCCTTCGGCCCGGCAACCGTGGTCGTCGCGTGCACGTCGTCACGGGACGCCGGTGCGTGCCTGGAGCTGCTTGAGCCAAGCCTTGCCGGCTGCCTGTACTCGGACCGCGACGGCGCCGACGACGCGGCCTACGAGCAGCTCGAGCCCATCCTGCGCAGGAAGGTCGGCCGGTTGCTTAACGACAAGGTACCGACCGGCGTGCTCATCGTCGCCGCCATGAACCATGGAGGGCTGTACCCGACCACGGCCACCCAGGGTTCACCGGAGTGGGCCCGCCGGCCAACCGGCGCTGCAGGCCGCCAACCCACTGGGCCTCCAGCGATCCGTCGACGGCGTCTGGACCGACGCCGCCGTCAGCTGGGGCCGGGACCAGCCTGCGGGCAGGGCACGAACGCAGGGTGTTCAGGTCCAGGGAGGGACAGATGTAACAGTAGACATTTGTCTTTCAATTAACAGTCCTATATGCTCGAGCTGAGACCTTGGACCCCGCCACCACACGGTGACCCAGGAGGGAGACGCCCGTGGCGCTCGACCCCGCGACCTACCGAAGGCTGGCCGGCGCTTTCCCGACAGGTGTGACGGTCATCACCACTCTGGACCGCGACGGGAATCCGCGGGCGTTGACCACGCAGTCGTTCGTGGGCCTGTCCACCTCCCCGCCGTTGGTGCTGATCTCCGTGGGCAAGGTAGCCCGCACGCTCGATGTGCTCCGGCAAAGCGGCCGGTTCGTCGTCAACTTCCTGGGCTGCGGGGGGGAGGGCCTGTCCCAGCTGTTCGCCTCCAAGGCCGACGACAAATTCCGCACCGTCAAGTGGCGGGCATCCGCCGCCGCCGGCGGAGCTCCCATCCTGAACGAGCACATCATCGGCTACGCCGAGTGCGTCACCATCAACGCCATCGAGGCCGGCGACCACTTCATCTTCATCGGAGAGGTCATCGGCGGCGAAGACCTGGGCGGACGCCCGCTCCTGTATTTCCGGCGCCAGTACGCCAGCTGGCCGGTACCCGAAAGCCAGCCAATCGCCCTTCAACTCCCCGCCTGATTCACCCGAGGCTCGCTCGTCCCGGCATAGTGGTCAGGCGCGGGCGGTCAGTGATTCCAGCAGCCGCGGCACGTTCTGCTCGAGATCGCGGGCGGCGGCGGGGTGGCCGGCCAGGTGGCCGATCAGGGCGTGCTGGAACAGGCCGTCGAACATGGCGTAGGCCACGGCGGGGGTCACCGCGACCGGCGCCTGCGCGAGTTCGGCGTACTTGCCGACGATGCGCCAGATCATGCGCTCCAGGCTCTGGTCGATCTCGCGGGCGTCGGCGCGGAGCGCCTCGTCGAACAGGCTCTGGTTCCGCAGGTCGTACCAGAGCCGGTGCAGGGCCGCGTCCTCGCGCAGGGTGGCCGCCATGGCGGCGCCGAATCCGCGCTTGAGCTCGGCGGCGGAGCCTGCCGTGGCGACGATGCTGTCGTACCGTTTCACGCATTCGGCCTTGTACTGGCGCACGCAGTAGGTGATCAGCTCGAACTTGTCGCTGAAGTAGTAGTGCAGGACGCCGTGGGTGAACTCGGAGTTCTTCGCGATGTCGCGCAGGCTGGTCCGCGCGTAGCCAAGCTCGGCCAGGGTCTGCAGCGCCGCGGCCGCGAGCTGGGCCCGCCGTTCGGCGAACTTGTCCACCTGCCGGCGCGCGATCCGGTCCCGGTTCCGCTCCGTTACCTCGGTCACTGTCAGGGGTCCGATCGTTGCTTAGCCGCCATTTCAGGCTACCAGCCAGGCATAACGCGCCCAGGCAGGAGCGAGTCTTGACGGTTGGCCAGACTTCTCTTGACAATCGTCAAGCTATCTCTTGACAAGTGTCAAGAGGCCGGGTGAGGCTATGAGGCACGTCACGTCCCGATATGCGGCGCCAGGAGAGGGCCTCGGCGGCGCCGCGCCGAGCGGAGAGAGGTGCCTGATGAGCGTGTACGACCTGACCGGGCGGAAGGCACTGGTGACCGGCGGGGGCCGCGGGCTTGGCGAGGGGATAGCGCAGGCGCTCGCCCGGGCCGGCGCGGCGGTGGTCATCGGCGACATCAGGGAGGACCTGGGCAAGGCGTGTGCCGACGCGCTGCAGGGTTCCGGCGCCACCGCCGACTTCGTGCCGCTGGACATCACGTCCGAGGCGAGCTGGGAGCGGGCGATCCCGGCGGCCATCGGCATCCTGGGCGGCCTCGACATCGTGGTCAACAACGCCGGGATCGAGATCACCAGCCTGCTGGTTGACCTGGACGCCGAGGATGCCCGCCGGATGCTCGAGGTGAACGTGCTCGGCACGGCGCTCGGCATCAAGCACGGCTTCCGGGCGATGCGGCCCGGCGGCCCGGCGGGCGAGGGCGGCGCGATCGTCAACGTCGCGTCGGTGGCCGCCACGATCGCCTTCCCCGGCATCGCCGTCTACTCCGCCACCAAGTCCGCGGTGGACCGGCTGACCCGGGTGGCCGCGATGGAATCGGGCAAGCTCGGCTACGGGGTGCGGGTCAACAGCGTCTACCCGGGTCTGGTGCCCACCGAGATGGGCGCCCAGCTGGCCCAGGACGTGGCAACGCTGGGCCTGTTCGCGAGCCCGCAGGCAGCCGTCGGTGCGGTGGTCGAGCTGACCCCGCTCGGGCGGCTCGGCGAGGTGGCCGACATGGCCGACGCGGTGGTGTTCCTCGCCTCCGACGGCGCCCGGTTCATCACCGGCGCGGGCCTGCCCGTCGACGGCGGCATGGGCATGTAGCGACGTGCGGCTGACCGAATTCCTCGACAAGGGCGTTTCCCTCGGCGCGGAGGCTCCCTGCCTGACGGCGGCCGGGCGCACGCTGACCTACGGCGACGTCCAGCGGCTGTCCTGGCGGGTCGCCCGGGCGCTGGACCGGGCTTCGGTGGAGGCCGGGGACAAGGTCGCGATCTTGTCGGGGAACGACCCTGTGGCGTTTGGCTGCGTGTTCGGCATCGCGCGGGCGGGTGCGGTGTGGTGCCCGGTGAACCCGCGGAACGAGGCGGCGGAGAACCGGGACCTGCTGGATCTCTTCGACTGCCGGTGCCTGATCTTCCAGGCCGCCTTCGCGCCCCTGGTCGCGAAGATCGTGCCCGCGCTGCCCAGGCTCGGGGTCCTGGTTTGCCTCGACGGCGACGTGGCAGGTGCCGTTCCGTTCGACGACTGGATCGGCCCCGAGGCCGCCGAGCCGTACCAGGCCGCGCCGTGCCCGGATGACCTGGTCATGCTCGTCGGCACCGGCGGCACTACCGGGCGGCCCAAGGGGGTGATGCTGACCGGGCACAACATCGAGACGATGGCCGCGCTGACGCTGATGAGCTATCCGTTCTCGCCGCGCCCGCGCTACCTGGCGCTGGCGCCGCTCACCCACGCGGCCGGCGTGCTGTGCTTCCCGGTGATGACGCTGGGCGGCGAGATCGTCATCATGCCGGCACCGGACCTGACCTTGTTCCTGGCGCATGTGGAGCGGCACCGGATCACGCACACGTTCCTGCCGCCCACGCTGATCTACATGCTGCTCGACCATCACGACCTGCCCACCACGGACCTGACCAGCCTGCAGTGCCTGTGGTACGGCGCGGCGCCGATGTCGGCCAGCCGGCTCGAGGAGGCGCTGACCGCGATCGGGCCGGTGCTGGGGCAGCTGTTCGGGCAGTCCGAGGCGCCGATGATGATCTCCACGCTGGCTCCCGCGGAGCACTTCCGCGGTGACGGCTCGGTGGCCCGCGAGCGGCTGTCCTCGGCCGGCCGTCCGACCCCGCTCACCACGGTCGCGATCATGGACGACGCCGGGGTGCTGCTCGGCCCGGGCCAGCGCGGCGAGATCGTCGTGCGCGGGCCGCTCGTGATGGCCGGCTACTACAAGAACCCGCAGGCCACGGCCGAGGCGTCGCTGCACGGCTGGCACCACACCGGGGACATCGGGTACCTGGACCCAGACGGGTATCTGTACATCGTGGACCGGGCCAAGGACATGATCATCACCGGCGGCTTCAACGTCTACTCCGCCGAGGTCGAGCAGGTCATCCTGGCGCATCCGGCCGTCCAGGACTGCGCGGTCATCGGGCTGCCGGACGAGAAGTGGGGCGAGCGGGTCACCGCGATACTCCAGCTGCGCCCCGGCCAGACGGTTACCGCTGACGAGGTGCGCGGCTACGTCAGGGAGCGCCTGGGCAGCGTCAAGGCGCCCAAGCAGGTCGAGATCTGGCCCGACCTGCCCCGGTCCAAGGTCGGCAAGGTCCTCAAGGCCGACGTCAAGGCCCAGCTGAAGGCCGGGGCCAGCTAGGGGTTTGTTCCGTCGGCATGCCGTAGCGCCGGTCAGAGGCCCGCGGTTCCGCTGTGACGCCTGTGATGCCTGTGATGCCCCCGTCCGCGCTATCCTCACTCCGCCTGCCAGATCCGAATGTGTTTTCGCTATCGTGTGTCTTTGCTGCCCTTATGAGGGAGGTAACGACACACGATCCTGCCAGCGCCGGGCGGCAGTGACAGGTGAGGTAAGTGGGATGGGCCGGTTGAGGCGGGTGTGATTGGCGGGGCGAACGTTCTTACGTTGCGTGAGCTCGGCCGGACAACCCACCTCGATCCTCGGATGCGGGGAGTCCGGCCGAGGGCACTGGCGCCGGCCGGGAAGGGGAGTCGAGGCCTGCCGCGGCGTTCGGTTCCGGTTCGGTGCCGGATGGGACGGCGATCTCGAACCAGACGGTCTTGCCTAGGGCGGGTGGAGACCACGTGATGCCCCAGGCGTCGGCGAGCCTGTCCACGATCGGCAGCCCGCGACCACGCGAGCTGCTGGGCGGCGGCATCGGCCCGGCCGCCGGGTAGTTGCCGCCCGAGTCCGTCACTTCGACCCGCAGGGTGCCGTCGGTCAGCTCGACCGTGACCTGGAAGCCGGTCTGCGCGTGCTGGACGGCGTTCATCGCGAGCTCGCCGACCATGAGCGCGATCGCATCGCGTATGCCGGCAGGCGCATGGCCCACCTCGTCTAGCACGAAATGCCGCGCCGACCTGGTGGCGGCGGGGTCGGAGGAAAGGCTACGGCTGGTTTTCATTACTGACGTGCAGTATCTCGCTCAGCCCGGTCATCTCGATCAGCTGCCTGACGATGGGGGTCGGGTTGCGGACCTGCACCTCCTGCGCCTTATGGGTCAGCAGGACCAGCAGCGCGATACCCGAGCTGTCCATGTAGTTCAGGCCGCTGGCGTACAGGATCACGCGGCGCGGGCGGCCGCCCAGAGCGGCGTCGATGGCTGCGCGAGCCCTGGTGACGCCGGTCATGTCCAGCTCGCCGGACAGGAAGACGGCCACGGTCCCGTTTTCGTCCCGCACGTCCATCGTCAGCGCGTCGTGCTTGGAGGAGCCCACGTCAGCCATTTCAGCCCAATCGGTGCGACGTCATCGGATGGCCCGGTCGGCGCACGGTCAAGTACGGCTCGCCGCCCACCCCTAGGTATCGTACGTTTACCCTGGTTGGCTACGGGAAGCGGCGGACCGAGGATGCGACGTTCCGGGTGAATGGGAGGGCCGCCTGTGGCGCTTGGGGCGGATGCCGCACAAGGGCCGGGAAGACCCCTGGCGGCCGGACTGTTCGCCGCCGATGAGAAGGTCGGCCGTGACCTGGCCGTGGTGGACTGGGGCGCTACCCCGCTCGGGCCGCCCGAGTACTGGCCGCAGAGCCTGCAGACCGCGGTGGACATCCTGCTGTCATCCCGCTTTTCGATGTGGATGGCCTGGGGCCCGCAGCTGACGTTCTTCTGCAACGCCGCCTACCGGCGCGACACCCTGGGCCGCAAGTACCCCTGGGCGCTGGGCCGACCTGCCAGCGAGGTGTGGGCGGAGATCTGGGACGACATCGGCCCGCGCATCGGCACCGTGCTGACGACGGGGAAGGCCACCTGGGACGAGGCGCTGCTGCTGTTCCTCGAGCGAGCCGGCTACCCGGAGGAGACCTACCACACCTTCTCCTACAGTCCGCTGCGCGACGACGCCGGCATCGTGGTCGGCATGCTGTGCGTGGTCAGCGAGGAGACCGAACGCGTCATCGGCGAGCGCCGGATGGCGACCCTGCGCGATCTGGGCTCCGACCCGAGCGTGGTGCGCAACGAGCAGGAGACGCTCGACTACGCCGGATGCCAGCTGGATCGCAACCGGCGGGACCTGCCCTTTACCCTGACGTACCTGTTCGGCGCCGACGGCAGCACCGCCCGGCTGGCGGGCAGCACCGGCATCGCCGCCGGGCATCCGGCCGCCCCGGCCGTGCTTGCGGCCGGGGCGGCCGGCGGCCCGGATACGGTGTGGCCCGTCGCGGCGCTGTGGCGTGGTGAACCCGCGCTGCTGGACCTGGCCGGCCCCCGGTTTGCCGGCCTGCCGGCCGGGGCGTGGAGCGAGCCGCCGGTCCAGGCGCTGGTAACACCGCTGGCCCAGCAGGGCGGTGCCCCGTACGGCTTCCTGGTGGCCGCCCTGAACCGGTACCGGGCGCTGGACGATGGCTACCGCGCCTTCGTCGGCCTGGTGGCCGGCCACCTGGCCGCGGGGATCGCGGGCGCCCGCAGCTACACCGAGCAGCAGCGACGCGCGGAGGAGCTTGCCGAGCTTGACCGTGCCAAGACCGCGTTCTTCGCCAATATCAGCCATGAGTTCCGCACCCCGCTGACCCTGATCATGGGTCCGGTGCAGGAACTGCAGCGCCGGCTGGCCGACGCCGACCCGCAGGTGCGCGAGGAGCTTGAGGTCATCGGGCGCAACGGGCTGCGCCTGGGCAAGCTGGTCAACACGCTGCTTGACTTCTCCCGGATCGAGGCCGGGCGGATGCAGGCGAGCTACGAACCGGCCGACATCGCGCAGGTAACCGCCGAGCTGGCCAGCGTCTTCCGCTCCGCCGTCGACCGCGCCGGCCTGGCCTTCGAGGTGGACTGCCCGCCGCTGCCCGAGCCGGTCTACCTCGACCGCGGCATGTGGGAGAAGGTGGTGCTGAACCTGCTCAGCAACGCGCTGAAGTTCACCTTCGACGGCTCCATCCGCATCGCCGTGCGCGCCGAGGGCGGCCAGGCGGTCGTCACCGTCGCCGACACCGGCATCGGCGTCCCCGAGCAGGAGATGCCCCGGTTGTTCGAGCGGTTCCACCGCATCGAGAACGCCCGGTCCCGCTCGAACGAGGGCAGCGGCATCGGCCTTGCCCTGGTACAGGAACTTGTCCAGCTGCACGGCGGCACCATCACCGCGGCCAGCACCGAGGATGAGGGCACCACGTTCACCATCCGGCTGCCGTTCGGGCACGCCCACCTGCCCGCCGGCACCCTCGTCCCGGCCGACCACGCGGCGACGGTCTCGGCCACCGCCGACCCGTTCGTCTCCGAGGCTCTGCGCTGGCTGCCCTGGGCCGCGCGGGACGGTGATCACGGCGCGGGGGCCCGCCCCGTGCACGAGGAGATCACGCCCGGCAGTGGCGCAGATCCCTCGGCGCCGGCGGGCCGCGTCTCGCCGGCGCGGGTGCTGGTCGCCGACGACAACGCCGACATGCGCGAGTACCTGGCCCGGCTGCTGCGCACCGTCGGCTACCAGGTCACCACGGTTACCGACGGGCAGGCCGCCCTGGACGCCGTCCGGGCCGACGCCGCCGATCTGGTGATCAGCGACGTGATGATGCCCCGCCTGGACGGCCTGGGCCTGGTGGCCGCGATGCGCGCCGACGCCCGCACCGCGGCCGTGCCTGTGCTGCTGCTATCGGCGCGGGCCGGGCAGGAGGCGTCCATCGAGGGCCTGCGGGCCGGCGCCGACGACTACCTGGTCAAGCCGTTCTCAGCGGCCGAGCTGCTGGCCAGGGCGCGGGCCAGCGTGGAGCTCGCCCGGTCCCGTAACCGCGAGTCGCAGTTCCGCCGCACCCTCATCGACTCCCTCCAGGAGGGCTTCTTCCTCACCGATGCCGACGGCACCATCCTGGAGGCCAATCACGCCTTCCTGGCCCTGGTCGGCCACGGCCCGGACGGCCTGCCGTTCCGCTGGCCGCACCCCTGGGTTCCTGACCACGGCGCCGACCCCGACGGGTGGGCGGCGGTGGCCCGGGCGTTCGACGACTACAAGCGGCACGGCGGCGGCAGGTACACGGTCCCGGTACGGCACCGCGACGGGCACACCGTCTGGCTGGCATGCAGCTCGGCCAGCCTGCCCGGCCCCGACGGGCGCGGCCTGCTGTTCGTCGGCACCGCCAGGGACGTGACCGCGGAACGGCTGGCCGGGCAGCGCGAGGCCACCCTGGCTGGTTTCGCCGCCGCCCTGGCCGCGGCCGGGGAGATCTCCGAGATGCTCACCACGGCCGCCCGCGAGATCGCCGCCGCGGCACACGCCAGCCAGGTGACCGCCGCGCTGTGGTCCAGCAGCGACAGCCCCGCCAGCACCGGGTGGCCCCG
>Ga0335074_10003166_pt1 | contig 22420 bp, 20 predicted proteins | sample Lox_Sample_23_FD_206715 | JGI IMG/M metagenome (GOLD analysis project Ga0335074, IMG submission 206715) | Soil microbial communities from Loxahatchee National Wildlife Refuge, Florida, United States - Lox_Sample_2.3 | ecosystem: Environmental > Terrestrial > Soil > Wetlands | place: USA...
TATGCCTATGCCGGTCACTGTAGAGCCAAGCACCGACACTAGTATGAATATTGCCGCAAGTGTAGCTATGGCATATATGCGGGTATATTCTATCTTCGTCACCATGTCGCCGGCATAGTCTGAGTAGGCTATGAATGCGTTCCTGAATATGATGAACAGTCCTGCTATCAGGACGGGGACGATATATATGGTTCCAGCAACTGCAAGAATCAGCGGGAAGGTGGCCTCGAAGTTCACCACGTAGAAGACCACGAAAGTGCCGCTGATGGCCCAACTCCTTGCTATGTAGTCGGTTATCCTGCCGCCATATTCACGGTATGACACAAGATTTAGCAGGGCTATTCCTGCCTCAAGCGCGAAAAGAGAGAACACTACTGCAAAGACAGCCATGTTTATTGCTATTAGCGGGTTCATCTCTACAACTCCTTCTCAAGCGGCCTCTTGGAGAAGATCCTCCTTATTGCAAGATATGTTGCTGGAAGCACTATTGCGTACACTATGACTATCAGGATCGCTATGTATACTATAGATGGCGACGCATTGCCTGCCTGGCTCACGGTCATGACGTTGTATATTATCCACGGCTGCCTGCCGATCTCGTCTACCATCCATCCAGCTTCAAGAACGAGCACAGAGCAGGCACCTATAAGTACAAGCAGCGCCTGTACCGGCCTTGTCTGGAATATCTTGAATCTAAGAATGTACAGAATCGCAAATATTATGAGAAGCCCACCCATGCCGAATCCCCCAAACACCATGAGGTCAAAGAGCGTATGTATGAACAGGGGCGGCCAAGTGTTCGCTGGGAATTGCGACAGTCCTGGCACTATGAATGAGGAGTATCCGCCAGCCAGTATACTTTGCAATGCAGGTATACTGAACCATACCCCATGGACAGTATTGTTGACTATCGTTCCGCCTATCAGTTCCGGCGCGTTGGCCACTGGATTGAGGTTGAGCTCTATTGCCGCATACTTTTCCGGCTGCATGGTCATCAATGCTTCTATAGACCTTATGCCCGTGATTACTGAGAATATTACTGCGACAAGGCATATCGCGAAGGCAAGCTTCAAGGCTTTGTGGTAGTACTCCTTTTTCTTCCTGTCATCGGTCCTCATCAGCATTAACGCGAAGTAGGCCATCATCACCGCCGATCCGGCAAAATACACTGTGGACAGTACGTGTGGGACCTCTATTGCTGCGGCCGGAGCCGTGAATACGGCAAACGGCTGCACGCCAGTAATGGTGCCGTTGTTTAGGTATGCGGGTATGTTGAAGCCTACAGGAGTATTCATGAACGAGTTGAGCAGGGTTATCATCGCTCCTGACATTGCGGCTGCAATGGCAACGGCGAGCATAAGCGCAAGCCTGACCTTCTTGCTCTTGAAAGTATCCTTGTAGAAAAGATATATGGTAAGAAATATGGCTTCGGTGAAGAAGACGAGCACCTCGACGTTGACCGGGCTTATTGCAACCTGCCCTACAAGAGCCATAAATTTCGGCCAGAGCACCAGCAGCTCTATGGCCACAAGCGTTCCTGAAGCCGTTCCGACACCGAAGAGTATTGCAAAGACTGTCGTCAGCCTGTTTGACAGCGTCTTGTATATTTTGTCTCCGTTCCTTATCCAAAGATAATCCGCAAGGAGTATCATTACCGGCATTGTTACTCCGAACATTACAAGCAGTATGTGAACGCCAAGCGAGAAGCCCATTGCTGCCCTGTCAAATATGATGGAATCCAACAACATTCACCGGATTAATCTAGGGCAGCGTAAGACTATAAAACGTTATGTAGATTATACCTTGGTTTTACACGAAGCCTATCCATAGAAGCAGTATGCCTATGAACTCTGCAGCATAAAGGAGGTAAGGTTCCTGGGCGATGTAAAGCGATCCGGCTACGCTCACTATCACTACTCCAGCGATTATGCTGAGCATCTTGTTGTTCCTCTTCTTCCAGTAGCTCATTCCAGCGACTATGACAAGCACCGCGGCTGAGGCAGAGGTTGCTATTGAGGAAGAGACTATTGCTGGGACAGTGGGAAGCCCGGCGACCACGTAGTTCTCTATAAGGTATCCCTGGTTTGCAGAAAAGATGGTGTATGCCGCATACATTGTGACCAGTATTATGAACGCATAGTATATTTTCTTGTAATTGGCATTCTTTATCAGCTGTATGCTTCCAAGCGATAGGAGTTCGACAAGTATGACTACGAGGAACAGGTATGCGTCTATGAGCGCTGCAGAGTATACGTTAAGCGCAAAGGCTATCTCAAGCATGACTGATACTGTAAAGACCCACAGGCCTGCGCTCCAGAAAAGATGCGGGAGGGACTTTTTGCGCGCATACACGCGCGTTATGTAGATGGCAAGCAGCAGCGAGAGTATGCCGACAACTATCGTCGTTATCAGGACTAGCTCCTGAAGCGTGTTCATCATTATCGCATAACTATTATTGCGGGTTATTTTATATAGATGCGCTAATTGCTAATTACCCATAGGTCCTGCCCGCATCCATCTTGAGGAGCCTTGCGGCATTCCTGTACAGCATCTTGTCCATGTCATCAGGGCTTACCCTGCATTTCTTCACCTTGAGCAGCTCCAGTTCCTGGTCTGCATAGGGTATGTCTGATCCGAACAGCACCTTGTCGGCGCCGACTATCGCAAGCGCCTTCTCTATCTTTACAGGGTAGAGCGAGTGTATGGATGTCTCGAGATATAGGTTGTCGTGTTTTGACACCATCTTTATTGCTTCCTCAGAGCATGATGCAAAGTGACCCAGGATTATGTCAAGATCAGGGAAGTCATCGGCTAGCAGAGAGGCCTTGTCGGGGTCTGCATAGGGGGAGCTGTTGCTCTTCGTGTGTATGAGAAGAGGCTTTGCATGCTTCTGTATAACCTCGTATAGAGGATAGAACTTTTTGTCCAGCGGATCGAACTGCTGGCTTGTAGGATGCAGCTTTACTCCCCTGAACTTGTCTATCCTTGACTCTACGGCATCGGGGGAGGTTGTGTGCGGATCGAACCTTAGGAACGGCATTATGCGTGGATTATTGACATTTAGCAGCGCCATGCTCGCCGATATCAGGTCCTGGTTCTTCTCGTTAAGAGGAAAGGTAGCGGCGTAGTCGATCCTGTTGGAGTCCATCCTTGCTATCAGTTCCTCCAGAGTCTGCGACATTCCGTCCTTGTCTAGTCCCACATGCGTGTGGATGTCTATTATCATTTATTCATCCGGGTTGAACCTGCGGCTTTCTATGAAAGGCCTTACTCCCTGTTGGTTGAATACTTCAGCGCCATTGTCTGAAGGCGCCCTCCTGGAGTATAATCGGTCATATAGTATCTTAAGGTATTCAGTGTTCTCTCCAAGCCTCTCGAGCCCTTCCTGGGCTATGTCAAGCAGCTCGCGCGCGGATCTGAGCATCTGCTCGCCTGCGCCGGATATCCCGTACCGCGATGCGTTGCGCTTTGCAGCCCTGGTCTGCTCGACGTCGCGCCTAAGTGCAAACGCCTCGGCCTTGTCAAGGTTAGCCGCTATGCCTACGACAGCGCTGTAAAGTGCCAGCGCCTCGCTTCCCGACCTTTGCGTTGACAGCGACCTAAGTTCGACTGTGCCAGTTGCGCCCTTCACCCTGGCCTCCCACCTTACCGTACCTTCGACGGTGTCTATGTCGCTTGGCGAGAAATGCATTGCGAATGCCTCGTCTTCGCCGAACTTCTTTACCTGTACTGTGCCCTTGCTGATGTAATCTCCGAGCGTTATCCTTTCGGCTACAACAAAGTACTTCCCGTCCCTCTTAAGCAGCGTGAGCGGCACTGTGAGAAGCTTTGCATAATATTCATCGAAGCTGGCGAACCTTGGAGCCACTCCTGCCACTTCTATCTTGCCGTAATTCTCGTAGAACATGCTCCTTGGATCAGCATGGCCTGAATCTGCCCTTCCCATTATCCTTGAATTGGCAGTAAGGGCTATGAGCTCGGGCGATATGCCGTTTAGTACGTTAAGAAGCCTTATCGCTTCCTCGCTGCCCATGGCCTCCACCTGTATATGCTGAGCCGCGCTTATGGTAGTTGAGATGTCCATGTTGTCCGGCTGCCTTCTGTAGAATGCATCCCTGTTAACCAGCTTTGCCTGGTATTTGTCCAGTGGGGAGAATAGCTCGGGGAATGGCTTTGTTATAGGCTGTACGCCGTAACCCATCACGATTATGCCCAGATCGTGCGCCGCATCAAGCAAGGGAACGGTAAGCTCCGATACCATCTGCCTCGTCTTTTCTATATCAGTTACGGGAGGGAATGAGAATTCAAGGGTCGATACCCCTGCCTCCATCGCAATCTCCGATGAATAACCGTTTATCCTTTTCTTAAGCGCTATTCCTCCCTGCTCGGGCATCCATCCTGTGGCCATTGACACCTCGCTGAGCAGCCTTATCGTGTCTTCGGCGCTTATTGCGGTGCCGAAGCGTTCCCCTGAGCCATAAACCAGTGGAAGTTCGAGTTCCACCCCTCCTCTCCTGACATCCCTTACATCTGGGTCGAATTTTGCTGCGTGAGCGTTCTTGATTTGGCCTGCAAGTCTATTCACAATATCATCTTCTTGTCCACTTATCATTGTGGAATTTTTCATATATAAACAATATTAAAATGCACAGTTTTTAAGCAAATATCTGTTATTATGGAGCAGCATGCACTCGGCCAAGTATTTTTCATCCGATCCTGTACGTTATGGTCGCAAGAGTGCTATTTGCCCCTCAATTGATTTTTAGTTAAATGTGCTAGTATATTAAATGCTACTAAAATGGACAATTTTCCATTTTTGATTGTTATTTTGCTACATGTTTCCCATCGTGCCCGTGATGTGCGCAAATGGGTAGCAGGAGCGATGCGCGCGCTTGTCCTTGGAAATGGATTAATATAAGTCCATAATAACAAATATTTCCGATTATATTGTCAGATTTAGAATGGTTTAAATAGGAGAAAACCCAGATTACACATTAGGTTATCAATATGCAAAAAGAGAGGCCAAGAGGCAAGTTTGGGTTCTTAACCTATCCGGGCGATGGAGTGTTGGGAGGCTATGGGGATCTTACGTTCAAGGAGAAGGCAGTATATGCTGAAAGGATCGGAGTGGAATACGTAAATGTCAGGCTTACACATGAAAATGCAAGGGCGATAAGGCAGGGAGGGCTTGTAGAGGCGACAAGGCTCAGTGGAACAGAGCTTGAGGAGGTAAGGTTTCCTGCAAGCGAACTTAAGGTAGTGCATGATTACGTTGGGCCCAAGTTGAACACCGGGGAGGTATACCAAAAGACCATAGCTGCATTGATCGCAACGGGGAAGAGGTTCATAAACGGCCCTGCCGCAATAGACATATGCGACGACAAGCAGAGAAGCCAGGAGCTCTTTGATGAAATGGGAGTCCAGACGCCAAAGACTGCGGATTATACCAGGGCAAACGTGCGCAGGCTGCTTGCGCAGAGCGGATTCATATTCATAAAGGAAGTTACCGGAAACATGGGAAGGAACCAGTTCACTGTCTCTGCAGCTGCTAACGGCTTCGTAGTGAAGGTGGACGGCGCAAAGGAGGGATTCTCAAGTGTCGATGGCGCATTAGGCTTCATAGAGGAGAGGATGGAGGGCACGTACATTGTGCAGGAGGGAATAAGAGTCCAGAAGGTGGACGGAAGCGTGTTTGACATAAGGGCAATGTTCCAGATGGACGGCAGCGGGCAGCTGGCCATGCCAGCGGCGTTTGTAAGAGTCGGGGCAAAGGGGCTCGACCAGTCCAACGTAAGCAGGGGAGGGCAGGTGCAGGACCCGTACGTGTTCTACCACAATTTTGAACATTTAAGGAATGAAATAGAGCTGCAGGGCAGGGCGATCTTCACTGCCATGCAGAGAAGGACAAGGGACGTCGCAGACATAGGCATGGACTTCCTGGTATCGCAGGAAGGAAGAGTCATAGTGCTTGAGATAAACGCAAGGCCGGGCACGGATATGAACATACGTGACATGGCTGAAGGAAGGGGAATAAACCTAAAGCTTTCGCTGCGCGCAGGAGACCATGGAGTAACAGAGGCAGAGGTTGCTGAAAGGTCTAAGGATATGCTTACAAAAGCAATACAGAACCCGGTAGACTATGCAAAGCACCTTATAGAGCAGGAATAATCTCAGAATTCCTCAAGGTCTGATAGCCTGTCAAACGGAACGCCAAGCACCGTATCGCGCTTAATTCCGTACTTGAGAAGGGTGGACGAGACAATTGCTTTGCCGTCAGCCATTTCAGCGAAGTGCATGTCGAAGTACCTGCTCCTGTGCGGATTGACGTAGAAATTAAGGTATCTTATTGCAGGAGCCTGCGTCTGCTTGTCGATTTCAAGGATCAAGAGGTTCAATCCTGTAAGCGTGAGGTCCTTGAGCTCCTCTATTCCCGCGGTAAGGCCCTTTCTTGTTATTACCCTTAATGCATATTCAGTGTCGGTCATGTCGGCTCCCGATAGGTCGCCCATGTCCACAAGGCCATTATGTGCAAGGTATATCGCATGCTCGGAAAGCGAGCCCGGGAAGGGGTGCGCGAATACGGTGCCAAGCTTGTGCTTATCGCTGGCCCTCCTGGCATGGAATATGGCATAAACCTTGCCATCAAGCCGCGGCAGCTCGTGTTCGTCGTCAAAGATGGGCTTGCCGTTCCTGTAGTGGAACAGGCCGCTTTGCGAAAGCATAACGTAGCCCCAGCCGTCAACGCAGTGGCCCTCGGACTTGAACTCCCTTGCTATGACATCGTTCCTTGCAGACTCCTTAAGGGCCTTGTGCAATGCAGCTATATCCTGGTTGGATCTGCCTACATATGCAAACATTCTGCACATCCTACCTCACGAATATAGACTGAATTGTCCTGATTTATAAAGAATATCTCCGACTTTTCACTTGCCTTATAAATCGGCAGCTTTGGCGAGGGCAACCTGCAGTCATATCATGTCTTCTGCCGTTACTATGCCCACAACAGACCCTCCTGAGAGCACGACTATTGCGGGATACTGCTTTAGCAGGTTCTTGGCTATGCTTATGGGCGTGTTTGAATTTAACGTTGGGAACGGCTCCTTCATGAACGTCCTTACCTTCTCCCCCTCCTTTCTTCCAATGAGCATGTTTGTTGTTATTGCCCCAACGAGCCTGTTCTTCTCAAGTATCGGGAACTGGGAGAGGGAGTACTTCTTCGCAAGCCTTATGGCCTTTGATGTCCTGTCGCTGCTGTCTAGTATTATGACGTTCTTTTGCATTATGTCGTAGAGGTGCTTCTCGTCTGTGTTCTCGCCCTGCTCAAGTATGTCGAATATGGCGCATGCGGTGTTGTAGTTCGGCACCACCTTTGCGCGCTCTATCTTTGTGAGCAGCGATTGGCTTATCCCCGCCTTTGCAGCAAGCTCGTTCTGCGTCATGCCAAGCTTTCTTCGTCTCTGCGATATGGTATCGAGGCCTGGAAACAAGGAAAAACCAATATTAGCACGCCGCAAAGCTTAATAATACTTCCTTAAAATTATTCATATCTGAATAATCCTAACAAAAAATATTAAAGATGAAGGCATGTAAGGATATTTGGTAAACAATAGGTAAACCCATGGTAATACATGTTGATTATGCCAGAAGGCAACGGACAGTTGAAGGGCACGCGCTGCCAACCAAGGTCGGAGGCGAGTGCGTCCCAAGCTACCCTGATTTCGCTTCGCTTAGAAGAGCGGACGAAGCAAAGATGAATGGAGAGCGGACGAGAACGAGCACCGAGATCTATCCTGGAGACGTCCCGCCGGAGGCGACTACTATAGAGCGCAGGATAAGCCACATGGTAGGCCTTGATCCAAGAAACATAATAGTGTACGATAGCGGCATGGGCGCCATTCAAAACTTGCTGGAGCTGGAAGGTCCGACGACCGGCACTGTAGTGCTTCATGGGGTAGACGAGTATGCAAGAACAAAGAAGTACATAGAAAAGAAACTCGGCAGGCAGAGGGGGGTGAGGACACCGTTTGTCTATACAGCATCCATTGAAGAGATAGCCGAAGGGATTGAGAGCCACAGGCCGGACATAATCTTCCTCGAGACCGTTGGGAATGGGCCGAACGTTCCGGTGATAGACCTTGACGGATTCTTCGCCATAGATGCGCTCAAAGAAATAAATCCATTCATAATATTTGACAATACATTGCCTACACCTACGCTAATACCTCCACGTGAGCTCTTAAGGGAGGGATTCAGGGTTGCAGTGATAGAGAGCGGCATTAAGGCCTACAGCAGGAACGGAGAGATGATCGGAGTGGCCTTCGTGGAGGATGAGCAAATGCTTGCAGAGCTTATTGATGACAGAATAACTACGCGCAGAAGTCCTTTCACTTCGCAGGGCAGGAGGCTTTCTGATTACGTCAGAGGAAGGAGGGACGACTTCGACGAGAAGAACCTTAGGACGATGTGGAATTCACTCCAGCTGGCACAGGCATGCTATGAAGCGCAGGGAGATGGCAGCGCCTTCACAGTATCGCATCCTAATGTAGGAGACCACCCTAACAGGGAGTATGCCGATCTCCATTTCCCTGGAGGCGCATCGCCCCTGTTTTACATACAGGTTACTGGTGCAAAGACGCGTGATGAGATAGCGATGACATTGCAAGATGACCCTAATGTAAATGCGCTCATTGAGAAGGGACACAGCTTTGGGACCAGATATACAAGGGTCTTTCCTGACCCCATAGGCAACGTGATAAGAGTATCTGCGGGCCTTGAGGAAGCAGACAGAATAGAGGAACTTGGACGAAACCTGAGAAGGACCTTAAGTGCAATTTCCTGAATCCATATGCTTATTTGTTGTAGCTAAAGACCACGGTTATGCTTTCCGTCACGCTAGCTGTTCCCGAATAGAAGGACGGATTAGGCGCAGTGCTGCTGTTTATTCCCTGGGACGATCCTGCAGCTCCAAGAGCATATGGGATTGGGTAGAAATTATACGCGCTTACAGTTATGTTCTGAGCCGAGAGCGTTGCGTTCCCTGTGAGTATCGATGCCTGTGAAGTCGCATTCTGCAGTGCGCTCGAAAACGCTGCGTACCTTAGCGCAGTGATCTGCGAATCTGAAAGATCCGCGTTGGCGCTTGTCACCTCGGTGTTGTTTATCAGGGACATGGACCCTATAGCATTACTCATGTTCTTGATGTTAGGCAGGGTTATTGCAAGGTCCTGCTCAGCAACAAAGCCATTGTACGTTGGGTAGTAAGGATATGACGGCTGCGCCACCCCAACAGGATATGCATAGCTCTGATTTGATACGGCGTAATATGTGGTCTGTATTAGGCTGGTGTTGCCATTTACGTATTTTGATATTGATGAATTCAGCTGGTCAAGTTCAGCTGAAAGGTTGCTTGTTGCTGCCGCAGCACTCTTCCCCATCCCTTTGACCGAGACATAGAGCGTTCCTGTTGCAGGCTGCGCCGAAGCCGTGCCAGTTGCGCTTATTGTTATGTAGCCAGGCTGTGGCGCCTTTGTGGTGTTTGCGGTGTGCCCGGACATGACATACGAATTGAGATTATAGATTTCGGCGAGCGAAAGCACCTCTATTACAAGGACTATCACAACTAAGGCCGTAAGCGGCGAGTTTGGATTATCATTCCTCATGCAATCAGATACCCTTCACTGACCATCGATATATGCCTTTCGAGACAAGTAGGTTTTCAGCAGGTTTTTATCCCGGCAATGTCATTTCGCCTTGGCCTTATAATCGCCGAACTCCGCTATCTTGTGCCACCACTTGATGCGCTTCTCGATCCAGGTGTCTAGGGCATAGCGGCTTGGTCCGAACTCTGCGTTTATCAGTATCAATGCGACAAACACTACGGCGTACATTATCCCTGTTCCTATGTCTGTGGAGCTTGGACCGTAGGGCCCTCCGAACCCCTCTGGAACGGACCATATCAGAAGGCTAAGGAGCATTCCTAGGGAGTAGGCAAGTTTCTTCATGAAGCCGAATATCAGCGCAAGCCCGAGCAGAGTCTCGCTTACGCCTATAAGATAGAACCAGAACTGCGAGCTCTGGCTAACAGTCACAAACCAGAAATTGAACCATGGTGCGAAGAACGCGGGCTGCCCCGCGCCGCCTGCCTGTATCATCTGCGTGAATGTCTGCGGATTGTTGAAGAGGAACTTGAATGTCCCGTCGATGAGCCATATTACGCCGAATACGACTCTGATCCCCGTCTTGAGATAAATCCTGTTGTTGTATACGAAGCCTCCAGCCATCAGGTTCAGTCCTCTCCATCCCTGTCTGCGAGATCTACGTCCATCCTCCTATCCACTCCAGTAACGTAAGTCTGCACCACCTGGACTTTGAAGAATCTGAATTCCGATGCACCTGAATACTGCTCGGGCTTGTAGCGCTGCGTTGCAGGCACATCGGAGTTAGGAAACAGCCTGTCGCAGTATATCTTTATTACCCGCGCCACGTCCTTCTCGTCAACCATTGAAGCCTTCGCCTCTATCTGGACCCCGTCCGAAAGGCCTATCTCCGATGTAGAGTCGTATATGACTATTGACACGTTCGGGTTTTCGCTTATGTTTTCTGCGTGCCTCGAATCAACTGCAGAAAGGAAGTAGAAGTTGTACTTGCTGTCGTATGCGAAGAATACTGGAGCAGCCCACGGCTTTGCCTTCTTATCGCTTGTTGCGACAACCATGTACCTGTTATCGCTTATTATGTGTCTTCCCTTCTCGGAATAAGTCTTGAAAGGTTTCCATGGCATGGTTAAATCATCTATTTCTATATTTATAATACCTTGCGCTCATGCCTTGCTTATTTTTTCAAGCGGGATCCTCTTGCTGTTTCCCCCGAAATACCTTGTGTCCACATAATTTATCGACGTTGGGGTTATCTTCATGAACACGCCTCCGTGCTCCTTTACAAAATGCCCTTCCATTGGCACGGGAACCCAGTCTATGTCACGGTTCATGCGCTTTGCCCTTAATGCGTAAATGTCCTCTATCTGCTTGTCGGGGACCATGGTGGCCTTTCCGTCCATCTGCAGCCCCACCTGGTGTATCCCTGACGCTGAACTTGGCATGAATATCGCGACAGCTACATGCTGGTCCCTTTTTATGTCCTTCATGTGCCTTGTTTCGGCAGGAGATATGAAGTACAGATTGAATTCTTTGTCGTATGAGAAGTAGATCGGCGTAGCCCATACGCCGCTCTCTTCCCTTGTAGCGAGCACAGCCATTGCCGTAGAATCAAGGCACTCCCGCACCAGTTTGGACCAGTCCATGTTTTTCTCGTTTTTCATTTTCTTACCCTTGTTGATCTTTGTTAACATCATCTTTTTCCTTTATGCCGCCCTTTACCGCACCTACAAGCCCACCGGCAAGCGCATAGGTATTAACCCCGTACTCATTCTTCAGAAGCGCGGTGAATTCGGATGATATCGTGCCGTTGTAGCATGCGAATATCTTTCCCTCCAACTGCTTAAGCCCTTCAGCGCTCATGTTGAATATGTCTGTCGGATTGACCCTTGTTATGTTGGACTGGTCTATCTTGAGCAGATACGAGACGTAATCAGGCTGTTCGACACCAAGCCATATCAGGCTTGATCCTTTCTCTATCATGCCCTTTGCGGTCTGAAGATCCACCTCTGCGGCCTTGATGCTCCTGTTTTCAAGCATGTCGATCACCATGCCCGAGAGCAGCGTCGCCGCACTTGTCCTGAGCCCTGCTATGTGCCACCCGCTGCCTTCTGACACGGATTCCTCGCCAGTCCCCCTTATCCTGATGAATACGGTTGACAGTATCTTGCCTGTCATTGTCGTTGTGCCCATTATGTTGTCCAGCAGTACGCCGCTCACCTGTGTCGGGCTCATTATGTTGTGGTTGAAGTATAGGCCCCAGAAGGAGTTATGTATTATTATGACCCTCTTGTTTGTGAGAATCACGGCATCAGGAGATATTGAGGAGAAATAGCTCTGCCTGAACTTGAGAAGAACAGTCTCCCCCTTATTGACAAACTTGTCCACGTTTTGCCACAAATCCATTACCATTAATAGTTGGGATTACCACATTATTTATACTTCTCTTCGTTATAACCCGGTTCTAGGATTTCTTTGCGGGTTTATATTTTTGATTGGCGTTGTTTAATCATGAATGTTCTTGAGACTTTCAGGCTAAATGGCAAGTCCGGAATAGTTACCGGGGTGTCAAGCGGCCTTGGAATAGCATTTGCAACGGCACTTGCCGAGGCAGGCGCTGACCTGGTTGTCTGCGCTAGAAGGGAGGACAAGCTAAGGGCAAACGCGGAGCAGATAGCCAAGGACACCGGGCGCAGCATATATCCTGTTGTTGCAGATGTAACCCGGGAGGAGGACATTGCAAGGGTAGTTGCCGCGGCGCAAAGCAGGTTCGGAAAGATAGACATACTGGTGAACAATGCCGGGATTGCCAATGCCAAACCAACTGTTGAGATGACTGGCAAGGAGTGGCTTGACGTGACCAATGTGGACCTGAACGGCGATTTCTACTTTGCAAGGGATGTTGCAAAGAGCATGATAAAAAGCAAGATAAGGGGCAGCATAATCAACGTTGCATCCATATACGGGCTTTTCGGCGACGTCATACCTGCAGCATCATACTATGCTTCAAAAGGTGCAGTGGTCAACCTTACCAGGGCCCTTGCAGTTGAATGGGTATCCTATGGCATTAGGGTCAATGCAATCGCCCCTGGATTCTTCCCAAGCGAGATGACTGCGGGGATACAGCAGGATGCGCCTACGCTAAAGCACATAACCGACAGAACGCCGATGGGAAGGCTTGGAAGACCTGATGAGCTCAAGGGTGCGCTAGTCCTGCTTGCCTCTGATGCAGGAAGCTACATAACCGGGCACATACTTAACGTAGACGGCGGCTGGGACGCAGAATAAGCAGCAATGTTTTTATACCAACAAGGATTATACAATGATTGCATGTTCGATATAGGTTTGGATATTGGATACCTGCTTTTCCTGCTAGGATTCGTAGGCGTGCTCACGCTTTACATGACCCTTAGGGTATTCGTTGAATGGAACAAGTCAAAGAAAATCGACATGTACGGCGTAATGAGCGGCGGCATACTCCCGCTGGGCCTTATAGGCGCCTACTTCTTTGTGATTTCCATTTATGGGCAGCTCTACCAGCCGCTTCCTTCGCCCCTAAACACCCTTGTGTTCAACACGCTGCTCTCGCTCTCGCTTGTGCTGATAGGATTTGTATGGTCGATAAGGGCGAATGTGAAGATGGAGTATGTAGGCCTGCTCGCACTGCTTCTGGGCCTTCTTACGATATATTACGGATATCAGGGATATACGCTCGGGCTGACGCAGAGCGCTTCCCAGTTCTTTCTGATATACTTCGTATTTGGAATCATAGGCATGCTCGCCTTCCCTGTCTCGCTTATAATTGACCTAAAGCCCGGGAATGTCTCAAAGCACCCGCAGGCATGGGGAGCATTCCTGGCATTATTCTGCATGTTCTTGCTCCTTGGGATAATGATGGCGCTACTTGGCGCGCTGTTCAATGAAGCCTGACGCATTCTTGGCATGTGCATAAGTATTTTTAGTGAAAGATAGTGATGGTAATTCAATGGTGCAGGACGAGGCCAACGAAGAGTGCGAATGCGATAATAAATGCTCGTGCGGACTGTGCACAGGCAGCGACTGCCACTGCCCTAGCGGCTGCCGTTGCGGATGCGAGTGCGGAAGCAGGAGGAATGCCGAGAAGGAGGAAAGCGGCGACGAGGATGCAGACACAAGCGACGAAGGCTAGCTTCGCGGCACTATGGGGCTCCTTTCATCCGTGAGCATGTACAGGTATGAGCGAGACCTTGCCACATAGATGACAAACATCCTCAGTGCGCCGTTGAGGGACCTGTTTCTTTTTCCTATGACAAGAATGAACAGCCATTCGATTATGGAGCAGAAGAATATGATTATGGAGAATGCTATCATAACTATTCCCGTAAGTATAAGCCACAAGATCCTTACGAAAAGCTCTGACCGTGATGCCTGAGGTGCGCTCCTTGCGCTGAACTTTACGTTCTTCATCGGCTTTTCAGTAGGTATTATCGGGCTTCTTTCATCTGTAACCATATAGACATAGGCATCGAACTTTACGCAATAGGCAAGGAAGGCGCTATTTACCTGGTTCAACTCCATGTTTCTTTTTCCCGTGATCAGTATTATGAACCACTGTATTACCAGGCATATGCCTGCAACTATCGAAAATACGTAGAGCACTACCAGCGTCGGAATGGACCAGACGATCCTTACAAATAATTCCAGCCTTGAGGCATTATCAGAGGTTTTAAATTCGACGTTTACTGTCTTCATCTTTTACCCGTGGATACTGGCATTCATTTCTTAATAAGGATTTCGGTGGCAAGATGGAACAGGATAAGGGAAATTTCGCATCTGTGCCTGGAGATGAAGGCTTTGATGTGATATCCGTAGGCACTGGAAGAAGGAAGGGGGCATGGAACCAGTCAAAAGTCCATGTGTATGAAGTCCAGACCACTTCAATCAGAAGCGAGATAGGCAACTGCATACTTAGGGCAAAGAATAGGAAGCATGAGTTGACATTCATTACTAACAGCGCTAAGGCCAATAAGGAGATGGAGAATTATGGTAGGAGGGTAGTATAAAGTGATTAAGATAAAGCCTTATGCTTAAGTTAGATTACATTACCTATAACTGTTCCTGGAAGTATGTCATTAGGTGGAGCCTGTCTTATTCTGATCCACTGCAGATTGATTCCATTCACATCAGAGGAATCAGCGCTTACCCCAAATGGTTCTGAAAGTGATGCTGTTGCAGTTACTGTATTTGTTGTGCCGTAGTTGAAATTGAACAGGCCTTTTGTTGAGGTAGGCCAGTATGCCGAGTATACGTTCCAGTTTAGATCATATGTTATCGCTGCCCCAGTATCGGTACCTATTTCTGGCTGGAACACCCCTGCACTGTTTCCTGTCAGGATCCAGCATATTCCATTGTTCGTCTTTTTGCATGAGTTTGTACCTGGAGCTATTGCACCAAAGTCTGCCCATCCTTTAGCAGTTGGGTCTCCAGTGTATTGGATAAGCCCCTCAAAGACATTTGAAGTTCCTGGAGAGTAGTATGTAACGGTATTGGCAGTTGCAGCCTTCTTCGACGGTATGTATATTCCGTTGTCCTGAGTGTAGGTGCCGCTTGCTATCAATCCGGAAGGTGTTGATGTTCCAATGAAATTGTAGTAGATCTTGAAGATGTTGCTTCCATAGTCATATTCTCCGTATTGCCCTGCGGTGCATCCGGTAATGGTGTTTGAAGGGTTGTTGCAGCTAAGCTGCGGAGCCTCTCCAGTATATGAATTATACAATGAATTATATCCGAAAAGTGTGTTTGCAGCGCTTACCACGTTTCCTGCCCAGCCCAAGTAAATTGTGTTCGAACCAGTATTTGCAGGAAGGAATGAGGATGGCCATGGATAGTCAATCCAGTATAATATATTTGCACTTGCAGCCAGTGCATTTGCAGAACTTGATGATGTGCATAGAGTATTTGCAGCGATTTCATTAAGGATGTTGCCTTCAAGCCAGGAGCTTATTATGGTACCATTGACGAAGAAGAACTCGGCGTTGTCCAAGTTGCAGGTTTCATACTGCTGGTATGCGATCGCATTGAAGCCTATTACATTACCAGTGAAGGTATTTCCAGTCCCTATTGCTATTGGAGTGTTTGCAGTTAATGCAGTATTCTGATAATTGAAGAGGGTTATAGGAAGATACTCCCTTACGCCTTGTGGAAGGACCGGGGACCAGTTTACGGTGACTACGCTGTTTGATGAGGTTGCAATAGTGCCATTGCTGTCAGTGACTGATTCAAGAACATTGAATGTTGCAACCAGATGGTTTGAACCCATATAATTAAGGAAGGTTATAGAATTTCCATTTAGCACATAGTTTCCTGGTTGGGCAGGCGCACCGTACTCGAATACGTTGTATGTGAAATAGTACGGTGGAAGCCCTCCGATAGTAGTGTTGGTAAACGTTACTGGTGAACCTAAAGTAACCGTGTTGGATGCAGGAGATAATGTTATGTTAAGCGACGGTGCAGACACAGATACCTCTTTATAGGTGGTGATGTTTGGAAGCACACCGTTTGGAGGATAGGAACGCGCCCTGATCCATTGATAGAGTATCGTAGCCCCAGCGTGAAGTGCAAATATCGTAATATTGCTATTTGATTCTGCAATAGTATTTCCGACTCCGAACTTTGAATAATTAGCATACGATGCCTGGGACGTACCATTATTCGCATAAGTTAGTATATAAGTGTTTGAAGTTGAGGGGTAATCACGTATGGTTAGATTGTAACCTGTAAAAATGCCGGATGACGTATAACCAATACCATATTGGTTACCTCCTCCAGCAATTGTAGCCAGTGCGATACCTCCATTGTATTGTCCTACTCCCCAGTAATCAAATGCAAAAGGCGTTTCAATATCCACATAGGCATCTATAACTGCATTCTGGCCATCGTAGCCACCGGTGGAATTGCTGTAAAGCCCTACGTCATTGTATCCAGTATCCTCTACTGTGAGGCCATTGTCCTGTGTTACTGTTGGCCCGTCATACTCTGTCCATCCTTTTAGGGTTGTTCCTGAAAAGTTCGTATAGAATCCAAACATCTTCGCACCGTCGTCGTACTGCCCGTAATAACTTGCAGGGCATCCTGATGCACAGTACAATTCAGGCGCAACTCCCATGTTTGCAGATGGATTGACATACTCATCAGATGATTTTGGGAACACTGCTATGACGTAGTTACCGCTGTCAATGAAGTTGGCAGGCAGGTTTTCGTCCATCTTGATCCAGTATACCAGATCAGTCCTTGTATCAAGGGCAGTTCCATTGCCTTGGTACGAAAGGCTTCCTTCAAGCCATGATGGCATGCATTTCGCAGTTATGCTATCGTAGAAGCACATGTTCTGCATATTTGGAGCGAAGAGTCCGCTGTACTCAAGAGCATTGAAAGTGAGCATTATCTGGGTCCCTCTGATCAACGGCGCTTGTTGCTGGTTGGCTATATTGACTGGTATTATGTAATTGGCAGCAGCTGGAGGAGGCGAATCGAGCATGTTCTTCACTGTTATGTTAGTGGGCACTGACAGTACTGATCCTTTTGGCGAAGTCGTAGTTCCATTGTCTGTTACACTAACGAAGTAAGAGTAATTGCCTACAGAGCTTAGAGCAACTGTTAACGCATTGGAAGTCTGTCCAGGGATAGGCACAGGAAAAATCTCTGAGCTGAAGTTATACCATTGATAAAGGAAGTTTCCAGTTCCCCCGCTTATCATAGAGTTGATAGTTATGGTATTGCCTGTTATGATTGGATAATAATATTGGGTCAGATTAACCGACAAGGCTGATTTTACTATAACTGTGGCATTTGCAGATCTTACAGAGATTGCATTGGCCGTGCCTACGTCCGTAAGTAGCATGTTGTACTTGTAGGTGCCTGGGTTCGTTGCATTGAATAAGAGTATGGACCTGTTCTGTCCACTCATTGACACATCATTGCCGGAAGTCGCATTGTACCATTGATAGTCGAATATCCCAGATCCGTTCAGTACGGTTGTATTTATATACATCTGCTGGTCTTGGTCAAGTATCTGGTTGCTTGTGTTCAGAGTAACTGTCGGTGAATTTGCAATATCAAGGACCCATGCCTCGCTGTATCCTGAAGACATATCTGTTACATTTATCTCATATGCACCTGCAGGCAGGCATGTTGAAGGGCTTGAGCATATAGTATAGTTCACATTACCCGTGCCGTTCACCACTATTGGAGAATCTCCTAGGTATGTTATGACCATCTGCAGGAGATCCTGTGGATTTAGAGAGAAGATGCTTATCGTATAAATGCTGTTTGTTGTTACAGCATCGGCGTAATTTGACTGGTTAAGATATGACAAAGTAGGCGTGCCATCAATGGTTACAGGCTGCTGTCCGTTTGGCAATGGGCGTCTTTCTATTATGTAGTTGGTGTAGAATGTACCCGGATAGCCATTAACACTGTCAAGCTCAAATGCAAAGCTGTCCTGATCAGTGCCATTCGTGTATGAAGGCTGGTCAAATATGGTGTTGCCGAATCCATAATTAGATGTCAGCACGTATCTGCCATCGCTTATAGTTTGTGTCAGTGTGTCTGGTATTCCATTAGGAAGAGTATTACTTTCATTATAGTCTTCAGTTCCAGCATCGGTGTATACTGAAGGAATTATGCTTGAAGAATCGCAAGAACACCAAGACCCATTATCTGCTATCGCACCAAAATCATACCTTATCAGGAAGTAGTTGTATCCCGCATCGCATCCCCCTGTAATCGCATTAGTTTCAGTACATGCGAACGCATTCGGATTCACGTAGAAGAATCCCCCTCCGATGAGTCCTCCACAGCCTTCCGCTCCTCCGCCTACGCTACAAAGCTCATACTGAGGATACATCCCATCAATTGAAATGTTGGATGACGAATTGAACAGCGGAGCGCTGTAAAATGTGGCTCCCCCGAAACCGGGAGAGGATACCGTCAATCCATTGTCAATGCTCCAGCTGCCGCCATCGATTGTCAAGTTCTGGTTTATCTGGCCATTAGATCCTGAATTAGACCCAATGAAATTGTTGTACGAGCTGAATATTTTCTCACCATTATCCACACCTGCATAGCTATTTGAAGGGCATCCTGAATTGCACCATAAGGTAGGATTCGCACCCAGACTGCTTGAATTCTGGTAATTGTTCACAAGGGAATTGAAGATGATTATTGAGAACGCGTATGAATTGGAGTCCGCGCTTATTGTAGCAGGAGCTTTGACCCATATAATGTCTGACGTCTGGTTCAGTGGGTACGTGAATTGCCCTTGATCCACACCTTGGGTAAGGTTGCCCTGTATCCAGGCAGTTATGCAAGCCCCATTGTAAGCCACACAAATATTTGAAAGATTGGAGTTTAGCGCATATGACGAGTATTTTAATGCATTGAATGTTACTGCAAACGGAGTTCCATTAGCTATCGGTGAACTTTGTTCATTTGATACTGTCAGTGGGACATAAGCTAAGATTGATTGATAACCTGCAGGATTTCCACTTACATATACATTCACTTCAGATGAGTTCACTGTGTCAAAGGTCACATTATCTGTAACCTTTAATTTGAAATGATAGATGCCATTAACAGCATTGCACTCTGTTGCAAAAAGATACTTTGTCGTTCTAGATCCTTCTTCACATCCAGTATCTGGGTTAGAAAAAGTGTTGGCACCAGGGGCTTCTTCAAGCCATTGATAAGAATACAAGCCTGATCCTCCTGTAGCATTTGAATCTGTCAGAAGATCATTTATGCCTATATTGATATCAGCATATTGTACTTTTGGATTAGAGATATTTAGACTGGATAGAAGCTTAGTTATAGACAAATTAGGAGGTGAGAACACGTTGGCTTTAGGTGATACTGAAGCTGAGAACGAGTCAACCTTGAGACCTACTCCTCCATCGAATAATTCAAAGCCTACAGGTATCTGACGTAAGTACCAAGATGGTCCAATAGGTGCATTACCACGATTGCATAGGTAATTGTACTTAAAATTGCTCGAATTTTCTAAGAAACTGGTAAAATTAAGTATGTTTATATTTGCAGAAGTAAGTCCAGTAACTGAAGGTGTAAAGATTACAAAAGTGTCTGGTACATTGAGGTTGTATGTGCAATAAACATTATAGGTTATTCCACCTGATGTGAACGTTTTTGTTAGTCCAAGTAAGTTATATTGAGAAAAAAGTAGGGCATAAAGCGGAGCCGAATAAATGTTGATATTGTGTGCGTCTAACCATATCATAACCTCGGTACTTCCAGGCGCATGTGTTGGGATTGTATTGTCACTTGAGGTAAACCACATATCACTAGCTATGTCGTAAGTTCCATTAAGATAGTTGCCATTCGTGTTTTTGTCTGTGACGTTCCAGTTGTATGAGGCATTTGCTAGGTTACTCACTCTAATATCCTGCCAATTGGTGGTGTAATCTATGTTATTATAGTACTGATAACCTCCAGCTAGTATGCTAGGGTATGACGGAGTGAGCAGTAAAGATAGATTGAATGCAGATACTACAAAGCACGGTACACTATTGCTAGGGATGGTGATGTTCTGGTTTCCGACCTCATAATAGCTACTATTTATTCCCCACACATCAGGCTCTACAACATATTTGTAATCTTCAATTGAAATAATAGGATTGAACTGGCCAGTAGATGAGCTCCAGCCGGACTGGGGATAGGCAACGGTCCCGCAACTTATTGTTTGTGCTTTTGTAGATCCAATAATTGCAATAAGTATTATCATTGCAACTATGCTTTGTGCTACAAACCTCAACAATTTCCCCACTTAAATATTGACAGGAAAAGATTTATAATTATTCACCTAGCCTTTGACACACATAGCACCATTAGGTAATAGTATGGAAAAATTGTGGTTACTGTACACTAACATTGACTGTTTAGCATCCCAGACGTACGAAGAAGATTCTACAAGATCTGGCAGATTAAATATTATTATGGGATATTCTGATGAGACAGTTTTGTTCAAAAATAAGGGAGAGTAAGCACTTTGATTAAGGTAGATTAGGTATACCCAAGCATTCGATTCTATACGGCAGTTTTGGTAACCTAGATTATCAAGTTGATAGACGGCGTTTTGTATAATAGAGTTGTTATGATTAAGGTTAACGCTACCAAGGTAGGTTTCATTAGTTATGATGTAAAACCCGGCAAATGAGAACAGTAAAATCAAAAAAGATAGGATTGTAATATTTCTTAGAAGTTTTGGAGTTCTTTTTATCTCCTTTTGCAATATGATAAGTACAAAGAGACTAGATGAGAGGTATATTAAGTAAGAATATCTTATCTGGCCGAAGTAATCTGTGTGTAATGTTATGATTACATATCCTATAATGGCTAGGGTCGAGAATGCGATTGATATTTTTGTAAAGTAATTATGCGTGAGTGTTGATTTCAACTCGTCTTTAATGTCTTTGATATTTATGTATTTCTTATGTAGTAATCCAAGGAGTAAGAAGGCAGTAGGAATGGACAAGCCTATCAAAAAGGGCACTACAGGAATAGATATTGGATTGCTTGTTGTAATGTTAAAGCTTATGGAGGATGTATAAGCATATATCGGATTTCCGTAAAATACATAATTGAATATGAGCCATGGGATGGTGATTAGTATAAACAATAAATATGCTACAACAGTTTTCTTATTGTTTTCCATGAACAGCAGTAATGGTAAAAAGACCAAATTTGGATATTTGCTAAGTGCTGCAAGTCCTAGAAATACACCTGAAAGTGGACTTTTCTTGTATAAAGATCCAAGCATCATCAAAAGAAATGAGACTGAGAGTAGTTCTGTACCATTTGCAAGTAGTGAAAAGTATATGAAGAATGGACTTAACATGACGCTATATAACAAAATTTTGTCGAATTTTAATGCATTGCTGAATACAAAAATTGAAATGATGAAAATCACATATAGGGAGATTATGTATGGAAATATTGGATTGTGGAAAAGTAAGATAAGCGGTATAAAGATTATGCTTGGCATCGCTTCTCTTAACGGCTCTATATAAAAGGTATTTTGCTGTATTTCCCATCCATTTATATTGATACTGGTAAAGTTTTGATAAAATCTACTGCTTAAATAACTTCTAGCATTTAGATAGTGGACTATTATATCCCATGATGGGCCCAAGATATTGTAAGACAGAATTATTACAATTAAAGATAAGATTATTAGAACAATAATAGATTTTGATGCTAACAAATTGCTTAATAGTTCCTTTTTATTGATTCCCACAGTTTTCCCCAATATGTCTAAACTTTAGTCTTAGTTACTTCTTTTATGTTTTTCTGCCCAAATGGCTTCATCCCATAATTCCAGTATAACGTTAAAATTTTATTCTTTCCTCTACAGTATTTGGCTATAGGGAAAGCCCATGTATCTTGGAATCATGTTTAATCGAAAGGTGAAGCCCTGTCTCTGTCGGCCTTTTTCTCAGAGATAAATAGATGTTTAATCAAAGGAAAGGAAGATAGAATTGGTTTAAACATTCTCGGCGTCATCTGAAAATACTTCAACGTCAATGAATCTGTATAAAAAGTTCTCATATTGAAGTAGTAGTATCAATTTGAACCTATGTCATTGGATGTTGCAAGCGTGATGCTTACTAAGCAGGATAGTAAACATGCAGCTACCATTAGGTTAATTGCTTTCATGCAAATTATCCTTATAAATATTTGATAATTATACTGCTTTTAATGAAGCCGTTGCTATCTGC
>Ga0335074_10003167_pt1 | contig 22419 bp, 24 predicted proteins | sample Lox_Sample_23_FD_206715 | JGI IMG/M metagenome (GOLD analysis project Ga0335074, IMG submission 206715) | Soil microbial communities from Loxahatchee National Wildlife Refuge, Florida, United States - Lox_Sample_2.3 | ecosystem: Environmental > Terrestrial > Soil > Wetlands | place: USA...
TGCCCTCATCGCAAGCAAGCGAGGGAGGCCCGGCGACGAGTGGCGGACAACCAGAATTCATCCCACTGCTCGCACGTGCCGCTGTGGCGTCTGGCGTGGACGGCGTGTTTATGGAGGTCCACGACAGTCCGAAAGAAGCGAAATCCGACGCTGCGAATGCGCTCGAATCGACCAAACTGCGTGGCGTTTTGAAAGAATTACTGGCAGTAAAGAGAGCGCTGGCGGAGGCGCACGCTACGCCATAGGTCGCTGCCTTCGCCAAAAAAGTTGACTGCACGAACGAGCGGCGCCAAGAAGAAATATTTCTTGCGAAGGAACCCTCTGGTAAAAGCGGCCAGAAGTGGGGCCCCCGACTATCGAACTGTCTGATTTTCCCCGGTCTGACGCCGGTTTCCTACTCCAGTACAAAAATATTCTGCTTCGCGCACATTTCCTTCAACACATTCGGCCACACTGTTACGCTGACTTCGCCCAAATGCGCTTTGCGGAGCAGAAGCATTAATGTCCGCGATTGGCCGATGCCTCCACCAATCGAGAGTGGCAGTTCATTGTTCACAATCCCCTGGTGATAGGGAAACTTCAAGTTGTCCAGCAGATTCGACACTTCCAGTTGCTTGCGCAGCGAGTCTGCGTCGACGCGAATGCCCATGGAGCTGAGTTCGTGGCGCCGCTGCGTGACATGGTTCCAGACGAGGATGTCGCCGTTCAATCCGTGTGTGTCGCGCCCGGTTTCTTTGCTGGTATCGGTGATCCAATCGTCGTAGTCGGCGGCGCGCATCTCGTGCGGATAGCCATCTTTCAGCGGCCAGCCGATGCCAATAATAAAGACAGCAGGATACTTTTGCAGGATGACCGTTTCGCGCCGTTTGCGCGGCAGATCCGGATACATCGCCAGCAATTCTTCCGCGTGCAAGAACGTCAACTCTTCCGGCAGGCTGGGATAACGAGGATTGCGCAGCTCAGGAAACATATCTTGCACAAACTTTTCCGCCCCGCGCAGAACCTTCCATATCTTCTGCACAATCGATTTCAGGAAATCGAGATTCCTCTGTTCGGCGATGACGACGCGCTCCCAATCCCATTGGTCGACATAAGCCGAGTGATCGTGATCGAGGAAATAATCCTTGCGCACCGCGCGCATATCGGTACAAATTCCTTCGCCTGCGCGGCAACTGAATTGCTTAAGTGCCAGTCGTTTCCACTTGGTTGCGGCCTGTACCACCTGGGCGTCGATGGGATGCTTCCCGCGATCATTGGAGATGTGAAATTGAATGGGCGTGCGCGATCCGTCGCGGTCGAGCATGTCGTTGACACCGCTCTCCGCATCCACGATGAGCGGCACCTCGACCATCATCAGGTTGAGTTCCTTGCATAGATTGTCTTCGATATATCGCTTAACGTGGAAGATTGCCTTTTGCGTCTCGCGCGGAGTCAGCAGCGGGTGATAGTCGCGCGGCAGGATCTTTTCGATATCATCGTAGTTGCCAATTCCTGGACCGGCCAGATCGGCCTTCTTGCTTGCCTGGAAATCGTATCCAGACGTTTCATCCACTGCGGTCGAAGACACTCCGGACGTGCGCCCCTCTGAAACGAAGAGACTCATAGATAAGGACTCCTTGGAAACGAGGATTTACCGGGCTTTATGAAGCAACAGCCATCTCTTATTGGATGGCCGGCATTCAAGCCGTTCCGTGATCGACGTCACAGAAAGACGTGTCGCGAATAACAACCTTCGTCCCCGGCTTGGGGCGAAACCTCCCGCCCTCCGCGAAGCCCCGGCACGCAGCCTGTGCTAGATTGAAACATTGCCATGCAAGATGTCGCCAAGTGGGCTCTCGATGTGGCCGCGCAACGCGGGGCGAGCTATGCCGATGTACGCGTGATTGCGCAGCGCAGCCGCGCCCTGGCCACCAAGAATGGAAAAATCGGCAGCGCCTCCGACAATGAATCCATCGGGATGAATGCGCGAGTGATTGCCGACGGCGCCTGGGGGTTTGCTGCGACCGCCGAATTGGGCCGCGCTGCCGTTGAAGCGATGGCCGCGCATGCCGTCGAAATCGCGAAGGCCTCGGCGAAGGTGAAGCGCGAGAATGTGCGCCTGGCTCCAGAGAAAGTGGTCACAGCCGAGTGGACCACGCCATATCAGATCGATCCCTTCACCATCTCGATTGAACAGAATCTCGATCTGCTCATGAAGATTGACACGGAACTCCGTTCGGTCGCAGGCATCACGCTCGCCGAGACCAATCTGAATTTCAATCGCGAGGAGCAATGGTTCCTGTCATCGGAGGGCAGTGACATCCATCAGACGAAACTCTCGACTGGCGCGGGATACGCAGCCTATGCCTTCGCGGGAAATGAAATTCAGAAGCGCTCCTATCCGAACTCCTTTGGCGGACAATGGCAGAACAAAGGCTACGAACTCATTCACGAGTTGAAGCTGCTCGAGAATGCTCGCCGCATCGCCGAAGAAGCTGTCGCTTTGCACAAGGCCGATCAATGTCCGGAAGGAACCCTTGACATCATTCTCGATAGCTCACAGTTGGGCCTGCAGATTCATGAATCGATCGGTCATCCGATCGAACTGGATCGCGTGCTGGGGATGGAAGCGAACTTCGCGGGAACATCATTTCTGACTTTGGACAAGCTGCGTCACCTTCGCTACGGCAGCGATCTGGTCAACGTCGTTGCCGACGCCCGCCAGGAACATGGTCCGGGACTGGGAACTTTCGGATTCGATGATGAGGGAGTTCCGGCGCAATCGACGCCGATCATCAGCAACGGATTGTTCACCGGATACCTGAGTTCGCGCGAGACTGCGCACACCATCGGCGAAAATCGCTCCGGGGGAACGATGCGCGCAGAAGGATGGAATCGTCTGCCGATGATTCGCATGACGAACATCAGTATCCTTCCCGGCGACAAACCTCTCTCACTGGAACAGCTCATTGCCGACACCGATCACGCCATTCTGATGCAGACGAATCGCTCCTGGTCCATTGACGACAAGCGTTATAACTTTCAGTTCGGTTGTGAGATGGGATGGGAAATCAAGAACGGCAAACGTGTACGACTGGTGAAAAATCCATCGTATTCGGGCATCACGACAGAGTTCTGGAACTCGCTCGATGCCATCTGTTCGCGCGATGAATGGACTCTGTGGGGAACTCCTAATTGCGGAAAAGGGCAACCGCAGCAGGTCATGGGAACCGGCCACGGAGCAGCGCCATCGCGGTTCCGTAAGATTAAGGTAGGAAGCGCATTTAAGAGCGCGTGAGGTTTTCAGTCACTACTGCTGAGTGCTGAATGCTAACCAACGAACAAGCCGCTGACATCTTCGACCGCATCGGCAAACTCTCGGAGGGGGATGAGATCGAGGTCCTCTTTTCTGGCGGACATTCCGCCCTCACTCGCTTCGCCAACAACACCATTCATCAGAACGTAGCCGAAGAAAATGCCACTCTCTCGGTGCGCACCGTTTTCGGCGGACGCACAGCGCGCGCTTCCACCAACAAATTCGACGACGAAAGCTTGCGGCAGGTCGTGCGAGCCTCAGAAAATCTGGCGAAGGTGCAGGAACCTGATCCGGACCTGCTGTCCATGCCTGATGCGCATGAAGCGGGAAGCGGCACGCTGCAAATTCCCTCCCGCCATTTCCCAGCAACGGCAGCTCTTACACCTGACCAGCGCGCCGAGGGCGTCAGGCAGATCGTTTCTATTGCCGACAATCACAAGCTGACAACCGCGGGCGTTTTCTCCAGTGCCGAATCGTTCGAAGGTATTTTCAACTCCCGCGGATTGCACCAATGGCATACACAAACCCTGGCCGAAGTTTCAGTCACGATGCTCGGGGAAACTTCGTCCGGCTGGCAGAAATCGAACTCGCCCGACGTTACGAATATCGATCCCCGGCAACTGGCTGAGATTGCCGCAAAGAAGGCGATGGACTCGGCTCATCCAGGCGAGGTTCCAGCAGGAAAATACACGGTGATCCTGGAGCCGGCGGCCGTGCTCGACATTGTTGGCTTCATGTTCTGGGATTTCGGCGGCATGGCCATTCTCGATCAGAGATCGTTTCTCACCGGACGCATTGGTGCGAAGCTGTTCGGCGAGAACGTCACTATCTGGGACGATGTCGCTCATCCGCTGCAAAATGGAGCGCCGTTCGACGGTGAAGGTATGCGCCGGCAACGGGCTCAGCTAGTCGATAAGGGCGTGGTACAGAGGGTGGTTTATGCGCGCGCTACCGCTGCGCGCATGCGTAAATCGGAGTACGGGGGAAAAGTTGGTTCCATCGAGCCCACAGGTCATGGATTCCCTCTGCCCAATGAAATTGGCGAGATGCCGCTGAATATCGTTTTCTCCCCGACAGATAATCCAGAGACAGTCGAACGGATGATCGGTTCCACCGACCATGGAATTCTGGTGACCCGCCTCTGGTATATCCGCGAAGTCGAGCCCTTCGAAAAAATGCTCACGGGCATGACCCGCGACGGTACGTTCCTCATCGAAAATGGAAAACTGCAGGGAGGAGTGCGGAATTTCCGCTTCAACGAGAGCCTCACTCATATGCTTTCGAATGTGGAAGCCATGAGCGTTCCCGTGCGGGCGTGTGGAGAAGAATCGTTCGACATGGTGGTTCCGGCCATGAAAGTCAGAGATTTCAACTTTACCGAAGTGACGAAGTTCTAGGCGCGGCGGATGGAAGCCGAAACTCGCACTCTGGCGCAGATTCTCGCCGAACGCAAAACTGCCATCGCTCGCTACGTTCCAGCCGAAACGCAAGCCATTCATGCGCAAGCCATCGCGGAACTGACGCAGCGAAATATCGCGGCCAGCATCCTGCCCGTCGGCGCCAGAGCGCCTTCGTTCGAACTCGAAAATCAGGACGGCGAAAAAATCTCTTCCTCCCACATGGTCGCGACCGGTCCGCTTGTCATTTGCTTCATCCGCGGCCGCTGGTGTCCGTTTTGCGTGGCACAAATGGAAGCCCTGAATGCCGCTCTTCCCGAGATCGACAAGGCGCAAGCCACATTCGTCGCCATCTCGCCGCAAACGGTGAAGCAGTCTTTTTTCATGCACGACCAGCACAAGTTGCGCTTTCCCCTGCTCTCTGATCGCGGCAACCAGATCGCCCGGCAGTTCCGTCTGGCTTATCGCGTGCCTTCGGCGCAGGAAGCGGTTTACCGCCGTGCTTTCGTGAATCTGCCATTCATCAACGGCGACGACAGTTGGGAGTTGCCGATCCCAGCGACCTACATCCTAGATCGCGGCAGCACCATCATCTATGCATCGGCGAATGAGGACTACACCGAGCGGCCGGAGCCATCAGAGATTGTTGCATTCCTTCACAGCTACGCTGGCAAATGACTATCGCGTACCCAGCCATTCATCTCAGCCTGGAAATCCTCTCCCCAAACTTCTCCGCACTTCGACGTGTTTTCTAGCCGAAAACTACGAGTTTTCCCAGCCGATTCTCGGCTGCCTCTGTGTTCTCCCGATCAGCCGCAATCCATTCATAACACAACTAGTTAGCTCCTCTTGTTCCATGACTTCGGTAACTTTGCACACCTGATTCCCGGGTGTAGGCTGCCCTTGAGTTCAAGAATTTCCACAGGGAAGGTTGTAACGAGTGGCAGCGGAAGCCAGCGACAACAACTCGATGACCGAGATGCAGTTCAACGAACAATACGAAGATCTGCAAAGCGCTACGCGCTTTCCTCTGCATCTGACGGCATCGGTCAAATCTCAAGGCGGCGCATACACGGCAGAGACGGAAAACATCTCTGCCAACGGTGTATTGCTCGCCATGGACAACGACGTTCCCGTCGGCTCGATGGTGGATTTCACAATTTTGCTGCCAGCCGAGGTGGTTGGCGCGCGGCAAGACGTACAGATTGATTGCCGCGGACGCGTGGTCCGCAGCTTTGAAGACCGCGGCCGCCGCGGTGTGGGCGTGGTCATCGACGAGTATCACTTCGAGCGAGCGTAAGGAAACTGAATGGTCAGCATTCCGGTGAATATGGAAGAAAATCTCGGGACCGGGGAAGGCCCAACCAACGGACATTTCGTCCGCGTCATTGTGGCCGACACCCAGGCTATCTTCCGCGCCGGTCTGCGCAAGATCTTCGCCCTCGAGGACGATATTCGTGTCGTCGGCCAAGCTGAAACCTTGGCGCAAACGCAGTCGGCCGTAGCCAAGTTCTCGGCCGATGTACTCATTTTCGAAGCCGCGCTTTCCCCAAATCCCGTGGACGCGGTCGGCGACATACTGCGCCAGAATCCCGAGCTCAAAGTTGTGGTCGTCACTCCTGGCTCCGATGAAGGATTAACTCTGGAGCTTTTCCGCCGCGGTGCGCATGGCATCGTCTCCCGCGAAGTCGAACCGGAATTGCTCGTCGACTGTCTGCGCAAGGTCGCTGCCGGTGAAACCTGGCTCGACAGCCAGGGAGTTCATTGGGTCATGGAAGCTTACCGCAACCAGAACAGCCGAGCGGTGGGCACGCGTCCTAAAGTGCAATTGACTCCGAAGGAATCGATGATCGTCTCCTGCGTCACACAGGGGATGAAGAATAAAGAGATTGCAGTGCGCGTGGGCACGACCGAGCAGGTAGTGAAAAACTATCTCCGCAAGGTCTACGACAAGCTGGGTGTGGCTGACCGCCTGGAACTGGCGCTCTATTGCCTGAATCACCGCGTCGTCGACAACGTGAAGCCGCCTGCAGTTCCCGCGAACGGCAACGCCGCCAGTGCCGCGGCTGGTGCCGGAGTCGCTGCGGTTTCCAGTGCTGCCGCCTCTACAGGCGCCAAGGACTCGACATCATCTACTGGTTCTGGATTGCCCTCCGATTCTCCGCTGAAGATCTCCTGAGATCGGCTTCGTCGTTCTGTTCGCTGAATCCCTCTACATTCGTCCGCGGTGTCCTGACACCATGCCAATTGCAACTGGTCTGCACCCTTGCATTAGCGGATCGCAGTTGCACCGCGAGCACGGAGTTGCCATTCGCAGATTTCGCCCATAAAATTAAGCAGGATCGACGCGCGGGAGTTGCGCTCGCGCCGATCCTGAGTTTCCTAACAAGCAGTTCCCTCCGAAGATCCTCGCCGGAGAGATGGCCGAGTGGCTGAAGGCGCACGCTTGGAAAGCGTGTTTACTCGAAAGGGTAACGTGGGTTCGAATCCCACTCTCTCCGCCAGTTTTTCTAATCCCTTGAAAATAGGAGCCTGGCGACTCCGGCTACCTGAATCCGCTAGATCCCGGCTACCTAAATCCGCTGCCCATTGTAGACCTACGTATCGGCTCGAAAGGAATGAGAGCCGTGAAGAGTCTGCCATCAGTCAGCCTGTACATCCGCATCACCGACGAAAAAGGCCGTCGTCGCTACGAGCGAATCCGCCGCCGGAATCCGCAAATGTGCGGGCCGAAAGACGTCTACTGCCTCCACTTTTACGAGAAAGATAAGCGCAAATGGTTGAGCGTCGGTACCGACCTTAGCGTTGCCAACGGAGTCCGAAGCCAGAAGGAGCAATCGCTATTGCTCCTGAGCAAGGATGAATCTGCCCAGCCCAAACCAACACCCGCCGCGCCCAAGTCCCTAGAGGAGCTTCGAACGGCATTCATCCACGACAAGAGGACCACTATCAAGAAGGACGGCACGCCTCTACATCCGAACACGATTCGTTCCTTTGAAGTCGTCACGAGAGGCTTCTTAGACACCATCAAGCGGACCTTTCCTTCGGAGGTCACCAAGCAGGACTTGAAGGACTGGATGATGAAGCTCCGGCAAGGTGACCCAGCTAGAAAGCGCCGGGCGGTCAGCCACCGCACCGTTTGCAACCTGTATGACAGCGTGGCGGCCTTCCTCATGTTTTCGGGAGTGGACCACAAGAAGCTGTTGCCACAATGCGAGCGGCCTACGCCCGTCGAAGAAACGCCGCAGGCGTACACGATGCAGGAGTGGAGCAAGTTCATGTTCGTCATAACCAGCGAGCGTGACGCACTGGCATTTGAGTTCCTGCTGAAGACCGGAGCGCGAGAGCGGGAAATGACCTACCTTGAGTGGACGGACTTGGACCTCGGCACCAATCCCACCGTCAAGTTCCAGACCAAACAAGGGTTCAGAACCAAGACCGGGAAGTCCCGCGTGGTTCCGCTGGAGCGCGGTTTGGCTGAGAAGTTGGCAGCGTGGCACGCAGGAAACAAAGCTTCACGTCTGGTATTTCCGACAGCGAAAGGGGAAATTGAAGGGCATTTCTTGCGGACCATGAAGGAATATGCGAAGAAGTCCGGCCAGGATGAAGCAAACTTCTGGCTTCACAAATGCCGCGACACCTTTGCCACTTGGTCACTACGGCGCGGCGTAGACATCCGCACGGTGCAACATTGGCTTGGTCATGCGGACATCAGCATGACCCAACGGTACCTCGCACCGGAGCAGGGTGAGCACGCCCAGAATCAGATCAATCGTGCATTTGGGGAGACCTTGGCCGCAATTGCCACGGCGTAGGTAGGTCAGGAAAGGGCGCAGAGGTGAAATTCAAGCAGTAATCTCCGGCCTCGGTGGCGTGCACAAAACATTCCAGCACCTCAAGAGTGATAGTCGTGCTCCGAAGGGCTAGTACCTTAGGAGCGCAACGTGAAGAGGATCCGGCGTCTTCGTGACCTAGGTTATCTATAAGACCACTCCCGTCCGGTGGAAGAATGAGCGGATGTGCCGGGGAGGATGTGCATGACAACCACCACACGTGTGTTTCTGCCCGACGAGCAGGAACACAAAACACACAAAAGATCAGCGCAATCTGCGCGACCAAACGCGCATGGAAGCGACGCGACCGATTCCGCCGATACCTATGCGGAAATCCGGAAACTGAACGAGCACGAACTCAAAGCTGCAATCAAGTCTGTCTGGAAGAAACATGAGGAGCTTGCTAAGCAGGACTTGGCTCCACTGCTCTATTACCTCCGCGAGCAACTCCGCGCTCAAGGCGCACGCAATGACCTTGCCAACGCCGACCGGGGGTTCGCCGCATGGGTAGAAGAGAACCTCGACATTTCTCGGCGCACAGTCGACCGCTGGTGCGAATGGTTCGCAGTTGCGGCAGGAATCAAGCCCGGAACTTCTGGACAGCTGTCCAAAAGTGAGGATGACGATTTCTACGATCAAATTCTCAATGAGCACAAGGGTCAGGAACAGATCGCGTTCAACTGTTGGGTGCCCAAAGCCGTTCACGGTCAGTTCACAAAAGCTCTCGTGCTGCTACAGAAGCAGCTCAACGTCAAGAACAAGAAAGAAGCCATAGTGCAAGGAGTCATCTATGCCGCGAAGAATGTATCCTCCCGATCAGGTAAAAGACCCGGTCTTAACGTTGACTCCAGAGGAAATAGAAGAAGGGGTGGAAGTGCTGCTCACTTCATCAAGGTCCGAGGTGGGCATAAGCAAACGGTTCATGGCTCCAGCGGACATCGGGGAGGAAGCGGCGCTAAAGCTATGCGGGCAGCTGCTGGACGATAGGCACTACGATTTTCTTTTAGACGAAAGCGGATTCGTACAGGCTCCTGACGGCCAACCTCTCGCTGTTCTCTTCAAGGGCCGTCTCGCTCAAGACCTTATAGACAGTGTTCGTCCGGTCGTTCGCAAAGCGGCTCATCGCAAGATCGCCGCTGGCAACCGTGGCGTAGCAGCCGGGACTGGTATGCAGCCGCGTCGCCGTAAGGATGGAACGGTCGGCAAAATCAAAGGTGTCCCACTCCTAGAGGACCTCAGTGAATCAGACTACAAGCGTCTCGCTCCGGCGCGTGATGGAACGTTCGGGTTCAGCGCGAGGAGCATCCGGGGAGGTCAGGTGTATCCCTGCCGCCTCACTATGTACAGCGGCGCACTCCCTGCCGAGTTGCGCTTGATGTCCAAACTCTGCGCGGCTGTCGCGGATGTCTTCAAGTTCTCCTGCGTAGACGACAAGTGGGAGACTCAGTTTGACCGCGCCGGGAAGACACCTATCCCGTTCCTGCTACGCACGCCCGAAGGATTCACGCCTTTCACTACTATCACGTGCAACAAGAGTTGGCGCACTGCCGCGCACGTTGATAAAGGAGACCTGAAAGAAGGCTTCGGTGTCATGTCCTGTATGGGAGACTTTGGCGGTTGTGATCTCGTGTTCCCGCGCTACCGCACAGCCGTTCGCTACCGCGAAGGCGACGTTCTTCTGGCGGATGTTCATCAGGTACACGGCAACAGTCCGCTGCTCACGCCGGAGGGCAAAGAGCCGTTACCGGGCCGGGAGCCGGAGCGCCTCGTCTGCGTCTTCTACTACCAAGAGACGATGGATCAGTGTGAACTGACGATGGAGAAAGAACTTGAGTTCATCAATCGTCGTGAGAAAGGCGATGCGATTCGGAAGGGTAAAGCCAAGAAAGCGAAGGCTGGCAAGTGAAGACAATCATCATGATCATCGGCGCGGGTGCCACTGGCAAGACGACCCTGAGTCGAACTCTCGCCGGGGTGAACGCCGCTCAGCATCACGTTGACCTCGGTATCACGCAGAAGGGAGAGCGGAAGCGATTCAAGGCTCCCTATGTTCTCGGCTCGGACATCGCGATAGCTGGGAATCTCAAGAACACCAGTGACGCAATCGGCGCGATGGACGCGCTACATCAGACGATTGACCACTGCCTGAAGGAACGGGACACGGTCATCATGGACGGATTCCGTTGCACGCAGAAGCTCGTGCGCTGGATAGAGGATCACCCGCTCAAACCCGCCGCGTTATTCGTTTTCATAGAGCTTTCACTCAATGCGAACCTCATCCGGCTCCGTGGACGGCGGGCCGGGAACGGCACAGTGGAGCATAAGCTCCCGCCTAAGACGTTCCTCAACGTCCTGCGATTCCGTGAGCGAGCGCAAGGTGTCTGGAGCTATGCACAACGCAACTACACTCGCCAGCCTGTGCAGTTTCTCCAACTCCCCGAGGGCAACACGCCAGATGAGAACGCTTTGCTTGTCCGTGAGAAGCTACGAGAATTTTCCGTCAAGATTGGGAAGGCCGCGACCGCCGCGCAGTGACAACTCCCATGTGGCACGACCTCATCCATGATCTGACTCCGGTGCAGCAGTTAGGCGCGGGGGAGATTTCCTGGAAGCGTGACGATCTGTTCGCTCCGAACGGGCCGGGTAGCGTCAATGGCAGTAAGCTCCGTCAACTCATCTGGCTCATTCATAACCGCCGTCCGTCTGACAAAGGCGTCGTCTCCGGCGCGGTCAAAGGCAGTCCACAGCATCCGATGACCGCTGCCGTGGCTCAGCACTACGGCCTTCCTTGCGTCCAGTTCGTTGGTGGTAAAGATGAGTCTCATCCGATGATTGCTCTCGCCAAGCAATTTGGCGCGGACATTCGCCATGCGAATCCCGGCTACGCTGGCAACCTCAATGCTCAAGCAAGGAAGCACGCCGAGCAGCACGGCTGGTTTCATGTAGAAACGAATATCACGGTAGACCACGACGGCAATGACGCGGCTCGCTTGGAAGGGTTTCACCGGGTTGGCTCGGAGCAGTGCCGGAACATTCCCGATACCATTGAGAACATCTTCATACCGGCAGGGTCGTGCAACAGCCTCACGTCGATCCTCTACGGATTGGCTCGGTTCAAACCAAAATCCCTCAAGACGATTCACCTATTCCGCCTCATGGCGAACACGGCCACGCGTCAGCAGTGGGTGAACCAACGTCTAGACATAATTCGTAAGTTCACGGGTGAACCGCTAGAGCTTCCCTACGAAATCGTTGAGCACAAACTCGTTGACGACGGCTTCTGCACTTACGACGACATGATGCCCTACACGTACAAGAGCATTGAGTTTCATCCGCGCTACGAGGGCAAGTGTCTCAACTACATCGAGCGGAACCCAAGTACCTTCAAGGTGCTGATGAACGACAAGACACTTTTCTGGATCATCGGGGGTGATCCGCTTAAAGCTCGAACGTGTAGCCACCGGGTCAATCCGGCCCCCGTCCGTCAAAGTGCAATACCTGACATGTTCTACAGCCCAGCGCGAGCCACGCATCAAACACCGGGCCGCTACTGCGAACTCATGGGCATCCCCGAGGTCCCGCAATTGGAAGCGGGAATGGACTTCCGGAAGCCGGAGTATCGCCGTGAGGTTTTCCTCCGCTTCTACGAGTGGAGCCTGCAAACGCGTTCATTCCCCGGCTGCGTCTATTTCGTGATGCCGCACCTGTACAAAACATTCAAATGGGATCGCGAAGCGCGGCTCTGGTTTGCGTTCCTCAATGGCAACACGCAAAACCCGGTGACGTCGTGGACCATCTTCAAACGGTTCCCGAATCTCGCCAAACTGAAGATTGCTGATCTAGACAAGTGGTTCAACACGGAGTTCAAACGGCTTGCGTTTGACACCGACCGCCGTCATCAGAAGTCGGATTTCATGGACTCGGTCGGGTGCTACCAGAAACTCACGCACGGTGAGCAAGAAGACTTCTTCAACGGTTTCATCAACTCTGAGGATCAGCACGAGAACTTTCGCAGAGCTTGGGACATGGTACGCGACCAGTTCTACTCGTTCGGACGATTGGCCTCCTTTTCCTATCTGGAGTTCCTGCGGATCATGCGCGTGAATCTCGATTGCGACCAGCTGTTCCTTGAGGACATTAGCGGCAGCAAGTCGCATCGCAATGGGCTGGCAAAGGTATTGGGCCGGGACGACCTCGATTGGCACGATAGCAACCCGACCGAGTTCGCCGGGAAGTACACAGCGGAGATGCTGAATTGGCTCAACAAAGAAGCGGCCCTGCTGCTGGATGAAGCAAGACAGCGGGTGGCTGGCAAGCCCTACGCTTACGACGTCTCCTACTTCACGCTGGAATCCGCGTTCTGCACGTACAAATCATGGCATCGCCCAAATCGTCGCTATCCCGGTGTGTACGCGGATATGTTCCATGACCGCATAAAAAAAGCTGAGTCCTCATGGCCGGATGAAGATTTCAGCGTTTTCTGGGATGCCCGCAAGCTCTACCTGCCGGAATATCTCCGTCTGGAAGACAACCCCGGCGACGTCGGCGTGAAGCCAGAGAAGCAGAACCACTACAGGCTTACTGGGCAGGTCGTCGCCATGGACCACGACTGGCCCTGCTTCGCAAATTCCTACCGCAAGTCCTCAAAAGCTGCCCGAGCGCAGTAATAACCTTTAGCACAATGCTCCGGTGAGCAATCAGACATTCGAAGATTGTCGCGACAAAGGGGCCGCGTATCCACTCTCACCGGAGCAGGACGCGGCCGACCACTTTGAGGGGACAATTATGAGCCAAGAAATCTGCAAGGTATGCAATCAGCCAGTTGGTAACGAGTACCACACAGCCATGTCCACCCATGTGCAGGCAGAAATGAGGCAGGTATTGCTTTCCGCTATTGAGCACTTCGCACAGAGCAGCGAAGCGAGGCCCGAATCTTGTTCAGTAGAAACCTATGGGAACCATGTCACTGACGCCGTTTACAAGCTGAACGGCCTTAGCTCCACGCAGAAATGCGATTTTCGGGAAGACGGTATCAAACCTCATCTTGATGCTGGATGGAAGGCTGCGATCCAAGAAGTCGCCAAAGCCGTGGCCGGATATATGGAGCTGCCCGAGCCTAAAAGCCCTTGGGGAGAATGGCTACCGCGCTTCTTGTTGGAGTTGGCCCGTGACTGATCGAGTCATCAACGCAGCGTATCTGGATTCCGTGTTTGCTTCGAATCTCGACGCCCGTGAGAAGCTCGTCCTGCTCGGGATGATCTTCTTCATGGACGACAAGACCCATGAAACGTATATCGGAAACCCCGCGCTGCTGCCTGAACTCGGTTACAGCGAGACTTCCAACCCAACCCTGATAGCGGCCAAGAAGGAGCTTGTCAAATGGGGCGTGATCAAGGATGTGGGCCGACACTACTGGACCATCACCGAGGGGTACTACACGAACACGTTCAAGATCGATTTTGATCGTCTGAGGGTGCTGGCTCGTGCTGATCGCACCAGTAGTTATAAACTGCCCACCCCCGGTAACCGAGAACTAGCCAGTAGTTCAGAGCTACACAATCATACAGAGGTACAGGACCGTGGGGATGGTGGGATTGCGGACATTCGTCCGCCCGTGGTGTTGACTTCTCAACCGAAGGGCGAGAGCGGCAACGGTCAACAGTTGACTGTTCACAGTTCGCTTTCGACTTCGTCGATGAAAGATCAACCCCAACCCCAAGAGCAAAAGCCAGACCCTCGGGGTTTCACCCCGAACCCCGACCGGGGACTTCTCGTCCCCGAGACCCCACGGCAGAATGACTCCGCTCCGCGACCCCCGGTTCCGTTGCCCCCCGCGCCAGGTATCGCCGCTGGCGAAATTCCCTGCTATACCGAGGGGGAGATCGATGACCTTGTGTGGATTTTCATGAACCACGCGCCGGGTGGGAAGTTCCTCAACTGGGATAGTCAAGTCAAGGCCGTGGAATTTCATTCGTTGGGTGGACCGAAGTTTCCTGCAGCGCGGGTGGCATTCCTGATGTTCTGGGCGTTCAGTCGTTCCGACTGGTGGACCGTTGCCCGGAACTGGGACTGCACCATGGCGGGGTTCCTCCGCGCCATCAGGAAGATCGACAACCAGTGCAGGGAATACTTCAAGAAGAAGCACGACAAGGTTGCCTCTGTGCACAAAACCACGGCTTCGATGCGCAAGTTTCTGACGCCCGCCGCTGTCCCGGACAACCCCGAAGCCACGGGAACGGTGCACTGCCGACTATGCGAGATGTTCGTAGAAGCCGCGACGGTAACGGATGGTCTCTGCCGCGCCTGTCACGATGAGGAGCACATTGAGCAACTGCCCACGGCTGAGTGCGCGGGGGTGCATCATCTGCGGGTTCCGGTGGAACAACTCGACACTGACGGCTTCTGCTGGAAGTGCCAGATTGAAAGAAGAATATTGATCAAGGAGGAAACGAATGAAGGTATGGATCAAGGATGACGATGGCAGGAAGTTCTTATTCGAACAAGCCGCCAAATGGGAATGCGAGTGCAGCGTGAACGTGCAAGGAGGCGAACGGGTCTTGTGCGGTCGGTCCGCCACGCATGTCGTCGAGTGGCGACACCAGGACGGCGACATCGAGCATAGGGCACTGTGCTTCGAACACGCCGTAGAGGAACAGAGGTATTGGTCCGAGATGGATTGGAACACAGGCGTGGAGGTTTCCAATATTGAAGACTGGAAGCTCTGTGTCTGCTATGGCGGGAGGACGGCGGGACGTGTCGGAAGCAGATTTCGCGATCCGACGCTGTGAGACTGCGATGAATCGAAAAGCTCAACGTCAGAATGATCTTGCGACTTTCCTCGCGTACCTCAAGTTCTGTCGGCTGTGCCCCGCCTACCTCGACTGCCTCGCGAATCAACTTTGCATCTTCGACTGGATCGATGAGCGCCGGATCGAAATGCTGGAGGAGGGTAGACCGCACTGGGTTCCTTCAACGGATGACTTTGAAAGGGCCGCGCGAGATTGTTGGGATGATCTGGCTACGCGTTAGCCCGACGCGTTGTTAATAGTGAAGGACCTAATCACTCAATATCGAATGCTTTCACGCCGTTGGCAGACTTGTTGCACATGTACGAGGCGAGATCTTTCAGATCTGCGTTCTTTACAACATCATTAGCATAGAGACTTTCCCAGTTGTAGAAGAGGAACTGCCCACGTGACTTTTCGGGGAGAAGCTCGTGAATGAATGGAGTAGGGTCCTGAAAGTTAGCTTGCTGACGAAACTGCTTTCCGCAAACGAGATTCACTAGACCCCAGCTCACGCCCAGCTCTGTCGCCATATGGATCGCGAACACCAGATTACGGTACAACTGCGAATAAAACGGCGTTTGGTTGAGTCCGTCTGTCCTCATTGCGCCGGGCGGTAACGCATCTGCCGCGTACCGTCTTAGGAGCCCTTCACGCGACTTGGGTTTGTCACCAGAAACGTCGCGGTCGCTGCTGCTCGAAGCAATCGTATTGCGTTGAGTGAACTTGGCCTCAATGAGAACGAGCCACTGCCCCGGCACATACAACATGATGTCCGGCTCAGTCCAGAATCTCGTGATGTCTTTCTCGAATACATTACGCGCAGATCGTAGTGCCGGAAATAAGGTTGGTGCCGATGAGTCATTGAGGTTGACTCGGAGGCCCCACATGAATAGTTCAGGGTCGTTGCTCGGAGATGACAGAGCCAGTGTGGGGAACAACAGTCGGAGTAAGCGGCCGCGTGCCAGTCGTGAGAAAACGTTCCAGCTCAGAGCGTCTTCGCTGGTTTCGTGGCAGATCCGATGAGTCTCGGCCTTCGCTGCGTTGCCCAGGATGTGCGCGCTGAAGTAGTCTCTCTCGAAAAGAATATTTCGCAACGCCGCATCACGTTTTGAAGCTCTATCCGGACCGTCGTAATAAACGAAAGTTCTTGTTGTTGCGTGAATCCTGATGCGATGCTGCGGACAGTACGGCAGCTCGCCCCACTGGCTATTGGCTCTCTCAAGATTGGCGGAGCAGCCCGACACCGGACAACTACTAGAGGTTCGCACTGGCGAAGCCAGATCGCGTATGTCGATGTATGGACCGCTTGTCATTGCTGCATCCCCAGTCCTATGTGCCTCCCTATTTTGCCTCTCTCCCGATCTGAGCTATGGTTCGCCGAGTGGACGCGGGGCGCGGCTGGAGACTTACAACCAGCAGTTTACCCGAACGCCCCATGACACTGCGTAGATTCAGATGAGGAGGAGAACCATGCCACGAAATAAAAAGGACGCAGCACTGAAACGCAAGTCCGCTTCCCGCAAGAAAACCACGACGAACAACGTTGTAAAGGCACAGACCCCGAAGACGAGTACGAAAGCTGCGGGGAAAAGCCGCGTCGAGGGCATCCGCTTATTTAATCTGGCGGGTCGGCCGACCAAGCAGCAGTTCCAGCAAGTCTACGGCGAACGCGGCCACTTGTTGACTTGGTCTCAGCGAGCCGAAGCAGGAGTACCTGCCGAGAAATTTCAGGCCGCGCTGGCCGCGAAACAATCGGGGCGAAAGGACACCAAACCATCTATCCCCGCGCTTACAGCGAAGGACTAGCATGTCGCGGCATGTCTTCGCTCTCGATGCGCCGCCGGGACGGGAGGTGTGCGATTTCTGTTCATCGTCGCCGACCTCCCGGCTCTACGCTTGTCGGAACTTCATCATCCCACGCACAAAGCATGCCGTATTCCAGCACGAATCGATTGGAGCGTGGGCCGCGTGTGATCGCTGCGCGGTACTCATAGACGCGGGCCACTGGTCGCAGCTCACCGACCGCGCCTTCCGGCGGTTCTGTAAGACACATGGCGTCTCTCGGTACGAGGAGTTTGAAGTCAGGGACCAGTTCCGGGAGATCCATCAACTTTTCAAGGAGCACATGATAAAGGAGGTGTGAGATGAAGACTTTCAATAATCAGGGTGAATTGACTGGGGAGATCAGCACTGGCTTGACGGACAGCGGTGATCGCATCACCACCAACACGCTGTACGACCGGGGTAATGCTGTGATGCAGAACATCACCATCCGTCGCGGCGATGGAACTGTTGAGACGACGAGCATCATCGGCAGGAAGATTCTGCCCTAGTCGAGATCGACAGGCCGGGTTCCCAACAGGAGAACTATCGCGGTGAGGCGATCCGGGCAATGAACCTTGGTCCCGCCCGGTAGGGCGCGAGCCGCCGCGATGAGTTGGTCGGTGGGAATCTGTTTGTAGGCAGCGAGGCTAAGCAGGGCCGCACGAATTGTGGTTTTGATCGGTGGTAGCACAGCGAGGTCTCTCATGATTCGAAACTACGAAGGGGCGACAGAGAGAGGCTATTTGATGAGGGGGAACAGAATATGCAGATCGGTAAGCCGCTTCGAACGATCGTTGTGGAACCACTCGAAACTCCGGTGCAACAACCACCAGTAGAACCGGAACCTTCTCACGAAGCACAGCCGGAGCCAGCGGAAGCTCCCGTCTCGCAATGATTGTTCCCGACATCATTTCTCCTGTCGTGGGGTATCGCGTCTGGCAATGGGACGCAACGGGTCTAAGATCGCTAAACGGCGAGAAGTGGTTTGCCCATCAGCCGCTGTCTGCCGTATGTAGGGCCGATGCATGCCGCTCCATCGCGGGCCTTTCTAAAGCCTCACACAATCCTGCCGAACTGCCGTCCTTCAGTTGCACTTGTGGTGTTTACGCGGCGCGCACGATGGAGCACCTCCGCCAGTGCGGCTTCAGGAAGCTCGGTGTCCACGGCGAGGTTTACCTGTGGGGCACGGTCGTAGAGCACGAGCGCGGTTGGCGTGCCCAGTTTGCTTATCCCAAGGTCCTGTTCCTTGCAGCCGACGCAATCCCGTTCTCGTTATCGGAGATCAACTCTCGGCTCACAACTCTGGCCGAATTTGGCGCGGACATCTTCTTACTGCACGATTCCGCGAGACTTGTGCTGTGGAAGCACGACTCAGGTTTCGACGCGGCTGGATTGGACTACCTTATCCAAGCGCGCAAGGAGTTTTACGTCCGCCGCCAACAGGAGCGCACGCTGAAAGAGGGCGACCGCGTGGCAGTGCTCGATCACGGGATTGCGGTGGTCGAGCAGGTTGACGGCAAAGAGGTTCACGTCGTGCTGGGGAACAGGCTCGTGCTGAGAATCGCACGCAAGAAAATCGTTGTGAACGAGCGGAACAACCGATGGGAATGCGAAGCCACCATGGCCGGAGGTTACCAAGTATGCGAGTAGGAATCTATGCGAGAGTGAGCACGCTCATTGGACAGAGTCCAGAAATGCAGCTGGCTGAGTTGCGAGAGTACGCCGCCCGACGCGGCTGGGAAATCTATGGCGAATATGTGGACTCGGGAGTTTCCGGCTCGAAAGAATCACGCCCAGAACTCAATCGCCTAATGTCAGACGTTCACTTGCGGCGCTTTGACGTGGTGCTGTGCTGGAAGGTGGATCGATTCGGGCGCTCGCTCAAGCACCTCGTCAACGCGCTTGCCGATCTCGATTCGTACGGTGTGGCCTTTGTCAGCCTCCGTGACAACCTAGACCTTTCCACGCCGTCCGGCAGGCTCATGTTTCAGATCATCGGCGCGATGGCTGAGTTCGAGCGATCTTTGATTCAAGAGCGTGTCCGGGCCGGGTTGCGGAACGCCAAGCTCAAGGGAAAGACGCTGGGGCGTCCATCGTTAATATTGGACTCTGGCAGAATCGCCCGGCTTCGCGCCGCCGGAGCATCTATACGCGAAATTTCAGCGCAACTGGAAGTGTCGCCTTCGACGATCCATAAGGCCCTACAACGGCGTACGCAAAACCCCTAGTCGCAGCCATCCGGCCACGGCGTGCAAACGATTGATTTTGGGTGCTTAGACTTTTGCGAATCGGCGTTTGTTTAAGTGATGATTTCCGTACGCTGCCGACGGCAGTGCCCCCACATTGCCTTTAGGCCTTTGAACGGTACGCACGGTCAGTCAAGTTTTTGACCTACTCACTGTTCGACATCTGGGCGCCACCCAGGACGAGGTTTGAAGACAACCGTCATCGACGCCGTCCTGTTTCTGTTATGCGACCAGTTCATAAACATTCCACAAGCAACACCAGACTGTCCCTGCTGAACCAACACTGGTTTAAACCACTTCGCCCAGCCAACTTCGCAGATGAACTCACCATTTGAGTCGGGGGAGCACTTCCTGACTGGTTGATCTTGCTCCGCGGCCCATAGTTCAACTTCCTTAACAGTTGCATCCTTAGGATAGACGGCGCAAATCAACCTGCATTGCGCACTGGGTTCTTTGCTTCCGGCATTGAGCAGCCTGTCGACAGCAGAACCGGAATCGCCCTTCGCTACCGCCGCCAATGGTCCAGCAAATTGGGAGATTGCGGGCCCCGCAAACTGTTGCAGGCGTTGATTAAGACCCTGCACGAGTTCGGTCATATTTTGGGCGCACGGCGGATGCGTAACATACACATAGTCGCCGTGAGATACCTCTTCGGTCGTCGTTACGAGCCAATCGTCCCCGCTTCGATGCAGCCCTGGCAGGTCTTGCGGCTTCGCGCCCGTCTTCAAAAGCGTGGTCGTGACTGCTTCGGCGTATGGTCCTGCGGGATCTAAACCCAAATACTGCTTCCCATATTGGGCTGCCTGGGAAACATCGAACCCATCGGCAATCTCAGTCATGCGGCTGAGTGTCTCGCTTTCGCCCCAAAAATCTCCACTTGCGTGGTAAGTTTCGCGAGCGAGCTTCAGTTTATCCAGCGCCTCCTGCCTATCCCTATGTTTTTGAAACAGACTCGCCTCTTGGCGGTAGAGTTCAGCGAGCTTTTCTGACGGCCCTAATTTCCTCAGTTCGACCTCGGCCTTTGAATACAGATCCATAACGTCGTCGAACCAATGCATCGGATCGTCAGCACCGTTTTGATATGCGCCACTTCGTATCGCGTTAACCTGTGCTGCTTCACCCAAGACTTCGGCCTTCAACTGTGAACCCGGCGGCAGACTCTCCGCCTTGGATGAAAGCAAGGTGATTGCCTCGTCACCCTTTCCCAACCAAACCATCGACCGCGCCTGCACGAGAAGTGATCTAACTTGAACGGAAGGATCTGGAGACTTCGCCAGATCACTCGCTATGGGTGAGACTACCGCCAGTGCTTCTTCGTAATGCCCGAGCGAAAGCTCTCTCTCCGCAATAGTCAATGACGCGGTAGCGATGTCATCTTGTGACGCAAATGGACCGAGCCAATAGACAGCATCATCAAGTTCTCGATGCATCATGGCCCGAATTATGGGGCAAGTAAAATAATCGGCAGATTGTTTGTAATCAGCTCGCTACTGAATCACCTTGCGCGCCCAGGAATAGAGATCTAAGTTGGACGCTTTCCCGGGTCCCCGCTTTAACGCCAGTATGAGATCCTGGGGCAATACGGTGTGCTTGATGACCTCCGAGTCGAGAGTGTCGACCAGCGGGTGATGAGGCAATTCGTTGAGCAGAGATTCAGCATCCGATATCGGCGCATAACGAGCTCTCACATTTCCAATACCTACCTCCTTCCGACAAATCCCAACGGCACGCCCCGCAGAGTCAACCAAGGGTCCACCGCTGGAACCGCCTATAGCTCCTTCTTGTGAGACTTCGATCAGGCCGTCCTCACTCGGGCTACTCATTATTGTAGCTGGGGGCGTCCGCAGGTTAGTGTTTACCTCATCTCCATATTTCGTGGGATACCCCATTGCCGTTAAAGTGCTCCCACGCTTAGGAGGTCGCAAGCCAATGTCCAGCGCTGTAATATTCGAGGTCTTATTGGGCTCCGTGGCTTTCAGAAGTGCTAAATCTAAATCGCGGTCATCATCAGGGGTTGAGTCTATGACTTGGAGGGATAGTTTTACTCCCTGAAGAGCAGGAGAAGTCGCGATGATCGCTATCGATTTGTCCGCAATGGTTCTCTTGACACAATGCTTCGCCGTCAATAGGTAACCATTCGTTGAATCGATAAGAAATGCAGTTCCTACATCCCCACCGTCATCGATGCGGAATACAGCGCCGTAAAACTGTTCAAGGTCCTCTGGTCCCATTTCGAAGTTTACCGTTCGACAGTCACCAGGCGGAAACAGCATTAGAGGGATCGATGCAACAGCCGGAACTGCTACCAGAAGACCTGATAAGAACATCTTTCTGCCGAGAGTCATTGTTTTTTCTCAGAACTTGGCTTCCCATACGAGACCTCAAGTGTGTGCACCACTTTCTTGTCCTTTTGGCCCGAAATGTCAAGCGTCACGGGCGCCAACGTAAGTGTTCGTCACCGGGGATTGACTCCTTTATAAGTCGGTACGTTAACTTTATGAACGCCAGTTTGGTCCTACGTTCACTTTCTGAACAAGTCCTTCTTAGTTCTTCCCCGTCATGGCAGGCGTTAAGGGGCGAAGCCCCTTAGAAGTAAAAGAAGGTGGGAAGGAGCAGGGGCGCGAAGGCGGTATCCTGTCCTACTCGCTCTTCTCTTTCTTCCCCCCTCCCCCTCCGGGGCTAAACCTCTAAGACTAGGGGTAGCTCCAGTTACTATGCCGGGGCACCCACAGTTACCACGTCCGTGGCAGCCATGGTTACATTGACCGTGGTAACTGCCGTTACCATGGCCGTGGCGTCCGGGGTTACCACGAGACTACCTTTCATGAGTTTTGAACCGAGCCGTCAGGTACGATTGCAAACGCTTGCGACGAGAGTGCCCGGTGGTATGGCGGTCTGCATCACTGACGATGAATTCTTTAGCCGCTTCGCAAATGGCATCAATGCCCGCACCCTGTCCGGCGTTAATGATGCCCTTCAGCACATTGTCGAACCACTTCTCGTTAGTTATGCCGTAAAGGCGGGTACCAAAAGCCG
>Ga0335074_10003168_pt1 | contig 22414 bp, 22 predicted proteins | sample Lox_Sample_23_FD_206715 | JGI IMG/M metagenome (GOLD analysis project Ga0335074, IMG submission 206715) | Soil microbial communities from Loxahatchee National Wildlife Refuge, Florida, United States - Lox_Sample_2.3 | ecosystem: Environmental > Terrestrial > Soil > Wetlands | place: USA...
ACCGGGGTGAGAATCCTGAACTCGTGGTGAGCGAGATTGGATTGGGCGCAGACACCGTCGCGAGCGAATCAGGAGCCTGCAAACTCCACAATGTGCTGGTTGCGTGCGCGAGGGTCAGGACCAGGCGGTGCCTATCGCCGCTTGCCGCAAGAGAGGTGTAGCGGTCCGGGCTGGATGTAAGTCGGTGGGGAATGCGCCGTTCTACGTTCATCCCATAAAGCCAGGGCCCCGAACCATCGGGATCGGCGGCGAGATAGAGCAGCGTCTGCCGATCCAACAATACTGGTGCGGCTACTCTTGCATTCAACGAGGTGATTCGGTTTGGACTGCCGCCCGCCGCGGCAATACGCCAGATGTCCAGTTGATCCGGCAAGTTCCCTCTAACGAAATAGATGAACGCGGAGTCGGGCGACCACGAAGGATAGTGAGCGTGAACTCCGGCAGGCCCAGTGAAGATGGGGCGAGAGCCGGGCTGCACGCTGCCGTCTGAAACAAAGAGCGGATCGCCCGGCGCAGTTGTGTGGTATGCGAGCCGCGAGCCATCGGGCGACCAATCGAACTCCGCTACTCCTTCCAAGTATGGCCTCGGTTGTCCGCCCAAGGTCGGCACGGCCCAAATGCCGATGTCGTTTTCTCCTGAGATGGTCTGCTTCCGAGTCCAAAATGTGACGAGAGAGCCGTCCGGCGAAAATCCCAGCATCCGAATCGAGGGGTTCACAATCTCGGGCGCGCTGCCGTGGGTCAGATTGTGGAATTCGCCCGAACCTACCTGGGTGAGCCAAACATCCATCGGGCCGTCGCGGTCGGACAAGAAAGCCACGAAATTACCGTCGCGCGAAATAGTGGCAGCCTGCTCGTTTCCTGCGAAATCCGTGATCGTCCCGAATTCGGCGCCGGCGATTGGGTTATCCCAGTGATACCTCAACCACAGAAACCATGACCCAACGGCAATGGCGAGCGCGGCCGCAGCCGCGACCCACCCGATCAGCCGGCTCGCGCGGTAGGCTGGCGTTAAGGAATGAGGCAACGGTGGGGCAGTTGCCGGTTCAGCGCTGTTTACGTTCGTTTGAACCGCGTCCAGGTTCCGGCTGTGCGCCCAGGCGTCCAGTTCCGTACGGAAGGCATACACCGAGCCCTTCTTGTCGTGCAGGTGCCGATGGACGGGCATGTTCTCCCGCTTTTCCCACCTTTGCACCGTTGTGACGTCGCGATCGAGGTAGACCGCAATCTCCTTCCAGGAGTTCAGACGATTGCCGAGAGCCCTCTCGGGTAGGGGTGCATTCGACAAGGACTCACCCATCGGCTTTTCCTGGACCCCTGTTGGGGTAATAGCGGCCTAAGGGCCAGCATTATAACGCCGGGGCCCTGGCGCGGCAAAACGCGGTATTTGACGGCAAATAGCTATTCCGTCGATTGCCGTTTGACGAAACCAGACCGCGTATCCGATGTTCATGCGCGCAGCACCAAATCAGGAGGGTCTCGATGAAACACAGAGTTTTTTCGTGGGCGATCGGTATTAGCGTCGTTTTGGTACTGGCGGGGGCCGCAGCTTTTGTCGCTGTGGCCGACTTGCCGACGCCGACACACTTCAGCGGCGTAATCAACGACTACACGGCTGTGGCCGGCGGCACAGGCCCATGGGAAGTTCGTGGACCGTGGACTCTAAACTTGCATGAAGAATCCGGCAAGGCCGACTTCTCCGCAGCCGTAACCATGGAGTTGTCCGACTTCTCCCTCAGCGGCGCAAACATCAGCGCCTCGGCGCGGATGCAACACACGCATAATCTGACAGTGGACGGCGGCATGGTCACGCCGATCACAGGAGGTTTTGAGGTGACCGGCCCCGTGACGATTACGAAGGACGGGGGGCCAGCGCCCGCTGCTCTTCAAGGATCAATCGTCGTGATTGACGTCACCGGAGGAACACTGGTCCGATACTCGGACATCACCTTGACGTTTGAGAACGGTGCGGCGACGCACTTCGGCTCGAACCCGCTCCACGGCGTAGTTCGCAAGGCCGATCGGCCGAGGGACGAGCGTTAGGCATCAACTCGAAGAGACAAAGACCGGAGCGTGGGAAAATCGAGCATCATCAACCAAGGTCTGAGGTGCTCCTTTTCCCAACGCGCGGATCAATCGGCTTTCGGCTCGTGCTCGTTTTCGTCCCGCCCAGGGCGAATCGGCGCTGGGCACGATGATTTCAGCGAGCGTGTAAGCGGCCACCCTGCGGCACGCACACTCCTATCTTGGGGCGTCTTGTGCGCGCCTGGGTCACTAAAGCGGTCAGAAGCTGCGCAGAAGAAAATCGCGTGCCGTCCCGAGCACTTTCTCCCGCATTGCGGGTTCTGGCAGCATACGCGCGATCTCAACTGCGCCGATCATCGTTGAAAAGATCGCAAAGAAAGCGCGCTCTTTTTCGACAGCTCGGCGGCCTGGCATAAAAGGAAGCAATCGAGCCTTGTAGCTGACCAGCTCAGAGAGGACCTGACGTCTCATGCTCTTGTCGACCCGCGCCAGGTCCGGGGCGAGTGCGGTCAGTGGGCAGCCGCGCTCGGCACGCTCGCAGTATTCCGGGCTCAAGTAGGTCTTTATAATCGCCTTCCAGGCTGCATCGCGCTGCGACTGTTCCGCGGCGCCAACCAGGGTCTCGCCGATCTCGCGGAAAGCCTCGTGCAGCGATTCGACGAGCAGGTCGTCCTTACTGCCAAAGTGCTTGTAAAAGCCGCCGTGAGTCAGGCCCGTGTCCTTCATCACAGATGCAACCGCCGCACCATTTAGGCCTTCAGCGCGAACACGGTGCGAAGCGTCTTTCACGATCTTCTGATGGACTTTGGCTTTGTGTTCGGGCGTGTAACGCATAGTCGATTATAGGATGCGCGAAATCATCCCACGGTGCAATCGGGAGGGGCCTCAAGAAAGCCTGAATCCATTGGATGGTGCTTATCATCCCATCCGGGCAGGAGGCAAACATATGTCGCCAGAAACTCTGTTCCGAATTCATCTGGTTTTGGGTTATGTCGCGTGGCTGCTCTGTTTTGGCGTGTACCTTTGGCCCAGGCTCAAATCGATGGACCGCCTGGAAGCGCAGCGCGCGATCGCAACGCTCCACAGCTTTCGATTTTTCGGGCTCGTCTTTATCCTTCCAGGAATCGTAGGCCCCAACCTGCCTGCCAGCTTCGCAGTATTTGCCGCCTACGGAGACTTTGCAACCGGGATACTGGCTATCCTGGCGCTTCTCACCGTGGGGATACGTCCGGTGTTTTGGTTTTTCGTCGTCGCCTTCAATCTCGTCGGAATAGCAGACATCGTTGTCGACTACTATCACGCCATTCAGGCCGGGCTTCCCTTGGCGCCGGGACAGTTGGGCGCCACCTATGCAATACCGATCATCTACGTGCCACTGCTGATGATTACGCACATCACCGCCTTCTATCTGCTTGTGCGTGCACCGGGCCGGCAAATGGCAGGGCGGGACAACGCCGCAGAAGCACCCAAACCGTCTTTGGCGCACTGAGTCAAAGGGGCGTGCTTTTAATGCTATAGGCGCCTGACAGATCCTTTAACGAGCGGGTCTCCGTCGTTCGCAGGCGTCCAATCGCCCTCGAAAATAAAAGACCCCGATCTCAGCGCTTTCGCATCAATCACACCGAACGCTTGAGCGAGCAACATTCGCTCGCGCCGGTAAGCCGTTCCAGCCCGAGTTGGAGAAGCTGGCAAAAGCAACGAACGAAAAGCAGAGGAGAAACGAAGATGAAAATAGTTATGGTTCTGACCTCACACGACCAGCTCGGCAACACAGGCCGCAAGACCGGCTTTTGGCTGGAGGAATTCGCCGCGCCCTTCTTTGTTTTCAGGGACGCCGGCGTCGAACTGACGCTGGCCTCGCCTAAAGGCGGCCAGCCACCGGTCGATCCGAAGAGCGATCTTCCAGAGAATCAAACCGCCGCGATGGCGCGCTTCAAGAAGGACCCGGCAGCGCAGCAGGCGTTGGCGCACACTTCCAAGCTTGCGGACATGAAGTCGGAAGATTTCGACACTGTGTTTTACGTCGGCGGGCACGGCCCGTTGTGGGACCTCGCTGAGAGCGCTGACTCGATCGCATTGCTCGAATCGTTCTACAACTCTGGGAAGCCCATCGCTCTCGTGTGCCACTCCCCTGGGGTGCTTCGCCACGTTACTTACGACGGCGCGCCACTGGTGAAGGGAAAACGCGTCACCGGCTTCACGAACGGAGAGGAAGAGGCAGTTCAGCTGACACATGTGGTGCCCTTTCTGGTTGAAGACGAGTTGCTGCGCCTTGGAGCCACCTTTGAGAAGCGCGCCAATTGGCAGCCTTTCGCGATCGTGGATGGCCGTCTCGTTACCGGCCAGAACCCCGCGTCGTCGACTTCGGCGGCGCAAGCGCTCGTGAAGCTGCTCGGTGAGAGAGCCGCAGCAGCTCACGCTTCCGCCTGAGTTGACGATCGCATCGATTCGTCATCATCTTCACCGCCGTCGCCAATCGCGCGACCATGGCGAGGTGGCGGTGGCCACAAAGATTTGGCAAGAATCTGGAACGCGCCCACACAGTGAATTGCGATTTGTGAAAGCATCGGGCGGTCATTGTGACCCGATGGAAGGAGGAGATGTGTCAAACGAGAAAACAGGAAGCGCCGCTGCTGCAAGCCGCGCGAAGCAGGCCACGGAGCCAAACCCTCTCGATTTTGTGCCCGAAAAAATTCCATTCGACGTCCCCTATGGGGCGCCGATATCACTCGACCGGGCCCAGGCGGTGATTCACGCCGCCGTGGCGGAGGCGAAGAAGCGGGATTGGAAGATGAACATTGCTGTAGCCGATTCCGGCGGCAACCTCGTCGCCTTTCAAAGGATGGACGGCGCCATGCTCGCCTCCATTCAGATTGCCCAGCACAAGGCGCGAGCAGCCGCGACTTTCCGCCGCGAAACGAAGCAATTCGAGGACGGCATCCAGCTGATGCATCTCAACTATCTGCTCGCGTTCGACGGAGTGATTGCGTCTCGCGGCGGCATTCCGCTGATCGAGCACGGGACGATTATCGGCGCAATCGGTTGTTCGGGAGGCACGGATTCGCAGGACGACATCGTCGGCAAGGCCGGCGCGGCCGTGATTAACCAAGTCGCGGGGGATAACAGATAACGAGGTCTCGAGAAAGCGTTGGGAGCCGACGGGCATGTGCGCGCGGTGGTGTTCGACAGCGCGGTCGAGACTCAAAACCAAAAAGTATTTGGAGGCCAGGGCCGAGTGGTTTCGGCGCGCCTGGCCTCCGTTTGGGTGGGTCATCGGTGCACTATTTTTTGGCTGCTACTGCTTTTTGGCTAGCAGCACCGGAATGTTCTCCGTGGCTTTGGCCTCGATCACTCCGTGTCTCTGGGCGAGCAGCGGGTCGTAAATGAAATTCTCGTCGAGTTCGACCACATGGAACGTATACACGACGCGCTGATTTCCTCGTGTTCCGACTAACAGCTTGCTGTTGCCTGGTGTATGGGAGGCGTCTTCCACGATCGACGACGCCTCGAAAGCAACCGTTCTACCGCTGTTGGCGTTTTGGATCACAAAGGTCGTAAATCCCGATTGGGGCAGGGAAAGCGTGATCCGATAGTCGCCGGCTGGGAGCACAATCTTCCCCCAACGGGTGGCATTCTGCAGAGTGAATTTGCCTTGGAAGAGCGACTGAGCGTTCGCGCCGCCGGCAAACAAACTGGTCGCCAAGAGAGCGCCCGCGAACAACGTCACCTCGGCTACTTTCTTCGTTAGATTCAGTTTCATGGTCATATTCCTCCTTGTAGTTGGCCGATGTGTCTCTACTCGCTGACCGAGTCCACATCGTGCCTTCACCTAACAAAGCGAAAACGACAGAGAACGAGCGCCACTGAAATCGAGCTTTTGGGGGCGAGGTGTAACGTCAGGCGATTCTTCGGGTTCCGGAGTCGCCGCAAATTGACTTTGTTGGTCTTGGGCTGTACCGTTTCAGTAATTCTTGTATACACCGTAGCAGGAGTGCAAAGTGCAGCCCGCGTCGTCGACGGAAATCAACAGGCTGCTCGCCGACTGGGGACACGGAGATCGGGCCGCGCGAGACGCGCTGATTCCGCTGATCTACGATGAATTGCGCGGCATGGCGCGCCGCCATCTTGGGCGTGAGCGTCCCGATCACACCTTGCAGAGTGCCGCGCTGGTGAACGAGGCTTACCTTCGTCTGGCTGGGAAGGAGCCGCCAGAATGGCAGAACCGAGCGCACTTCTTCGGCTTTGCGGCGCAGATGATGCGGCACATCCTGGTGGATCACGCGCGGAGCCGTCTCGCTGCCAAGCGTGGGGCGGGCGCTCCTCGGTTAAGCCTCGATCCCGAAATCGCGCTGCCCCAAAAGCCGGGGGTAGACCTCGTGGCGCTCGACGACGCCCTCAACAAGCTGGCCGCAATGGACCCGCAACAGAGCCGTCTGATAGAGCTAAGGTATTTCGGGGGACTTTCGATTGAGGAAACCGCAGTCGTTATGGGCATCTCGGCCAGGACGGTGGATCGAATCTGGGTGGCTGCTCGAGCTTGGCTTCGGCTGGAAATGGAGAAGGAGTCGCCCAAATGACGCCGGAACGCTGGCGGGAAGTACAGGAAGTGTTCGCCGAGGTATTGGAGCAGAAACCTGCGGAGCGGGCAGCGTATCTCGCCAAAGTTTGCGCTGACGCCTCACTGCGCCAGCAAGTGCAGTTAATGATTGCGGCACACGAACAAGGGAACAGCACTTTCCTGGAGCCTTCGATTGTGGCCGGTACCGACACGCTGAAGAGCGGAGCGAAACTGGGGCCGTATGTGATCCTCGCACGCCTGGGTGCTGGCGGGATGGGCGAGGTCTATCGCGCGCGAGATGAGCGTTTGGAGCGCGAAGTCGCAATCAAGGTTCTTCCGCCAGGATTGCTGACTGATGAAGCTGCACGGAGGCGCTTCCGCAAGGAAGCGCTGGCGTTAGCGAAGCTCAGCCATCCAAACATCGCTGTGATTCACGATGTGGGCGGACAGGGGGGCATCGACTATCTGGTGATGGAATGCGTTCCGGGCCAGTCGCTCGCGGAGAAGCTGAAATCGGGTTCGCTGCCGGAAAACGAAGTGGTGTCGCTGGGAGCGCAGATCGCGGCGGCGCTGGAAGAAGCCCACGACCACGACATCGTGCATCGCGACTTGAAGCCGGCCAACATTATGGTCACGCCGAAGGGCCAAACCAAGGTGCTCGACTTCGGCCTCGCGAAGCTGTTGCGCCCGCTCGCCGAATCTCCCACGACCGAAACCTTCATCGCGACACAGGGAATCGCTGGCACGCTGTCCTACATGTCGCCCGAGCAGGTGCGCGGCGAAGAGTTGGATGCGCGCACGGATTTGTTTTCTTTTGGCGCGGTGCTCTACGAGATGGTGACGGGCGTTCCGCCCTTCCGGGGCGAGACATCGGGAGTGATTGCGGAAGCGATCCTGAATCGCAAGCCCGTGGCGCCGGTGCGGCTCAATCCCGACCTTTCCCCGAAGTTCGAAGAAGTTATCAATAAGGCGCTGGAGAAGGACCGAAAGTTGCGGTGCCAGAGCGCAGCCGAAATTTCTACGGATTTGCAGCGGCTGAAACGCGATTTAGATTCGGCACGAGCTACCGTCGTCTTGGCCGAGCCTGTGTTGAAGAATGCCAGGGAAGTTGTTTCCAAGCACGCGGAGCCGCGCCGGGCCAATCTTCCGGCGCAGCGGACCGTGTTCGTGGGGCGGGAAAAGGAAGTAGCGGTGGGCAAAGAACTCTTGCTGCGTCCGGATGTGCGGCTCCTGACGATCACGGGTCCGGGAGGGATCGGCAAAACGCGTCTCGCGTTGGAGATTGCCGGTGGCCTTGTGGAGCAGTTTGGAGGCGGGATTTACTTCGTTCCGCTGGCCCCGCTGAGCGATCCGGGCTTGGTTATGTCCGCGATCGTTCAAGCATCGGGAATCCGGGAGGTCGGGGGGCAGTCGCCGCTCGAAACCCTGAAGAAGAACTTGCAAGATACATCGCCTGCTTCCACGCTGTTCCTGCTGGACAGTTTCGAACATCTGATTCGAGCGGCGCCGGCTGTGGCGGAGTTGCTGGCCGCGTGCCCCAATCTAAGAATTCTCGTGACGAGCCGCGCCGCGCTGCACTTGTATGGAGAACATGAATTTCCTGTGCCGCCGCTGGCCGTGCCGAATTTGGGAGCCATCCCATCGGTGGAGACGCTTTCGCAATACCCAGCGGTCACGCTGTTCGTACAAACGGCCGTCGCGGCCAAGCCGAATTTTGAACTTGACCCGCAAAACGCGCCCGCCGTCATCGAGATTTGCGCACGGTTGGATGGTCTGCCTCTCGCGATCGAGCTGGCGGCCGCGTGGGTGAAAGTACTTTCGCTCGCTTCCCTGCGGACTCGCTTAGCAAGCCGGTTTCAACTCTTGACGGGCGGCGCCCGGGACCTGCCTCAGCGGCAGCAGACGCTTCGCGCTGCCATCGACTGGAGCCACGAACTGCTAAGCGCGGCTGAGCAGAGGCTTTTTCGAAGACTATCGGTTTTCGTAGGCGGATGCACGCTGGAGGGCGCGGAAGCGGTATGCGATGCGAAAGGTGATCTCGATTTGGACCTGCTCGACGGCATGGCATCGATGGTGGACAAGAGCCTGATGCAGCAGGTCGACCAAGCGGACGGTGAATCGCGATTCGTGATGCTCGAAACGATTCGCGAATACGCCACGGAGAAGTTGGAAGCGAGCCTGGAGGGAGCCTCGACGCGGCGCGCCCATGCCGCCTACTGCCTGGTGCTCGCGGAAGAAGAGGGTGGGGAGCGGGCCGGCCCCGAAGGGGCGGAATGGCTGGATCGCCTGGCGTTGGAACATGACAATTTTCGCGCGGCCCTTGAGTGGCTGACGGCAACCGGAGACGCCGACTGGGGCCTGCGACTCGGCACGGCCTTGTTTCGGTTCTGGGAAATGCGCGAGCATCTGGCCGAAGGCAGGGACAGACTGGCCAAGCTGCTAAAGATCGAGGGAACGCCGACCCGCACCAAGGTGCGCGCGCGCGCGCTTTTCGCCGCGGGCGTTTTCGCGGCGGAGCAAGGGGATCACGTGTCGGGGGATTCGCTGTTGAAGGAGAGCCTGGACATCGCGTGTGAACTGGGTGACAAACAGGGTACGGCCGTCTCACTGAACGCGCTCGGCGTCCTTGCTCGGGACCGAGGTGACCTCGGAGTGGCGCACTCTCTGTTGCAGGAGAGTTTGGTGCTGTGGAAAGAATTGGGCGATCAAAAGGCTGTCGCGCGATCTCTCAGCAACCTGGCGAATGTCGCCAAACTGCAGCGCGATTATCCGCGTGCTCACTCGCTATATGCGGAGTGCCTCTCCATCTTTCGCGAACTGCAAGACCTGCCGGGCGTCGCTTGGGCGCAGAATTACCAGGGCGACATCGCTCGCGATCAGGGTGATTCCGCGGCCGCGCGGGAACTCTACGAACAGGGCCTGGCGATTTTTCGGGAACTGGACGACCGCTGGGGCATTGCCGGGACACTGGCCGATCTGGGTAGCCTGGCGAGAGAACAAGGGGATTATCCGACGGCACACTCCCTCTATCTAGAAAGCCTCAGAATTTTCCGGGAACTGGGGCATAAGCGCGGCATCGCCCGTCTTCTGGAATGTTTTGCCTGCTTGGCGGCGGAGCAACAGCAAGCGGGGCGCTCGCTGCGGCTCGCAGGCGCCGCGGCTGCGCTACGCAAAAGTATCGGCGCTCCGCGGCCGCTTGTGGAGCAAGTCAAACTAGACGCCATTCTGGACAAGGCACGAAAGGCAGTGACTGGCGAGATTGGCGCGGCGGCTTGGTCCGAAGGTTCGGCAATGTCAATCGACAAAGCCATTGATGAGGTGATAAAGGCCGAAAGCCGAGCTTCCTCATCTTAGACCGCGGATCAACTGACGCGGGTAGCGAATGGAACGCGGATGCGACCGGAAGTTAGGCGGCTATTTTGCGCTCGTCGGATCGAGAAGCCGGCGGACGGCGGAGATGCGGCTGGCAGGAATGCCTGTGCGCCTGGCGTGTTCCTGGATGGCGGTCTCGTCCGGTGCAAAGTAAACGCAGTACACCTTGTCGCCGGTTACATAGCTATGGAGCCACCGAACCTCGGGACCCATTGCTTTCAGAGCGGCGACCGACTTTTGGGCGATTTCCCGCCATTGCGTGTCGGTTAGATTTCCGGCGCCTGGCACTTCGCGTTCGATGACGAATTCGGGCACGGAGGTCGCCTTATGCGCACGGATGGTAGCATTCGGACGGCGCCACTTTCAAGGCGGTCAGATATAATTTGCCACGTCCAAAATAACGGCCAGGGATGAAAGAGCGAGGTTGCCATGGATCTTCGATCGCTGCAGAAGCCGCTGAAAGAGCAATATCGAGCGGACCCAAACGCGTCGCGAATTACCATCCGGGCGAAGGGCGGAGAGACAGACGTTCCTGTGGCGTGCTCGGTCGACATTGGGCGGGCCATATACCAGGCCGAAGCCCACAAAGGAGTCGGAGGCGCGGGTAGCGGCGCTTGTTCTGGTGACCTGTTGCTTGGGGCTCTGGCGGCTTGCGCGCAAATCACCTGTCAGATGGTAGCTGCGGCGATGGGCATACCAACCGAGCGCATTGAGGTCGCCGTCGAGGGAGACCTGGATCTCCGAGGCACCCTTGGCATAGCGAAGGACGTGCCGGTGGGCTTTGAGAGCATTCACGTGCATTTTGATGTTGCTGCGCCCAACGCAACCCCGGAACAACTGCGTGGATTGAGGGAAAAAACGGAGCAGTATTGCGTGGTGATGCAAACCTTGCTGCGGCCGCCGAGGGTGCAAACCGAGTGGGCTAGTCATGATTCGAATGTCTCGTAGTCCAGGCAAAAAGTAGTTGGCCTGTGCGCGAGACTGCGGTTCTCCTCCGGGGTTGTTTCAGTGGCTTCTTCGATTTGTCGTGTTCGGATTCCATCTACACGGAACTAGGCGTGGCGCTCGAAGAATTGGCCGAGGACGGCAGCGGCATGTTCGCAGAGAGCGCGGTCGGCGGAGTCGAAGGCAGCGGGGAAATGAGAGTCGATGTCGAGTTCGCCGACAACTTTGCCGTGAACGAAGACGGGGACCACGATTTCGGATTTCGTTTCAAGCGAACACGCGAGATAGCGGGGATCGGAATTGACGTCGTCGACGACGATGGTCTTGCCCATCGAGACGGCAGCGCCGCAAATGCCCTGGTTCAGAGGGATGCGCGTGTGGGGAGTCGAGGCGCCCATGAATGGGCCGAGAACGAGAACGTTTGGGTCACCATCCTTTTCGAGCATATAAAAGCCGACCCAATTGTAACGGGTGAGTTTTTCGTGAAGGAGAGCGACGATGCTTTTCATGAGAGCATCGGCGGAGTTGGAGGAAACGGAGAGAGAGTCGAGAGCCTGGACTAGATCCGTGGGTTTTTGCGTTGTGGTCATAAAGCGTAGTCGAACATAAAAGAGGTGCGGGTTGCAAGCCGCCCAGCTCTCGCCTCCGGACAGCGCGCCATTTCTTGGCAGCGGGTTCTGGGATTCGCGGAGCTCCTACATTTATCGCGCTGCGGAAGTGGCATTTTCTGTGCGAGCGGATTGCGTCAACGACGCGAGTTCGATCGACAGCTGTTCGCCGTCCCTGGCCGCGCGGCAGATTTCTTCGGCGAATGTCCGCCCTGGATGATCACTCGGGAGCGATCTCAGTAGATTTTCGGCGTATCCGAGAACGAGGGTCAGGATGTTGTTGAAATCGTGCGCAATTCTGGCAACTTGCGGCGCTGCGGGGCTGCCCTGTTTGGTGGACGCCGGGCCCCCGGAAGCCTCGTGGGAAACGGCGGACTTTGACTCCCGTTGACCGGCTGACGCTGGTGGAGGCTTCAGTTTCTCCCGGCTTTGTTGTGCGCGCATAGCTCCCCCCGAACGAGATTCTCGAACGAACGAAATGCTAAGAGCGCGTTAATGTCCATTCGACGTGTGTGCCTGCGTCTTGAGAAAGCAGCAGATGCAAGCGGGGAAGTCGATTCGTTCAGAGCCAAAATGGGAACCGGCTCCAATGCGGGACAGAATTTTCTTTTCGATTCGTCGCATTCGGATACTAAAGCCAAGCGGCTGAGTCGGTTTGGCATGGCGTGCCGAAGCAAGGCTGGCAACGCATGTGCGTAAGAGAGCTTGAAACCGATGGGAGACGTGCGCGTGGGCTCCCGTCTTGATTCTTTAGAGCGCGCACGGGCATGGTGTCGATGCGCATCTTGGTTGCTGAGGATGATCCGCCGGTTGCCGGTTTCCTGAGAAAGAATCTTGAGGCTGAGCAATATGCCGTGGACACTGCCGCCGACGGTGCCGAGGCGAAGTACATGGCGGAAAGCTACGACTACGACCTGTTGATTCTAGACGTCAACCTGCCGAAGATGACGGGTTTCGAAGTGCTCAGGGAAGTCAGGCAGAAGAAGCCGCACGTCGCGATCCTGCTGCTGACCGGAAACAACCAGGTGTTGGATCGGGTGAAAGGCCTCGATTTAGGCGCGGATGATTATCTGACCAAGCCATTTTCGCTCACGGAATTATCGGCACGCATCCGGGCATTGATGAGGCGAAGCGGCCGGCCGTTCGAGGCGGTGCTAAAGGTAGATGACCTGGTGCTGGATCGCGTGCAAAGAGTTATCCATCGAGGCGATCAGAGAATCGAGCTGACACCCAAGGAATTCGGCTTGCTCGAATTCTTAATGAGAAACGCCGGGCGCCGGGTCACCCGCAGCATGATCGTCGAAAACGTGTGGAACTTGGGCTTCGAAACCACGACGAACGTGGTCGATGTCTATATCAACTATCTGCGAAAGAAAATCGACGCCGGACACGAGCGCAAGCTGATCCGGACGATACGAGGCGTCGGCTATCAGGTCGGCGATTCCGAGCAAGAGGCGCTCGCGCATGCGCACGGAACGTAACCCACGGGCGACGATCGCCGATTCCTTCACCGCTTGAGCACATTGGGAATTTCTAATGGCAGTTTAATCGTTTTCTAATCCCGCGAAAGCAGACTCCTCGCGGAGGGAACATGGCCTCGAGTGCGGTCGAACGGGTTTCTCCGGAAGCGATACGCGTGCTTATCACGAGCCCGAATGGCGATTTTCGGGCTAAGGTTAGCGATCGCCTGTCCTCGGAGTCGTGCTTCGTGGACGAGGCCACGGGGGGTGCTGCAGCCCTTGCTCAGGTGGAAGAGTTCGCGTACGGCACAGTCTTCCTCGACCGCCGGCTGGTCGATTTGAACGCGGACGAAGTAGCCGCGATTCTGCAGAGCCGCCAGCCAAATTTGCGTGTCATTTTTGTCGATTCCGAAGATCCGACCGAGGATGCGAAATTGCCGCAGCTCGAAGTGGAGGCAAATCCGGCGGGGCAGCCGACGTCCAAATTGCTGTTGCGGGCAGAACGGTCCACAAGCGACCGCCGCAGCCCAGCCGCTTCGGTCGATCCGGCTACGGAGTCGTTGCCGGGCATGTATAGCTCGAACCGGGCGATGCAGCAGGTATTCCGTATGGTGCGGCTCGTAGCGCCTCGCGACACGACGGTGCTGATCACGGGCGAAACGGGGACCGGAAAAGAACTGGTCGCCAATGCGATCCACCAGCTGAGCGCCCGCAGGAACGGGGCATTTGTGGTCGTCAACTGCGCTGCGATCCCCGAAGAACTTCTCGAGTCGGAACTTTTCGGTCACACGCGCGGGGCGTTTACGGGCGCCATCCAGTCGCGGCTGGGCCGCATTCATGCCTCGCATGGCGGAACGCTTTTTCTCGATGAAGTCGGCGATCTTCCGTTGAGCATGCAAGCGAAATTGCTGCGTTTTCTGCAGCATGGCGAAGTACAAAGGCTCGGCAGCCCGGATATCTTCCGGGTGGATGTTCGCGTGGTGGCTGCAACCAACGCGGACCTTAAAGAGCACGTGGCGCAGAAAGAGTTTCGCCGCGACCTGTATTACCGCCTGGCGGTCTTTCCGATACAGTTGCCCAGCCTCGCGATGCGCCGCGACGACATCGTTCCCTTGGCGGATTACTTTATCGAAAGGCTTTGCGGCGACGCCGGCACGCCTCGCAAGTCGCTTACTTCCGGGGCCGCAGCCCTGCTACAACGGCACTCCTGGCCGGGCAACGTGCGCGAACTCGAGCATTTAATCGAGCGCGCATTCATTCTCGCCGAAGGTCAGGCGGAACTATCGGCAGACTTATTTCAAGAGTCGCTCGAAGAGTCACGCCTTTAGAGGAATCTAACGGAACTCCCGAGCCGTTGGCATGGGGCGTGCAATCCTCGCAGGCATGGCGAATTTGCCCAGAAGAACCCGGCAACAAAGGCGCAAGATCAAGCCGGAGCCCGGTCCCGCGAACCGGCGCGAGGCACAACGGGCTTTAGCCCAGGCTTTCGCTTCGTTTACCCAAGTCGCGGGGTCGCTCGAGCAATCCTACGAGAAACTGCAAACCGAAGTCGGGGGCCTGCGTTCCGAGCTGGAACGGGCCAATTCTGATCTTTCGCAGAGCCTTGAAGAAAACAGCCGCGTTCGACACGATTTGTCGCGCACCCTCGAGGCTCTTCCCTGCGGTGTCGTTGCGCTCGACGCATGCGGCATGATTCGCATCATCAACCCCGAGGCGCGGCGGTTGCTCATGTTCAACGAGAGTTGGACGCCCGGCTGCAATGAGCCTCTGCCGGAGTGTCTCGCTCACTTTCTATCGGATGTCGCAGCGAGCGAATCATCGGCCGCGCAGGAATTTACTTTAGCCTCAGCCGAACAGCAGATCTTTGTTGCGGTTACCAAGACGCGGCTCTCGGAAGGCGGCGAGTCCGGCGAGGAGACCATCCTTATCGTTCGCGACGTTACCGAAGAAAAACGAATTGCGTCCGAACGCGAGGCGTCGCGGCGAGTCCGCGCGTTGGCTGAGCTCTCAACGCTTCTGGCGCATGAGATCCGGAATCCGCTCGGCAGCCTCGAACTTTTCGCAGGCCTGATCGCTGATGCGACCGCCGCGCTCCCGGACGCAAAGCAGTGGGTCAATCATTTGCAGGCCGGCCTGCGAGGGCTTGCGGCGACCGTGAACAACGTTCTGAGCTTTCACAGCGATCCGTCGCCCAACCTTTCGCCGACAAATCTCGAGCGTCTGCTTCGCGACACCACGGAATTCCTGCGGCCGCTCGCGCAGCAGCGCGGCATGCAGCTGACCTTAATCAGCCGGATCGGCGAAATTCGAATCGCCGCCGACCCTCATAGGCTGCAACAAGTGTTCTTCAATCTTTCGCTGAACGCATTCCGCTCCATGGCTTCCGGCGGCGCCCTTTTCATACGCATGGATTGGGCTGCCGGCGAACAGGGCCGCAAAGTGCAAATCGATTTCGAAGACCGCGGCTGCGGAATCCAACCCGAGCATCTCGCGAAACTTTTCGCTCCGGGTTTCAGCACGAAACCCGGAAGCCCGGGCCTGGGCCTCACGGTGTGCAAGACGGTCGTCGAACAACACAAAGGCACGATCGCAGTGAAAAGCGCGCCCGACCGGGGTTCGACCTTCTCGGTATTTTTCCCGGTATCAGGAGAATTTTGATGACTCAGGTTCTCGTCGTCGACGACGAAGCGGCTATGCGCACGGCCCTCGAGGCGAATTTTCGTCGCGATGGCTGGGGGGTCACGACGGCATCCGGGGCCGCCGATGCAATCGCGAAATTTCGCGGCGCACCTTGCCCGCTGGTCGTCACCGACATGCGCATGCCGGATGGCGACGGGTTGAGCGTGTTACAGGGCGTGCGCGAAATTGCACCGGAAACGGCTGTCGTTTTCCTCACGGCGTTCGGCACCATCCCGGAAGCGGTCCTCACGATGAAGGAAGGCGCGTGCGATTATCTGGTCAAGCCGATTTCCTTCGAGAATTTGAAGCAAGCGGCTCACCGCGTGCTTGAAACTTCGCGCCGGCAGGAACCGGAGAGCAGTGGCCGCGAAACGTCCGAAGAATCTCCCGAACAGAAGACTGGACAGACGAACGGCCTGTTCACGGGCAGTTCTCCCGCCTTCCGCCGCCTGCTCGAGCGCGGGCGCCAGGCAGCCGCAAGCGAGGCAGACATTCTGATCGAGGCCGAGAGCGGCACAGGCAAAGAACTGCTCGCGCGGTTCATTCATCGCTCGAGCCCCCGCCGCGGCCGTACTTTCGTCGCGGTAAACTGCGCGGCATTCCCGGAAGCTTTGCTCGAGAGCGAACTATTCGGCCACGTGCGGGGCGCGTTTACCGGGGCCACCACGGCGAAGCCGGGGAAATTCGAGCTCGCCCACGGAGGCACGCTGCTGCTCGACGAAATCGGCGAAATGCCGCTAAGCCTCCAGCCCAAATTGCTGCGCGTTTTGCAGGAACGCGAAATCGACCGGTTGGGGGATACGCGGCCGGTTCGCGTCGACGTGCGTGTGATCGCCACCACCAACCGCTCGCTGAAAACATTGGTGGGCGAGGGCCGCTTCCGCGCCGATCTCTACTACCGGCTCAACGTGGTGCCGCTGTCGATTCCTCCGCTGCGAGAGCGCCCGGAAGACATCGCCGAACTGGCGAACTTCTTCGTGCGCAAGTACACACCGAAGTCATCGCACAAACAGATTTCCATTTCGCCCGAGCTTTTGACACTGCTCGCGGCCCACGACTGGCCGGGGAATATCAGGGAACTCGAGAATTTCATTCGCGGCGCGATCGCGCTCTCAGGAGGGGCGGTATTCGGGCCCGAATTCATGGGAGAAGACCGCGCTCGGAAGACGGCCGCCACTCCACCGGCTGGTTCGCCCGCGGCCGGAACGTCCATGCGCGACATGGAGCGCCAACTGCTCGAAAAGACTCTCGAATCGACGGGCGGCAATCGCACTCGCGCAGCCATGATGCTGGGCATCAGCCTTCGGACGATCCGCAACAAGATTCGGGAGTATGGTCTGCCGCCACGGAGGTTCGCATGAGCATGATCGAAACGCCAAACATCAGCATTCTTGAACGCTATCTGAACCTGGCCACAGTCCGACAGGGGCTGATTTCGAGCAATCTGGCCAATATTGACACTCCCGGCTACAAAACGGTCGACATCGACTTCCAGCGCGAACTGACTCGTTCGATGAACGACCCTGCCGGAGACACTACCCCGATGGTCGAGCAGGTCCAGGGCTTGATCGAGCGGCCCGACGGAAACAACGTCAGCGTCGACCGCGAATCCCTCTTGCTCAGCCAGACGCAAATGCAGTTCACGGCCGCCATTCAACTCATGCGCGCCGAATTCAAGAATCTCACAGACGCTATTACCGGAGGTGCATGATCATGAATCTCTTCGGAGTTCTCGACATCAGCGGCTCTGCTCTGACTGCGGAGCGCGAGCGGGCCGAAATCGTCACGAGCAACCTTGCGAATGCGGAAACGACGAGCACGCCCGAAGGCGGGCCGTACAAGCGGGTGCAGGTCGTTTTCGCGGCAACACATTCCCAGCCCACCGGCTTTTCAAACACGCTCGCTTCCGTGACCGATCTACAGGCTCAGGGCGTGCGAGTGCAGAGAGTCGTCGCGGATTCAACGCCGCCCGTGCGCCGCTACGATCCCGGCAATCCGGAGGCGGACAAGGAAGGCTACGTTTCATATCCCAACGTCAATCCGTCCGAGGAAATGGTCGACCTTATGGGAGCGGCGCGTTCCTACGACCTGAACGCGTCGGCGATCCAAGCCACGAAGTCCATGATCGAATCTTCGATCGATATTCTGCGGTAGCTCGCGTGAAGAGCGGAGGAAATTAGAATGGCCAGTTCAATCCAGAGCATCACGCAGGGCATCGCCGAGATCGCGGCGCCATCGCCGAGTTCCGGCGCAGGCGACGGCACGGATTTCTCATCGACTCTCAAAAGCGCCGTCGAACAGATCAGCCAGCTCCAATCGGACGCTCAGAACAAAGTTGCCGGGCTGCTTGGCGACAACGGCGAAGACATCCACTCCGCGATGCTCGCCGTCGAGAAGGCGAATGTGTCGTTCGAGATGATGGTCCAGGTGCGCAATAAGATTGTGCAGGCATACCAAACGATTTCGCAGATGCCATTCTAGCTGATCGCCAATAACCATCGAGCCCATGGACAAGCAGATCAAGCAACTTGCGGCGTTTCTGAAAGGCCTGAGCACGCGCCAACGCCTATGGCTAGGCGGCGCGGCCGCAGCAATCGCGCTGACTCTATGGGTATTTGTCCGCCTCTTCGCGACGCCCGACATGAAGCCTCTATACACGGGATTGTCGAGTTCGGATGCACAGGGAATCGCACAGCGCCTGGCGAGCGAGAATGTCCAATACACGATCTCACCCGACGGCAGCACCATCCTCGTCCCAGCCGACAAGCTCGACCAGATGCGCGTTGAAATGTCGCAGCAGGGCCCGCCGCAAAGCGGACGCCTCGGTTTCGAGCTTTTCGACAAGCCGAACTGGTCCGGCAGCGATTTCTCGGAACGAGTGAATTACCAGAGGGCCCTGGAAGGCGAACTCGAGCGCACGGTCGAGACGATCGACGACATTCAGGCCGCCCGCGTCCACATCGTCCTACCGCACGAATCGCTCTTCGCGGATCAAGACCGCGAAGGCAAGGCGGCTGTCGTGCTGAAATTGCGCGGGGGCGCACACATTCCTGATTCGGTGGTCGCCGGAATTTCGCGGCTCGTGGCGAGCGCGGTCGACAATCTTCCACCCGAGAACGTGACGGTCGTTGACGCGGATACCGGTGCACCCTTGCAGGTCCACGGCGCACAGACGGGGCCGGGCGGATCCTCAACCACGGAAACTGATCTCGCCCAGCGCCTTATCGACACACTAACGCCGATCGTCGGCGAGGGCAGAGTCAAAGCCAGCGTCACCGTCGAACGCGATCCCACGTCGGGCGAAAGCACGCAGGAGGTTTACGACCCGAATGGTTCCGTTGTGCTGACATCAGAATCATCGCGCGAACAAGGCGCAAACGCGTCGCCGGCGGGCGTCCCGGGGACGGCCAGCAATGTTCCGCACACGGCCGGCGCTCAAGCCGCGGCCAACGCAGCATCGAACTCGACGGATTCGGCAGCTCTCGACAACGAAAGCAAGACTTTCGCCGTTAGCAAAACGGTTCGTCGTTTGGTGGAGCCGGCTGGGCGCGTCAAACGCATGAGCGTTGCGCTACTCATTGACGATGCCGTTGACCTCACTACCGACAAGAACGGAAAAAATGCAGAAACGCGCCGCAAGCGCACGCCGGAAGAGATGAAACAGATTCAGGATGTGGCCGCCGCGGCGGTTGGCCTAGATTCCACGCGCGGAGACGTCATCGCCGTGCAGAATCTTTCATTCCAAGCGCTGCCCGTCGATCAACCAACGCCCCCGACAGTTATTCAACGGGTCCAGCATTTCACGGAGCACTGGACAGTGGTGCTGCGTTACGCCGGCCTTCTTATAATTTTTGCGGCAGTTTATTTCATCGTGCTGCGGCCGATCAAAAAGCAACTCCTCACCAGCCTCCGCGCCACTCCGCTCGACAATCCGGCCGCCACGAGGCCGCGCACTGCAGTCGATGAAAGGCCATCAATCGGAGCAACGGCCGGCGAGAAAGCCCTCGCCTTGGAAGAAGAGCTCAACGAAACAGGTTCCGACGTCAAACGCGTCGTAATGCTCAAGCGCGATCTGGTGGAGAAGGTTAAGAAAGAACCCGGCTCCTCGAGTCGGCTCGTTCAGAACTGGATTCGCCAAACCCAGGAAGCGCAGGGACCACGGTGATGGAAAGGGCGGACAAGGCAACGAGCGGACTGAAAAAGGCCGCGATCCTGGTTGTTCTCTTGGGCGACGAAGCCGCTGCGGCGCTCTACAAGCATCTTTCCGACCCCGATCTTCGCCTCCTCACGCAGGAGATCGCCGAACTGGGATACGTTTCGCCGGAGACCGCATCGCAGGTGCTGCAGGAATATCATCGTCTCACGATGACCCAGGAGTACCTGGCGCAGGGCGGCCCTGACTATGCGACCAAGGTTCTGGTGAAGGCGTTCGGGGAGTCTGGCGCCAATAACCTGCTCGACCAGGTGGTTCAGGCCCAGGAGGCCGGCGCGCGAAATCTCGATACGCTCCAGAAGGCCGATCCCGCACAGCTCGCAAAATTCATTCAGGGCGAACATCCACAGACCATCGCGCTGGTGCTCGCGCACTTGAGCCCCAAAACAGCTTCGATCGTGCTCAATTTTCTCTCGGAAAAGACGCGCGCCAACGTCGTCAAGCGTCTCGCGCAGATGCAACAATTTTCGCCCGAGGTCGTGCAGCAGATTTCCGTCGTTCTCCACAAGAAAATGGAAGCAGTGTGCGAACAGAGCAGCCGTTCGTATGGCGGGATCACCGCAGTCTCGGAAATGATGAATCGCCTCGATCCCCAGGCCACCAAGAACATTCTGGAAACCATCGAGTCGGAAGATGCGCAGCTCGCCGTTGCCATCCGGAACTCCATGTTCACTTTCGAGGATCTGGTTAGCGTTCCCGACACCGGCATCCGAGAACTGCTGGGCCAGGTCGACAAGAAAATCCTTGCAACGGCCATGAAAGGCACTGCCGAGGAATTAAAGAACCATCTGATGAAGGCCATGTCGTCGAGGGCTGCCGAAATGTTGAAGGAAGATATCGAAGCATTGGGGCCGATGCGTTCGCGCGATGTTTTGCACGCTCAACGGGAAATCGTCACTCTGGCTCGGAAGCTGGAGGCGGAAGGGAAGATGACTTTGAAGAGCGATGGGGAAGAGGCGTATGTCGTCTAAAGCCAATGGTTCGGGCAAGTCGATGGAGAATGTCCCGGAGATGTTCGTCTATCGGTCGGTAGGTCCGGGAGATCGCAGCATCGATGGGCGCCAGAACGGCGCGAACGGCGAAGTCTCTCCCGCCCTGCGCGCCGAAATCGTCAAACGCGAACAGGAGGCTTGGCAAAAGGGATTCGCCGAAGGACAGGCAAGCGGGCGCACAGAAATGGAAAAGCGGTGCGCCGAAACGCGGGATGCCGTGGCAAACACCGTGAAGGATTTCGAGCGCGCGCGGGAAGACTATTTTGCCCGCGTGGAGGGAGAGGTCGTCCAGCTGTCGCTGGCGATTGCCCGAAAAATACTGAATCGCGAAGCATTCCTCGATCCCATGCTGCTTACGGGACTCGTGCACGTCGCCCTTGAAAAGATGGGCCAAGAAAGCAAGATGCGGTTGCGAGCTCATCCATCTCAGATAGCGTCGTGGCGCGATCATTTTCAGAAAAGTTTCAGCGGCAAGACCGCGCCCGAGCTCATAGGCGACGACTCTTTGGATCGCACGCAGTGCGTACTCGAGACCGAGCTTGGTTCCACCGAAATCAGCCTCGATGGCCATCTCAAGGAGATCGAACAGGGTTTCTTCGACCTTCTTGCGCAGCGCCCGCATTCCGCATGATGCAGCCCTCGTCCCCACTTGCGCCGTTCCTTCGGAGGCTCAGCGAGTTCTCCACACTCCGCTGGACCGGCCGCGTCGTCAAAGCGGTGGGGAATATTGTCGAATCCGAGGGGCCGTTTTGCTCCGTAGGCGAAGGTTGCGCCATTTTGACCGGGGACGGTCAAGCACACCCCGGAGAGATCATCGGTTTTCGAGGACGCACGGTGCTTTCGATTCCGCTGGAGCGTCCCAGCGGAATCCGGTTCGGCGATCGCATCGTTACGCGGGGCACCCGCCCGACGCTGCGCGTGGGAGAAGAGCTTCTCGGCCGCGTGATCGATGGCAGCGGCAAGCCAATCGACACGGGCGGGCCATATCGCGCGCGCGAACATCGTCCTCTTTCCGCGGACGCGCCTCTTCCGCTCGAACGCAATCCGATTCGCGAGCCGATCGGATGCGGCATTCGCAGCATCGACGGCTTTCTGACATGCGGCCGCGGCCAGCGCATCGGAATCTTCGGCGGTAGCGGGGTGGGCAAAAGCACACTCATCGGCATGATGACGCGCGGCACGTCGGCTGACTTGACGGTTCTGGCGCTGGTCGGGGAGCGCGGGCGGGAAGTCCGCGAGTTTCTCGAAGACGCGATTGGCGAAGAAGGTCGCCGCCGCTCCGTCATCGTAGTTTCCACCTCGGATCAATCCCCGCTGCTGCGCGTGCGCGCGGCCCTGGCGGCCACCAGCATTGCCGAATATTTTTGCTCGCGCGGCAAGCATGTACTTCTCGTCGTGGATTCCCTGACGCGCTTTGCGATGGCGCACCGCGAAATCGGCCTTGCGGCGGGGGAGCCCCCTACGGCCAAGGGATACACGCCATCCGTGTTTGACAATCTTGCGCGGTTGATCGAGCGTGCCGGCTCCTTCGGCACGGGCAGCATCTCCGCCTTCTACACCGT
>Ga0335074_10003169_pt1 | contig 22410 bp, 17 predicted proteins | sample Lox_Sample_23_FD_206715 | JGI IMG/M metagenome (GOLD analysis project Ga0335074, IMG submission 206715) | Soil microbial communities from Loxahatchee National Wildlife Refuge, Florida, United States - Lox_Sample_2.3 | ecosystem: Environmental > Terrestrial > Soil > Wetlands | place: USA...
TCTGCGTTTCATGGCTCGCGGGCCCCAGGCGTCCGAGGTGACGGACACGACGCTCGCCGCGGAGCTGCTGCTGCTCGACCGCTGCGTCGAGTCGCTGCGCGATGTGGCCCCGAGCGCCCGTGACCTGCAGGTGAAGATCGCCGTGCACCTCCCGGAGGGCGCGCGCGCCGATGCCTGCGACAAGGTACTCGAGCTCCTAGTGCAATTCTTGCGGGATGCGGGAGCAACGGTCGGGCCCGCCGATATCAGCATCGGCGAGCCCCGCAAGCTGCAGTTCCGTCCGAGCATGGGATGGGTACAGATTCGCTGACGTGATGAACGGGATTCTCGCGCGCGTTTCGAGCGATTGGGCCCTGTTCCTCGACGTCGATGGCACGCTGGTCGACCTGGCACCGACGCCCGGCACGATCGAGGTCCACGCGGACTTGCCGCCGCTGCTCGGGCGACTCGCGCGGCGCGCGGGCGGCAGCCTCGCGCTCGTGAGCGGCCGCACGCTCGCGGATCTCGACCGCCTCTTTCATCCGTTCCGCTTCCCGGCCGCCGGGATCCACGGCTCCGAGCGTCGCGACGCGCTCGGCAAGCTCCACTTCACGGGGCTCACGAGCGCCGATCTGGCGCCGGTCCGCACGGAGCTGCGGCGCTTCGTGGCGCAGCATCCGGACCTGCTGCTCGAGGACAAGGGCCGCGGTCTCGCGTTGCACTTCCGGCAGGCCCCGGAGCTCGAACCGGCCGTGCGCGAGCTCCTCGAGCGGGTGCGCGTGCACCTGCCGGCCGATGCGCACTTGCAACCCGGACACTGCGTCATCGAGTTGAAGGGCGGGGCCTCGAACAAACGCGCGGCGGTCGAGCAATTCATGCGGGAACCACCCTTCGAGGGGCGCGTTCCTATCTACGTGGGGGACGATCTGACGGATCTCGACGCGCTCGAGTACGTCGAGTCGCTGGGGGGCCAAGGGATCTTCGTTGGACCGCAATCGAAACCGGGGTACGGGTGGCTGCCCGACCCGCGAGCCGTGCGTGAGTGGCTGAGGAGTCTCGACCCGCAGTGAAACGACTCGTTTGTGTATCCAACCGCGTATCCGTGCCGCGCCGCTCGGCGGCACCCGGAGGGCTTGCGGTCGGCGTCCTCGCCGCCCTCCAGCGCGTGGGGGGCGTGTGGTTCGGCTGGAACGGCGAGACATCGGATGAGCCGCCCACGGAGCCCGATGTGATCGCCCGGGACAACGTCCGCTTCGTCACCGTCGAGCTGAAGACCGCCGAGTTCGATCGATACTACAACGGCTTCTGCAACAGCACGCTCTGGCCGATCTTTCACTACGCGACCGGCCGGTTCCGCTACGACAATGACGAGTACGAGGCCTACCAGGCGGTCAACACGCAGTTCGCCCGTCAGCTCGGGAAGCTCCTCCGTCCCGACGACGTGGTATGGGTGCACGACTACCATTTGATCCCGCTCGCGCGCTACCTGCGGCAAGATCAATTCCACGGGCCGATCGGATTCTTCCTGCACACGCCCTTTCCACCCCTGCAGGTGCTGCGCGTACTGCCGAGCTACGGCGAGATCCTGCGCGACCTGTGTCAGTACGATCTCGTGGGCTTTCAGACCGAGGACGACCGGCACGCCTTCGAGAGCTGCCTCGAGCTGCCTGCAGCTGCCAGCGCGCACGCGCCCCATGGTTCGCGCGTCGAGGTCGACGGCCGCACGGTCCGCCTCGGCGTCTATCCGATCGGTGTCGACATGGAGCAAGTGTCCACCGAGGCGGCGACCGCGGTCACCGAGGATACCGTGCAGCGGGTCATCGCGAGCTTGCTCGGCCGCAAACTCATCATCGGCGTCGACCGCCTCGACTACACGAAGGGCCTCACGGAGCGGTTCGCGGCGTTCGAGCATTTCCTGACGACGTTCCCCGACAGCCAGGGCAGGGTCACGTTCCTGCAGATCGCCCCGCTCAGCCGCGCGGACGTGCTCGCCTACAGCGAGATCCGACTCGCGCTCGAGCAGGTCGCCGGCCGGCTGAACGGCCGCTTCGCGGAGGCCGATTGGACGCCTGTGCGCTACCTCAACCGCAATTTCTCGCACGCGACGCTGATGGGCCTGTTGCGGGCCTCGCAGGTCGCGCTCGTCACACCGGTGCGCGACGGCATGAACCTGGTCGCGAAGGAGTACGTGGCGGCGCAGGACCCGGCCGATCCCGGCGTGCTCATTCTCTCGCCGCTCGCGGGCGCCGCGCGCGAGCTCTCGGGGGCGTTGCTCGTCAACCCCTACGACAAGCGCGGCCTCGCGCTCGCGCTGCAGACGGCCCTGCACATGCCGCTCGCCGAACGGCGCCAGCGCCACGAGCAGATGCTCGGGGCGGCCCGACGCAACGACATCCACCACTGGTATCGCGAGCTCCTGCACGATCTCACGGGCGAGCGCCTGCTCGGCCAGGCCTCCGCGCCGACCCTGCTCAGCAGGGCGTCTGGATCTGCCCGCGGTGCGGGCATCTGGTAGCGGCCGCAGCATCCCCCGACGGATCGGAGGGGGGCACCCGTCAGCGAGCGGCTTCGGGGGCGAGCGCGAGATCCTTCGAGTAGACGACGTTGAGAATATCGTCGTACCAGCCTCGCACGCGCGGCTTGACGAGGTGCTTGTTCACGTAGAAGTAGATCGGGATGATCGGCTGATCGCGGAGCGCCACGCGCTCGGCCTGCTCGAGCAGCGCCCGGCGCTCGACGGTGTTGCTTTCGGCGGCGGCGCGCTCGACGAGCGAATCGTATTCGGCGCTGCGATAGTGGGGCAGGTTCACGCCGAAGTCGCTCTTCAGGTACTGGGCGAAGGTGTACGCGTCGTTGTAATCGCCCGCCCAGCTCGACAGGAACACGTCCACGTCGCGGCGGTCGATGTCCTCGAGGAGCGATTTGAACTCGACGGCGGCGAGCGTCACCTCCACCCCCAGCGACTCCTTCCACATCGAGGCGATGGCGACGGCGATTCGATCGTTGATCTCGCTCGCGTTATAGCGCAGCTCGAACTTGAGCGGCCGCTGCGCGGAGTAACCCGCCTCGCGGTAGAGGCGCTGGGCGCGGGCGATGCGCTCGGCGAGCGGTACGTCGCGGTAGTCGGCGGACTGCGCCGTGTAGTCGTGGGTGCCGGGGGGCACCCAGCCGTAAGCGGGCTGTTCGCCCGCCCGCAGCACGGAGGTCGCGAGGCGCTCTCGATCGATGACCATCGACAGCGCGCGGCGCAGCTTCACGCTGTCTCGAAAGGGGGCCCGGTCGAGATTGAACCCGTAGAAGTAGGTGGTCAGCTGCGGGGAGATGTGCAGCTCCCCGGGGATGTTCGCCCGTATCCAGTCGAGCTCGTCGCGGGGCACGACGGCCGTGATATCGAGGTCGCCGGCGCGGTAGCGCGTGAGCTCGGCGTTCTCGTCGGGGATGGTCAGATACTCGACGGCATCGAGCCGCGTCGCCCGATCGTTCCAGTACCGGTGGTTGCGGACGGCGCGGATGTACGACCCGGGGACCCACTCCTCGAGGACGAACGCGCCGTTCGAGACGAGCCTCCCGGGGCGCGCGAAGCCCGAGCCGTACTGCGCCAGGCTCGAACGATGCACCGGGCAGGTGCTCGGATTGGCGAGCAGCGCCGGGAGGTAGGGCGCCGGCGCATCGAGTGTCACCACGACGGTCTGGTCGTCGGTCGCCGCGACGCCGAGCGCCGTGACCGGCTTGCGTCCGGCGATGATGGCATCGGCGTTGACGATCACGCTGACGACCTGGGCGTACGGGGAGGCCGTCGCCGGATCGACCAGCCGCCGCAGGCCCGCGACGAAATCGGCCGCGACGACGCGATCACCGTTCGACCATCGAGCCTCGGGTCGCACGCGAAACACGTAGGTTTTGCCGTCCGGACTCACGTTCCAGCGGGAAGCCGCGCCCGGCGCGACACCTCCGTCCCTGGAGACGGACGTCAAGCACTCGCACAGGTCGCGCAGGATGTCCTGCGCCTGGACGGTGCGCGCCTTCTGCGGATCGAGCGAGTCGGGCTCCGCGCCATTGCCGCGCAGCAAAACCGATGGCGGCGCGGTCCCCACGCTCCGTGCACCCAAGCCGCCGTGGCGCGCGCAGCCCCCGAGCGCCGCGGCGGCGAGCACCGCGCCCAGCAGGACGCGCCTTGCAGCGATGACTGCGGCGCGGCGCGTGCGCGGCCCGCGTGCCGCGCCCTCAGGTCGTGGCGTGCCGATATCGATTGACGGTCTCCCGCAGCGCCTGCGCCGCGGCGCGCGCGGCGGAGGCGAAATCGTCGCCGGAGGAGGCATAGAGGATCGCGCGCGATGAGCTCACGATCAGGCCGGTGCCCGCAGGCGTTTGGCCGCAGCGGACCACGTGCTCGATGTTGCCGCCCTGGGCGCCGACCCCCGGTACGAGAAACGGCATATCGCCTGCGATGCTCCGCACCGCCTCGAGCTCGGCGGGATAGGTCGCCCCGACGATGAGGCCGCAGTTGCCCCGCGCGTTCCACCGCGTGGCGGCGAGCTCGGCGACGGCCTGATAGAGCGGGCGATCGCCGACCGGCAGGTCTTGCAGATCCCGCGCACCCGGATTGGAGGTCCTGCAGAGCACGAACACGCCCCGCTCCTCGTGGCGCAGGAACGGCTCGAGTGCATCGCCGCCGAGATAGGGGTTCACGGTCACGGCGTCGGCGCCGTAGCGCTCGAAGGTCTCGATCGCGTAGCGCTCCGCCGTGTTCACCACGTCGCCGCGCTTGGCATCGAGGATGACGGGCGTACCGGGGTAATGTTGGTGGATGTAATCGATCGTGCGCTCGAGCTGGTCCTCCGCCTCGTAGGCCGCGTAATGCGCGAACTGCGGCTTGAAGGCGCACACGAGGTCCGCGGTGGCATCGATCACGGCCTTGTTGAACTGAAAGATGGGCGAGGCCTGTGCGGCGATCCCGTCCGGGAAACGCTCGACCTCGGGATCGAGACCGACGCAGACGAGCGAACCGCTGCGCGTCCAGGCCTCCTCCAGTTGCTGACGAAACCGGTTCAAGGGCCTTGGGCTTTCCCTGCCCATGAGCCGATGCGGCCGCGCCAGTCGCGCTTCTTCAGATGCACGAGCAGGATCGAGAGGGCCGCCGGCGTGACTCCGGGAATCCGCGCCGCCTGCCCGAGGGTCGCCGGAAGGACCTCGCGCAGCCGCTCGCGCACTTCCGTGGACAGCCCCGCGACGGCGGAATAATCGAGATCGGCGGGGAGCGCTGTCGCCTCGCTCGAGCGCTGCCGCTCGATCTCCTGCTGCTGCCGCTCGATGTATCCGGCGTACTTCGCGCGCACGCTCACCTGCAGCCGCACCTGCGTCGGCAGCCGATCGTCGACCTGCTGCCAGTCGGCGGCGCCCGCAAGCTCGATCACCTGCTCGTAGGTCACCTGCGGCCGCCGCAGCAGCTCGAATGCGTTCCCGACCCGACCGACCTCCTCCGTCCAGCCCGCCGGCACGGAGTCCGCGCGAATTCGCGTCGCCGTCAGGCGCTCCACCTCGGCGTCGGACAATCGCCGCTTGTCCTCGAACAACCGCCACCGCTCGTCGTCCACCAGCCCGAGCTCGCGCCCGCACGGTGTGAGGCGCAGGTCCGCATTGTCCTCGCGCAGCACCAGCCGATGCTCGGCGCGGCTGGTGAACATGCGATAGGGCTCGCGCGTGCCCCGCGTCACCAGATCGTCGATGAGCACGCCGAGATACCCATCGCTCCGGCGCGGCACCCACGGCTCCCGCTCGCGGACGCGGAGCGCGGCGTTGATGCCGGCCACGAGGCCTTGTGCCGCCGCTTCCTCGTATCCCGTCGTACCGTTGATCTGACCGGCGAACAGCAGCCCGCCGATGAATTTCGTCTCGAGCGAAGGGCGGAGGTCGCGCGGGTCGAAGAAGTCGTACTCGATCGCATAGCCCGGTCGCGTCAGGTGCGCGTGCTCGAAACCTCGGATGCTCCGTACCAGCGCGTGCTGGACGTCGAACGGCAAACTGGTCGAGATGCCGTTCGGGTAGACCTCGTTCGTCGTGAGTCCCTCGGGCTCGACGAAGATCTGATGGGAGCCCTTGTCCGCGAACCGCGCGACCTTGTCCTCGATCGAGGGACAGTAGCGGGGACCTGCGCCCTCGATGGCCCCGGTGAAGAGCGGTGAGCGGTCCATCGCTCCCCGAATGATGGCGTGCGTGGCCTCGGTCGTTTGCGTAATGAAACATTCGACCTGTTTCGGGTGCTCGTTGACTCTTCCAAGAAACGAGAACACCGGTAACGGCTGGTCACTCGGCTGCGGCTGCAGGGCTGCGAAGTCGATCGTGCGCCCATCGAGTCGCGGCGGTGTCCCGGTCTTCAGCCGTCCGACGCGGAAAGGGAGCTCGCGCAGACGCGCGGCGAGCTTCAGGGAGGCCGGATCGCCCGCACGCCCACCCGGGTAGTGATCGAGCCCCAGGTGAATCTTGCCGCCGAGGAACGTGCCGACGGTGAGCACGACCGCGGGCGCCTCGAAGCGAATACCCGTGACCGTCACCACACCCCGCACGCGATCGCCCTCGACGAGGAGGTCCGCCACCTCCTGCTGAAAGAGCGCGAGGCCACGCTGATTCTCGAGGATCGCGCGGATCGCCTGCTTGTAGAGCTGGCGGTCGGCCTGCGCACGGGTCGCGCGCACGGCGGGCCCTTTGCTCGCGTTCAGGGTTCGCAACTGGATGCCGGCGCGGTCCGTCGCGCGAGCCATCGCCCCGCCCAGTGCGTCGACCTCTTTGACGAGGTGGCCCTTGCCGATCCCGCCGACCGCGGGATTGCAGCTCATCTGTCCGAGCGTCTCGATGCTCTGGGTGATGAGGAGCGTCGCCGCCCCCATGCGCGCCGCGGCGAGCGCAGCCTCGGTGCCGGCGTGTCCGCCGCCGACCACGATCACGTCGAAGGGATGCGCGAATCTCATGTGGGGCCGCTCGGCCTCGAGGCCTGGGTAAACAAAGCATTCTAGGCGGTTGGGGCGGACCGACCAACTGCCCCCGGTCAGTCGCGCCGGGCGCGCTCGCTTCGCGGCGTCATTTTGCGAACCACCTCTAGCAGGTTCAGCGCGCGCCGCGAGTCGCTCGGGCCTTGTGACAGCGCCGCCGGACCGAGCAGCTCGCGCAAGCGCAGCACGTGCTCGCGGGCAAAGTCACGCGCCTCGACCTCGAAGCCGTTGTTCCAGTACCCGTGTCGCAGACACTCGCGCAGGTATCGGAGCGTCGTGAGCGATCCCGTTTCCCACTGCAAGAGCACGTGGCAGTACTCGTGCAGCATCAGGGCAGGGTTGCCGAAGAAGTCCGCCGCGCTGCCGCGCAGGTAGATGCGCCGCCTGCGCGTCGTGGCAATCGCGCGGCCATGCAACCGCACGAAGAGCGAATGCTCGATGACGCGCACCTGCTCGATGCGCGCCGCAGCGCCGCCGAAGATCCCCTCGAGCGCGCGCCGGACGGCGAGCGGTGGCGCCACGTGCTTTCCCGGGTACCCGCGCATCGCCTCACTTCCCCACGCAAAAGCTCGCGAAGATCCTGCCGAGCAGATCCTCGCTCGTGAACTCCCCGGTGATCTCCGCGAGGCTCTGCTGCGCCTCCCGCAGCTCCTGGGCGACGATCTCTCCGGCCTTGCGCTCGCGGAGCTCGCGCGCCGCGGCCTCGACGTGCCCGCGCGCACGGGTGAGCGCCTCGAGATGCCGGCCGCGCGCCGAGACCGTGCCCGCATCGAGCGTGTGGTAGCCCATGCAGGACTTGAGGTGCGTGCGGAGCGTCTCGAGACCTTCGCCGGTGAGCGCCGAGAGCGCGATGCGCGGCGGCCCCGAGACGGTATCCGCAAGTGGCACGCCCGCAGCCAGATCGCACTTGTTGAGAACGAGCGTGACGGGCACGTCGGGCAGCCGGCGACGCTCCTCCCCGAAGGCGGCGCCGGCCGGATCGGCCACCGCATCCACGACGAACAGCACACGATCCGCGCGCTGCATCTCCGCCTCGGCTCGGCGAATGCCCTCTTCCTCGACGAGATCGGAGGCTTCGCGCAGCCCCGCCGTGTCGAGGACGTGCAGCGGCATGCCATCGATCTCGATCCTCTCGCGCAGGACGTCGCGCGTCGTTCCCGGCACCGGGGTCACGATCGCCGCATCGTAGCCCGCGAGCCGGTTGAGCAAGCTCGATTTGCCGGCGTTCGGGCGCCCGGCGATCACGACCGTCATGCCGTCGCGCAGCAGCCGGCCCTGCCGCGCGCTCTGCTCGATGACCTCGAAGTGATCGCGGACCGAGTCGAGGCGCCGCGCGAGCTCCCCGTCGGCGAGAAAATCGATCTCCTCCTCCGGAAAGTCCATGGCTGCCTCGACATAGGTTCGCAGCCCGACGACCGCCTCGGTGAGCCCCTGCACCATCGCCGAGAACTCGCCCTGGAGCGAGCGCATGGCCGCACGCGCGGCCTCGCGCGAGCCGGCATCGATGAGGTCCGCAATCGCCTCGGCTTGCGCGAGATCGAGCTTGTCGTTGAGAAAGGCGCGCTGCGTGAACTCTCCGGGCAGCGCGTGGCGCGCGCCGAGCTCGAGCGCGCGCGCCACGAGCGTGTCCATCACGAGGGCACCGCCGTGACCGTGGAGCTCGACCACGTGCTCGCCGGTATAGGAGTGGGGCGCTGGAAAGAACAGCACCAGCCCCGCGTCGATCGGCTCCTTGCGGGCATCGAGGAAGCGCGCAAACGTCGCGTACCGCGGGCGCGGCAGCTCACCTGCGATGATGGCGCCGATCTCCGGGGCCTGGGGTCCGGAGAGACGCACGATGCCGATGCCCCCGCGCCCGGGAGGCGTCGCCGCAGCCACGATCGTATCGGCGCGCGCCATCGCCGCAGCAGTATCCGCGCAAGCCGGTCGGGCTGCCAGGGCTTCGGCCGTCAGGCTCTCTTCTTCTGCGCCGCGGCCTCGATGCGCCGATTGATGTTCCACTGCTGCGCGATGGAGAGCACCGTGTTCGTGACCCAGTAGAGCACCAGGCCGGCGGGGAAGAACGCAAACATCACGGACATGGCGAACGGTACGACCATCATGATCTTCGCCTGCATCGGGTCGGGCGGCGCCGGGTTGAGCTTGTACTGCACGAACATCGCCGCCGCCATGATCCCCGGCAGCACGAACCACGGGTCGCGCGAGGACAGATCGGTGATCCAGCCGAAGAACGGCGCCTGGCGCATCTCGACACTGCCGAGCAGCACCCAGTAGAACGCGAGGAACACGGGAATCTGGATGACGATGGGCAGACAGCCCGCGACGGGATTGATCTTCTCGCGCTTGTACAGCTCCATCATCGCGCGGCCGGCCTTCTCGCGATCGTCCTTGTACGTCTCCTGGATGCTCTTGATGCGCGGGGCGAGCGCCTTCATCTTCGCCATCGAGCGGCCGCTCGCCTCCGAGAGCGGATAGAACAGCAGCTTCAGCAGGAAGGTCACGATGATGATCGCGACGCCCCAGTTGTGCAGCAGACCGTGGACCCGCTCGAGCAGCCAGAAGAGCGGCTTCGCGAGGATGGTCAGGTGACCGTAGTTGGCGACGAGGTCGAACTTCGGCGCCGTCGCCGCGAGCGCCGCCTGCAGCATCGGGCCGACGAACAGCCGGAAGTCGAAGCTCGCCGTAGCGCCCGGGGGAACCGTCTGCATCGGCCCCGCCGTCGCGAGCTCGAACTCGTTGCCCTGGACATTGAGCGTGTAGCGATACGGTGCGCCAGCCGGCGGGATCACGGCCGAGACGAAATCGTGCTGCGGCGCCGCCATCCATCCGCCGATCACATCGAGCGAGAGATGCTGATCCTCGGCGCTCGTGATCTTCAACGTGCGGTACTTGGTCCCGTCGTACAGCGCCGGACCGCGAAACGCGTAGCGATCCGGGCTATAGGTGAACATGGAGCTGTGCACGGGACGCTCGTAGCGAAGAATCTGCGCGTAGGGCGCCGCCGGCCAGGGACTGTCCGAGTGATTCGCGACCGACTGCTGCAGATCGATCTGGTACTTGCCGCGGCGGAAGATGTACGTCTTGGTGACCGTGACGCCGTGTCCGTCGGTCCACGTGAGCGGAACGCGCAGCTCGTCCTCACCGTTCGCAAGCGTGTAATCCGTTTGCGGCGTCGTGAATGAGGCGTGGTGCGTCGGCCGCGCCGCATCGTCGGGTCCGGTGAGTCCCGACTGCAGCAGATAGAGCGTCTCGGGGCTTGCGTCGTTCTCGAGCTCCACGGGCGCGGGCTTGCCCTTGACGAGCGGATATTTGAGCAGATCCGCGCGTACGAGCGTTCCCCCGGTGGCGCTGATCGCGACCTCGAGCACGTCGGTCCGGACGTGGATCGTCGCGCCCGCTGCCGCGCCGAGATCGGTCCCCGGAGGAACCTGGGTCGCCGGTGCGGCGCTGGGGCTCGCCTGCGCGCCGGTGCTTGCCGCCGAGCCGCTTGCGGGACGGGGTACGCTGAACCCGAGACCGGGCGTGGCTGCGCCCGGAGTCCCCGGGGCACCCGAGCCGAGCGCCGGGGGCGCACTCAAAATCGATCCGTAGTCGTGCACCCACGCCTGGTAGTTGAGCCACAGTGCGATCGCGAGCGCGCACCACACGACGATGCGGGGATAATTACTCGTCATGTCTGAAGCTCATCGCTGCGCCCGGATGGCTCGGGATCGGGTACGGGGTCGTAACCGCCTGGGTTCCAGGGGTGACAGCGGCCGATCCGCTTGATGGTGAGCCAGCCGCCCCGCGCGACGCCGAAGCGATGAATGGCTTCGAGCGCGTAGTTCGAGCACGACGGATGGAACCGGCACGTCGGACCGAGCAGCGGGCTCACCGTCCACTGATAGAGCCGGATCAGGATCTCGGCAGCGATGCGCATTGCTGTATCACTCGGTCCCATAGTGTATTGAGGCTCGCGCGGAGCTGCTCGTTCCTTGCACCGCGCGCCTGCGGCCGCGCGCTCACGACCAGATCCACGCCCGGCAGCTCGTGCTGGCGCAGTCGAAACGTCTCGCGAATGACCCGCCGGATGCGATTGCGCTCGACGGAGCTCCCCACGGTCTTCACGGCGACGGCAAGTCCGAGCCGCGCTTCGCCTGTCCGGTTCGCGCTCACGATGATCGCGAAGAAGCCATCACCCCAACGGCGCCCGCGCGCGTAGACCCGCTCGAAGTCGGATTTGCGGCGCAGCCGTCGTCGCGGGGGAAACCCTAGGCGCTCGAGGCCCACGCCTCGTGAGGGCACGGGACTTCTTCGGGCTTAGGGGATGAGCTTCTTGCGGCCCTTGGCGCGCCGCCGGCTCAGCACCCTGCGACCTGCAGCCGTCGCCATGCGCGCGCGGAATCCGTGCGTGCGTTTACGGCGCAGCTTCTTCGGCTGATAGGTTCTCTTCATGGCCTGGGGCGAACTTTCGGAACAGTCCGCGCGCACTCGCGACGATCGGCTGCGCATCGGTGGGCGCTTTCGCGGCCACTTTCGCGCGTGCTCGACCGCCGGGAACGACTTCGCGATCCCGCTCGAGTCAAAAGGGGTGGGAAGGCTAAGCCGTCCACCTGTGGGGTGTCAACACAATCGCTTCGATCGCTCTTCTGGTGAGCCCACCGCAGGTATAGACTGCGCCTCCTTTTCCTTTAGCCATTTGGGAAGTCGCGGGAGGCAACGCTCGTGGAGGCCTCGCTGTGGTCGCGCTGCATCAGCACGCTCGAAACCGAGCTGCCCGAGCAGCAGTTCAACACCTGGGTGCGTCCGCTGCAGGCCATCGAGGGCGCAGGCGCGCTGAAGCTCCTCGCGCCGAATCGCTTCGTCGTGGAGTGGGTGAACGCGAACCTGCTCGCGCGTCTCGGGGAGCTGCTGCGAGAGCAGTCGACGGGCGGCGCGCCGATCGTGACCGTCGAGGTCGGCTCGCGCGGCAAGAGCCACGTGCCTCAAGGGCCGGCGGCGCCGGCCAAGGCGCGGCGCGCCGAGGGGCTCGTCGTCGGCGCCCGACTCAATCCGGACTTTTCATTCACGTCCTTCGTCGAAGGCAAGAGCAATCAGCTCGCAAAGGCCGCGGCGCAGCAGGTCGCGGAGAATCCCGGTCGCGCGTACAACCCGCTCTTCCTGTACGGCGGCGTCGGACTCGGCAAGACGCACCTGATGCACGCCGTCGCGCATCTCGTGCGCGCGCGCGACGACGAGGCGCGCGTCGCCTACGTGCACTCCGAGCGCTTCGTGAGCGACATGGTGCGCGCTCTGCAGCACAACTCGATGAACGAGTTCAAGACGGCATATCGCTCGCTGGATGCGCTCCTGATCGACGATATCCAGTTCTTCGCGGGCAAGGAGCGCTCGCAGGAGGAGTTCTTCCACACCTTCAACGAGCTGCTCGAAGGCCAGCACCAGGTGATCCTCACCTGCGATCGCTACCCGAAGGAGGTAGACGGACTCGAGGAGCGCCTCAAGTCGCGGTTCGGCTGGGGACTCACGGTCGCGATCGAGCCGCCGGAGCTCGAGACGTGTGTGGCGATTCTCATGACGAAGGCGCAAGCGGTGAGCGTGATTCTCCCCGAGGAAGTCGCCTTCTTCATCGCCAAGCGGATCCGCTCGAACGTGCGCGAGCTCGAGGGGGCTTTGCGGCGCGTCATCGCGAACTCGCGCTTCACGGGTCAGTCGATCACGCTCGAGTTCGCGAAGGAGGCACTGCGCGACCTGCTGCAGCTGCAAGCCAAGCTGGTCACCGTCGAGAACATTCAAAAGACCGTCGCGGATTACTACAAGGTGCGCATGTCGGACCTGCTCTCCAAGCGCCGCAATCGCTCCGTCGCGCGGCCGCGCCAGGTTGCGATGGCGCTCGCGAAGGAGCTCACGAGCCACAGCCTGCCGGAAATCGGCGATGCGTTCGGCGGCCGCGACCACACGACCGTGCTGCACGCTTGCAAGCGCATCAGGGAGCTGCGCGGCTCGGAGCAGCGCGTGAGCGAGGACTACTCAAACCTGTTGAGAACTCTCACCGGTTGATGTGAATCTCCTGGGGATAAATGCACGGGCAAACTTACCCACAGGCCGCGCACAGGCACTCGGCAGGTCATCCGGTCTTTCGCGCAGCGGCTCGCCGCGGACAACTAACTGATGCACGAACCGTTATTCGAGTTGTTCAGCTATCCACAGGCTTCTGTAGACTCCACAATAGTCTTTTCAAAACTTAAGATAAGAGGTCGCGGTCCGTTCCGGCACTTCTCATGAAAATCACCGCAGCTCGCGAAGCTATCCTCGCTCCACTGCAGAGCGTCATCGGCGTTGTGGAACGCAGGCAGACGATGCCGATTCTCGCGAACGTGCTGCTCGCGGTCCGTGAGAACCGCCTGAGCATCACCGGGACGGATCTGGAGGTCGAGCTGGTCGCCTCGCACGAAGTCGAGGTCCAGCGACACGGCGAGGTGACCGTGCCGGGTCGCAAGCTCCTCGACATCTTCCGCGCGCTCCCGGAGCGCGTCTCCGTCAACCTCGCAACGGAAGGGGAGCGGATGACACTGCGGGCGGGCCGCAGCCGCTTCACGCTCTCGAGTTTGCCGGCCTCGGAGTTTCCGGTCGTCGAGGAGATCGGAGCCCAACAGCAGCTCACGGTGCCGCAGGCCGCCCTGCGCCAGCTCATCGACAAGACGCATTTCTCCATGGCGCAGCAGGACGTGCGCTACTACTTGAACGGCATGCTGCTCGAGACCGAGGGGACCGTGCTGCGTGCCGTCGCGACGGATGGACATCGCCTCGCACTTTGTGAGACGGCGATCGACGCCACCGCCAAGTCCTCGCAAGTGATCGTCCCACGCAAAGGGGTGCTCGAACTACAGCGGCTGCTCGCGACCGAAGGGACACTCGAGCTGCTGATCGGAACAAATCACGTTCGCGCCAAGATTGGCGACATTCGCTTCACTTCTAAGCTGATCGATGGTCGCTTCCCGGAATATGGACGCGTCGTTCCGGCCCAGCCGACCAAGCGGGTCGAGGGAGATCGAGAGCTACTCCGGCAGTCGTTTCAGCGTACGGCCATCCTGTCGAACGAGAAGTATCGGGGCATTCGCTTGAGTGTACGCCCCGGATGGCTCACGATTCAGGCGCATAACCCCGAGCAGGAGGAAGCCGAGGACGAGGTGGAAGTCAGCTACGAGGGCGAGGAGCTCGAGATCGGCTTCAACGTGACCTATCTGCTCGATGCCCTAGCGGCGCTCGAAAGCGAGCGCGTCGAGATTGGGCTCACGGATCCGAACAGTAGCTGCCTCGTCCGGGCGCCCGGAGCCACGAACGCCAAGTACGTCGTGATGCCGATGCGGCTTTGACCGGCATCCTTCATGCGTATCCGCCGCGTCGGCCTGCCGTTCCCGCGGCGCGCGGGGGCGCAGCGCGGCCATGAGTCTGGCCTTCGTTTCCGCGGAGAACCTTCGTTGCCTCGAGAAGGCGGAGCTCGAGCTGCACCCGGCGCAAAACCTGATCTCCGGTGCCAACGGGGCTGGCAAGACCTCGATACTCGAGGCGATCTTCATGCTCGGACGCGGGCGGTCCTTTCGCACCCGCAACACGGAGCGCCTCATTCGTCACGGCGAGGAGCATCTCGTCGTATTCGGGCGGACACTCGGCGGAATCGAGAGAACGTTGGGCGTGCGCGTTGCGCGCGGCGCGCCCACGGTTGCCAAGATTGGGGGCACCCAGGCAGGGACGCTCGCGGAGCTTGCGGAGATCTTTCCCGTTCAAGTCATCGATCCCGGTGTGCACAAGCTCCTCGAAGAGAGTGCCTTGCGAAGACGCCGCTGGATCGACTGGGCCGTGTTCCACGTGGAACCTGGGTTCATGGAGACGTGGGTGCGTTATCAGCGCGCGCTCCAGCAGCGCAATGCTGCCTTGCGCGAGAACCCCGAGCAGGCTATCGCCTGGGAGCTGGAGCTGAGCCGTTCGGGGGAAGCGCTTGCAGCATCGCGACACCGGGTGCTTGAGCGCCTGCGGCCTTACTGGGCGGAGACGGCGCGCGGGCTCATCGGTCGAGAGGTCGAACTCCAGTACATTCGCGGCTGGCCGCGCGACATGAGTCTCGCCGACGCCCTGGGGGCGTCGCGATCCCGGGACCATCTCCGCGGCATCACGCACATAGGTCCCCATCGGGCCGATGTGCAGATCCGGATCGATGCACGTCTGGCAAGGTTGGTGGTCTCCCGCGGGCAACAGAAGCTCGTCGCAGCCGCGTTGATCCTCGCGCAGCTACAGATGCTGCGCGAGGAGTTCCGGTCGATCCCGACGTTGCTTCTCGATGACCCCGCCGCCGAGCTCGACCGCACCCATCTCACGGGCTTCATCGATCGAGTGATGAACCTGAAATGCCAACTCGTACTTACTTCATTGAGCCTCGAGCCGGGGCTGTTTGGCGCTCCCGATCGTACGTTTCACGTGGAACAGGGGAGGGTCCGACCGGTATAATGACGCATTCCAAAACTGAGCTGTTGCATGCCGGCCAACGACGTATACGACTCGAGCAAAATCAAGGTATTAAAGGGGCTCGACGCCGTGCGCAAACGCCCCGGAATGTACATCGGGGACACGGACGACGGGACCGGTTTGCACCACATGGTCTTCGAGGTCGTCGATAACTCGATCGACGAGTCTCTCGAGGGATTTTGCGATCGTATCGTCGTCAAGATTCACGCGGACGAGTCCGTGACCGTCTCGGATAATGGGCGCGGCATCCCGGTGGACATTCACGCCGAGGAGGGGCGCTCGGCGGCGGAAGTCATCATGACCGTCCTGCACTCGGGCGGGAAATTCGACGACAGCTCCTACAAGGTCTCGGGCGGCTTACACGGTGTCGGGGTCTCGGTCGTCAATGCCCTGTCCGATTACCTCCAGTTGACCGTTTGCCGCGACGGCTACGTCCACCGGCAGGAGTACCACCTCGGCGAGCCCGTGGCCCCGCTCGCGCGTGCGGGCGAGACGCACGAGCGCGGCACCATCATCCGCTTCCGCCCGAGCTCGACGATCTTCACGAATATCCAGTTCGACTACGAGGTGCTCGCGAAGCGGCTCCGCGAGCTGTCCTTTCTCAACTCCGGAGTTCGTATCGAGCTCATCGACGAACGCGAGAACAAGTCGGATGTGTTTCAGCACGAGGGCGGACTGCAGGCCTTCGTCAAGCACCTCAATCGCACCCGCACGCCGATCCACGAGTCGGTGCTGTGGTTTCGCACGCAGGAGGGCGCCGCGACCGTGGAGGTCGCGATGCAGTGGAATGACTCCTACCTCGAGAGCATGTACTGCTACACCAACAACATTCCCCAGAAGGATGGCGGCACCCATCTGGCGGGGTTTCGCAGCGCCCTCACGCGAACCCTGAACGACTACATCGAGAAGGAGATGTCGGCCAAGAAGGAGAAAGTGCCAACGACCGGCGACGACGCGCGCGAAGGGCTCACGGCCATCCTCTCCGTGAAGCTTCCGGATCCGAAGTTCTCCTCGCAGACGAAGGACAAGCTCGTCTCATCCGAGGTGAAGGGTCTCGTCGAGTCGGCGGTGGCCGCGAAGCTCGAGGAGTTTCTCCTCGAGCATCCGCAGGAGGCGCGCGCGATCGTCGCGAAGATCATCGAGGCCGCGCGCGCCCGCGAAGCCGCTCGCAAGGCGCGCGAGATGACACGCCGCAAAGGTGCGCTCGATGTCGCGGGGTTGCCCGGGAAGCTGGCCGACTGCCAGGAGCGCGATCCGGCGCTCTCGGAGATCTTCATCGTCGAGGGCGACTCCGCCGGCGGTTCCGCCAAGCAGGGCCGCGACCGGCGAACGCAGGCGATCCTGCCGCTCAAGGGAAAGATCCTGAACGTCGAAAAGGCGCGCTTCGACAAGATGCTCTCCTCGGCCGAGGTGGGCACGCTCATCACGGCGCTCGGCTGCGGAATCGGGAAAGACGATTTCGATATCGGCCGACTGCGCTATCACCGCGTGATCTTGCTGTGCGACGCCGATATCGACGGGAGCCACATCCGCACGCTCCTCCTCACGTTCTTCTATCGACAGATGCCGGAACTGATCGAGCGCGGGCACATCTATATCGCGCAGCCGCCGCTCTACAAGGTCAAGCGCGGCAAACAGGAGTTCTACGTCAAGGACGACGGTGAGCTCGACTCGGTGCTGCTCAACACGGCGATCGAGAGTGCCTCGCTGCACATCAATGCGGAGGCTCCCCCGCTTTCGGGCGCCGGGCTCGAGATGCTGGCCCGCAAGTATGTCGAGGTGCAGTCGATCATCAAGCGCTGGTCGCGCCGCTACGACGATCGGCTCCTGGAGCAGCTCATTTACATGCCCGAGGTCTCGCCTGCCGACTTCGATCGGCTGGACTGGCTGCGAGGCTGGGTCGCGGATCTGAATGCGCGTTTGAATGGGCTCGCCGACGGCACTCGAACCTATCGCGTGGTCTTGCGACAGCCCGCCAACGAGCAGCCTGCGCGGATCATCGTGGACAAGACCGAGCACAGCACACCCAGTCAGAAATTTCTCCCGCGCGAGTTCTTCGAGTCCGCCGAGTACCGGCGCATCGCCGATCTCGCCCACACCCTCGCCGGGCTCATCGGCGAGGGTGCATTCGTCGCCCGCGGCCAGGAGCGGCAGGACGTGGGCTCATTCAAGGAGGCGATGAAGTGGCTCTTCGATCAGGCGCGCAAGGGCCAGACCATCCAGCGCTACAAAGGCCTCGGGGAGATGAACCCCGATCAGCTGTGGGAGACGACGATCAACCCCGAGACGCGTCGCTTGATGCAAGTTCGCATCGAGGATGCCGTCGCGGCCGACGATATCTTCACGACGCTCATGGGCGATCAGGTGGAGCCGCGGCGTGAGTTCATCGAGAAGAATGCGCTCTCGGTCGCCAATCTGGACGTGTAGCGTCCAAGGCTCGGGCATCAATGAGTGCTGGCGATCCAGAAGGTCTGTCTTCCAGGCAAGTCAATCCGGCGAACATGGAGCACCAATTGCTCGTATTTGAGACAATCGGTCAGATGCCGGTAAGCTTGGCTACCTGAGCCTCGATCCACTGCTGCGCTTCTTCGTTGATGGCCCGGGGGTCGCGCCCGGCGCATTCGATCGGTGCGCCGATGACGACCCGGATGAGGCCACGCTTTTTCTTCAGGCCGCGTCGCGGCCAGAAATACCCGGCGTTGTGGGCGACAGGGACGATGAGGCGGCCACATTGCGAGGCGAGCAGCGCCCCGCTCACGCCATACTTGCGCGTCTCCCCCGGGGCCATGCGAGTCCCTTCCGGGAAGATCATCACCCAGTCGCCTTCCGCCAGTCTGTGCTTGCCCTGTTCCACGACCTGAGCGACGGCGGCACGACCGGAACGGCGATCGATGGCGATCGCGTGCAGGAGCTTGATTCCCCAGCCGACGATCGGGATCCACTCGAGCTCGCGCTTCAACACCCAGACCTGGCGCGGGAAGATCACGTTCATCGCGATGGTCTCCCACGAGGAGGAATGCTTCCACAGCGCGATGTGATTGGTCGCGGGCAGCTGCTCTCGGCCCTCCACGACGTGGGTGAGGCCGCAGGTCCACCGCAACACCTTGAGCAGGACGAGCGCCCAGAGCCGGGCGAGTGCGAAGCGGCGGGGGAAGGGCAGAAACACCGCGGCCGCCACGAAGACGATCGCATATAGGAAGGTCCAGGTGAACAGGAAAGCCGTGAAGGCGAGGGAACTTAACAGCTGCATCTCTCGAGCTTCGGCTGCCGAGCCCCAATCCGGTGCCGCGCGGGGCGCGAATCATACACCGCCAGCCCGCCAAGCAGGGCGAAAGCTGGGCATTCGCACAAAATTGGTGCAGCCTCATCGCGCCATGCTTTAAGATGCAGCACAGCCGCAGCCATATACGCATAAGTCTTTGATTGTAAATGGCTCGAAATTGGCACAGCGGCTGCAACAGTCGGGCGCGTCGAGCGCTCGATCATCACGAATCGAGCAAATCCCCGGAGAGGATATGACACCGAGTGACGTTCTGAAGCTCATCAAGGAAAAGGAGGCCAAGTTCGCGGACCTCCGGTTCACCGACACACGCGGCAAGGAGCAGCACGTAACCATCCCCGCGCGGCTGGTCGATGACAGCTTCTTCCGCGAGGGCAAGATGTTCGATGGCTCCTCGATCGCCGGCTGGAAGGGGATCCAGGAGTCGGACATGATCCTCATGCCCGACGCGGGCACCGCGGTGATCGATCCGTTCTTCGAGGAGACGACGGTCGACATCCGGTGCGATGTGATCGAGCCGCTCACCTTGCAAGGCTATGAGCGCTGCCCGCGCTCGCTCGCCAAGCGCGCGGAGGCGTACCTCAAGTCCACCGGGATCGCCGATAGCGCGCTGTTCGGTCCGGAGAACGAGTTCTTCATCTTCGACAGCGTGCGGTCCGGCTCCGATGTCCGCGGCTGCTTCTACGAGATCGATTCGTCGCAGGGTTACTGGAATCTGGGCAAGGACTATCCGGAGGGCAATCGTGGCCACCGCCCGGGGCTGAAGGGCGGCTACTTCCCCGTCCCGCCGGTCGACGGCTTTCAGGATATCCGCTCCGCGATGTGCCTCGCGCTCGAGGAGATGGGACTCAAGGTCGAGGTTCATCACCACGAGGTGGCGACGGGCGGCCAGGGGGAGATCGGGGTCGGCGCGGGCGGTCTCGTGCAGAAAGCGGACGCGGTGCAGATTCTGAAGTACTGCGTGCTCAACGTCGCTCAGAGCTATGGCAAGACCGCCACCTTCATGCCGAAACCACTGGTCGGCGACAACGGCAACGGCATGCACGTCCACCAGTCGTTGCAGAAGGAAGGCAAGGCGCTCTTCGCGGGCGACAAGTACGGTGGCCTGTCCGATCTCGCGCTCTACTACATCGGCGGCATCATCAAACATGCCAAGGCGCTCAACGCCATCACCAACCCGGGGACGAACAGCTACAAGCGTCTGGTGCCGGGATTCGAGGCGCCCGTGATGCTCGCCTACTCGGCGCGCAACCGCTCCGCGTCCATTCGTGTGCCGTGGGTGTCGAGCCCCAAGGCGCGCCGCATCGAGGTGCGCTTTCCGGACTCGATCGCGAACCCCTACTTCGCGTTCGCGGCCATGATGATGGCGGGGCTCGATGGCATCCAGAGCAAGGTCCACCCCGGCGATCCCGCCGACAAGGATCTTTACGACCTCGAGCCGGAGGAGGCCAAGCACATTCCCACGGTGTGCCATTCGCTCGACATGGCGCTCGAGCACCTCGACAAGGACCGGGAGTTTCTCACCCGCGGCGGCGTGTTCACGAACGATGTGATCGACGCCTACATGGGCCTGAAGATGCAGGAGGTGACGCGGCTGCGCATGTCCACCCACCCGGTCGAACTGGAGTTGTACTACAGCTGCTAGCCCATGCGTGCGATCGACGCCCCCTCACATGCAACGCACATTCGTCGCGGCGGCACTCTCTCCCCGGCGGGGCGCGCGCGCCGTTTGCGACGCAAGCGACGAGCGCGACCTCTGATGTGGTGCTGCGCGAGCCCCGGGGCTATGCTCGGGGCTTATGCGCAGGGAGTTGTTTTCCATAATGCTTTGCGCGAGTGCGGCGGCGACGGCGGGCACCACGGTCTACACGTGGGTGGATGCGCAGGGCGTCGTGCACTACAGCGATCAGCCGCATGCCGGGGCAAAGAAGATCAATGTACAGAGTGCGCCCACGTACGCGGCTCCGCCGGTCGCGGCCGTGGGCAAGAGCAATTCGACGACCAGCCAGCAGCAGCAACCGGCCTGTTCCTTCGAGAGTCCCACCGACCAGCAGATGCTCATGAACGCGTGGAGCGTGAGCGGGCGCGTGCATGTGCCACAGGAAGCGCGCGGCGGTCACGTCGTGCTGATGCTCGATGGCGCGGTGTTGCCCGGCGTCGCCGATGCAGGCGGAAGCTTCACGATCTCCCAGATCGATCGCGGCGCGCACACCCTTGCCGCTCAGGTGCTCGACGCGAACGGGCAGGTGGTGTGCGAGGCGCCGAGCGTCACCTTCTACGTGCATCAACCCAACCTGAACACGCCCACGAGCCCGTCGCAGCAGACTGCGCCCGGTCGCCCGCGGCCCTGAGCGCCCGCGCGGCCACCGGTGGGAGCCACCCGCAGGGTGGCCCGGAGTGCCGGCGTGGTCGTTGAGCACAGCGTCCCCTCTCCGCTCTCGCACTTCGAGCCGGCGCATCTGCTCGATGCGCTCTCGACCGGCATCATCCTGCTCGATGCGCATCTCTGTCCGATCTATGCGAACTTCGCCGCGCAGGACCTGCTCGCGTTCAGCTTGAACCAGATTCGCGGCCGGCCGTTCGGCGATTGTCTCTCCGAGTCGAACGGGCTCACGGTGATCCTGCGCAGGGCGCTCGAGTCCGGGGAGGGCTTCGCCGATCGCGAGCTCGTCGTGCATCCGAAGAACGCGCCGCGCGAGCCGCGCATCGTGGACGTGACGATCACGCCGCTCGAGGGCGAGGTGACGGGCATGCATCTACTGCTCGAGCTGGCCGACGCCACCCAGCGGCAGCGGCTCTCGCGCGAGACGGAGCTGCTCGCGCGCTTCGACAGCAGCCGGATGATGCTGCGGCAACTCGCGCACGAGATCAAGAATCCGCTCGGCGGGCTGCGCGGCGCCGCGCAGCTCCTCGACCGCGAGCTGCCCGACGCCGCGCTGAAGGAGTACACCGGCGTCATCATCAGCGAGGCGGATCGGCTGACGGCGCTGCTCGACTCGTTGAACGGGCCGCACCGGCCGCAGCAGAAGAGTCTGCTCAATGTGCACGAGCTGTGCGAGCACGTGCGACACCTGTTGCAGGCCGAAGCCCCGGCGGCCGTGGCGATCGATCGAGATTACGACCCGAGCTTGCCGAACGCCTTGCTCGATCGCAATCAGCTGATCCAGGCGTTGCTCAATGTGGCGCGGAACGCGCTACAGGCGGTCGGCGAGCGCGGCCGGATCACGCTGAGGACCCGGGCGCTGTCGAACGCGAACATCGCGGGCCGCCGGCACAGGCTCGTGGCGAGCGTGCAGGTGCACGACGACGGCCCGGGCGTGCCCCCGGCTTTGCGCTCGAGCCTCTTCTATCCGCTCGTCACGGGACGTCCGGAGGGCACGGGGCTCGGCCTTGCGGTCGCGCAGGATCTCGTCATGCGCCATGGCGGCCTGGTCGAATTCGAGAGCGAGCCCGGCCACACGGTCTTCACGCTGCTGTTGCCGCTCGAGTCCGACCCGCGCGGCACGGAGCACGCGCCGGTCGGGCTCCGTAACCGAGAGTTGATCGAGGCCAGAGACGCATGACGTCAGGAGTTTGAGATGAGCACGATGACCACCAGCACGATGAGCAGTCTGCGCGTCTGGCTGATCGACGACGACGCATCGATCCGTTGGGTACTCGATCGCG
>Ga0335074_10003170_pt1 | contig 22409 bp, 19 predicted proteins | sample Lox_Sample_23_FD_206715 | JGI IMG/M metagenome (GOLD analysis project Ga0335074, IMG submission 206715) | Soil microbial communities from Loxahatchee National Wildlife Refuge, Florida, United States - Lox_Sample_2.3 | ecosystem: Environmental > Terrestrial > Soil > Wetlands | place: USA...
TTCGCGCAGCCGGCCCCCGGCGCGCAAGACCTGAGCTGGGAGCAGGTTCGCGACCGCTTTCAAATGAACAATCCCACCCTGCGCGCCGCGCAGCTGAGCATCGACGAATCGCGGGCCCAGGAGATCACCGCATACCTGCGGCCGAATCCGGATCTGACCGGCGCCGTCGATCAGATCAATCCGTTCTCCACGCAGTCGCCGCCCAATGGCGGTCCTCCCATCTACTCGCCCTTCGCGTACGCCTTTCCGGCGGGCTCTCTCACCTACTTGCACGAACGGCGTCACAAACGGGAACTGCGCCGCGAGAGCGCGCAGAAGGAGACCGAGATCACGGTGGCGCAATACGCCGATCAGGAGCGCAATCTGCTGTTCAACCTGCGCACGGCATTCGTTCAGACGCTCCAGCAGAAGGCCCTCCTGAATCTCACGCGCGACAACCTGGCATATTACAACCGCTTGATGGACGTGAGCCGCGACCGGTTGAAGGCCGGCGATATCGCGAAAGTCGATTATCAGCGCCTGGAATTGCAGCGCGTGCAGTATGAGACCGACGTGCAGACCGCGATCGTCAACCTGCGCACCGCCAAGATCCAATTGCTGCAGCTGCTCAATGACCGCACGCCGGTGGACCGGTTCGACGTCAGCGGGACCTTCGATTTTGCGACCGACCTGGAGCCGCTTCCGGATTTGGAGCGGCAGGCCATGGACGCGCGGCCGGACCTGAAGGCCGCCATGGAGTCGGTAGACAAGGCCCAAACCGATTACCGGCTGGCGGTGGCCAACGGATCCACCGACCCCACGTTCGGCGCCGATTTCGCGCGCAATCCGCCCATTCCGGTCTATTTCGGCTTTAACGTGAGCATCCCCTTGCGCATTTTCGACCGCAACCAGGGCGAAAAACTGCGCACCAAGGAGGACATCTCGCGCAACGAGAGGCTGCGCGACGCCGCCACCGCCCAGGTGTTCAGTGACGTGGATTCGGCCTACGCTACCATCCAAAGCAATTTGACTCTGCTGCGGCCGTACAAGGAAACGTACTTAAAGGAAGCCGTGGAGGTGCGCGACACGGTATCGTTCGCCTATACGCGGGGCGGGGCATCGCTGCTCGATTTTCTCCAGGCGCAGCAGGATTATCGCAGCACGCAACTGAACTACCTGAATCTGGTGGGTTCCTACCTGACGGCCGCGGCCCAATTGAACATGGCGGTGGGTCAGGAGGTTATTCGATGAGACGCTGGATCGTCCCTGCACTCGCGGCAACCGGCTTGCTCGCCTGCCTGTTTTCGACGGGCTGCAATCAAAATGTGGAAGCCAATCCCAAGGCGGGAGAGCCGCCCCCCGCCGACGTAATCCACGAATCCGACGGCAGCGTCTTCCACGTGGACCATCCCGAACAGTTTCCCATCGTCACCGCCGGCCAGCACGACGCCGCGCCGGAATTGATCACCACCGGTTCGGTGAGTCCCGACGTTTCGCGCAACATCCCCGTGATCTCGCTGGCCTCGGGCCGCATCATCGAAATCGACGCCCGGCTGGGCGACACCGTGACCAAGGGCCAATTGCTGCTCAAGATCCAGAGCCAGGACATCGCGCAGGCGTTTTCCGATTTTCGCCAGGCCACGGCCGACGAAACGCTCGCCAAGGCGCAGCTCGACCGTTCCAAGGAGCTGCTGGATAAAGGCGCCATCGCCAAAAAAGACGAGGAGGTCGCCGAAGACACCTACGTGAAGGCCAAGGTGACCACCGAAACGGCCGTTGAGCACCTGCGCGTTCTGGGCGCCGATGTGGATCATCCCAGCTCCATCGTCGAAATTCACGCGCCGGTTTCGGGCGTGATCACCGATCAGCAGGTCACGGCCGCGGCCGGCGTGAAGACGCTCGACAATTCCCCGAACCTGTTCACCATTTCGGATCTGTCTAAGGTGTGGATCATCTGCGACGTCTATGAGAATGACATGGCGTTTGTGCGCCTGGGCGAGTTCGCCGATATTCATCTGGCGGCCTATCCCAACGTGGTGCTGCGGGCGCGGATCGCGAACATCGCGCCTACGCTCGACCCCAACATCCGCACCGAAAAGGTCCGCCTGGAAGTGGAGAACGCCGGCCGTTTGCGGTTCGGGATGTTCGTTACCGCGACGTTCCACGGAATGCAGAAACAATTGCACGCCACCGTTCCCGCCGACGCGGTGTTGCATCTGCACGATCGCGACTGGGTGTACGTTCCGGCCGGCAACAACGATTTCCGGCGGGTGGAAGTGATGGGCGGCAACATGTTGCCGGGCAAGCTCCAGGAGATCAACTCCGGCATTCAGCCGGGCGAGCAGGTGGTCGCCAACGCGCTGGTTCTTCAGTCCACCGTGGAGCAGTAAAAGCACGCCATGATCCGCAAGGTTGTCGATTTCGCGCTGAACAACCGCTTCATGGTGCTCGCGCTCGCGCTGCTGCTTCTGGCCTGGGGCGCGGTATCGTTCCACAATCTTCCGGTGGAAGCGTATCCCGACGTCGCGAACAATTACGTCGACGTCATCACGCAGTGGCCGGGCATTTCAGCCGAGCAGATCGAGCAGCAGGTCACCATACCGCTTGAAATCGCCATGAACGGCATTCCCGACGTGGTGCATCTGCGCTCCTTTTCACTGTTCGGACTCTCGGACGTGAAGCTGATCTTCGAAGACGGATCGGACAATGCCTGGAATCGGGAGCGCGTGCTCGAACGCCTGGCCCAGGTGACGCTGCCCACCGGAGTGACTCCGCAAATGGGTACGGACTGGAGCCCGGTGGGGCAGATCTATTTCTTCACCCTGCAAAGCCGCAATCCCAAGTACGACGTGATGGAGTTGAAGTCGCTCGAAGACTGGGTGGTGGAGAAAAACTTCAAGTCCGTGCCCGACGTGGTGGACGTGGCCAGCTTCGGCGGCCCCACGCGCGAGTATCAAGTCCGCATCGATCCCGAAAAGCTGATCGCCTACGGGCTCAGCATCGGCCAGGTGGAGCAGCAGCTCACCAACAACAACGCCAATGCCGGCGGCAGCTTCATCGAGGCCGGGCTGCAGCAGGTGGACGTGCGCGAAGTCGGCCTGGTCAATAACGTGCAGGACATCGCCGCCACCGTCATCAAGACGCAGAACGGCACGCCGCTGCATATCAGCGATATCGCCACCGTGGCGCAAGGACCCAAGATCCGGCTGGGGCAGTTCGGCCGCGCCGTCCGGCGCGAGGACGGCAAGGTGGTGGACAACGAAGACGTGGTTTCCGGCATCGTGCTGCTGCGCAAAGGCGCGAACTCCGACACCGTGCTCAAGGATATTCACGCCAAGGTCAAAGAGCTCAACGATCTCATCCTGCCGAACGGAGTGAAAATCGTTCCCTTTATCGACCGCAGCGAGCTGGTGGAATTCACCACCCACACCGTGCTGCACAATTTGACCGAAGGCATCATCCTGGTGGTCATCATTTTGTTTTTGTTCCTGGGGAACACGCGCGCGGCGCTGATTGTGGCCATCACCATTCCCTTTTCGCTGCTGTTTGCGTCCATTTGCCTCAGCCTGCGCCACATTCCCGCGAATCTGTTGTCGCTCGGCGCGCTCGATTTCGGCATGGTGGTGGATGGCTCGGTAGTGATGATCGAAAACATCGTGCGCCACTTGCACTCCCAGCCATCGGGCAACGCCGAGCGGCTCTCCGTCGGCGACCGGATCCGCCAGGCGGCGCATGAAGTGCAGCGGCCGGTGTTTTACGCCATCACCATCATCATCACGGCCTACATTCCCATCTTCACGCTGCAGCGCGTGGAAGGGCGGCTTTTCAAACCCATGGCCTGGACGGTGGCGTTCGCGCTCCTGGGCGCGTTGATGTTTTCGATTCTGGTATCGCCGGTGCTCGCGAGTTTTCTGTTTCGCCGCGGGGCGCGGGAATGGCGCAATCCCCTGATGCGCCTGCTGACCGCGCGCTATCGCACGGCCGTGCGCTGGGCCATCCGCGAACGCTGGGTGGTGGTGGGCGTGGCCGTGCTGGCGCTGGGCGCCACCGCGTTCCTGGCCTTGAGCGGGATTATCGGCTCCGAATTCCTGCCGCATCTCGATGAAGGCGCGCTGTGGGTGCGCGGCACGCTGGCTCCCTCCACCGGCCAGACGCAAGGCGTGAACGTGGCCAATCAAGCCCGGCTCATTCTGGCCTCCTATCCCGAAGCCACCATCGTCACCAGCCAGGTGGGGCGGCCGGACGACGGTACCGATACCACCGGATTCTTCAACACCGAATATTGCGTGGATCTGAAGCCCAAGGAGCAATGGCGGCCGGTATTTCATCAGAACAAGGACGCGCTGATCGCCTCCATGAACGCTTCGCTCGAAAAGATCCCCGGCGCGATTTGGAATTTCTCGCAGCCCATCGCCGACAACATGGAAGAAGCCGTCAGCGGCGTCAAGGGCCAGCTTGCCACCAAGATTTACGGCGACGATCTGCGGACGCTGGAAGATAAAGCCGACCAGGTGATGAGAGTGATGCGCACCGTGCGCGGCATCGAGGATCTGGGCGTTTTCCGCCTGCTGGGCCAGCCGAATCTGAACGTGACGGTGGACCGCCGGCAGGCCGCGCGCTTCCAGATCAACGTGGCCGACGTGGAGGACGCTATTCAGACCGCCGTGGGCGGCAACGCTCTCACGCAGGTATTGCAGGGCGAACAGCGCTATGACCTGGTGGCGCGTTACCTCGCGCCCTATCGCGACACCCGCGAGGCGATCGCCAACATCCGGCTGCTCTCCCCCTCCGGCGAGCGCGTCTCGCTGGCGCAGCTTTCGAAGATCGACATGAAGGACGGCGGCTCGGAGATTTATCGCGAGGGGAATCAGCGCTACGTCGCCGTCAAGTACAGCGTGCGCGAGCGCGACCTCGGCGGAACGGTGGAAGAAGCCATCGAAAAGGTGGGCCGCGAGGTGCAAATGCCGCGCGGCTATCACATCAATTGGGAGGGCGAATACGAAAGCGAAAAGCGCGCCGCGGCTCGGCTGTCGATCATCGTTCCGCTCACCGTTCTGATCATTTTCGTGATCCTCTACACCATGTTCCAATCGGTGAAATGGGCGCTGCTCATCATCGTCAACGTCATGATGACGCCGCTCGGCGGCATGACCGCGCTGCTGATCACTCACACCCACTTCAGCGTGTCGTCCGGCATCGGATTTCTCGCCCTTTTCGGCGTTTCGGTGCAGACCGGCGTGATCATGCTCGAATACATCAATCAGCGCCGCGGGCGCGGCCATTCCATCGAGGAAGCCGCGGTCGAAGGCGCGGTGCTCAGGCTGCGGCCCATCATCGTCACCAGCCTGGTGGCTACCTTGGGCCTGCTGCCGGCGGCTCTTTCGCACGCCATCGGGTCGGATTCCCAGCGGCCTTTCGCCATCGTCATCGTGGGCGGGCTGATTTCCGGCTTGCTGCTCAGCATTTTCCTGCTCCCCACCCTCTACGCCTGGGTGGCCCGCGAAGGCGACGTTCTCCCGGTCGCTGAGTTCTCGGGCGACAGTCACTGACCTGACAGTTTGATCTGATAAGCTTGGAGCCGGGCGGCGCCGCCGGTAGCCGTTCCACCCAAGCTGTATGATCCGCGGTCTGGTCGACTTCGCGCTCGATAATCGTGTCCTCGTCTTAGCGGTGGCCATTCTGCTGCTGGTCTGGGGCGCCATCTCCTTTCATAACCTACCGGTGGAAGCTTATCCGGACGTGGCCAATAACTACGTCCAGGTCATCACCCAATGGCCCGGACGGGCGGCCGAAGAGGTGGAACAGCAGGTCACCATCCCCATTGAGATCGCCATGAACGGGATCCCTCACCTGGAACACCTCCGATCGTTTTCCGTTTTTGGCCTGTCCAGCGTCATGCTGATCTTCGACGATCAATCCACCGACGATTGGAACCGCCAGAAGGCGCTGGAACGCCTGGCTCAAGTCAATCTGCCCGAGAATTTGCAGCCGCAGATCGGCAGCGACTACAGCCCGGTGGGACAGATTTACTGGTACACGCTGCGCAGCACCAACCCAAAATACGACCTGATGGAGCTCAAGACGCTCGAAGACTGGGTGCTGGAGAAGCAGTTCAAGTCCGTGCCCAATGTCGTCGACGTAGTCAGCTTCGGCGGAGTGACACGCGAGTATCAGGTCAAGATCGATCCCCAGAAACTGGTGGCCTACGGACTGAACATTTCCCAGGTGGAGCAGCAACTGGCTGCGAACAACGTCAACGCTGGCGGCAGCTTCGTCGAGGCCGGACTGCAGCAAATCAACGTGCGGGCCCTCGGACTGATCAGGAACATCGGCGACATTCAGAGGACCATGCTGAAAGCCCAGAACGGCGCATCGGTGCGCGTGGGCAATATCGCCACCGTGACCCAGGGGCCCAAGATCCGGCTGGGACGGATCGGCAAGGCGCTTCATCGGGTGGACGGCAAGGTGGTCGACAGCGACGACGTGGTGGAAGGCATCGTCCTGCTGCGCAAAGGCGCCGACTCCGACGCCACACTGGTGGCCATTCACGACAAAGTCGACGAGCTGAACAAGCACATCCTGCCCGCCGGCGTCACGATCGTTCCGTTTCTCGATCGCAGCAATCTGGTTCGCTATACCACGCGCACCGTGCTCCGCAACCTGACCGACGGCATCGTTTTGGTGGCGGTCATTCTGTTCCTTTTTCTGGGCAATATCCGCGGCGCGATTATCGTGGCGCTCACCATCCCCTTCTCTCTGCTGTTCGCCTCCATTTGCCTCAACCTGAACGGCATTCCCGCCAATCTGCTTTCGCTGGGGGCGCTCGACTTTGGCATGGTGGTGGAGGGCGCGGTGGTGATGGTGGAGAACATCATCCGACATCTCGCCCATCAGGATCAGACCGGCTCCAAGCTGGAACGAATCCGTGGCGCCGCGCATGAGGTGCAGCGGCCCGTATTCTATTCGATTGCCATCATCATCACGGCTTATGTCCCCATCTTCACCCTGCAACGCGTAGAGGGCCGCTTGTTCAAGCCCATGGCCTGGACGGTGGCGTTTGCGCTGCTGGGGTCCCTGATTTTTTCAATGCTGATCGCGCCGGTCATATCGAATTTCTGCTTCGGCCGCCAGGTTCGCGAATGGCGCAATCCCTTGATGAGCGCCATGACCAGCGCGTACCGCGCCAGTTTAAAGCAGGCCATTCGTTTTCGCTGGGTCACAGCCGGCGTGGCGGCTCTGGCGCTGGGGGCCTCGGCTTTCCTGCTTTTCAGCGGCGTCATCGGCTCCGAGTTTCTGCCCCATCTCGACGAAGGCGCCATCTGGGTGCGCGGCACCCTGGCTCCCAGCACCGGCCCCACCGAGGGCGCCCGCGTGATGAATCAAGCTCGGCTGCTTCTCGCCTCTTTCCCGGAGGTGACCCAGGTGGTTTCCCAGGTGGGCCGTCCCGACGACGGCACCGACATTGCCGGATTCTTCAATACCGAATATTTCGTGGACCTGAAACCCAAAGAGCAATGGCGGCCGGTCTTCCATCAGAACAAAGAGGCGCTCATCGCCACCATGGACGAAATGCTCGAGAAGATACCGGGAGCGCTCTGGAACTTCTCGCAACCCATCGCCGACAACATGGAGGAGGCGGTGAGCGGGGTGAAGGGACAGCTTGCGATCAAGATCTACGGCGACGATTTGAAGACGCTGGAACAGAAGGGCGACGAAATCGTCAATGTAATGAAAACCGTTCCGGGCGTCGCGGACCTCGGGCTGTTCCGCGTGATCGGCCAGCCCAACCTCGAATTCACGATCGACCGGGATCGCGTGGCGCGCTACGGGCTGAATATCGCCGACGTTCAGGATGCCATCGAAACCGCGGTGGGCGGGAAGGCCGTCAGCCAGGTCTTGCAGGGCGAACAGCGCTACGACGTAGTGGCGCGCTACGCCACGCCTTATCGCGACACGCGCGAAGCCATCGAAAACATCCGGCTCGTCGCGCCCAGCGGCGAGCGCGTATCGCTCGGCCAATTGTGCTCCATCAAAACCCTGGACGGCGCCTCGGAGATTTACCGGGAAGGCAACTCCCGCTACGTGGCCATCAAATACAGCGTGCCGGTGCGCGATCTGGGAAGCACGGTGGAGGAGGCCATCAGCCGCGTCGGCCGCCAAGTGAAGCTGCCGGAAGGTTACCACATCGATTGGGCCGGCGAATACGAGAGCCAGAAGCGGTCCCAACGCCGCTTGCTGCTGGTTCTGCCGCTGACCATTTTGGTCATCTGCATGATCCTCTACACCATGTTCAAGTCTTTTAAGTGGGTGGTGCTCATCCTGGCGAATGTCGCCATGGCGCCCATCGGCGGACTGCTCGCGTTGTGGATCACCGGCACGCATTTCAGCGTATCTTCGGGAGTCGGCTTCCTGGCTTTGTTCGGCGTGGCGGTGCAAACCGGTGTGATCCTGCTCGAATACATCAACCAGCTGCGCGCCCGCGGACATACCATTCGCGACGCGGCGGTGGACGGTTCCGTGCTCCGGCTGCGCCCCATCATGATGACCATGCTGGTGGCCAGCGTCGGCTTGCTGCCGGCCGCCTTATCGCGCGGCATTGGTTCGGATTCGCAGCGGCCGTTCGCCATCGTAATCGTGGGCGGCTTGATTGCCGCGCTCATTCTGGGTATTTATCTGTTGCCGACTCTGTACGTCTGGGCGGCGGGCGATAACGACGTGCTCGCCCCGCCGGACGCCCATCCCGCCGAACCCTCGTAGTTTCGCCGGCTCTACCCCCTCGGGCCGATTCCGGCTTCGAGGCAATGGCTCGTGAATTGCTTTTTGAGCCGGCAAGTGCGGGTGAAAACTGTTCAAGTGGCCATCCCGGATCCCGTGTTTGCGGATTCCCTCCGCAGCCTGTTATTACAGGATGCGCGGCATGTAGTTCACTTGGTTGAGACGCCGGACCTGAGCCTGGATGGGGTGATTATCCTGGACGCCGCGCGCGTGAGCGCCATTCCATCGCTGGCCAGTGAACGGAAAAGGCTGATTCTGATGGCCAGCAAGGACCGCGACGATCTTGCGAGCGTATGGGATCAAGGCGTCCGGCACTTGCTGTTTTATGGAGATCCTCCGGAAGCCGCGCGCGTCATGATACTCAGTATGGAACTCAGTTTGGCCGCGAGTGGGGCTGGCGCGAGCTGAGCCTTTTCACCCACTGGGTCTAATCGCACGTACGCCCCTCGGCGCCGGTCTGAACTATGCCACCGCTCGCCGCTGGTAGGTAGCAAACAGCGCTTCCTGCATGGGACGTTCGGCGCGAAACTCGGAAAGCTCCTGGGAAAACTGCTCGATCAGCTCGACGGGAGCCCGGCGGCGGTCATCGCCCAGCAAACGCCCGAGCTGGAGCGCGTTCACCACCGCCTTCCCGCCCGCGTCGTTATTGGCGAAGACGAACGTGGTTGCGGCGTGCTGCTGAATGCTCTGGATGCGCTGCGTCCATTCCCGCAGCTCCGCGGGCGAATACAGATAATCGTGCGCGGCGGCGGCGCGCCCCGGCCGGCCGAACTCGCGCTCCCAATGTCCGGGATTTCGCCCGTGCAGCCGCACATATCCGATTCGCGACGTAAGCGCCGCGCTGGGTGGCATGCCTTTGGTGTAGGGCGCCAGATCGACGTTGGCGAAACCGACGGCATGGTCAATGAGCGTGCCCTGCGCTTCCTCGTGCAGCCAGCTCGCGTGCCGCATCTCCGCTACTAGGGAAAACTCGTGGAACGCCCGCCGCAGCGCGATCAGATGTCCGCGGTTCTCCTCGGTGTAGCGAAAGCTCCAGGGAAACTGCATCAGCACGCAGCCCAGCTTCCCGGCGCGATGGAACGGCCACAGCCCTTCCTTGAAATGCGCCACTTCGGCCGGCAGGAGCGAACGTTCTTGCGTGAAGCGGCGCCCCAGCTTCACGGTGAACAAAAATTTCGGGTTGCCGGCCACCTTCTTGAGCCACAGGCTGGCCAGTTCAGGCCGCAGGGCTTGATAAAAGCTGGTGTTGATCTCAACCGCGTCAAAATACGCCGACAGGTACTCCAGCGCATGAAAGCCGCGCGGCTTCAGCTTGGGATAGACGACGCCGTTCCAATGCGCATAAGACCAGCCAGAGGGGCCACAGTAGAGCATTCGGGGGAGGGACATGGCACTTGATAATTCTCCTTTTCTTCGCTTTCGAGTCTAGGCGAATAGAAGGCGAAAGTCAAGGGTCTAAATTTTCTGGAGCATTTACATTTGCTTACGAGCAGCAAATAGCTCCAAAGAGCCAACGGAATTTTTCTTCGACGCCGTAACTTGAACGTCGGGAGAAGCGTTATTTATGCAAATCCCCGTTACGACGGCGGACGCTTCACCCTATCACCCCAAAAAAGCGTCCGCCACTTCTATTTCCGGCCTACTCTCCCGAAATCCCTTCGAACAAGGAAGTGCTGAGGTAGCGCTCACCGGAGTCGGGCAAAACCACCACTAGGGTTTTTCCTTTCATCTCCGGCTCGTGCGCCACGCGCACCGCCGCGGCTACGGCTGCGCCGCTGGAAATTCCCGAGAGAATCCCCTCCTCGCGAGCCAGCCTGCGCGCCATTTCCATCGACTCCTCGTTGGTCACCTGCTCGACACGGTCCACCACCGAGAGGTCCAGGTTTCCGGGAATGAAGCCCGCGCCGATGCCTTGAATCTTGTGCGGTCCCGGGCGCGGCGCCTGGCCTTTGCGGGCCTGCGTGATCACCGGGCTGCCGGCCGGCTCCACGGCGATCGAAATCACCTTCTTGCCTTTTTGCACCGACGCGATATAGCGCGATACTCCGGTAATCGTTCCTCCCGTTCCCACGCCCGACACCAGTACATCGATGGCGCCCTCGGTGTCGTTCCAAATCTCGGGACCGGTGGTCTTGAAATGAATCTCGGGATTGGCCGGATTTTGGAACTGCTGCAGCAGCACGTACCGTCCGGGATCGGACGCCACCGCTTCCTCTGCCTTGCTGATCGACCCCTGCATGCCGGCCGTGCCTTCGGTGAGGATCAGGTTCGCGCCAAACGCCCGCAGCACCTTCTGCCGCTCCACCGACATGGTCTCGGGCATCACCAGCGTGATCGGATAGCCGCGCGCCGCCGCCACAAACGCCAGCGCGATGCCCGTGTTTCCGCTGGTCGGTTCGATAATTTCCTTGCCCGCTCCCAGCGCACCGCGTTTTTCGGCGTCCCAGATCATCGCCGCGCCGATCCGGTCTTTCACCGAGTATGCGGGATTGCGCCCTTCGATCTTCGCTAATAGCGTTGCATGCGTGCCCTGGCCGATGCGGTTCAACTTCACCAGCGGTGTGCGGCCGATGCTCAGAGAATTGTCCTGATAGACCATCAGATCTCCCAATTTGGAACGTACTTGGATTGCTGCTCGCGCCAGTTCCGGACCAGTTCGGCGAAAGTGGTTTGGTCGATCACGTCGGAAACCGCTTGATCCACCCTGCGCCAGGTCTCGGAAAACGGATCGGGCGCGCTCGGTTTTCGCGCGGGCTTGCTGCTCTTGGCTCCCTCGACATAGCGCATAACCTGTCCCACGGTGATGGCTTCGGGCACCCGCGACAGCAGGTAGCCGCCCTCGGCGCCGCGGCGCGATTCGACGAAGCCGCCCTGTTTCAAGCCGGCCAGAATCAGCTCCAGAAATTTTTGAGGGATCTTCTGGCGCTTGGCGATGTCGGCGATTTTGATGGGTTCCCCGAACTTCTGCAGCGCCAGGTCGAAGATGGCGTGCAAAGCGTAGTCGCCTTTCACGGAGATGTTCATAAGGCCGGTTATCAATCTCCTATGGCCAACTAGAGATTGTAACCGGCGACTGGGGACGAATGGTAGGGACGGTGCGTTATTTGGCCGTGCTTTACTTTTCCTGGCGCAGGTCGCGCAGGGAGACCATCATCTGGCTTGGCGATCGGCTTCGGATGCGATCGATCAGTTCTTCGGCGCGTTTGCGCAGCTTGCGCGCCAGTCCCTTGTTTCCGGCGCGCTGGGTTGCCGAAGCGTAGTCCAGCAGCAGGCCGGCGGTGGCGGGATGCTCGGCGCCGAGCGTTTTCTCGTGCAATGCGAGCGACTGCTCGAAATACGGCACCGAATCGGCCGGCTTGCCTTGGCTGGCCACGATCTTGCCGATATTTCTCAGAATCATGGCGCGCAGGAGCGCGTCTCCTTGCGGAAGCAACAACTCCAAGGCGCGTTCTTCACTTTGCCTGGCCTCGGCTGTGCGGTCCATCTGGCGGTATAAGTCGCCCCGGTCGGCGAGGGCGGCCGCCAGTTCTTTTTGCGCCGAAGGGCCCGCGCGTTTAAGGACGCCGACCGCCTCTTCATAGACCGGTGCGGCGCCGGCCAGATCTTTCCTGTGCTCCAGGACGCGCGCCAGACCCACCAGCGTCACACCGTATTCCCGGCTCGACGTTTGGCGGCGGCTCTGATAAGTGATCAGCGCCGAGCGAAGCAATTCCTGGGCCTGATCCAGCTCTCCGAAGCGGCACAGCACGGCCGCCAGGTTGCCTTGGACAATGGGAAGACCGGGCGCGTCGGAGTGGAACTCTTCCAGGTTTCGTTCGGCGCGCATCATCAAGCTTCGCGCCTCCCAATCGCGGCCCTCCACACGATAGATCTCGCCCAGATTATTGAGCGCGTATGCCATCTCGACGCTCGCCTCCGGCAGTTTCCTCTCGCGCCATTGCAGCGCCGAGCGGTACATCTTCTCCGCCTCGCCATAGCGATCCTCGCGCCGGTACAGCTCTCCCAGATTACTGGCGATCTTGGCGCGCGTCAGATCGTCCGAGCTGGCTGCGCTCAAAGCAGCGCGGTACAGTTTCTCCGCTTCCCCGTTGCGTCCCGCCTTGACAAGTTGAACCGCTTGATTGTTGCGCGCCACCGCCTCCGGCACGAAACTCATGGTTTGCGCCGACGCCGCGCACATGAACATCGCCGCCACGCCAATTGCCTTCCTGAACATCACAAACCATTGGTTGCGCGCGCGCGTCTTCTCTCTCATGCCGATTCTTATCGGATTCCTTCTGCGAGTTGAGAGAGAATGGTCGTGACAAAAAATTAGCGCTGGCAATCGTCTGGCGCAGTTCGCTTGCGTGAAATGAATCAATGAAAAAACTGATCGCGCTGCTATTGCTGGTGCCGCTGGTCGGCGCCGAGCCCGCGGGCTACAGATACTGGAGCGCCGCGCACTTGATGAGCTTCACTCAATCGCTCTCGCACCACGGCGACGGCAAGACGTCGCTCGCGAGCCTCGGCAACTTCGGCGCCGATCGCGCCGTCATGGTCCATCGCGACGCATCCGGTGTCGCAGAGTTGCATGAGCGCGACGCCGATCTCATGGTCGTCGTTTCGGGCGCCGCCACGTTGGTTGTCGGTGGCGAAATGCCCGGCGCAAAAACCACCGCGCCCGGCGAGATGCGCGCGCCCGCCATCCGCTCCGGCGCCAGTCAAAAAATCGGCCCCGGCGATATCCTGCACATCCCTCCTCGTACACCGCATCAATTGCTGCTCGAGCAGGGCGCGCAGCTCACTTACTTCACGCTGAAAATAAAAGAGTGAAGATCGGAATCATCTCCGATACGCATGGCCTGATGCGCCCCCAGGCGCTGAAGGCGCTCCGAGGCTCCCGGTTGATCATTCACGCGGGCGATGTCGGCAAGCCGGAAATCCTGGCCGCACTGCGCGAGGTCGCGCCTGTCATAGCGATCAAAGGCAACATCGATAAAACGCCCGGCACTGCCGAGCTCCCCGCCACCGCCATCGTCGAAGCCGGCCCGGCCGTCATCTATGTTCTGCACGACCTTCACGAACTCGACCTCGACCCCGTAGCCGCCGGTTTTCAAATCGTCGTGAGCGGCCATTCGCATCAGCCTGGGCGATCCGAACGCGCCGGCATCCTCTATATCAATCCCGGCAGCGCAGGTCCTCGCCGCTTTCGATTGCCCGTGACTGTGGCGCGCTTAAATCTGGCGGCATCGCCCTGGGAGGTGACTTTCTGTGATGTCGCGGGCGAATAAGAGGCGCAGCGCCCTATTCAGCGCGCTCTTCCTGTCGATCGCCGGATGCAACTCCGCGCCCCAGCCTCAACCCGCCCGTCCTCAGATCGGCTGGCGTCCCATCGTGGCATTCTCCGGCCGCGGCGATTCCCAAACCGAATCCTTCGACATCGACAGCACGCAATGGCGCATCAAGTGGCAGACCTCGGGCGCTCGATCGCCGGGCGCGGGCTCCTTCCACGTCGAGGTGCACAGCGCCGTCAGCGGCCGTCCGCTCGAGGACGCCGTGCAAACGACCGGCGACGGCCACGGAATCGCCTATATTTCCGAGGAGCCGCGCCTGTTTGAACTGGTGATCGACTCGAGCGGTCTCGACTGGTCGGTGTCAATCGAACAGGCCGTGGTTGGCCAGGCCCGCTAACAGACTGCGATGCAGATCGAGCGGGTCAAATTGGAACGCGGCCATTGCTGGCTAACTACCACGGCATGTCCGGTCAATACCTACGGCTCGCAATGCCTGCACCCCCGGCTGGATACGGATTTCGATTTGTTCCAGCCTCGGATGTTTTGGCTTCAGCTGTTTTCGCTCGCTGGGCTTCAACTCCGCCGCCTTCCGGAATGCGCGCAATGCGCGCGATTGGCTCTGGCTGGTTCTATTACGAAGGGCAGATGACGTACTCGCATCCTCCGTTATCAGAGGCGAGCGGGAAAGTTGCCGGGAAAATACATATGCGTCTTAATCCCGCTTTGGGGTTTGGTGGAAACGGAACCGAGACGGACCAAACTGGAAATTTCCGTATCATTTGGTCACATCGGGGAGGTATCGAGTGGTCGCAGAGGTTTTCGACCCTTCCATTCGGTCATATCGAACGTGGTACTACTTGGGGCTTTCAGATCCTGAGGACGCGTCGGAGATCGTGGTGAGGGAAGACCAGAAACTAGATCTCGGCACTTGGACAATTCCGATGGCGCCTCCTGTGAACGATCGGTAGAGCTGGCGGCTGAGTGATTAGGCATCCCACGCCGTGACCATGTCGGGGCGCAGCCACTCGATACCGCTATAGCGTTCGAAGTCTTTAGGGTTAAACGTGAGAATCTTCGTTATGCCGTAAACTTTCATGGCCGCGACCAAGCGCGCGTCATGTGCTTCGACACCACTGACGCCATGGAGTCTGACAATCCGTTTCCACTCGTTGTAGACGTCGGTGGATTCTCCAACCAGCGTGAAGAAGTCTTCTATTTGGGTCAGTTCCGCAGAGGCTTGCTCCGGAGTCAATCCAATACCGTTTCGGTCGCGTGGCCTTGTCGCCACGTTCCAGAATTCCGCGGCGATCTGTGGGGTTATGACGAGCGGCTCGCCGGCAGTCATCAACACTGCTATCGCGCGCACTGCCAGATCATGCGAGGGATCGGATACTTCAATGCTGCGGAGCAGGACATTGGTGTCAACGAAGACGCTCATTCACCGTCCCGAATCATGCTCTCCCGGCGGAATGCCGTCTCCGGCAATGGCGGCCTCTGCGGATGATCGTTGGCCCAGCGCTCAAAGGCCCGGGCCCTCTCCGCCCCAGATTCCTCACTCGCCGCGCGCGTATCCGGCAGGCGGCGGCGCAAGATCTCCAACGCTTGATCGATAGCCTCATCCGGTGTGTGCGCAAGCCCCGAACGGATGGCATCGATGAGCACACGCTCTTGGTCGGGCCTTAAGGTAATCGTCATGGCTACCTCCAATTATCTCCGCATTCGATTCGGCGCCGCGCGGCCCCCTTGTCACGCCTCCCAGTAGTTGTATAATTTTGTCCGGCCTTCAAAAGATCGGCAGCGCCTAAGGCCATCAATCGAGGTGACTTGTATGCCAGACAAAGGTAGTGTAGAAGAGACACCTGGCGGCCTCTCCCGCAGGCAGCTGATTAAAGGTGTCATCGCGGCCGGAGCCGTATCGTCGTCCGCATATTTGTTCCGTAGCACGCTGGTACACGCCGACCAGCCGGCCGCCGGCTCCGTCGAGCGCCTGGTCACACTCAACGTCAACGGCCAGCAGCGTCGCGTCGACGTCATGAAGCAGGAGACGCTCGCCACCACGCTGCGCTACAAGCTGGGCCTCACCGGCACCAAGCTCGGTTGCGACCGTTCGGAATGCGGCGCGTGCACCGTGCTGGTCGACGACGTTCCGCATTACTCCTGCTCCATGCTCACTCACACCGCGCGCGGCAAGCAGATCGTGACTATCGAAGGCTTGGCGAGCGCTGACGGCAAGCTTCACCCTGTGCAGCAGGGCGTCATCGACGAGCAGGGCTTCCAGTGCGCGTTCTGCATGTCCGGCTTCATCATGGCCACGGTCGGATATCTCAAAGTGAATCCCAATCCGACGCGCGCCGAACTGGCTCATGGCATCTCCGGCAATCTCTGCCGCTGCCAGGATTACGACAAGATTCTCACCGCCATGCTCAAGGGTGCGGAGAATCTCAGAAAGGTGACTTAAAATGGCGACCACAAATCCTCCCAGCACTCACGCAAGTCCGGAGAAGAAGTACAAGCTCATCGGCCAGAACTACACCACGCCCGATCTGCTCGCGAAAGTCACCGGCCGTTCGAAATACGCCGAAGACTATCGCGCCGAAGGAATGCTGTTCGCCAAGCTCCTGCTGAGCCCCGTGCCGCACGCTCACATCCGCAGCATCGATACGTCGGAAGCGCTCGCGATGCCCGGCGTGAAGGCGATTCTCACGGTCGACGATCTTCCCGCGCCCGCCGACGCGATGACGGATCTGGGCCAGGTGATCCCGGCCAACAAACTCGGCGAACGCGGCCTGACCAACGACCCTGTTTACCAGGGCGAGCCGATCCTCGCCGTCTGCGCGGTCGACGAGTACACCTGCGCCGAAGCGATCGAGCGAATCAAGATCGATTTCGAACGGCTCCCGCACGTCGTCGATCCGCTGGTCACGCTGTGCCCCGGCGCCCCCAATGCGCGCGTCGAAGGCAATGTGTGGGTACGGCCCGATCCGCCGCACGCGGATAAGGGCCAGCCGCCGCCTCCTCCTCCCGCACCTCAGGTGCAGGAGCTCAAGTGGACCGAGCAGGATTTCGCCGACGCCAAAGACGGCCAGTTACCCATGGGCAAAGAGACCGACCACTGGCAGTTCGGCGATTGGGAAGCCGGTCTCAAGAACGCAGCGCTGGTACTGGACGAAACATTCGTCACGCCCAACACCAGCCATCAGACGCTCGAGACTCGCACCGCAATGGCCTACTGGCAAAACGGCAAGGTCTACGTTCATTGCTCCACGCAAAGCGTCTCGCAGACCGTTCCCGCCATCGCGCGCTGGCTGCACATGGATGCAAGCGACGTGGTGGTCATCAGTGAATATACCGGCGGCGGATTCGGCAGCAAAATCACCAGTGCCATTTCGGCCATCATTCCCGCGCTGCTCTCGAAGAAAACCGGCGCCCCCGTCATGATGCGCATCTCTCGCGAAGAGGAGCACTACATCGGCCGCGCGCGTCCCAGCATTCATGGGCGCTTGAAAGTCGGATTCGCGAAAGATGGCCGCATCACCGCCATCGACATGTTCGTCATCTGCGACAGCGGTCCCTATGATCCCCAGGGCGACGCCAACCAATCCGGCCGCATGGTTTCGCTGATGTACCAGCCGCCGGCCATGCGCTGGCGCGGGCTCTCGGTGCTCACCAATACTCCGCCGCGCGTTTCGCAAAGCCAGCCCGGCGGATTCCAGGGTATCGTGCTGATGGAGCCGATCATTTCGAAAGCCTCGCGCAAGCTGGGTATCGATCAAGTTGCCATTCATCGCATCAACATGCCCGAAGGCAAAGCCTCCATCGGGCCGCCGCTCGCCAATGGCAAGCGCCTCTACGTCACCAGCGCATTCATTAAGGAAGCTCTCGATAAAGGCCACGAAGCTTTCCGCTGGGAAGAGCGCAAGGCGCAGCCCAAACGCAGCGGGACCAAAGCGCGCGGCATCGGCGTCGCCACCAGTTGCTTCGTCGGCGGCTCGGTCGGATTCGACGGGCTGTTCGTCATCAAGCCGGACGGCAAAGTGTACGTGCAATCCGGCATCGGCAATTTAGGAACCGAATCCGTCAGCGATTGCCATCGCGTGGTGGCCGAAATCCTCGGCGTGCCGTGGGAAAAATGCGAGATTACCTGGGGCCACACGGGACGCAACCTGCCCTGGACCTGTCCCTCGGGCGGCAGCCAGACCACGCACGCCATGACGCGCGCTGCTTACGTCGCGGCACTCGATGCCAAGGACAAGCTGCAGCAGATCGCGGCCAAGGATCACGGCGGGAAGCCCGAGGATTACGAGGTCGCGAACGAACGCGTTTTCCGCAAAGGAGGCGGCGCCGGCATGACGCTGGCGCAGGCCGCTCAACGTGCCATTGAGCTCGGCGGCATCTACGACGGTCACGAGCTGCCCAAGGGCATCAACAAATTCACCGTCGCTTCGGCCAGGAATCTTGCCGGCCAGGGACTGCTCGCCGTGGCGCGCGACACCATGCCGCGCGACGGTCAGACGCATTCTTATGTCGCGGGCTTCGCCGAAGTGGAGGTGGATCTCGAAACCGGCAAATACCGCATAGTCGACTACCTCGCCGTCGCCGACGTCGGCACCGTCATCCACCCCCGCGCGCTCGGCGGACAGGTGCTCGGCCGTTCGACGCTCGGCATCGGCCACGCTATCGGCCAGAAATGGGTTTACGACCAACACTACGGGCTGCCCGTAGCCAAGCGCTTCCACCACACCAAGCCGCCCACTATTCTCGACATCCCGGAGAACATGGCCTGGGAAGCCGTCGGTATTCCCGATCCTGAAACGCCCATCGGTGCACGCGGCATCGGCGAGCCGCCCGTCGGCGCCGGATGCATGGCCATCTTGAATGCGCTTTCCGATGCTTTGGGAGACGACGTCTTCCGCCGCGCTCCCGTGCTGTCCGACACGATCCTGGCATCGCTCGAAGCGGGCCGGCCGATGGAAGAGGGCCTCACGGCCCACATATAGGAGACGAACATGGCGATCATACGCGATATCATGCCGGCCTTCGAGCTCTATCAGCCCGCTACCATTGACGACACGCTGCGGCTCCTAGACGAGCATCAAGAGCACGCCTGGGTGATGGCGGGCGGCCTGGATACTTTCGATTGGTTGAAGGATCGCATCAAGCGGCCCAAAGTAGTGATCGATCTGAGCCAGGTCTCAGAACTGCGCGGCGTGCGCGAGTTGAACGGCGGACTCGAAATCGGCGCCACTACCACGCTCACCGAGGTGGTGCGCAATCCGGTGGTGCGCGAGAAGTTTAGCATCCTTTCCACTGGCGCAGAGGCTGCGGCCTCGCCGCAAATCCGCAACCAGGGCACCCTCGGCGGCAACGTCTCGCAGGACGCGCGCTGCTGGTATTATCGCGGCGGATGGAAGTGCTATCGCGCAGGCGGCAACATCTGCTTCGCCGATACGCCCACCGCCATCAATCGCGAGCACGCCATTTTAGGCGCCGATCGCTGCGTGGCCGTCAACCCGTCCGACAGCGCGCCCGCGCTCATCGCGCTCGAAGCGCAGATGGTGATTCGGAACAAGAAGGGCGAGCGCGTGGTGAACGCGGAAGATTTTTTCATCGGACCCTCCATCGACATCACCCGTATGACCGTGCTCCAGCCGGGCGATCTGCTCACCGCCATCCGCATTCCGTCCACCTGGGCCGGCGCGCAGTTCTATTTCGAAAAGGTCCGCGACCGCGCGGTCTGGGATTTTCCACTCATGAATGTCGCCTCGGCGATGACGCTCTCGGGCGGCAATATCGAGAAGATTCGCATCGTCGTGAACGCAGCCGCGGCTCATCCGCTGCGCCTCACCGCGGTCGAAGATGCCGTGCGCGGCAAACCGCGCAACGCAGAGACTGGAAAAATGGGCGGCGAACTGGCCATCGCCGGCGCGCAGCCGCTGCGCTATAACGGCTACAAAATCCCGCTCATGCGCAATCTCGTGAAGCGCGCCATCAGCGGCGTGGAGGAGGCCCAATGGACATCAAAGCCGGCGTAATCGAGACCGCGACCAACCCCTGGGGCCAGACCGTTCCCATTCACATCGCGTTTTACCTGATCTGGGTGGCGGCCATCGGAGGTCTGGCATTCCTGATCTGCCACGCCATCTACGTCGCCTTCACATCGAAAAAAGGAGCGCACGCCGCCGCGATCTCGCCGGATTTGCTCGCGCGCACGCCCGAGAAAGTGGCCCGCCACAGTTTCGCCGCCCGCGCGTTTCACTGGATCATGGCGGCATCGATGTTCGCGCTTTTGATCACCGCCTTCGTTCCCAGGATCGGTTACCGATTCCCCTGGGTCACGTACCACTGGATCGCGGGCCTGGTGCTCACGGCATCCATCCTGTTCCACATCATCCACGCGTCGTTCTTCATGGACTTCTGGTCCATCTGGCCGGATAAGATCGATCTCGAAGACGCCAGGCGCCGCTGGCTGCGCGCCACCGGTAAATCCGCTCCGGAACCGCGCCGCTTCGCCAAGTACCCGATGGAAAACAAGGCGTACCACGGGATCATCGTGCTGGCCGGGCTCGCGGTGATGATCACCGGTCTGTTCATGATGAAGCGCGTCCGCACGCCGTTCTTCACCCGCAATCCGTACCTGTTCAGCGACATGACCTGGGGCTTGATGTACGTGCTGCATGGCCTGGCGGGCGTCGGGCTGATCGCGCTCATCATGGCCCACATCTACTTCGCGCTGCGTCCTGAAAAATTCGTCATCACGAAATCCATGGTGTATGGCACGCTACCGCGCGAGTATTACCTCGAGCACCACGATCCCGACCGCTGGACCGTTACGAAGTGAGCCCGGAGCTGAGCTCCGAGGTGAGCAAAGACCTCTCCGAGCGCTGCAACGTCATCGAAGAGTGTTACGAATACATGCTGGCCTACGCGGGCCAGGGTGTGTCCGGCGAAAGCGATGGCGCCGTCCGCGATTTTCTGACCCGCGCCGCGCACGCGATGGAAGGCCTCGAGTCGAGCGTCCCAACCAGCGGCGAGTACTCGGCATTTCGCGAGGTCCTAGCGCGCGACGCCCGCGATTCGCTGGCCGCCGTTCACCTGGTCCTCGCACAGCCCGCCATTAGCTCGCAGCTGATCGACAATCTGAACGCGTCCATCCATCTGCGGGCGTTGCTCACCGACCTGTTCCTGATCGACGAAATTTTCAAGGCCCGCCGCGTAACGTGATGGCACCGTGATAGAAGTTCACGGTCACAGCGTAGCGGACCCTACAAACCAAGCATCTCCAGGGCAGGAGGTAGAGAATCGTGAGATCATTTCTAATTCCTGCCGTTTTCATTTCGAGCGCGCTGTGCTTCGGTCCGGCCTTAATGGCCGCGCCGCAACAGGCGCGCCCGTATTATGGCGACCGCGCCTATAGCGAGCCGGCGCCGCCCGTCAGCGATTTCCGCGCCGGACAGATGCTGTTCTCGAGCGTCCGTGCCGACCTGGACCGCGCCGAGGCCAACTTGCCCGAGTACAGTCCGGATCGTTACCGTTTTGACCGGGTTCGCGGCGAGTTGAGCGAGTTGCAGCGCCAGTGGGACGAGAGCGTCTATACGCCCAGCCAGGCGGATAAGGTAATGCGAGCCATGGATCGGGCGCTGGACGGCAACGACCTGCTAGGCCGCGACCGTCAGGCGTTATCGGCCGACCTGGATCAGCTGCGGGCTTTCCGCGACGACCACGAGTAACTCGCGGTCGCTCTGTTGCTAGCGCGTGGAGGTGGTCAGCTTCTCAGCGAGCAAGCTGTCCACCCGCGCGTAGAATTCCTTAACGGCTTCGTGATAGAGCGGTCCGCTGGCAGGTCCGGGGAAACCGGCATGGACGAACCGCACGCGGCCGTCGCGGCCGAGGAAAAATGTGGTTGGCCACGAGTTGAGATTCACCGGCTGCGTTAGTTTCGAGTCGCGTTCATCCGGCGTCCCGCCGAGCAGCACCGTGTACCCGATGCCATATTCCTTTATGAATGCGCGCAGCCGCACCGGGTCTTTGAGCTGATCGCCTTCTTCAAACGACAGGGCGACGATTTCCAGACCCCTATCGTGATATTTCCGATACAGCTCCGCGAGGAACGGCGCTTCGTCGTGGCAATTGGGGCACCAACTCCCGGTGACGTTCACCAGCACTACTTTGCCCTGGAAACGCGCGTCGGTGTTGGAAACAGTTTTTCCGTTGAGATCGGGGAAGCTGAAGCGGAAGGGCTCGGATGCGTCCTTCACGGAAGTGTGATGATCTGGATCGGTCGGAGCGGGCAAGCCTTTGGCGCGCGCCACGTCGGGCCGCGTGGCCGTCAGTTGGCTCTTCCCGTGTAAATCCGTGAGATCGACTGTCAACGTGCCGTCGGGA